>JABLTH010064045.1_pt1 | contig 26567 bp, 26 predicted proteins | sample 7875711 | NCBI WGS metagenome assembly JABLTH01 (sample SAMN14941262, study PRJNA633318) | bioreactor metagenome | isolation source: bioreactor | place: China | collected 2019-03-05 | reverse complement strand
GGCTTGGGCTTGGGCTTGGGCTTGGGCTTGGGCTTGGGCTTGGGCTTGGGCTTGGGCTTGGGCTTGGGCTTGGGCTTGGGCTTGGGCGGCCGAATGATCGCATTCTGGTGCTCTGACCGCCTATCGCGTGTTGATGCGCGCCTTTGCGGGCACGTCGAGTCGCTCGCAAATGCGGCGATGCGCGGCAAAATCGGCGCATTGCAGACCACTCCACCCCGCTCACCGTTAGAATGCACGGCCCTTCGGGTGGCTGCCGATGGCGGGATATCCACGTCGCGGCGCGTCCGCGGTTCGGCCACGATGCGCGCGTTCGGCTAGAATGCGCGGCGCGCCGAACCTCGACAAAAGTCAGGAAACCCCGCCGGGAAAGGCGCGCAGCGGGATCGCGCGTCGCCCCTCACCGTCGAATTCCACAGCATTTCGCCTCGTTCCGTGGGCGAGTTGTCCACAACCCGCTTCATGCCCTTCGCATCATCCGGTGCCCTCACCTGTGAAATGCACAGGGCGCCGAGTCGTTTCGGCGCAAGGATATCCACATCCGATCGCGCTGCGCGACCTTCGTCGAAACATCGGCAAGCGCGGCCCGAGCCTCCACCGGCGACTATCGGGCAGACACCGGAAAGCCCCGTCCGGACGGCCTCGACGGCACCCTCACCATTCAAATGCACAGCGTTTCGAGTCGCCTCGGGGGCGGTTATCCACATCCGTTCCTGCCAGACTGCTTCGAACGGGTGAGCGCCCTCGCGCTGCGTCATTCGGCAATCGACCGGATGACCGCTGCCGGATTACCGCCAACCAGCACATTCGGCGCAACATCCCGCGTGACGACGGCCCCGGCCGCGACCACCGAGTTCTCGCCCACCGTCACACCGCCGACGATCGTCGCGCCAGCGCCGATCCATACGTTGCGTTCGATCACGATCGGCTTTGCGACGACGAAATCGCGCCGCCGCGAAGGTTCGACGGGATGGCCCGACGTGATGAGACTGACGTTCGGCCCGATCATCACGTCGTCGCCGATCGCGAGCCCGCCGAGATCGTAGAACGTGCAGTTCTGGTTGACGAACACGTTGCGACCGAGCTTCATGCCGGTGCCGCCCGTCGCATGGAACGGCGGGATCAGCACGAAGCCGTCGTCCACCTGCGTGCCGATCAGTTCGCCGAACAATGCGCGAACCTCGCCTACATCGTCGAACGTCAGGCGGTTGATCCGCGCGGTGATCGCCATCGCGCGTTTGACCTCGGCCACCATGGCCGCCGATTCCGGTGTTCTGCGTGGAATGATCGTGGTGCGATCGTCGTTTGCCATGCGTGACTTGTCTCCCGTGATTTCCCTGTTTCGTGTCGCATCGGCGAACACGGCCGGATGCGAGTCTTGCCGTGCGCGCGGCCACTGCGGGCCTCGCGATGCCGGGCAAGTGACGGCGGCTTGCGCCGGAGTTTTTCACCTTGTTCATAACTAGTATCAATATGACTAGTTATTTACGCACCTCCTTGTCACATCGGACTCTGCCCGGTTTTCCACGCGAAACGTCACGCGTCCGGCCATCACTTGCCGATAGGCGCCCCTAGCCGGGCGCCCCTAGCCGGTCGCCCCTGTCCGAACCTCTTGCGCTCGGGTACGCTTGAGCATCCACCGGACCGACAGCTGCACCCAATCACGGAGGCACGATGAAGCTCTACTACTGGCCGAAGACCCGGGCATTCCGGGCGTTGTGGATGCTCGAAGAGCTCGGCGTGGTGTACGAACTCGTGCCGATCGACCTGCGCTCGCACGAACAGGGCAGCGACGCGTTCGTGCAGGTCAACCCGATGGCCAAGCTGCCCGCGCTCGACGACGGCAGCGTGCCGTTCGCCGAATCGGGCGCCGTGCTGCTCTATCTTGCCGACCGCTGCCCGGGTGCCGGGCTCGGCATCGCGCCCGACGATCCGCTGCGCGGCCGCTTTCTCCAATGGATGTTCTTCACGCCGACCTGCCTCGAACCGGCGATGGCCGAAAAATTCACCGGCGCGTCGGGCAATCCGGTCGCATTCGGCTGGGGCAACATCACGCGCGTGCAACGCGCACTCGCGCAAGCGCTCGCCCATCATCCATGGCTCGTCGGCGACCGCTTCACCGCGGCCGACCTGCTGCTCGCCAGCACGCTGAAGATCGCATTCGACGCGCATCTGCTGCCGCACGAAGGCGTGCTCGGCGACTACGTCGCGCGCGCCGAGGACCGCGACGCGTTCCGCCGCGCGGCCGCGATCGAACAGCGCGAAGCGGCGCGCCTGCTGCATGCGTGACGCGTAGCGCGCGGGCGGTGCCGCCAGCCGCCCGCGCGCGTCCCTACGCGGCCGGGCCCGGCGCCGCTGTGTCGGCATCGACCACCGCGCCCGGCGAGCCTCGCTCGTCGGTATCGGTGTCGACCGGCACGACTTCATGAAAATGCGTGTAGTCGATGTGCGTGATGCCGTCTTCGTCGTGCATCAGGTCGACATAGCGGTGACGCCAGCGGATGTCGCCATGCTCCCACGTGTGACGCGCCTGCATCACCTGCGCGGTCGTCTCGTCCGAGCCTTCGATCGTGATCAGCAACGACGCGTCGCGCGCGGCGAGCGATTCGGGCGTCTCGCCGAACAGCGCGCTCGATTCGTCGATCACGTGCATCAGGTTCCAGCCGAGCAGGAAAATCGGGTGCTCGCTGCGCACGAGCGGCAGGTCGTGGATCTTGCGCAGCATGTAGCCCTCGTGCGTACCCTCGATCCGCATCAGCCGCAATTTCGCCTGCGCCTCGGCAATCACGTTCTGGCGCGCGTTCGCGGCGCGCACCATCAGCGTCATCCTGCCGTTCAGCGGCCGGACGATCGCGTAGCGCGCGAACAGGATCTTCGCCTGCGGCCGCGAAAACCGCGCGAACACGAGCCCCGTGGCCAGCGCGATGCCCGACATCCCGATGAAGATCTCGAACGTCGCGACCAGGTGCGCATAGACGGTCTGCGGATGCATGTCGCCGTAGCCGACGGTCGCGAGCGTCTCGACGCTGAAGAAGAATGCGCCGCCGAACCCGGGCGGCGACTGGTTCGCGATCGACGCGTGGCCGAGCAGGTAGAGCGTTGCAAAGCCGCCGTTGAGCAGCAGGAACAGCACGGCGAGCGACAGGAAGAAAACGGGCCAGCTCACCGTCAGCGCGCGGTGATAGAGGTCGCGCCAGCCGAGCGGCGGCATCCCGTACGCGATGACCGGGCGTGTGCCCGACCAGATCTTGCGGCCACGGCCGCGGGAGGCTGGGGAGGACGAATCGACATTCATCGCGCGGGGCCGGAAGCAGGAAGGCGATGAGCGTAGCACGCGCGGCCGCGGCCGGGTATGCGTGCCGGTTCGGAATGGACGTCCGCCGCGCCGCCGGCCGCCAGGCACAAAAAAGCCGGCCGCGGAAGCGGCCGGCTGCGTCGTCAGCGTGCAGACAGGCGCGCGGTGTGCGCGGCGCTCACTTCCGGTCGACGATCACCTGGTCGAACGTGCCGCCGTCCGCGAAATGCGTCTTCTGCGCGTTCGCCCAGCTGCCGAAGACCTGCTCGACGCTGAACGTCTTCAGCGGCTTGAACTCGGCAGCATGCTTCTTCAGCACGTTCGCGTCGCGCGGGCGCAGATGGTGCTGCGCGATGATCTCCTGCGCTTCCGGCGTGTACAGGTAGTCGAGATATGCCTGCGCGACCTTGCGCGTGCCCTTCTTGTCGACGACCTTGTCGACGACGGCGACGGGCGGCTCCGCGAGGATGCTCGCCGACGGATACACGGCGTCGAACTGCGCGCCCGACGCACCGGTGTCCATCAGCGCGACTTCGTTCTCGAACGTGACCAGCACGTCGCCGATGCCGCGCTGCGTGAACGTCGTCGTCGCGCCCCGGCCGCCGGAGTCGAGCACCGGCACGTTGCGGAAGATCGCCTTCTCGAAGTCGATCGCCTGCTGGTCGGTCGCGCCCTTCTGCTTCTGGAAGCCCCATGCGGCGAGATACGCATATCGACCGTTGCCCGACGTCTTCGGGTTCGCGATGATCACCTGGACACCCGGCTTCGCGAGATCGCTCCAGTCCTTGATCGCCTTCGGGTTGCCCTTGCGCACCAGGAACACCATCGTGGTCGAGTACGGCGAGCTGTTGTCCGGGAAACGCGCACGCCAGTCCTTCGGCAGCAACTGGCCGCGCTCGGCGAGCAGGTCGATGTCGTTCGGCTGGTTCATCGTCACGACGTCGGCCTGCAGCCCCTGCAGCACCGACAGCGCCTGCGCGCTCGACGCGCCATGCGACTGCTTGATCGCGACCGTCTCGCCGGTCTTCTGCTTGTACGCGGCGGCAAAGCCCGTGTTGATGTCCTTGTACAGCTCGCGCGTCACGTCGTACGACACGTTCAGGATCGACGTGTCCGCGTGCGCGGCCGACGCCGCCACGACCAGCGCCGCCGCCGCGCCCGTGTGCAGCCAGCGGCCGATCCCCTTCATGCTTGCCATCGTGATATGCCCCGTTTCCAGTGGTGGTGAATGTGCGTGACGGCACGCGTACGCGCTGTCATCGAAACGTAAGCGGGCATTCTAGCGGCCGGGCGCGGCGCGCTTTCCAATCAGTCGTGGAAAGCAAATCTCGATTCCTGCTAAACGGCGGCAGACACTCGCGTGCGCATCGATTCCGGTGTTAAGATCGCCGCTCAGCCCATTCACGGTTCCTCCATGTCCACTTCCCTGCGCTCGCTTCCGATCCTCGCCGCCGTCGCGGCAGGTGTGCGCGCGGCCGGGCTGAAACTGAAAAAACGACTCCTCGACTGACGGGGACGTCGCGTCCCGTCAGGCGAATGCCGGACGGGATGCCCGCAGGTCGTTTCATTCTCCTTGCACGCGTGCCTCGCTCCGGCCCTCCGCCGGCGGAACGGTTCCTTCCCACTCCGTTTCCACCATGAGGCTTTGCATGAACACACGTTTCGAAGGTATCTGGCTGCCGATCATCACGCCGTTCCACCACGGCGAAGTCGACCATGCCGCGCTCGCGCGACTCGCGCGCCACTATGCGGGCGCGGGCATCGCGGGCTTCGTCGCGGGCGCGACGACGGGTGAAGGCGTGCTGCTCGACGCACGCGAACACGACGCCGTGTTCGCGACGCTGCGCGACGCGGCGCCCGGACTGCCGATCGTCGTCGGGCTGACCGCGAGCGCAACGCATTTCGCGGCCGCGCGTGCGCGCGAACTCGCGACATTGCGGCCCGACGGGCTGCTCGTCACGCCGCCCGTGTACGTGCGGCCGACGCAGGACGGCATCCGCCGCCACGTCGAGGCGATCGTCGACGCGGCCGACCTGCCGGTGCTCGTCTACAACATCCCGTACCGCACCGGCGTGAACGTCGAACTGGACACGCTGCAGGCGCTTGCGCGCGACCCGCGCGTCGCGGGCATCAAGGAATGCGGCGGCACGCTCGACCGAATGAACCGGCTCGTGCACGACACGCCGCTCGCGATCCTGTCCGGCGACGACAACCAGAACTTCGCGGCGATGTGCGCCGGTGCGCACGGCGCGATCGCGAGCAGCGCGCACGTGCTGCCCGAATGGCATGTGCGCATCCATGCGCTGCTGCGCGACGGCCGGCTCGCCGATGCGCGGCGCCTGTCGGTCGCGTTGCAGCCGCTCGTCGCGGCGCTGTTCGCGGAGCCGAATCCGGCACCGGTGAAGGCCGTGCTGGCCGCGCAAGGGTGGTGCGAGGACGGGTTGCGGCTGCCGTTCGTGCCGGCGAGCGAAGGGTTGCGGGAGCGGCTGGCCGCGCTCTGCGCGGAACTGGACGAAACCGCACCGGACGCCGCAGCGGCATGACCCGCGACGCCTCGTGAGGCGCCGGCGACCGACGGCTTTCGCGCCGATAAATTGCTTCAAACTGTCAGAACGAGAGACAGGCCGTACCGTGCAAGATGGGTATCGGCCGTCACGAGCTGAAGCGGCTCGAGCCGTGCCTGCGCGACCAGCAAGCGATCGAACGGATCGCGATGGTGGTGCGGCAAATCACGCACTGCCGCACCATGCACGGCACGAACCGGTAGCTCGCGAATCCCGCTCGAGCCGATTGCGCGGATCAGCTTGCCGACGTCGATATCGAGCTTCCCCAAGCCGGCCTTGATGGCGGCCTCCCAGATACTCGCGCTGCTGACGAAACGCTCGTCGGCGGCCGAAATCAGTCGGCGCGCCCGTGCGCTGAGCTTGGGGTCATCGGTCACGATCCACAAAAAGACGTGCGTATCGAGCAACAGCCGCATCAGCACCCTTCGAAAGCATCCAGCAGGTAATCGGGCAGCGGCGCATCGAAATCGTCCGCGATCCGGGCCTGCCCTTGCAGGACACCGAACCGAACGGGCGGATTGGCAGACGCGGGGCGATCAGCTGACGCCCCGTCATCGAGGATCGTGGTATCTGCCCGTTGGGCCGGATCGACCGCACCAGCGCCGGGCGTATTCGCGTTTTGCATGATGACCTCCGTTTCAAGTGATCATCACTGTAGTCAGGTTCACCCGATCGATCCATTCGGCCAATCGGCAGAGGGGCTGCCGAACCGCAACCCGCGGCGGCAATCGAACGTTTCGTCACGCCGCCAGCGCCGCCACCGCTCCCTCCGTCGCATCCCGCACCGCCTGCGTCACGATCCACGCGAGCCGGTCGACGGTCGGCGTCGCCGACGACGTGCGCCGCAGCAGGATCAACGGCAGGCTCGGCAACGCCGGCAATCCGAGCGAAACCGCATCGAGCACGCGCACCGACGTGGGCAGTCCGTAATGCGAACGCACCGTCAGCCCGAGACCGGCCGCCGCCGCGGCCCATAACCCGGCGAGACTCGGCGTCGTGAATGCAACGCGCCACGGCACGCCCGCGCGGTCGAGCGCATCGGTCGCGGCGCCGAAGAACCGGCACGGCCGGTCGAACACGACGAGCGGCAGCGCCTCGCCCGCGGCACGGCCGCCCGCCGAGGCGTGCACGGCAGCCGCCCCGAGTTCCGCCCCAACTTCCGCCCCGACTTGCGCCCCTTCATCGGCCCCACCCGGCCCGCCGAACCCGCCCGCCCCCGCCGCCCCGACCCACTGCATCGGCACCTGCGCGATCACGTCGCTGTCGATACCCGGCCGCGACAGCAGCGCAGCCGACACCGGATCGCCCCACACCAGCGCGAGATCGAGCTGGTTCGCGTCGAGCCGGTCGAGCAGGTCGGCATTGCGCGCCACGCGCGCCTCGATCCTCACCTTCGGATGCGCGCGCGCAAACCGCCCGAGCACGTCGGGCAAAATCGCCTCGCCGAAATCCTCCTGCAACCCGACGCGCACCCAGCCGTCGAGATTGACGCCGCGCACGGCCGCGGCCGCCTCGTCGTTCAGCTCGATCATCCGCCGCGCATAACGCAGCATCGCGTCGCCGGCATCGGTCAGCGCAAGCCCGCGCCCGGATTTCACGAACAACGGCGTGCCGGCCTGCTCCTCGAGCTTGCGGATCTGCGCGCTCACCGCCGACGACGAGCGCGCGACGCGGTCGGCCGCCTTCGCGAAACTGCCGAGATCCACGCCCGCGACGAGGCTGCGCAGCGCCGCCACGTCGAAGTTGGGCCGGGCCAGCGCGGCATCGGCCAGCGCGAGCGACTCGCCGCCGCCGCGTGGAATGTCTTGTCCGGGCATTTCAACTATCCTGTTTTATCGAACGATTCATCAAGAACTTTCCGATTTTCAGGATGAATGTAGGTCGCCAGACTGTGGATGTCAATTTCCAACCGGGCCCGCCGCCATGGATACCACCTGCATCGCCTCCCCCTCCTCGCCCGCCCGCGATGTGCGCGGCCCGGCCCATCGCTGGCGCGTGCTGGCCGCCGGCGTGGCCGCGAACATGAGCTTTTCGGCCGCCGCGGCCGGCATCCCGACCACCGCCGTGTGGATGCGCTCGGCCTACCATCTCGACAACGGCGCACTCGGCCTCGTGCTCGGCGCGCTCGGCTTCGGCGTCGCGCTGTCCGAGCTGCCGTGGGGGATCGCCGCCGACCGCTTCGGCGATCGCCGCGTGCTGCTGACCGGGCTCGTCGCGACGGCCGCGATGCTCGCGCTGATGGTGTGCACGATCGTCCCGAGCGCGCACGCGGTGCCGCCGCTGGCGCGCGTCGTCGTGGCGATGTGCTGCGTCGGCCTGCTCGGCGGCAGCGTGAACGGATCGAGCGGACGCGCGGTGATGCGCTGGTTCGGCGAGCGCGAACGCGGGCTCGCGATGAGCATCCGCCAGACGGCCGTGCCGCTCGGCGGCGGCGTCGGCGCGGCGCTGCTGCCGTCGCTCGCATCGCACCTGGGCTTCGCGGCGGTATTCGGTGCGCTGATGCTGCTGTGCGCCGGGTCGGCCGTGCTGACCTGGCGCTGGCTGCATGAACCGCCCGCCGAACCGGCTGTCGCACACGGCGCCGCGCATCGACCGGCCGCTCGGCCGCAGTCCGCGCATCCCACGCAACCCGCGCGGCTCGCGCACGGCCCGCTCGCGAACGCCCGCGTGTGGCGCATCGTGCTCGGCATCGGCCTGCTGTGCGCGCCGCAGTTCGCGGTGCTCACGTTCGCGACGGTGTTCCTGCACGACTTCGGCCGGCTCGGCCTCGCCGGCATCAGCGCGGCGATGGTCGTGTTGCAGCTCGGCGCGATGGTGATGCGCGTCTGGAGCGGCCGCCATACCGACCGGCACGGCAACCGGCGCGCGTACCTGCGCGGCTCGGTGCTCGTCGCGGCCGGCTCGTTCACGCTGCTTGCCGCCGCGACGGCCGGCAGCCCGCACGTGCCGCTCGCCGCGATCGTCGCGATTCTCGTGTTCGCGGGCGTGTGCGTATCGGCGTGGCATGGCGTCGCGTACACGGAGCTCGCGACGCTCGCAGGTGCGAACCACGCGGGCACCGCGCTCGGGATGGCGAACACGGTCGTCTACCTCGGACTGTTCGCAACGCCGCTCGCGATCCCGCCGCTGCTCGCCGTCAGCTCGTGGAGCGTGGTCTGGCTCGCGGCCGCGCTGGTTGCCGGCGCGACCTATCCGCTGTTCGCCACGCGCTAGCGGCCGCGCGCGGCACGCGGGCGCTGCGGCCCCCGCCACGGCGCCCGCACCTCGGTCAGGCCGCTTCGCGCGCCAGCGCGCGGCGCACGGCCGGCCGGTCGGCCTCGCGCTGCGCGTGCGCGGTCCATGCGGGGTGCCGCGCCATGTCGAGCCCGATCGCGACACCCCAGCGATACAGCACGAACAGGAACGGATCGACGATCGAATGCGCGCCCGGCTCGGCCCACGTGCGGCCGTCGGCGAGCGCGGCTTCGATCGTCTCGTTCGCGGCCTCGATCACGCCGCGCCCGTGCGTGCTGACTGCCCCGTGCAGCGCGGGATCGCCGATGAAGCGGCCCGGCCGCCACAGCGCACCGTAGCCGACGCCATGCACCCAGCCGACCAGCCAGGCGAGCCATTCGTGGCATCGCGCCTCGCGCAGCGGATCGCCGGGCGGCAGCAGTTGCGCGTCCGGATAACGGCGCGCGAGATACGTGAGGATCGCGGGCGTTTCGGTCAGCACGCGCGGCTCGCCCGGAATCTCGAGCACGGGCACGCGTGCCTTCGCGTTGATCGCGAGATAACGCGCTTCGAGGTTCTGCTGCTTCTGCACGGAGACGATCTCGACGTCGAAGGGCGCGCCGGTTTCCTCCAGCGCGATATGAGCGGCGAGCGAGCAGGCGCCCGGCGAAAGATAGAGACGATATGCGTTCATGGTGGCGTGGCCCGACGGGACTGTGGAAGACGGAACCGAGTGTAGGAACGCGTGCATGCCCGCCGCAAACGATGAATTGTCGTGCTCGGGCATTAGTGCTACTAATACCCCCATGAAACGCATCCACCTTCCTCCGCTGCAGACGCTGCGCGCGTTCGAGACCGCCGTGCGGCTGCAGAGCTTCACGCGCGCGGCCGACGCGCTCGCGCTCACGCAAGGCGCCGTCAGCCAGCACATCCGCGCGCTCGAGGCGCAGCTCGGCTACCCGCTCTTCACGCGCGAGCGCAACGGCGCGACACCGACGCACGCCGCGCACGCGCTCGCGCTGCAGGTGCGCCAGGGCCTCAGCGTGCTCGAGCGAGCGTTCGAGCCGGCCCTCGCCGCGCGCAGCCGCCCGCGCACCTGCGACGTCACGCTGAACGTCAGCGTGCTGCCGAGCGTCGCCGAACGCTGGCTCGCGCCGCGCCTGCCGCGCTTCTCGGCCGCGCATCCGCACATCGCGATCGCGCTGCACCCGGACGTGGCGCTCGCGCCGCTGCGCAAGCGCGACCGCATCGACGTCGCGCTGCGCTACGGGCCCGGCACGTGGCCGGGCGTAGTCGCCGAGAAGCTGATGAACGAGACGATCTTCCCGGTCGCGAGCCCCGCGTACCGCAATCGCGACGGCGTTGCACCGCGCGCGCCGGCCGATCTCGTGCGCGCCACGCTGCTGCGCCATCCTGCGCAGCCGTGGGAACCGTGGCTCCAGGCCGCGCGGCTCGACCTCACCGAATCGGCGCGCGCGCCGCGTTTCACCGATGCGAACGCGCTGATCGACGCAACGTTGAAAGGGCGCGGCGTCGCCCTCGCGCGCCGCTCGCTGATCGAGCCCGAGCTCGCGGACGGCACGCTCGTGCGCGTATCGTCGGTACGCGTGACCGACGTGTATGCACACTACGTCGTGTGGCGCCCCGGCCATCCGCACGAATCGGCGATCCGAAACTGGCTCGACTGGCTGCGCAGCGAGGTGCGGCGCCGCACGCCGCGGCGCTGACGCAACGCGACCGGTTGCTCGCGTTCATCGTCGACGGTCAGGCTGCCTTGGACGCGCTCATGCATCGCATCGCGCGCCCGGGTAAAAGTGCCCGGCTCGCAACGTCCACCGGGAGATATTGCGCGCCCGCCACGCCATGCAAGCGGATGGTCAGGATATCGAAAGCATTCCGCGATCACGCGCCGGTCGCAAACGATTCACCGAAACGTCGCATCGCACCGGCATACTCGAAAACGTTTCCCGATCAGCCTGCCAGGAGAGAAGTCATGCGTCGCGTTTCCGCCGTCGTCGTTTTTTGTGCCGCCGCTTTCGTCGCCGCCTGCAGCGACGACGCGCCGCACGACGCACACACGACCGACGCGTCCCGACAGGCCGGCGCATCGGCCGGCTCCGCCAGCGCATTCAACCACGATGCAACCGCGAACGCCGCCGCGTCCGATGCCGCGCCGCTCGCGCCGCCCGTCGTGCATTACCCGCCCGATGACGACGACGACGCGAAACCCACGGCGAATGCGGCCGCGTCGAGTGCCGCCGCGTCGTCACCGGGCTGATCCCGCCGCTTCCGTCCCCCGACCGCAGAACCGAGGTGAAATAACATGACGTCATCGAGCCGCCGCCGTTTCCTGCATACCGTCGCACAATCCGCGGGCGCCGCCGTCGCGCTCAACGCCTTCCCCGATTCGATCCGCCGCGCGCTGGCGATTCCCGCCGCGCACGGCACCGGCACGATCCGCGACGTCGAGCACATCGTCGTGTTCATGCAGGAGAATCGCTCGTTCGATCATTATTTCGGACACCTGCGCGGTGTGCGCGGCTACAACGACCGCTTCCCGATCCCGCTGCCGAACGGCAAGCCGGTGTGGTACCAGCCGTCGAAGGCCGACCCGGGCAAGCCGGTGCTGCCGTTCCGGCTGAACACGCTGACGACGAGTGCGCAGTGCGTCGGCGACCTCGACCACTCGTGGTACAAGACGCACGCGGCGATCGACGGCGGCCGGTACGACCAGTGGCCCGCGAACAAGACCGACATGACGATGGGCTATCACGTGCGCGAGGACATCCCGTTCCATTACGCGCTCGCCGATGCATTCACCGTGTGCGACAACTATTTCTGCTCGCTGCCGGGGCCGACGCACCCGAACCGGTCGTACCTGATGACGGGCACCGTCGACCCGACCGGCAAGTTCGGCGGCCCGCTGCTCGACAACAGCGACTATGTCGACGGCGACGGGCCGCCCGCCTACCAGCTGCTGTCGTGGACGACCTTTCCCGAACGCCTGGAAGCGCGCGGCGTGTCGTGGCAGATCTACCAGCAGGGCACGACGGGCAACGACCCGTACAACGGCAACTACGGCACGAACGTGCTGCAGAACTTCGCGAACTTCATCAACGCGAAGCCCGGTTCGTCGCTGTACCAGCGCGCGCAGACGGTGCGCACGCTCGACGACCTGAAGAACGACGTGATCAACGACCGGCTGCCGCAGGTGTCGTGGCTGTGCCCGCCGGCGGCATTCTCCGAGCATCCGAAATACACGCCCGCGTACGGCGCGAACTACACGTCGCAGATTCTCGACGCGCTCACGTCGAACCCGGACGTATGGCGCAAGACGGTGCTGTTCATCATGTACGACGAGAACGACGGCTTCTTCGACCACATCGTGCCGCCTCAGCCGCCGACGTCGGCCGCGCAAGGCGCGTCGACCGTGACGACCGACGGCGAGCTGCACACGGTCGTGAACCCCGGCCGCGGCGGCAGCTACACGGCCGACGGCCTGCCGTACGGCCTCGGGCCGCGCGTGCCGATGACGGTCGTGTCGCCGTGGACGAAGGGCGGCTTCGTGTGCTCGCAGGTGTTCGACCACACGTCGGTGATCCGCTTCATCGGCGAGCGTTTCGGCGTCGACGAACCGAACATCACGCCGTGGCGCCGCACGGTCTGCGGCGACCTCACCGCCGCATTCGATTTCCGCTCGTCCGACGCGTCGTTTCCGCCGCTGCCCGACACGAGCCAGTACCGCTCGATCGCCGACCAGCAGTGCACGTCGCAGCCCGCGCCGACCGTGCCCGCGACGCCATCGCCGGTCGACCCGCAGGAGCCCGGCGTGCGGCCGGCGCGTGCGCTGCCGTACGAGCTGCACGTGAACGCCAGCCTTGATGGCAGGACGCGGCTGCGCATCGAATTCGCGAACCGCGGCAACCAGGGCGCGCACTTCCACGTGTACGCGACGAACCGCACCGACGGCCCGTGGCGCTACACGGTCGGCGCACGCCGCGTGCTGCATGCGGACTTCGACCTGACGACGACGAACGGTGCGTACACGTTCTCGGTGTACGGGCCGAACGGCTTCGTGCGCGTGTTCTCGGGCAACGTGTCGACCACGGCCACCCATCGCAATCCGGCGCAGCCGGAAGTGAAGGCCGGCTACGACGTCGCGAACGGGAACCTGTACCTGAAGCTGCGCAACCCCGGCGGGGCACACGTCACGCTGACGCTGACCGACAACGCGTACGGCGCGCCGTCGCGGCAGGTGACGCTGCATGGCGGTGACGAACGCGTCGAGCAGTGGTCGCTCGCGGCGAGCCACCAATGGTATGACGTGACGGTGAGCGACGGCGCGGCCGGCACGTTCTCGCGCCGTTTCGCGGGCCACGTCGAAAACGGCCGGCCGAGCTATTCGGATCCGGCGGCGGTGCGGCCCGTGTCCGCGGCATAAGCGCGACGGCACGGCGTGGCGCGGCACCCGCCGCGCCGCACGGGTTCCCCGCCCGGCCCGGCGGAATCAGATCGCGTGCGCGAGCGCGCGATCGACGAGCGCGGCCTCGAAGCCGTCGTCCGCGTCGCGAAAGCGCAGCGGCGCCGCGCAATGGACGAGCGTGTCGATGAAGTACTTCGCGCGCGGCCACGGCCCGAAGCCGGCCGCGGTGTTGATGTGCCCGGCGTCGCCGAGGTTCACGAACGCGCTGCCCAGGTGCTGCGCAAGCGTGCGCGCATCGGCAAGCGGCATCCACGGATCGGTCTCGCTGCCGATCAGGATCGACGGCACGGCGAGCCGGCGCGCGTCGAACGGCCCGGCAAACGTGAATTTCTTCGGACTGGCGGGCGCGACGAGCAGCACGCCCGCGACATCGCCCGTACGCGGCCACTGCGCGAGCGCATGCGCGGTCGCGAGGCAGCCGAAGCTGTGCGCGGCCAGCACGAACGGGCCGCGCTCGCGGTCGAGCAAGGTGCGCACCGATTGCGCCCAGCGCGCGAGATCGGGCGCGTCCCAGTCGTCCTGCTCGACGCGCAGCGAGCGCGGAAACTGCCGTTCGAGCCAGGTCTGCCAGTGCGCGCCTTCGCTGCCGTGCAGGCCCGGAACGGTAACGAGGCGCGGCGGCCACGCCGATTTGCTGCATGCGCGCATGATTGCCCTCGCTTGCTTGAAGACGGGATTCGATTGTGGCGCGGCGCGCCCGGCGGCCGAACCAATATTTTGTGCTTTGCTTTTGCGCGGGGCGGCCATCCGTGGGGCGGCCCTCCGCGAGTCGCCCGCGCCGACGGTTACCCGCGCCGGTCGCCCGCCCCGCGCACCGGCGCGCGATGTGCCGCGAAACCGTAGAATGTGGGCTTCCCGTCAGCTTCACACGGAACCGGAGCCGGGCGCCGATGCGCGCCGGGCGCCCGGTCGTCAGGAGACGCCCGATGTCCGCTACGCCCGCCGGCGCGCCGCGCCCGGCTCCGCTCGCCGTTCCCGTGACGCGCCTCGCCGGCGCGCGCGCAGTCGTCCAATGAAGATCCTGTTCCATTCCCCGCACCAGGAAGCAGGCGCGTGGCGCGACGAGATCGCGCATGCGCTGCCGGAAGCCGAACTGCGCGCGTGGCAGCCGGGCGACACGGCCGCCGCCGATTACGCGCTCGTCTGGCGCGCGCCGCGCGAATTCTTCACCCCGCGCGACGGCCTGCGCGCGATCTTCAACCTCGGCGCCGGCGTCGACGCGCTGCTCGCGCTCGACCGCGCGCAACCGGGCACGCTGCCGCCGCACGTGCCGCTCGTGCGGCTGGAAGATTCGGGCATGGCGCAGCAGATGGTCGAATACGTGACGCACGCGGTGCTGCGCTATCTGCGCCGCTTCGACGAATACGACGCGCAGCAGCGCGAGCGCCGCTGGCAGCCGCTCGAGCCGCATGCGCGCGCGAGCTTCACCGTCGCCGTGCTCGGCCTCGGCGTGCTCGGCGCGCAGGTCGCGCTCGCGCTCGCCGCACTCGGCCTGCCCGTGCGCGGCTACAGCCGCAGCGCGAAGCAGCTCGACGGCGTCACGACCTTCGCCGGCGACGGTGCGTTCGATGCGTGCATCGACGGCGCGAAGGTGCTCGTCAACCTGCTGCCGAGCACGCCCGACACCGACGGCATCCTATCGTCCCGCACATTCGCGCGGCTCGCGCCCGGTGCGTATGTCGTCAACGTCGCGCGCGGCGCGCATCTCGTCGAGGCCGACCTGCTCGACGCGCTCGCGAGCGGCCGGATCGCCGCCGCGACGCTCGACGTGTTCCATCAGGAGCCGCTGCCCGACGATCACCCGTTCTGGCGCGCGCCGCGCATCACGATCACGCCGCACAGCTCGGCCGAGACGCTGCGCGCGGAGGCCGTCGAGCAGATCGCCGGCAAGATCCGCGCGCTCGAGCGCGGTGAGCGCATCGGCGGCATCGTCGACTACACGCGCGGCTACTGAACCTGCAAGCAAACCTGGAGACAACCATGACGTTCCCCACCGCCGTCAAGATCGTCGAAGTCGGCCCGCGCGACGGGCTGCAGAACGAGAAGACCTTCGTGCCGACCGACGTGAAGATCGCGCTCGTCGACCGGCTGTCGCGCGCCGGCTTCCGCAACGTCGAGGCCGCGTCGTTCGTGTCGCCGAAATGGGTGCCGCAGATGGCCGACGGCGCCGACGTGATGGCCGGCATCGAGCGCCGCCCGGGCACCGTGTACTCGGTGCTCACGCCGAACCTGAAGGGCTTCGAGAATGCGCTCGCCGCACGCGCCGACGAAGTCGTGATCTTCGGCGCGGCCAGCGAGGCGTTCTCGCAGCGGAACATCAACTGCAGCATCGCCGAGAGCATCGCGCGCTTCGAGCCCGTCGCGAAGGCCGCGAAGGATGCGGGCGTGCGGCTGCGCGGCAGCGTGTCGTGCACGCTCGGCTGCCCGTACCAGGGCGAAGTGCCGGTCGCATCGGTCGTCGACGTCGTCGAGCGTTTCGCGGCGCTCGGCTGCGACGAGATCGACATCGCCGACACGATCGGCGTCGGCACGCCGAAGCGCACGCGCGAAGTGCTCGCGGCGGTCACGCGCGTGTTCCCGCGTGAACGTCTGTCGGGCCACTTCCATGACACCTACGGCCAGGCACTCGCGAACATCTACGCGGCGCTGTTCGAAGGGATCGAGATCTTCCACGCGTCGGTCGCGGGCCTCGGCGGCTGCCCGTACGCGAAGGGCGCGACCGGCAACGTCGCGACCGAAGACGTGCTGTACCTGATGCAGGGCCTCGGCATCGACACCGGCATCGATCTCGCGCAGGTTGTCGCCGCCGGCGACTTCATCTCGAACGCGATCGGCCGCGCGAACGTGTCGCGCGCCGGTCGTGCATTGCTCGCCAAGGCGCAGAGCGCGGCCGACGCCGCGAACTGCGTATGACCCCGGTATTCGATGGATTCCTCAACATGACGACACCCGCTTCATTCGATTCCCTCCCCGATTCCGCGCGACGCGTCGCGCTGCTGCTGCGCGAGCGCGGCCATGCGAAAGGCATCGTGATGCTCGCCGAAACCGGCAAGACGTCGGCCGAAGCCGCGGCCGGGCTCGGCTGCTCGGTCGCGCAGATCGCGAAGTCGATCCTGTTTCGCCGCCAGTCGGACGGCGCGCCGGTGCTCGTGGTCGCGAGCGGCGTCAATCGCGTCGACGAGAAGAAGGTCGCCGCGCAGGTCGGCGCGGTCGGCCGCGCGGACGCGAAGTTCGTGCGCGACAACACCGGCTACGCGATCGGCGGCGTCTGCCCGATCGGCCATCTCGTCGAACCCGTCACGCTGATCGACGCCGACCTGCTCGAGCTCGACAGCCTTTGGGCGGCTGCCGGCCATCCGCACGCGGTGTTCAACCTGTCGCCGAACGAACTGGTGTCGCTGACGGGCGCGCCGGTCGCTGACGTCGCATTGCGGGAATCCGCATGAGCGACGTCGTGGTACCGGTCGGCACGGTGGCCTCGCCGTGCACCGACGTATGCCGGATCGATCCGCGCACCGACTGGTGCGCGGGTTGCCTGCGTACGCGCGACGAGATCAAGGGATGGCGCACGTCGGATGACGACGCGAGGCGCGCACTGCTCGCACGGCTCGACGCGCGGCGGCGCCTGATTGCGAGGAGCGGCGCATAAAAAAAAGCCGTTCAGCCTGACGGGCGAACGGCATCGAGATCGGAATCCTGTGAACGTGATCAACGTCACAGCCCGCATCATACGAGCGACGCGCACCGCTCGCATCGGGTGTTTCCCTACAACTTCTTACAGCGTCTTCCACGCGTGCGCGCGCCCCGCTTTTGCTCGCCATGAGCACGCCATCCGCGTGCAATACCCGTTCCCGAAAACCGCATTCGACGCGCCGCCGTGACGCCCGCCGCGACGCCGAATCGTACGACCGTTTCAGTTGCCGACTGCCGCGCGACGCGCGGGCACGATGCGCCAGCCGAGATTCACGCCGGCCGCTGCGAGCAGGATCAGCAGCGCGCCGAGCACCTGCGTCCACGCGAGCGTCTGCCCGAACGCGAAGTGATCGACGACGATCGCGACGACCGGATAGACGAACGACAGCGCGCCGGTCATCGCGGTCGGCAGCTTCTGGATCGCGCCGTACAGCAGCACGTACATCAGGCCCGTGTTGACGACGCCGAGCACGATCAGGTCGAGCCACTGCCCGGTCGTCGCGGGCAGCGTGCCGAAGTGCGCGAACGGCGCGAGCAGCACGATGCCGATACCGGCCTGCAGCAACGCGAGCAGGTGCGGCGGCGTCCCCTTCAGGTGCTTCGTGACGATCGACGAGATCGCATACAGGAACGCCGCGCCGAGCGACAGCGCGACGCCCTCCAGATATTCGCCCGGCACCGCGAGCACGGCCGGCTCGACGCGCACCACGGCGACGAGCCCCACGAACGCGAGCGCGAGCCACGCGAGTGTCGACGCGGTGATCCGCTCGCGGAACACGATCGCGCCGAGCGCGACGAGCATGAACGGCTGCGTGTTGTAGACGGCGGTCGCCATCGAGATCGATGCACGCGAATAGGCGGCGAACAGCAGCAGCCAGTTCGCGACGATCGAGATGCTGCCGAGCGTCGCGAGCGCGAGCATCCGCGGCGAGAACAGCGCGCGGCGCAGGAAGCCGAATGCCGCGCAGACGATCGCGAGCGTCGCGGCGCCGAACAGGCAGCGGAAGAACACGACGTTCGTCAGCGGCTGCTGCGACGACATCACGAGCCAGCCGATCGTGCCGGACATCAGCATCGCGACGACCATCTCGGCGGCACCGCGGCGAATTTCATTCGAGGCCATCATGAACTCCATTGAAAGAGAGTGGATGACCTCGATTCTAGAAACTTGCTTTCGCCGCAACCACGGCTAAACTGAAGCGAATCAGCCGATTGACCTTCGAAAGCAAAGCGATCATGCCGAAACGCCTTTCCCCGCCCGCCGTCGCGTCGCTCGACGCGACCGACCGCGCGATCCTCGCGGCGCTGGCCGACGACGCGCGTATCGCAACCAGTGAGCTCGCCCGGCAGATCGGACTGTCGGCCCCCGCAACCGCCGATCGTGTGCGGCGGCTCGAGGCGCAAGGCGTGATCGCCGCGTTCACCGTCGAGCTCGACCCGCGCGCGCTCGGCTACACGCTGCAGGCGATCGTCCGCGTGAAGCCGCTGCCCGGCCAGTTGCATCTCGTCGAAGAGATGCTGCGCCGGATTCCCGAATTCGTGGAGTGCGACAAGGTCACCGGCGACGACTGCTTCATCTGCCGGCTCTACCTGCGCACGATCGCGCACCTCGACGACATCCTGTCGAAAGTGACGGAGCGCGCCGAGACCAGCACCGCGATCGTGAAATCGACGCCGGTGCCGCGCCGGCTGCCGCCGCTCGTCGAGGACGACGGCGCGCACCGCTGAGCACCGGCACGCGCCGCCCGCGTGCCGTCAGGCAGCCGCGTCGCGCGCCTCGAAGAACGCGAGCAGTTCGTCGATCAGCGCGACGGGCGCCTCTTCCGGAATGTAGTGCCCGCAGTCGAGCGCGCGGCCGCTGACGTCGCGTGCGACGCGGCGCCATTCGTCGAGCGGATCGAAGCAGCGGCCGACGATCCCGTGCTCGCCCCACAGCACGCGCAGCGGGCACGCGACCTTGTTGCCGCGCTCGAGATCCGCACGGTCGTGCTCGAGGTCGATCGTCGCGGACGCGCGGTAGTCCTCGCACATTGCATGCACGGCGCCCGGCTGCGCGAGCGCGGCCCGGTACGCGGCGAGCGCCTCGGGCGCGAACGGCGCGAGTCCGGCGGACCGGTTGCCCATCACGCGCTCGATGTAGGCATCGGTATGCGCGCCGACCAGCGTCTCGGGCAGCGGCTCCGGTTGAATCAGGAAGAACCAGTGGAAATACGCGGTCGCGAACGCGCGATCGGTTTTCTCGTACATCGCGAGCGTCGGCGCGATGTCGAGCAGCATCATCCGCTCGACGGCGTCCGCATGATCGAGCGCGAGCCGGTGCGCGACCCGCGCGCCGCGATCGTGCGCGCACACATGGAATTGCTCGAAGCCGAAATGCCGCATCACGGCGACCTGGTCGGCCGCCATCGCACGTTTCGAATACGGCGCGTGCTGCGCGTCGCTCGGCGGCTTGCCCGACGCGCCGTAACCGCGCAGGTCGGTGGCGATCACCGTGAAATGATTCGCGAGCGTCGCGGCAACGCGATGCCAGATCATGTGGGTTTGCGGATGTCCGTGCAGCAACAGGAGCGGCGGACCCGCGCCTCCTTTGACACCGAAAATGTCGGTGTCCTGCACCGTCACGCGAAACGGTGCAAACGCCTCAAACGACATGGTTTGTTTCTCGTTGGTTTGTTATGGCGGTTATTTTAGGAGCGCCGGCGCGTCTTCACAGCGCGGTAAACACCAGAATCCCTAGAAAGAGAACACTCCCTCGATTGCCGCCACACCGCGCGATTTGTTAAGCTCGCGTAGAATCGCACGATCGTTCGTATTAATAAGGACGACCTCGTTTTTGCAGCTTCGTTTTTACAGCGTCGTTCCGCAGCTACACTCGAACGACCGTTCGACCGCAAAGCATGGCGGCGGCGCGACCGCGCGGCCGCCCCTGGAGACTGGAGACATTACATGGCATTGCCCACCGTCCTGCAGAACCTGACGCTGCCCGTCATCGCGTCGCCGATGTTCATCGTCAGCTACCCCGAACTCGTGCTCGCGCAATGCAAGGCGGGCATCGTCGGTTCGTTCCCCGCGCTCAACGCCCGTCCGGCCGAACTGCTCGACGAGTGGCTCACGCAGATCCAGTCCGAGCTCGCCGACCACAAGGCGAAGCACCCCGACGCAGTGATCGGCCCGATCGCGGTCAACCAGATCGTCCACCAGTCGAATGCGCGGCTCGAGCACGACGTGCGCGTGTGCGTCGAGCACAAGGTGCCGATCTTCATCACGAGCCTGCGCGCGCCGGCGCGCGAGATCGTCGACGCGGTACACAGCTACGGCGGCATCGTGCTGCACGACGTGATCAACCTGCGTCACGCGCAGAAGGCGCTCGAGGCCGGAGTCGACGGGTTGATCCTCGTCGCGGCCGGCGCAGGCGGCCACGCGGGCACGACGTCGCCGTTCGCGCTCGTCGGCGAAGTCCGCAAGGTCTTCGACGGCCCGATCGTGCTGTCCGGCTCGATCGCGAATGGCGGCTCGATCCTCGCCGCGCAGGCAATGGGCGCCGATTTCGCGTACATGGGCACGCGTTTCATCGCGACGCAGGAAGCGCACGCGATCGACGACTACAAGCACGCGATCCTGAACGCGAAATCGTCGGACATCATCTACACGAACCTCTTCACGGGCGTGCACGGCAACTACATCCGCGAGAGCATCGAGAAGGCGGGCCTCGATCCGGACGCGCTGCCGGAGTCCGACAAGACCAAGATGAATTTCGGCAGCGACAAGACGAAGGCGTGGAAGGACATCTGGGGCGCCGGCCAGGGCGTCGGCCTGATGGACGACCTGCCGAGCGTGGGCGCGCTCGTCGAGCGCCTGAAGCGCGAGTACGACGACGCGAAGGCGCGACTCGGCATCCCGCGCTGACGGACGCGGCGGCCATGACGGCCGCCGCCGGCGCGCATCCCGTCGGACCAGACAAAAAAGCGCGAGCTGCAACGGCTCGCGCTTTTGTTTTCATCGCCCCGCCGCAGCGGGATGCACGGTTCACACCGCGCGCTTCATCCGCGTGATCGGCAGCACGCGCAGGCGCGATTCGATCGACGGGCACAGCGACTGCCCTTCGAAACGCGCCGCCAGGAAATCGACGAACGAACGCACCTTCGCGGACACGTGACGACGGCTCGCGTAGACCGCATAGATCGGCGCCTCGTGCGGCGGCACCGCATCGATCAGCACCGGCACGAGCCGGCCGGACTCGATGTCGTCGCCGACCACCTCGGTGCCGAGCAGCGCGATGCCCGCGCCCGCGAGCACGGCCGCACGCAGCCCTTCGAGATGGTTCACGATCAGGTTGCCGTTCAGGTTCACGCGCGACGCGGCGGCCGCGTCGATCACCAGCGCGTCGAGCATCGTCGAATTCGAATCGCGCCGCAGGTAGTTGTGGTGCGCGAGATCGGCGATCGTCTGGGGCGTGCCGTGCTTCTCGAGATACTCGGGCGACGCGACCAGCAGGATGTGCGCGGTCGCGATCTGCCGCGCGACCAGCGACGACGATTTCAATCCGTTCGGCGCCGCGCGCACCGCGACGTCGTAGCCTTCCTCGATCAGGTCGACCACGCGATCGGACAGCGTCATGTCGACGGTCACGTCCGGGAACCGGCCCGCATAATCGGTGACGGCCTGCATCACGTGCCGCAGCCCGAACGCGGACAGCGACGTGACGCGCAGCCTGCCTTGCGGCACCACGCTCGCGGCGCCGACGGCCTGCCCGGCTTCGTCGAGTTCCGACAGCGCCTGCACGAGGCGCTCGTAGTATTCGCGTCCGGCCTCGGTAGGCGCGACGCGTCGTGTCGTGCGATGCAGCAGCCGCGCACCGAGCTGCTGCTCGAGATGCATCACGTGCTTGCTCGCCATCGCAGCCGACATCTGCATGCGCTCGGCCGCGCCGACGAAGCTGCCCACTTCGACGACGTAGCGAAACACATTCATGCTGACGAGGGTATCCATCGAACTCGCTCGTAATGACGGGGGAATGGTCCAATTACGAGATAGGGTAACAAAGGCGGGGCAACAGAAAGGTCAAGAAAGGCAAAACGGCGCCGCGAGTGGCGGCGCCGTTCTGGCGGGAAAACATGCAGCCTGGACGCGCTTTTCGCGCGCGTCCGGCGCGGCGGTCGCGCGTGCGCGTCAGAACTTCGCGCGGATGCCGGCGCCGAACGTGTTGCCGGTCGACAGGCCGCTGATGTGGTCGTTCATGTAAGCAGCGTAGACGTCCGTGCGCTTGGACAGCGGATAGTCGTAGCCGACGGCCCAGGTCTGGCGCGTCTGGTCGAGGCCGCCCGCGTCGCGCGAGTACGCGTACGACGCCATCGCGTTGCCCACGCCGAGCGGCACCGACACGCCGCCCTGCGCGGTATTCACGTGCCAGCTGCCCGCGACCTGGTCGTTCTTCGTATACATGTACTGGCCGAACAGCTTCACGTACTTCAGGTCGTAGGTCGCGCCGACTTGCGCGATACCCTGGCTCTTCATGCCGGCCACCAGCGCGCTCAGGTCACGCGGGCCGTTGTTGAAGTTCACGTATTGATAGACCGCGGTCGCCGCGAACGGACCGTTCGCGTAGTTGAACTGCGCGCTCCACTTCTTCGAGCCGTTGTCGCCGGCCTGGTTGCCGAGCGCGTACATCGCGCCGAAATTCAGGCCACCGAACGAAGGCGACGTGTACGACAGCGCGTTGTTCCAGCCCGAATCGCCGACGGCACCCTGGTCGCTCGGGTAGGTCGGGAACGTGCCGAGGCCGAGGAACACGTGGTACACCATCGGCGAGAACGTGTACGAGTCGTAGAACGGGTTGAACAGGATCGTCGACAGGAACAGGTGCGTCGTCAGGCGGCCGGCCGTCACCGTGCCGTACGGCGAATCGATGCCGACATACGCGTTGCGTGCGAAGAACGTGTCGCCCTGGAAGCGGCCGAACTGGCCGTTCTGCGCGCGGAAGAAGCTTTCCAGCGTGAAGATCGCCTTGTAGCCGTTGCCGAGATCCTCGGCGCCGTGCATGCCCCAGTACGACGTCGACATCCCGCCGCCGCTCACGTTCCACGCGCGGTCGCCGCCCGGGAACTTGGTGGCGCCGACCCATTCGTCGACCTGACCGTAGAGCGACACGCTCGACTGTGCATGGACGGGAGCGGTAGCCGCCACGCAGGCAGCCGCGGCGATCAGCTTGACGGACGTGCGCGACGCACGGCGAGCGAATGCTTTCATTGGATCTCCAGATTTTGTCGAATTGTCGATAAGTGGCGCGAGCGTTGTTTTTTGGAGCCGAGTGCTTGCGTCGTATGGGGCGCAGCCATCTTTACGGATCATTCGTCCGGTCAAAATTGCGCACACTTATTGCGGGTATAGCTGCAGCATTAACTTCGCGGAATTGATACATGGCCGGGTACCCGCCGACGGCCCGGCGTGGACGCGGTCGCACGGCCGAACGGCTGCGTGGCACATGCGAGCCGGGCGCGAAAGATAGCGCAATGCGACGGGAAAATCAGCGGAAATCTGTGCGCGACTGTGGCGAATTCGCATCAGCCGCCGGAGGGACGAGCGCGCGGGCGCTCAGTTTCGGTAGAACGGGGAGAAATACGGCGAGTGCGCAGGCTCTTCCTGCGAGCGGGGCGGCGGCATCGGACGGCCGCCGCGCTCCTCGTTGTAGCGCGCGACGTCGGCGCGGATCGAACCGGCGCGCAGCGGCACGTTGCCGCCGCCCGGCGGGCGCGGCATCTGGCGCACGTCGGCGCTGATCGGGCGATACGGGCTTTGCGCGGCGTAATGGCCATACGACGGCGTCGGCCGCAGCCCCCAGCGGGAACCGTAGCCGCTCACGCCGCCGGCGCGTGCACCGGCGGGGGGCGTAACGTGGCGCCAGACGGGACCACCGCCGGCCGGCTGACCGTACGCGCGCATGTCGCCGCCACCGAAACCGTGGCCGCCGAACGCATGACCGCCGTGCGGCGGCTGCGCGAGCGCGAACGGCATCAGCAACGCGCCGAGCACGCCCGCCATCCATCGTCCGATCTTCCGTTTCACCCGTTCCGTCATCGTGCAATGCCTGTCCATGCCCGCCGCCGGCTCCTTTCGGCCGACCCAAGGCTTTCAGCAGTAATTTATGAGCGTGCCGAAAGTGTGTCGAGCCAAAAAGTGTTATGTCGCCGGCATCGGTGTAACACCATGTTACTGCTAGGTTTTTTCACTTCGGCACGCGACCGGGACAGAACATTCTTCTGCCGTTTTGCGCATGGCCGGGCCGGTGCCGTGAACGCCACCGCATGAGATCGATTCATCAATCGATTCTCACAATGAATTTGTGTAGTGAATCATCAACCGGGACAATGGCGCCATCCGCGCGCGCGACGCGCGCCCCCGTCGTTTCCGAATCGAGTTCCCGATGGCCCGTCCCCGTTTTCTTCCCGACAACTTCACGCTCGCACTCGTCGGCACCGTCGTGCTCGCGAGCCTGCTGCCCTGCCGCGGCCCGGCCGCCCATGCGTTCAACTGGGCGACCAACATCGCCGTCGGCCTGCTGTTCTTCCTGCACGGCGCGAAGCTGTCGCGCGAAGCCGTCATCGCGGGCGCGACGCATTGGCGGCTGCACGCGGTCGTGCTGCTCAGCACGTTCGCGCTGTTCCCGCTGCTCGGCCTCGCGCTGAAGCCCGTGCTGCAGCCGCTCGTCACGCCGACGCTGTATGCGGGCGTGCTGTTCCTGTGCACGCTGCCGTCGACGGTCCAGTCGTCGATCGCGTTCACGTCGATCGCGAAGGGCAACGTGCCGGCCGCCGTGTGCGCGGCATCCGCGTCGAGCCTGCTCGGGATCTTCGTCACGCCGGCGCTGGTCGGGCTGATGATCACGTCGCAGTCGGCCGCGGCCGCGTCGCCGTGGAGCACCGTCGGCAGCATCGTGATGCAGCTGCTCGTACCGTTCATCGCCGGCCAGTTGCTGCGGCCCGTGATCGGCGGCTGGATCGACCGCAACCGCGGCGTGCTGCGCTTCGTCGACCAGGGCTCGATCCTGCTCGTCGTCTACGTCGCGTTCAGCGAGGCCGTCAACGAAGGCCTCTGGCACCAGATCCCGCCGCGCGCGCTCGGCGGCCTGCTCGTCGTCAACCTCGTGCTGCTCGCGATCGCGCTCCTGCTGACCGCGTTCGTCAGCAAGCGGCTCGGCTTCAACCGCGCCGACCAGATCACGATCATCTTCTGCGGATCGAAGAAGAGCCTCGCGGCCGGCGTGCCGATGGCGAAGGTGATCTTCTCGGCGAACGCGGTCGGGGCGATCGTGCTGCCGCTGATGCTGTTCCACCAGATCCAGCTGATGGCGTGCGCGGCGCTCGCGCAGCGCTGGGGCGCGCGCGACATGAGCGGCGAGCACGACGAGGGCGACGCGGCATCAGCGCCCGGCGCGCTGAGCGCGGGCAAGCGCTGACGATCGGGGCAGCGGGACGGCCGCCGGGTGGTGCCGTCCCGGGGCTATGCCTTCTGCCTTCCGCCTTCCGCCTTCCGCCTTCCGCCCTCCCGCCTTCCCACCGCAACGCCCTTCCACCCACGCCCCCGACGCGATGCACCAGCAATGCCCGTCGCGTCACGAAATCTTCATTCAATTCTCCGCGAGCGGTGCCGTTAAGTCGGGCGTCCCGTCGATTCGGCTGCCCTCGCCCATGCCCGCGCCCCATCCCGACTCCGCCGCCGCCCGCACCACCCGCCTGATCGCGGATCGTGCGCTGGCTGCCGTCTTCCAGCCGATCGTCGATCTCGGGTCGGGGACGGTCGTCGGCTACGAGGGCCTGATACGCGGCCCGCGCGGCACCGACCTCGAAACGCCCGCCGCGCTGTTCGCGCAGGCCGCGCGCGACGGCGAGACCATCGCGCTCGAACAGGCCGCCGCGCTCACCTGCCTCGACGCGTTCGCGGCGCTCGGCTGCGACGGCAAGCTGTTCCTCAATTTCAGCGCGGGCACGATCCTGCAGCTCGCGCGCGAACGCGAGCGCGCCCGCCAACGGCTCGACCATGCGCGGGTCAGCGCCGAGCGCATCGTGATCGAACTGACCGAGCAGAACGCGACGACGGACATCGCCCATATCGGGCCGGCAGTCGCGTCGCTGCGCGACGCCGGCATCCAGTTCGCGCTCGACGACTACGGCACCGCGAACGCGAGCATGAACCTGTGGGTGCGCCTGCAGCCGGACGTCGTGAAGATCGACCGCTTCTTCATCCACGAAATTGCGAGCGATCCGCTCAAGTTCGAAGCCGTGCGCGCCATGCAGCACTTCGCGAACGCGAGCGGGGCGCGCCTCGT
>JABLTH010031709.1_pt1 | contig 26618 bp, 27 predicted proteins | sample 7875711 | NCBI WGS metagenome assembly JABLTH01 (sample SAMN14941262, study PRJNA633318) | bioreactor metagenome | isolation source: bioreactor | place: China | collected 2019-03-05 | reverse complement strand
GCTGTCGATGTCGGCATGATAAGCAAAAATGCAGGCAAGATGCTTGCTATTTCCACTATGAATGCGATGTCCTATCGCATAGAATTCGAAATAACAGCGTCAAAAAAGAATTTTCTGCGAATGCAACTCGACCCCACCGATCTGCGCATCCTCGCCTGCCTGCAGGAGAACGGCCGTATCAGCAACCAGGACCTCGCCGAGCGCGTGGCGCTGTCGCCTTCGGCCTGCCTGCGGCGCGTGCGCCTGCTGGAGGAGGGCGGGGTGATCGGCGGCTATCGCGCTTGGTTCGATGCCGAGCAGCTCGGCCTGGAGATCGAGGCGATCGTGCAGGTATCGATGCGCCACGACGTCGACGACTGGCACGACACCTTCAATGCCGCCGTGCAGTCCTGGCCCGAGGTGGTGTCCGCCTACATCATCACCGGTGACAGCAACTACATCTTGCGCGTGCAGGCGCGCAACCTGAAGCACTACTCGGATTTCATCGTCAACCGGCTGTACCGCACGCGTGGCGTGATGGACATCCGCTCCAATATCGTGCTGCAGCGGATCAAGACCGGCGGCTCGCCGCTGGATGTGCTGAAGGCCTGATGGTCCCGTTCCGCGAGGCGGCGGGTGGCAGGTGTCAGCGCCCGGTGTGCAGCGCGATCAGGCGGCGCAGGGTGTCCTTGAGCTGCTGTCCCTGCTGCGTGCCGAAGTCTTCCAGCACGGCGCGCTCATGGGCGGCGGCCTTGGCCAGCAGCGGCCGCGCGCGCGCGCGGCCCGCCGCCGTGATCCACACCAGGGCGGTGCGGCGGTCGGTTTCGCCGCTGCGGCGCTCGACCAGGCCTTCGGCAGCCATGCGGTCGAGCAGCTTGGTCAGCGTGGGCTGTTTGTTCAGCGTGATCTGCGCCAGTTCGCCGACCGGGCAGCCGCTGCGGTCGGCCAGGGTCGCCAGCACCCGCCATTCGGCCACGCTCAGCCCGGCCGCTTCCACCTGGCGGTGGAATTCCCCCGACACCAGGTGGCTGGCGCGCGCCAGCAAGTAGGCCAGGTAGCCGTCGACGAAGGGCTCGCGGGCGTCGTCCGCCATGGCCGGGCCGGCTCAGTCGCCGAGCGGGGAGGTGGTGGAGAAGGCGCCGCCGTGGAACACCAGGGGGTGCCCGCCGCTGCCCGGCACGCCGCAGCGTTCCACTTCGCCGACGAAGATGATGTGGTCGCCCTCGTCGTAGCGGCTGCGGTTATGGCATTCGAACCAGGCCAGGGCATTGGCCAGCACGGGCAGTCCGGTCTCGGACAGGCGGTAGTCGACGCCGGCGAAACGGTCGCCTTTGAGCGTGGCGAAGCGCTGGCACAGGTCGAGCTGGGAGGCCGACAGCACATTGATGATGTAGTGCGAACCGTCGCGGAACATCGGCAGGCTGTTGGCGGTGGTGGCCATGCTCCACAGCACCAGGGGCGGGTCCATCGAGACCGAGTTGAACGAGCTCGCGGTGATGCCGACGAAGGGCGTGCCGGCGCCGGATGCCGCGCGCGTGGTGATGATCGTCACCCCGGTGGCGAACTGGGACAGGGCGCGGCGGAAGTGCTTGGCGTCGAAGTCGGGAGAGGCGGCGCGGCCGGCGTGGCGGGGGGCGTGCGGCTCGGGCTCAGGCATGCCCATGTCTCGGGCTCCACTGGAATCCATGAAATTTCATATATTATTTGCGCCAGGGCCAGGAATCACAAGCACAAGCTAAGCACACGCCAAGGCGCTGGCCGCCCGCCATCGGTGGGATCGCGCACACAAGGCAGGAGGAGATGACATGCTCGTCGAGCAGATCGAACACCGCTGGCTGGCGGCGTTCCGGCGTACCCTTGAACTTTGCGGCCTGACCGGCACGGAGGTCGTGGGCATTGTAACGGAGTCCCAATCCCGGCGCGTCAACGTGGAATTGGCCGAGCTGGCGGTGCAGTCGCTTGGCGCCACGCCGGTGCGGATCCAGGTGCCGACGCCGGCACTGAGCGCGCCGGCACCGGTGCGCTCCACCGGCGCGAGCGACGCGCTGCAGCAACTGGCACCGGTGGTGGCCGCCCTGTCGCGCTGCCACCTGGTGCTGGACTGTACCGTCGAAGGCCTGCTGCACGCGCCCGAACTGCCGCACATCCTGCGCGGGGCCGATGGCGTGGTGCCGCGCCTGCTGATGATCAGCAACGAGCACCCCGAGATCCTGGAGCGCTGCCTGCCCGACCCGGCGCTGGAAGGCAGCGTGCGCGCCGCCATGAAACGGCTGCGCGGCGCGCGCGAGATGCGCGTCCACAGCGCCGCCGGCACCGAGCTGCGCATCGGGCTGGGCGAGGCACGCGTGGGCGGCGTCTGGGGCTACTGCAACAAACCCGGGCAGGTCGCGCACTGGCCCGGCGGCCTGTGCCTGGCCTTCCCGGCACGCGGCCAGGTCAACGGCACCCTGGTGCTGGCGCCGGGCGATGTCAACCTGACCTTCAAGACCTATCTGCGCGATACCGTCGTCTGTCATATCGAGGATGACTACATCCTCGCCATCGAGGGCCAGGGCGTGGATGCCGACATGATGCGTGGCTATTACGACGCCTGGGCGCAGCGCGAGGGCAACCGCGACGCCTACGCCGTCTCGCACGTGGGCTGGGGCCTGAATCCGGCCGCGCGCTGGGACGCCATGACCTTCTACGACAAGCGCGACTGCAACGGTACCGAGCTGCGCGCCTTCGCCGGCAATTTCCTCTATTCGACCGGCGCCAACGAGGTGGCCGGGCGGCATACCCTGGGACACTTCGACCTGCCGCTGCGCCATTGCACCATCACGCTGGACGGGCACCCCGAGGTCGAGCAGGGCCGCCTGACGGAGGCCGCCGCATGAGCCCGACGCCATCCACGCCGGCCGGCGCGCCGGCACGCCGCCTCCATGCCAACGGCATCGCCACGCTGGAGCAGGGCGAGGGCACCGTGACCGTGGTCCTGCTGCACGGCATCGGCGGCGGCAAGGCCGCCTGGCCCGAGCAGCTCGCCGCGCTGGCCCGGGCCGGCTACCGTGCGCTGGCCTGGGACATGCCCGGCTACGGCGACAGCGCCCTCATCGACCCCTACGACTTCGACGGGCTCGCCGCCGCCCTGGCGCCGCTGCTGCAGGCCGAGCGTGCGGCCGGCCGGCGCGTGGTCCTGCTCGGCCACAGCATGGGCGGCATGGTGGCGCAGCAGGCCTGCGCCGCCACGCCGACGCTGATCGACGGCATGGTGCTGTCAGGCACCTCGCCCGCCTTCGGCAAGCCCGGCGGCGACTGGCAGCGCGACTTCGTCGCCGCGCGCACCGCGCCCCTGGACGCCGGCCGCAGCATGGCCGAGATGGCGGCGGGGCTGGTGCGGGCCATGGTGGCACCGGATGCGCCGCCGGACGGGGTGGCGTTCGCCACCGCCGTGATGGCCGCGGTGCCACCCGCTACCTACCGTGCCGCGCTTGGCGCGCTGGTGCGCTTCGACCAGCGCGAGGCGCTGGCACGCATCGCCGTGCCGGTGCTGGCGCTGGCCGGCGAGCACGACAACAATGCCGCGCCCGCGGTGATGGAGCGCATGGCGCAGCGCATTGCCGGTGCCGAGTACCACTGCCTGCCCGGCGTGGGCCATCTCGCCTGCATGGAGCAGCCGGCGCTGTTCAATGCGGCGGTGCTCGACTTCCTCGCGCGGCGCTTCCCGCCCGCCTGAGCGGCCTGCCTGGCCGGCTTGAGCGGCTGCATCCGCTGCCTTCCGGCGACTGCTCTGCGCTGGCAGGGCGTACACCTCACCCCGTGCCGGCCTTGCCGGCCACCACCAGAACTGGCGCCGGCCCTCGCCGGCGGCGCCTACAGGAGACCGCGACATGCCCTTGGATTTCACTCCCGCCGTCGGCGGCGCCGATTTCACCGAAGCGCAGGCGCGCCTGCTGGCGCTGGCCAATCGCCTCGGCCGCGAGTCCTTCGCGCCGCGCGCCGCGACCTGGGATCGCGAAGCCAGCTTTCCCTTCGCCAACTACGACGACTTGCGCGAGGCCGGCCTGCTGCGCCTGTGCGTGCCGCGCGCCTTCGGCGGCGAGGGCGCGGATTTCGCCACCTACTGCATGGTCGGTGCCGAGATCGGCCGCTTCTGCGGCGCCACCGCGCTGACCTACAACATGCACATCTGCTCAACGATGTGGACCGGCGTGCTGGCCGACGGCATCGGCATGACGCCCGGGCAGCGAGCCGAGCACGAGGCGCGCCGCGAGCTGCATTTCGCGCGCGTGGTGCGTGATGGCGCGATCTACGCCCAGCCCTTCTCCGAAGGCTCGGCCGCCGCTGCCGGCAAGGCACCGTTCGGCACCAGCGCGCGCAAGGTCGAGGGTGGCTGGGTGCTGAACGGGCGCAAGATCTTCGCTTCGCTGTCGGGCGCGGCGGACTATTACGGCATCCTCTGCACGGAAGACCGCGGCGACCAGCATCCCGACATGCGCGACACGCTCTACATCGCCGTGCCGGGCAGGGCCGAGGGCGTGAGCGTCACCGGCGAGTGGGATCCGCTGGGCATGCGCGGCACGGTATCGCGCACGCTGCTGCTCAAGGATGTGTTCGTGCCCGATGCCGAGCAGCTGATGCCGCGCGGCGTCTACCACAAGGCGGCGCAGACCTGGCCGGCGATGTTCTTCACGCTGGCGCCGACCTACCTCGGCGTGGCGCAGGCCGCCTACGACTTCACCGTGCAGTACCTGCGCGGCGAGGTGCCGGGCCAGCCGCCGGTCAAGCGGCGCATGTACCCGACCAAGCAGATCGCGGTGGCGCAGATGCGCATCCAGCTGGAAAACATGCGCTCGATCTTCTGGCGCGTCATCCACGAGGCGCGCCCCGATCCGTCCAAGGACGAGCGCCTGCGCCTGTACGCCGCGCAGTACACGGTGATGGAGGGCGCCAACGACATCGCGCGGCTGGCGATCCGCACCTGCGGCGGCCAGTCGATGCTCAAGGACCTGCCGCTCGAGCGCCTCTACCGCGACTCGCGCTGCGGCGCCCTGATGCTGCCCTGGACCGCCGAACTGGTGCTCGACCGCATGGGCCGCGAAACGCTGTACGAAGCCGGCGAGCGCGACGAATGAGCGCCGCCGTGAGCGCTTCCGCTGCCGCCGGCGGGGCCGGGCAGGCAGCCACCCTGGCCGAGGCGCTGCAGGCGCAGGCGCTGGCCGCGCCGCAGCGCCCGGCGCTGCATCATCGCGGCCAGACCTTGTCGTACGGCGCATTGTGGCAGCGGGCGCAGGCGGTGGCGGCCAGCCTCGCGCGCGATTGGGGCATAGGCCATGGCGACCGCGTCGCCACGCTGTGCCTGAACCACGAACGGCAGCTGGCCCTGCTGTTCGCCTGCGCGCGGCTGGGGGCCATCCTGGTGCCGCTGAACTACCGGCTGGCCGTGCCAGAACTGCAAGCGGTGGCGCAGCATGCGCAGCTTGCCGTGCTGTTCCACGACGACATGCATGCCGCGCAGGCGCGGGAGGTTGCGCAAGGCCTGTGCCGGCACGGGCCGCTCGGCGGGCTGGGCGAGGCGCTGCCGGATCCCGCGGCCGGCGGCTCGGGCGGCCCTGGTGGCGCCGTGGACGGTGCCACGCCGCTGCTGCTGGCCTACACCTCGGGCACCACCGGCCAGCCCAAGGGCGCGCTGCACACGCAGGCGGGCATGCTGGCCAACGCGCGCGCGAGCTGGTGGGCGCACGCCCTGCAGCCGCAGGACCACGTACTGTCGGTGCTGCCGCTGTTCCACGTCGGCGGCCTGTGCATCCAGACGCTGCCGGCGCTGCTGGCCGGCGCACAGGTCACGCTGCACGACCGCTTCACGCCGGAGGGCTGGCTGCAGGCGCTGGCGCTGCAGCGGCCGACCCTGGCCCTGATGGTGCCGGCCACCTTGCGCGCGGTGCTGGAGCATCCGGACTGGCCGGCGGCCGACCTGTCCTCGCTGCGCGGCGTGATGGCCGGTTCCTCGCCGATCCCGCTGTCCTATCTCGAGGCCTTCCACCGGCGCGGCGTGCCGCTCGGACAGGTCTATGGCGCCACCGAGACCGGCCCGGTGTCGGTAGCGCTGCGCCTGCCGCAGGCCATGGCACGCGCCGGCGCCGCAGGCTGGCCGCACGCCGGCGCCGAGGTGCGCCTGGTGACGCATGCCGGCGGCGAGGCCGAGCCGGGCGAGGTGGGCGAACTGTGGCTGCGCGGCGACAACCTGATGCAAGGCTACTGGCGCGAGCCCGCGCATCCCGACTTCGTAGACGGCTGGTTCCGCTCGGGCGACCTGGCGCGGCGCGATGCCGATGGCTGCCTGACGGTGGTGGGCCGCAGCAAGGACATGATCATTTCGGGCGGCGAGAACATCTATCCGGCCGAGATCGAGAATGCGCTGCTGGCCCTGCCAGGCGTGCAGGAGTGCGCGGTGGTGGGCCTGCCCGATCCGCGCTGGGGCGAGGTGCCGGTGGCCGCCATCGTGCCGGCACCGGACGCCGACCGCGAGGCGCTCGGCGGCGAGCGCCTGCGTGCCGCGCTGGATGGCCGCATCGCCCGCTTCAAGCTGCCGCGCGAGGCCGTGCTGCTGGACGCGCTGCCGCGCAGCGCGCTGGGCAAGGTGCTCAAGCCGCAACTGCTGGCGCTGCTGGCCCGACCGTCGCGGCCGCGCGGCTGATGCCTGACGCTGCGCGGGGCAAGCGGCTATGCTAGAGGCATTGCCAAGGGAGCGAAGTCTATGGAAAACGGACTGGAGATCGCCACGCTGGGTGGCGGCTGTTTTTGGTGCCTGGAGGCCGTGTACCAGCAGGTGCGTGGCGTCAAGGCGGTCGAGTCCGGCTACAGCGGCGGCCATCTGCGCCAGCCGAGCTACGAGGAGGTGTGCAGCGGTGACAGCGGACATGCGGAGGTGGTGCGCGTCAGCTTCGATCCGTCCGTGGTCACCTACCGCGAGATCCTCGAGATCTTCTTCGCCATCCATGACCCGACCACCTTGAACCGCCAGGGCAACGATGTCGGCACGCAGTACCGCTCGGTGATCTTCACCCATTCGCAGGCCCAGCGCGCCACCGCCGAGCATGTGCTCCACGAACTGGAGGCGGGCAAGGTGTTCGATGCCCCCATCGTGACCCAGGTCGAGCCCGAACAGCCGTACTGGCGTGCCGAGGATGGCCACCAGAACTACTACCAGGACCATCCGGGGCAGGGCTATTGCGCCGTGGTGATCTCGCCCAAGCTGGCCAAGTTCCGCGCCCGCTTCGCCGAGTTGCTGCGGCGCTGAAGCGCCCGGCCGGGGCCGCCGTGTCCGGTAGCCCCGGCTTCAGCCCTGCCAGCGCGCGGCGATGGCTTCGGCCAGCCGGATACAGCTCAGCGGGGCCGAGCCCTCGGCCTTGTTGCTGACGATCACGTAGGCCGGCTGGCCGGCGCGCAGCGTGCGCACCACTACGTCCGCGATGGCCTCGCGCGTCGGCACATCTTCTTCCACCAGCTTGTCGAAGGGCGCGTAGATCGATTCCGCCAGCTCGTACGGCCGGCCGCCATGCAGCATCCAGCGCAGCACCAGCGGGCCGGGCCGGCCTTCGTCGAGCAGGGCCTGGGCCGCGGCCTGGCGTGCCACCGGCGGCAGGCGGTCGCGCGCCGACAGGCAGAAGCGCACGCCGCGCGCGCGCAGCAGCTTGATGTAGCGCGGCGTCAGCAGCGCGGCGTCGCGCAGCTCCACCGCGTAGCAGGCATGCGGCGTGAGGCTGGGGTCGAGCGGCGGCAAGGCCGAGAGGAAGGCGTCCAGGCGCGTCAGGAAGGCGCAAGCATCGTCGGCCATGGCTGCCAGCGGCGATAGCTGGAACAGCAGCGGGCCGCATTTCGCACCCAGCCCGGCGGTGGCCGGTTCGATGAAATCGCGGATCGCGCTGGCGCTGTCCAGGAAGGCGGCGTTGGCCAGCCGGCCCGCACCGTCGGGGCCGCGCAGCCAGGCGTCGCAGACGCTGGCCGGCGCCTTGACCAGGAAGCGGAAATGCTCGGGTACCTGCGCCGCGTAGGCCAGGTGGTCGGCCAGCGGGATGGGAGCGTAGAAACCGCGGTCGACGCCCGCCGCGCGCAGCAGCGGATGGTGCGAATAAGCGGCCAGCCCCTTGCGTGAAAGCAGGCTCTCGCTGTATTCGCCCTGGTAGACCAGCCCGTCCCAGCCGGGGTAGGACCACGTGGATGTCCCCAGGTGCAGGCCAGGCGGCAGGCGCGCGGCGAGCGCCGCCAGCGCCGGGTCGGGCGGCATCGGCAGCACCGCCTTGCCGCGTGCGGCGCGGGGCGGCGGGACGGGGGAGGGGATGGCCGGATCGGGGCCGGAAGGGGCGCCCGCCGCGCCGGGCGGCAGGTCGCCGAACAGGTCAGCGGTCAAATCGTCGATCGGAGTCGCGTCCGTCGCGGGCGGGCCCGGCTCAGGACTTGTCGTACATATAGCGGCGCGACCACGGCAGCGTGGTGGCGGACCTGCCTGCCTTGCGGCACACCACCTGGAACAGCGCCATCTGGTCGGTCTCGAAGGCGTGCGCGCAGCCCGCCAGGTAGATGCGCCAGATGCGGTATTTCTTCTCGCCGACCATGGCGCGGATGGTTTCGCCCTGCTGCTCGAAGCGGTCCGCCCAGTTGTGCAGCGTTTTCATATAGTGCCGGCGCAGTCCCTCCACGTCCAGCGCCTCGAGGCCGCCCTTCTGCATGGTGGTCAGCACCAGGCCGATATGCGGCAGCTCGCCTTGCGGAAACACGTAACGGTCCATGAACTCGGAACCATCCATCGGCGAGGTACCGATGTCGGGGTCGGGCGAGGTGATGCCGTGGTTCATGGCGAAGCCATCGTCGGCCAGCAGCTCGCGGATGCGGCTGAAGTAGGCGATCAGGTTCTTCTTACCTACGTGCTCGAACATGCCGACGCTGGTGATGCGGTCGAAGGTGCCCCGGATGTCGCGGTAGTCCTGCAGGCGGATCTCGACGCGGTCCGCCAGGCCTGCTGCCTTGACGCGCTCCGTGGCCAGGTCGAACTGGTTCTGCGACAGGGTGATGCCGACGCAGCGTGCGCCGAATTTCTGCGCTGCGCGCAGTACCAGCGCGCCCCAGCCGCAGCCGATATCGAGCAGGGTCTGTCCCGGCTGCAGGCGGATCTTGGTCAGGATGTGGTCGATCTTCTGCAGCTGGGCGGTGGCGAGGTCTTCGTCGCCGCGCTCGAAGTAGGCGCAGGAATAGACCATGCCGGGATCCAGCCACAGCTTGTAGAAGTCGTTGGAGACGTCGTAGTGGTACTGGATCGACGCCTTGTCTTCCTGCTTGCTGTGCGTGAAGTGGTGCGCCACCTTGGCCAGCGCGCCGCCGGCGCGCCGGGTCGCCGCCGCGGACAACTGGTAGCCGACCGAGATGATGTCGGCCAGCTTGCCGTCGAGGTCGATCTTTTCCTGGACGTAGGCTTCGCCCAGGTTGTCCAGGCTCGGGGTCAGCAGGAAGGGCAGGGCGGCGGCCTCGCGCACGGTCAGGGTGACGGCCGGGCGCTCGAACCTGCCCAGCGCATATTCCATGCCGTTCCACAAGCGGAGTTGCACGGGAATGTCGGCGTTCTCGCGCAGGTCGGAGATCCAGTGATCCAGTTGCTTGTCCAGCTGCTTGTCGAATGCTTGCTTGAAAAACATGCGGCCATCCTCCGGAGGGTTACGGCGCACTCCCCGCGACCACTGCCACGCGCGCAGGCACGAAACCCGCACGCCGCCGTGGGGTGTTGCCAACAAGTCGGTAAAGCAATATGGATGGCACTTTACGCCAATTCTTTTTCTTGTGCAGAGACCGCCCCAGCAACAATCCGGATCAACCCGATGCCCGCTCTCGGAAGGGAAGGCGCTCAGGGCGAAAGCCGCACGATATGCCAGCTGCCATCGTCCTGGCGCCGGTAGCCGATGCGGTCATGCAGGCGCGACGGGCGTCCCTGCCAGAATTCGATCCAGTTCGGCACCAGCCGGTAGCCGCCCCAGTGCGTGGGGCGCGGCGGGTTTTCGCCGAACTTCGCGCGGAAGTCGGCCTCGCGCTGTTCCAGTACCTCGCGGCCGCTCACTTCCCGGCTTTGCTCGGACGCCCAGGCTCCCAGGCGCGAACCCAGCGGCCGGGTGGCGTAATAGGCATCGCTTTCGGCCTCGGTGACCTTCTCGACGCGGCCTTCCACGCGCACCTGGCGCTCCAGTTGCACCCAGTGGAAGAGCAGGGCCGCGCGCGGGTTGACGGCGAGGTCCAGGCCCTTGCGGCTTTCGTAGTTGGTGAAGAAGGTGAAACCCTGCTGGTCCAGGCCCTTGAGCAGCACGATGCGCGCGGACGGCTGTCCGTCGGCGTCGACCGTGGCCAGCGTCATGGCGTTCGGCTCCGGCAGTTTCGCGTTGATGGCTTCGTCGAACCAGCGCTGGAACTGCTGCATGGCATCGGCGGCCACATCGGTTTCGGAGAGCGCGCCCAGCACGTAGGTGCGGCGCAGGTCAGCAAGTTGAGTCATGTCGGATTCAATGGGAGATCGGCGCGGCGCCGGAGCCGGCAAGCGTGCCGGCCACATCCGCTCTTCGAGTATAGCGAAAGCACCGCGGGCGGATTTGCGCAGGCGCAAGTGCTGCGGGGGCCATTGGTGCGCGGCGGTGTCCGACAGCGGGAGCGATCTTGCCTAGCGGCATGGCATGCTCCGGTCAGCCGCCCTGGGTATACGTATCCGCCCGGCCTTGCCGGATCGGCGGGGGCGGCGCAGGCGGGTCTGCCCCCTTGTCCGGCCTGGGGTCGTGGCTGGGGCCAGACGCGGGGCGCGGTGGCACGGGGGTGCCCGGACGGTGCTGCAGCTCGCCCAGCAGCTTGCTGCATTGGCTGTCCTGCCTGGATGACAGCTCGGTCAGGGGCAGGATGGCCGTGGCCACCGGCGCCAGCACGGCGAGCGCGATGACGCTGCCGGCGCGCAGCGCCAGCACGCCGGCATCGGGGCTGACCGAGGGATGCTGGAAGGTGCCGCCGACGTAAAGCGGAGCATTCAGCGAGAGGAGCCGCACGCCCTTGGCCTCGGGGCGCACCGTCAGGGCCAGTTTCTCGTCGCTGAGGTCGATGGCGCCGGTGGTGCGGATCACGGCGGCGTCGGTATCGAGCACGAAGGTGCGGGCGGTGGCAATGCCCTTGTCGAAGCCGAAATCGCTGACACCGCATCGGATGCGCACCGGCTTGTCGCCGAACAGCTTGGTCAGCACCACGCTGCCTACGTTCAGGCCCATCGCTTCCAGCAGGAACTTGCTGATGGTGCCATCCTCGACCAGCAGCCGGGCCTCGCCGTTGGCGCTGCCCAGCATGGCCGCCACGGAGTTGCCGCGCGCCCCCAGGCGCGCGCTGCCGTTGAGCTCGCCGAGGCTGGCCTTCATCGATTCGAAGGTAGGAAAGAGCTGCTTGAGTTTCAGGTGGCGTGCGGTCACGTCGATGTTGGCGGCCAGCGGCGCACGCTTGCCATCCAGCTTCAGTGTGGAAACCAGGCTGCCGCCGGCCACGCCGAAATCGAGCGGATCCAGGGTCACTACGCCATCGCGCAGCAGCAGGTGGCCGTGCAGGTCAGTGACAGGCAGCGCCTTGTCGCGCACGATGCGCTTGCCGGCGAAGGTCACGTCGGCATCGATGCTGTCCCAGCGCTCGGTGCGGAAGGGCGCCACCGGCAGGGCCTTGCCGGCCGGCTGCTTGACCGGGCTGTCTACCGCAGCCCTGCCCGGCTTGGCGTCGGCACCGATCAGCGGCGCCAGGTCGACCAGCCGCAACTCGGACGAAGCGACCTTGCCGGACAGCAGCGGGCGCGGCTCGTGCTGGGCGAAGGTAAGCGAGCCCGACAGGTCGCTGCCGCCGAGCCGCCCGCTGAAGTTCTCGTAGCGGTACACCGAAGCGCCAGTCTGCAGCGTGGCGCGCAGTCTCCCGCGCGTCTCGTAGGGCGGGGTCGTGGGCAGGGTGATGCCGGTCAGCGGATAGAGCCGGGCCAGGTTGTCGCCGCTCAACTGCAGCCGGACGTCGAGCGCTGCGAGGTGGGCCGGGTTGGTCAGGGTGCCTTCGAGGGCCACGCGCGTGTTACCGATGCGGACATCGGCCTGCAGCGGGAAGGGGGTGTCGCTGTCGCGCAGGCTGAGCACGCTGCCGGCCTTGCCGCTGCCGCTGATGGTGGCCTGGTTGTAGCGTCCGCTGGCTTTCCAGCGGATGCCGTAGGGCGAGTCCCCGGGCTCGGCGGCGGCCGCGCTGCTGCCGGCGGCGGAGGCGGCGGGCGGGGCCGCCGCCGCGGCGGATGAGGCGGCCGGGCCCGCCAGGGTGGCGGAGGCGCTCTGCGCGTCGCGCGCGCGGTCGCCGTACAGGCCGTCGTCGCCGATGGTGTCCACGGCGGCCTGCAGTTCGATCTTCTGCACCTTGTCCGACAGGGCCAGGTTGCCGCGCGTCAGCACCACCTCATCGACGTCCAGGCCCCAGTGCGGCGCGGTGCCGCCACCGCCGAGCGTGAAGGTCCAGTTGTTGCGCTGGTCGGCCAGGCGTTCGAGCCAGACCGTGGGGCTGTCCAGTACCAGGCGGGGAATTTCGATGCGGCGCGCCAGCAGCGGTAACGGACGCAGGACGAAGACCAGTTCGCCGATGCTGAGCAGGTTGGGCTCGCGCGCCCAGTCCGGGTTGCCGACGGTGATGTCGCGGGCCGACAGGCGTGGCCACGGCACCCAGGTGCGCCAGCCGATTTCGCCGACGGCGCTGCGCCAGGTCAGGACGAGGTCCCCGTTGATGGCGAAGGGCCGGCCGATGGCGTCGGACACCTTCTGGTTGAGCCAGGGCTTGAGGCGGTTCCAGTCGAAGGTGAGCAGCAGGATGACGATCAGGCCGACCAGCACCAGTGGTGTCAGCAGGCTCCAGGCGACAGCCTTGCGGCGCAGGGACATGGGGACGGACTCCTGGGCGGGGAACGGGCGCTCACCATGGTGTGGCGAGCAGGCCACGATTCCATCTATTGTATAGTTGCGCGCCGCCGGCGCCTGTCGGATTGCCTCCGATTCGCGCCTCGCGGCAAGATTTCCCTGTGATTCCAACACCTCTGCCATGTCCCAGTCCGCTCCCTCCCTGTCCTTGCCGAATACCGCCGGCGTGCCCGCGGACGATGACTGGGAGCGCCGCTTCGGTGGTGTGGCCCGCCTGTACGGCGATGCCGGCCTGGCACGGCTGCAGCAGGCCAGCGTGTGCGTGGTGGGCATCGGCGGCGTGGGCAGCTGGGCCGCCGAGGCGCTGGCGCGCAATGCGGTCGGGCGCATCACGCTGGTCGACCTGGATCACATCGCCCTGTCCAACACCAACCGCCAGATCCATGCCCTGGGCGACGCCTACGGCCGCGCCAAGGTGGAGGCGATGGCGGAGCGCATCCTGCAGATCAATCCGCGCTGCACGGTGCGGCAGGTCGACGATTTCGTCACCACGGACAACGTCGTGGAGCTGCTGGGCGCCGGCCACGACTACGTGATCGATGCCATCGACTCGGTGCGGGTCAAGATCGCCATGCTGGGCTGGGCGCGCCGCCAGGGCCTGCCGCTGATCACCTGCGGCGGCGCCGGCGGCCAGCTCGATCCCACGCGCGTGCGCATCGACGACCTGGCGCGCACCATCCAGGACCCGCTGCTGTCCAAGGTGCGAGCCGGCCTGCGCAAGCAATGGGGCTTCCCGCGCGACCCCAAGAAGAAGTTCGGGATCGCGGCGGTCTATTCCGACGAGCCGCTGCGCTATCCGGGGCCGCACGAGGCGGCCTGCGCGCCCGGCGAGGCGCCGCCCGTCGCGCAGGGGCCCCAGGGGCTGGCCTGCGCGGGCTTCGGCTCCTCGGTCGCGGTGACGGCGGTGTTCGGCTTCGTCGCGGCCTCGGCCGCGATCGGCGCCCTGGCCGACGGCAGCGTGCCGGTGGGCGGGGTCGTGGCGAATTAAGCGGCTAAGCGGCTAAGCGGCCAGCGTGGCCAGTAAAGCGTCGAACTCGGCCGGGCCAGGCGCGCTGTTGTCGAAGTAGATCAGCTCCGGGTAATCCGCGGGAGGCGGCAGGAAGCGGCGCGTGCGGTATGTCTCCCAGTGCGCCAGCTTGTAGGCATCGTTGGGGTTGGCGCGCCGCACGATACGCGCGTGCGCCTCGTCTTCCGGCAGGTGGACCCAGACGACGCGCGTGTCCGTGCCCGCCGGCGCCCGCAGCCAGGCGGGATCGTCTAGCTGGTGGGCGCGTACCTCGCGCGACAGCGGTCCCACCACGATCACGCTGATGCCCAGAGACAGGTTCTCGCGCGCGGTGTCGAGCAGGCCCTCGTACTCCGGGTCGCGCAGGTGGGCAAGGTAGGTGGGACTGTCGCGATCGTTGGGATCGCCGGTCAGCGCGGCCATGGCCGCCGCACTGTAGCGGCCGTACAGGGTGTCCTTGTCGAGCAGGCAGAAGGGATCGCCGGTGGCGCGCATGAGCGGGCCGATCAGGCGGTGCGCCAGCGTGGTCTTGCCGGTGCCGGCATGGCCGCAGAAGAAGATCAGTCGGGGCATCGTGGCCGAGGTCGGAGAGCGGAAACGCAAGGAAATGCATGGAAATGCATGGAAATGCTCCGCAAGGATAACCCGGCGCCAGCGCCGGCCGTTTCCCCGGGCATGGCCAGCCTTGCGCCAGATCAGGGCGGCCCGTGCCCGATTGGGTATCCTTCAGGCTGGCCGGCGCGTCGACCGGCCCTCATACCTGCCGCTCGATCCATGACCGATCCCACTCCGCTGTCTTCCGCCGGCCTGGCGCCCGAACTGCACCTGGGCGAACCCGTGACCGATGCCACGCACGCCGAATTCACCTTGCTGCTGGCAGCCACCGCGCGCGCCACGGACGACGCCTTCCTGGCGGCCTTCGACGAGTGGATCGACCACACCCGCCATCATTTCGGCCAGGAAGAGGCCTGGATGGAAGCGATGGGCTTCGGGCCGCGCCACTGCCACGCGGGCGAGCACAAGCAGGTGCTGGCGGTGGCCGAGGCGGTGCGGGCCAAGGTGGCGGAGGCGGGCGAACTGGAACTGGGGCGCCGGCTGGTGGCCGAGCTGTCGGGCTGGTTCGCCCATCATGTCAGGAGCATGGACGCCATGATGGTCTCGCATATGCGCGAGAACGGCTTCTCCCTGGTCGAGGCGCAGGCCTGAGCGGTGCCGCCCGCGCTGCCGCGGCCCTCGGGCCGGGGCACTCGAGCGGCGCGGCTGTCTTCAGGCCGGCCGCGCGGCGGCGCGGTCGATCACCACGAAATGCTTGCGCACCGGCTCGATCACTTCGAATACGCCCTGGAACCCGGCCGGGATCACGCAGGCGTCGCCCGGGCCGAACTCGCGCGCGTTGCCGGCCTCGTCGCGGATGCGCAGGCGACCGCTGATCACGTGGAAGAACTCCTCCTTGCCGGGCGGGAAGGCGATGCGCCAGGCGCCCGGCTCACAGGCCCAGATGCCGCAATCGAAATCGCCGGACGGCGCGCCGTAGTGCGTCCAGGTGGTGCGGGCCGGATTGCCCTGCACCAGGCGGTCGGGGCGTGGACGGTCGTGGCTGGGTTCGGGGCTGGTGCGGAAGTCGACCAGGGCGGGCGGTTGCGGCTGGGGTGGCTGGGGAGCGGTCACGGTGTCGGAGCGGAACGGCAGATGGCGGGCGGGGCCGCGGGCCGACAGTTTACCGCCTGCCGCGCCCGCCGCGCCCGGCCCGTCCGCTTCAGTTCAGCGCCGTGCTGAGCTGGCGGCGCCAGCGCGATACCGCGTCCGGCCGGTCGGCCATCAGGTCGAACACCGCCAGCATGGTCTTGCGCGCCACGCCGTCCTCATAGGCGCGGTCGGCACGCACGATGGCCAGCAACTGCTCCAGCGCCGCCTCGTAGTCATGGTGGGCGATGTGCTGGCGGGCCAGGTCCAGGCGCGCGGCCAGGTCGCCCGGGTCGGCGGCGACGCGGGCGGACAGCACCGAAGCATCGGGCAGGGCCGAGGCCTCGCGCACGGTCTGCAGCCGCGTGCGCAGGGCGTCATAGCCGTCTTGCTGCGGCGCGCGCGCCGACAGCATGCCGAATTCGGCCTCGGCCTCGGTAATCGCGTTGCCGTCGAGCAGGAAGCCGGCATATTCGATGCGCGCTGCATCCGCGCCCGGGTCGAGCGCCAGTGCGGCCTGGAAGGCCGCCAGCGCCGCCTCGCGCTGGCCGTCCGCCGCGAGTTCACGTGCCTGGCGCAGCGCCAGCGCGCTGGGCGCCGGCGTCACGCGTGCCAGGAACTCGCGCAGCCCGCTCTCGGGCAGCACACCGACGAACTGGTCCACCGGCTTGCCATCCACGAAGGCGATCACATGTGGAATGCTGCGCACGCCGAAGTGCGCCGCGAGTGGCTGGTGCTCGTCCACGTTGATCTTGACCAGCTTCCACTTGCCGGCTGCCTCGTGCTCCAGCTTTTCCAGCATCGGGCCCAGCGTGCGGCAGGGGCCGCACCAGGGCGCCCAGAAATCCACCAGTACCGGTACCTGGCGCGACATCTCGATGACGTCGGCTTCGAAGGTCTGCAGGGTCGTGTCGCTCATCTCGCTTCTCGGTTCTCGTCTTGCGGCGGGCCGTGGCCCGTCCTGTCTTCCCCCTATTCTGGGGGCGCCTGCGTCATTTGCAAGCCACCGGGGGTGGGGTCGGGCAGGGCCGGGCAGCTACCGATTGAAAATAGAACGGTCGTTCGGTTATATTGCTTGACCGGATTCGTCAATATCGGGTCGCCCGACCTACTAGGAGACATGATGCAGAACAAACAGCCCGCGCGTCCGCACCTGCAGTTCTGGCCCAAGCGCGTGCCGACCGAGATCGTCCTGCCGGAGACCTCGCTCTGGTACAACCTGGAGGTCTCGGCCCACCGCTATGCCGACAAGGCGGCGATCCGCTATTTCGGCAATGCCATCACCTTCCGCGCGCTGCGCGAGCAGGCCGAGGCGCTGGCCGGCTGGCTGCAGCACAAGGCCGGCGTCAAGAAGGGCGACCGCGTGCTGCTGTACATGCAGAACTGCCCGCAGTTCATCATCAGCTACTACGCCATCCTGCGCGCCGATGCGGTGGTGGTGCCGGTCAACCCGATGAACCGGGCCGAGGAATTCAAGCACTACGTGACCGATGCCCAGGCGCGCGTGGCCATCTGCACGGCCGACCTGGCCGCCGGCGCCGCCGCGGCCGATGCCGAACTGCCCGCCGAACAGCGCCTCCAGCACCTGCTGGTCACGCAATATGCCGATGCGTTGCCGCCGGCCCACGAGCATCCCGAGGACGCTCCGCCGGCCTGGCTGACCGCGACGCACGCGCTGCCGCCCGGCGCCACCGCCTGGCAGGATGCGCTGGCCGGCGCACCGGCGCCGCGCGAGCACACCGCCGGACCGGACGACATGGCGGTGATGCCCTACACCTCGGGCACCACCGGCTTCCCCAAGGGCTGCATCCATACCCACCGCTCGGTGATGCACAACGTCGTCGGCGGCTCCACCTGGTCGGGCAGCGGCGCCGAGTCGGTGATCCTGTCGGTGCTGCCGCTGTTCCACGTGACCGGCATGCAGTACGGCATGAACGGGCCCATCTTCAGCGGTGCCACCGTGGTGATGCTGCCGCGCTGGGATCGCGAGGTGGCCGGCCGGTTGATTTCGCGCTACCAGGTCACGCACTGGACCAACATCCCGACCATGGTCATCGATTTCCTGGCCAGCCCGAACCTGGAGCAGTTCGACCTGTCCAGCCTGCGCTATATCGGCGGCGGCGGCGCGGCCATGCCGCAGGCCGTGGCCGAGCGTTTGAAACAGCAGTTCGGCCTGAGCTACCTGGAGGGCTACGGCTTGTCGGAGACCATGGCGCCGACGCACAGCAATCCCTCCGAGCGGCCCAAGCTGCAGTGCCTGGGCGTGCCGACCTTCAACACCGAGGCGCGCGTGATCGATCCCGTCACGCTCGCCGAACTGCCGCCCAACGAGATCGGCGAGATCATCGTCAGCGGCCCGCAGGTGTTCAAGGGCTACTGGGGCAAGCCGGAGGCGACCAAGGAGGCCTTCATCGAGTTCGAGGGGCGCACCTATTTCCGCACCGGCGACCTGGGCCGCATGGACGAGGAAGGCTATTACTTCATCACCGACCGCCTCAAGCGCATGATCAACGCGTCCGGCTTCAAGGTGTGGCCGGCCGAGGTGGAGAACCTGCTGTACAAGCATCCCGACATCCAGGAAGCCTGCATCATCGGCACGCGCGACCCCTACCGCGGCGAGACTGTCAAGGCCGTGGTGGTGCTGCGTGCCCATGCCAAGGGCAAGACCACCGAGGAGCAGATCGTCGAGTGGGCCAAGGAGAACATGGCGGCCTACAAGTATCCGCGCGTGGTCGAGTTCGTCGATGCGCTGCCCAAGTCGGGCACGGGCAAGGTGATGTGGCGCCAGCTGCAGGAAACCGAGAACGCGCGCGCAGCCGCCCAGGGCAAGGCCACCTCCGCCTGACGGCCCCGGGGGCCCCGGGCCGGTGGCGCCGCGCCGCCGCCGGCCCGTCAGTGCCCGCGCACGCGCATCAGGCTCTTCACGATGGTCTTGTAGCCACGCTCGCGCGCATGGCGCGTCGGCGTGTTGCCTTCGCGGTCGGCAAGGTTGGGGTCGGCGCCGGCATCGAGCAGCAGCTGCACGATGTCCTCGTAGCGCTGGCTGCCGTCGCCCAGGATGATGGCCTCCAGCAGGGCCGTCCAGCCGAGCTGGTTGACGTGGTCGACCGGCACGCCCGCCTGCAGCAGCAGCTTGACCACGTCCACGTGGCCATGCTCGCTGGCGGCGATCAGCGCGGTGCCGTCATAGCGGTCGGTGCTGCGCAGGTCGGCCCCGTGGGCGATCTCCAGCCGCACCAGGTCGGCCTGTCCGCTCGACGCCGACTGCAGGAAAGGGCTGTTGGCCTCGCCGTCCTTGCGGTTGACATCGGCGCCGGCCAGGATCAGCACGCGTGCCACTTCCTTGTGCTGGCCGTAGATGGACGCCAGCAGTGCGCTGCGTCCGCGTTCGTCGACCGCCTGCGCCGATGCGCCAGCCGTCAGCAGGCGGGTCACCAGTTCGAGGTCGCCCGCGCCGGAGGCCGTGATCAGGTTGCGGTCGAGCGTGGAGATGCCGCCGCGCAGGGGATGGTGGTTGAGCGCCGGCGCGGCGTGCAAGCCGGCCGGTGCCGCGCTGGCCGGCGCGCGCGCGGCCTGGGACGAGCCGCCCGGGCTGGCGATCAGGCCGCTGCCCATCAGCAGTCCGGCCAGGCCGAGGACCTCGGCCAGCATCAGGCTGCGGGAACGGACGGCGGCGCGCGGCATGGCGATCCCGTCTCTCAGCCGGCTGCCGCCACGCACGAGCCGGCGGCGCTGTCCTCGTGCTGCAAGCGGCGCCACAGCCGGTCCAGGTAGGGGTCGCCGACGCCGTTGGTGGCCAGGCCGAGCATGGTCTGCTGCAGGTATTCGCGCGCCGGGCCGTACAGGCCGCAAGCATGCCGCAGGCAGTCCACCACGCGCTCGTCGGGCAGGCGTCCGGCATAGGCTTCGTGTGCGCGGTTCATCACGAAGGCCAAGGCTCGCTGGGGCCGGCCGGCGAACTCGCCGCCGATGCGCACGCGCAGCCAGCGCGGGTGATAGGCGCCGGTCATCATCTCGCGGCGCCAGAGCACGCGGAATTCCTGCTCGATCACATGGCGCGGGATGCGGAAGACCATGCCGTGGCAGCTGCCGCCGCGGTCCAGGCCCAGCACCAGGCCGGGGTTGTCCCAGGTGCCGCGATTGATGCGGGAGTAGAGGTAGAAACCGCGATGGTAGCCATGCGCGGTGGCGACGCGGCGGTCGGTGTGGACCACCATCGGGTTCCAGATCAGGGAGCCGTAGCCGAACAGCCAGACGTCACCGTCCAGCGCTCCCGGATCGGGATGCCGTACCAGGGTCTCGTGCAGCGAACTCTCGAGCGCTTCCTCGGGCAGCAGGGAGGCAGCCACCGGCGTGCTGCACAGCGTTGCGCGCAGCCGATCTGCTTCGAGATCCTGTCGGGTGATGGCCATGCTGCAAGCATAATGCAAAGGCGGTCGGGATGCGGCAGCCAAACCACTTCGCGGCAGCGGAAATCGTGCCGGGACGCACACGTCTGTCGGTCCTGGACAACGCTCGGGCCCGCGAAGCGGGACGGCCGCGCGGCTCCGGCCGGCCGGAACCAGGCCGACGCCTGGCAGGCAGGGTCCGGTGGGCTGGCCGCCGTGGCCCGGCTGTCCGTACAATGGGGGCCTCAACCAGGAGAACACGCAATGGCGCGTACGCTAACGGTGGTTTTCGGCAACGGCAAGGAATTCGCGTTCACGGTCGGCGATGCCGAACTGGCGGCGCTCAGCGAGGAGGCGGGCTGGCGCTGGTTCGACCGCGAGTATGCGGAGCTGGATTGCCAGGCCTCCAGTCCGGTGGGCAAGGTGCTGGTGATCGACAAGATACTCAGCGTCGCCAAGTTCTCCGGCGAATCGCGCTTCACCGAAGATGCCGCCTGGGCGGCGAACTATGCCCGTCATGCGGCGCGCCTGCTCGACCGGGACAAGGTGCGGGTCGACGTCAGCAACGCCGCGATCAGCTTCTGAGCGCCGCCGCGGTATGGCGCGGGGGGGCTGGCCGGCCCGCTTGGCCGGCACCCCTGCGCCGGTGCCGGATCAGACCGACAGCAGTTCCACTTCGAACAGCAGCGTGGCGTTGGGGGGGATCACGCCGCCCGCGCCGCGCGCGCCGTAGCCCAGGTCGGCCGGGATCACCAGGCGGCGGGTACCGCCCACCTTCATGCCCTGCACACCTTCGTCCCAGCCGCGGATCACGTGGCCGGCGCCCAGCGGGAAGACGAAGGGGTCGTTGCGGTCCTTGCTCGAATCGAACTTGCGGCCGGCCTGGCCGTTCTCGTAGAGCCAGCCGGTGTAGTGCACGGTCACGTGCTTGCCGGCGGTGGCCTCGGTGCCCGCGCCGATCACGGTGTCTTCGAACTGCAGGCCGGAGGGAGTCGTTTGCATGGTGGTTTCCTTGATTGCCTCGGTTGGCGTCATCGGCGGCGGGACCGGATGTCCCGCCGGGTTCAAGCGTCGGCGCGCTGGAGCGCGTCGAGCGTCAGCTGCACGTTGCGGTCGTCGCTGCTGACCCAGATCTCGCCGTCCTGGATCGTCACCGTCAGCCGCATGGCGCGCTCGGCCATGCCGGCCAGCGCCTCTACCGCGTCATCGTGCACATTGTAGATGGTGACGTTGCGCAGCTTGCCCGCCTTGCCGGCGATGCTCTTCCACCACTCGCGCGCGCTCGCGCCCTGGTAGGTGAAGACCGTGACGCGGCGTGCACGCGCCGCGGCGCGCTTGAGCCGCGTCTCGTCCGGCTGGCCCAGGTCGATCCAGTGCACGATCTCGCCGGTCAGGTCCTTGTCCCACAGGTCCGGTTCGTCGGGTTCGTCCAGCCCGCGCGTGAAGGCCAGCGTCTCGCTGGCCTCGCAGGCGAAGGCGAGCACGCGCACCATCATGCGCGCGTCGTTTTCCGACGGATGCCGGGCGATGGTCAGCGCGTGGCTGCCGTAGTAGGGGCGGTCCATGTCAGAGATGGACAACTCGGCCTTGAAGATGGTGGACTTGAGCGCCATGGGCGGATTGCGGCGGTGTGGCCTGCGACGATGCGAAAGGCCGCATCATACGCGAAACCTGCGGCGAAACCTGCGGCGGGCCGGCGCGGAGCCCGGCTAGCGGGCCGGCTGGCTGTCCGATGCGCGTGACGCGGGCGATATGGGTGGCATGGCCGGCGCCTCGGCCGGCCCCGCCGGCGTCGCTTCGATGGCGATCTGCAGCGTTACCATGTCGCCGACATCGGGCAGGAAGCGCGTCATGCCGAAGGCGCTGCGCGAAAGGGTGAGGCGGAAGTCGCCGCCGCAGGCTTCGCGGCGGATCCCGAACACGGCTTCCTCGCCGCAGCTGAAACGCTCGGCCTCGAGGCGCACCGGGTGCGTGACGCCGTGCAGGCTGAGCTCGCCCTCGACGGCTACCAGCCGGCCCTGTTCGACGATGAAGCGCTGCGCGCGCAGGCGCGCGTACGGGAAGCTCTGGGCATCGAGGAACTGTGGCGAGCGCAGCACGCCGTCCAGCGGCGGCAGGCCGCTGTCGACCGAGGCGGTGTCGACGGTGACGTCGAGCGAGCCGCTGCCGCTGGCGGGGTCGTAGAGGATGCGCCCGTCGATGCGGTTGAAGCGGCCGCGCACGGTGCTGCGGCCGAAATGCGTGGCGCCGAAGTAGACCGTGGTGTGCGTGCCGTCCACGGCATAGGGCCGTGCCTGGGCGTGCGCGGCGCCAGGGCTGCCGGCCAGCATTGCCAGCACGACCGGCATTGGCAGCATGCCCAGCGCGGCCGTTGCCGCGGCGACGGCCAGGCGGGGCAGCAGCCGGGCGGGGTGGCCGGTCGCCATGGCGCGCTCAGCGGACGAAGACCGGCAGCAGGAAGATGCCGATCACCGACAGGAAGCCCACGGTCCAGCACAGCGTGCGCAGCGTGGCGCGGTCGGCGAGATAGCACAGCGTGTAGAGCACGCGCGCGGCGATGAAGGTCAGCGCGAGCTCGTCGATGCGCGCCGGATTGGCGTGCAGGTAGCTGGCGCTCAGCACGGCGGCGGCGAAGAAGGGGAAGGCCTCGAAGTGGTTGCGGTGGGCCAGGTCCGCGCGCCGCGCGCGCCCGCTCTGCTGCTCCAGCCAGGCGCGCGGGTCGTGGTTGTCGTAGGACTTGCCGCCGCCCTTGGCGACGGCCACCGTCAGCACCGGCAGGATGCCCGCCAACAGCACGCACCAGAAGGCGATCGGCATGACTCCTCCTCGCCTCAGGCGGCCACGACGCGGATGCGGATGGGGCCGATGCCGACCACCTGGCCGGCGCGGATCTTGGCGGTCTTGCGCAGTTCCTGGGTGCCGTCGACGGTGACCTCGCCGGCCGCCACCAGCGCCTTGCCGGCGCCGCCGCTGTCGCATACGCCCGCCACCTTGAGCAGGTCGTTGAGGGCGATGTGCTCACCCTCGAGCGGGAAGGTGATCGTCTGCTTGCCTGTCATCTCGTGTCGTTCCTGGTGGTTCCCGCTCACTTGCCCCAGCTGTCCTTCAGCCCGACGATGCGGTTGAAGACAGGCTTGCCCGGCTGCGAATCGACACGGTCGGCGACGAAGTAGCCGTGCCGCTCGAACTGGAAGCGGGCCTCGGGAGCCGCTTCGCGCAGCCCCGGCTCCAGGTAGGCGGTGACGACCTTCTTCGACGCGGGATTGAGCGCGTCGAGGAAGTTCTTGCCGCCGGCATCCGGCTGCGGGTCGCTGAACAGGCGGTCGTACAGGCGCACCTCGGCCTCGCAGGCATGCGCCGCGCTGACCCAGTGGATATTGCCCTTGACCTTGACGCTGTCGGCGCCGGGCGTGCCGCTCTTGGTGTCGGGCAGGTAATTGGCATGGACGGCGACGACATTGCCGTCGGCATCCTTGTCCACGCCGGTGCACTCGATCACATAGCCGTAGCGCAGGCGCACCTTGTTGCCGGGGAACAGGCGGAAGTAGCCCTTGGGCGGCGTCTCGTTGAAGTCCTCGCGCTCGATCCACAGCTCGCGCGACAGCGGGAACACGCGGCGGCCCAGCTCGGGCTGCTTCGGGTGCACCGGTGCCGAGCACTCTTCGCTCTGGCCTTCAGGGTAGTTGTCCAGGATCAGCTTGAGCGGGTCGAGCACGGCCACCGAGCGCGGCGCGCGCGCGTCGAGGTCGTCGCGCACGGCGCCTTCCAGCGTGCTCATGTCGATCCAGCTGTCGGACTTGGCCACGCCCACGCGGTCGCAGAAGAGCTGGATCGATTCGGGCGTGAAGCCGCGCCGGCGCACGCCGACGATGGTGGGCATGCGGGGATCGTCCCAGCCGTCCACGCGGCCCTCGTTGACCAGCTGCAGCAGCTTGCGCTTGCTGGTGATGGCATAGGTCAGGTTCAGGCGGGCGAACTCGTACTGGTGCGGCAGCGGGTCATGGAACGCGCCGCAGTCGCGCAGCTGGTGCAGCACCCAGTCATAGAGCGGGCGGTTGTTCTCGAATTCCAGCGTGCACAGCGAGTGCGTGATGTTCTCCAGCGCGTCCGAGATGCAGTGCGTGAAGTCGTACATCGGGTAGATGCACCACTGGTCGCCGGTGCGGTGGTGATGGGCGTGGCGGATGCGGTAGAGCACCGGGTCGCGCATCACGATGTTGGGCGCGCTCATGTCGATCCTGGCGCGCAGCACGTGCTCGCCGTCGGCGTACTTGCCGGCGCGCATGTCGCGGAACAGCTGCAGGTTTTCCTCGGCGCTGCGCTCGCGGAAGGGCGAGGGCGTGCCCGGGCGCGAGAAGTCGCCACGATTGCTGGCGATCTGCTCGGCGCTCTGGCTGTCGACATAGGCCGCGCCGCGCTCGATCAGCTTCTCGGCGAAGGCATAGAGCTGGTCGAAATAGTCGCTGGCGTAGTACAGGTGGGCCTGGCCGCCGTTGTCCCAGGAGAAGCCCAGCCAGCGCACCGCGTCGATGATGGAGTCGACGTACTCGGTGTCTTCCTTGACCGGGTTGGTGTCATCGAAACGCAGGTGGCAGCGGCCGCCATAGTCCCGCGCGAGACCGAAGTTCACGCAGATGCTCTTGGCATGGCCGATGTGCAGGTAGCCGTTGGGCTCCGGCGGGAAGCGCGTGATGACGGTCGGCAGCGCCGGGCCCTGCTTGTCCTGGCGGCCGGCATAGGTGCCGGAGGCGAGGTCCTGGTCGATGATGCTCCGCAGGAAGTTGGAAGCGGCGGGGGTGCTGTCGGTGGTCTTGGGATCGTGGCTCATGGTGGCGCCGCCGGGGCGGCTGGAAACGCTGCTGGATCGTTGCTGGCCGGGCCAGCGGGTCTAGAGGCGGGATTTTACCGCGCCGGCGGGGGCGGCGCCGCATTCGTGGCCGGCACCCGCGGGCGGGACGGCAGAAGCGGCCGCGCCGGACTAGCATGGAAGCGCGCGGGGGCCGCCATGGCGACATGGCGACGTCTTGCGGTGTTGCCTGCCGGCCACGCCGTCGCCGGCCGCGCGCCTTGCGCCAACCGATCGAGGATCCGACCATGGAATCCGCCTCTTCCCTTTCCGCCGCCGCGCTGGCCAGCCTGTGGCAGGACGCCGGCCTGCCGGGCGAGGCGCTGGCGCACCTGCGCCTGAGCGGCACCGACCCCTTGCTGCCGTCCAGCTTCGCCGTCGGTGCGGCCGCCCAGGCCAGCCTGGCGGCATCCGCGCTGGCCGCCGCGGCGCTCTGGCAGCTGCGCAGCGGCAGCTGGCAGCCGGTGGCGGTGGATATGCGCCACGCGCTGGCCGAGTTCCGCAGCGAGCGCTACCTGCGCGTCGATGGCCGCCCGGCCCCCGAATTCCATGACAGCATCGCTGGCCTGTACCGCTGTGGCGACGGTGGCTGGGTGCGGCTGCATACCAATTTCCCCCACCATCGCGATGGCGTGCTGCGTCTGCTCGGCTGCGCGCACGAGCGCGACGCGGTGGCCGTCGCGCTGGCGCAGCGGCGGGCCGAGGAGGTCGAGCGCGAAGCGGCCGAGGCCGGCCTGGCGGTGGCGGCGATGCGCTCCTTCGAGGCCTGGGACCGCCATCCCCAGGCGCAGGCGCTGCGCGGCTGGCCGCCGCTGACGCTGGAACGCATCGGCGAGGCGCCGCCCGCCGCGCCACCGCCCCTGCCGGACGACGCGGAGGCCGCGCGGCCGCTGTCCGGCCTGCGCGTGCTCGACCTGACCCGCATCATCGCCGGCCCGGTCGCCGGGCGCACGCTGGCCGCCCACGGCGCAGATGTGCTGCTGGTCACGGCGGCCCACCTGCCGGCCATCGCGCCGCTGGTGATCGACACCGGCCGCGGCAAGCGTTCCTGCCAGCTCGACCTGCGTGATGCCGAGGACGCGCGCACCTGGCACAAGCTGCTGCACGGCGCGGACGTGGTGCTGCAAGCCTACCGTCCCGGTGCCCTGGAGGGCCTGGGCGCCGGGCCTGCGGCGGCGGCACGGGCCCGGCCCGGCATCGTCTATGTGTCGCTGTCGGCTTACGGGCATGCGGGCCCGTGGGCGGGCCGGCGCGGCTTCGATTCGCTGGTGCAGACGGCCACCGGCTTCAACCATGCCGAGGCGGAGGCCGGCGGCGGCGGGGCGCCGCGGCCGCTGCCGGCGCAGGTACTGGACCATGCCGCCGGCTACCTGCTGGCCTTCGGCGCGATGGCGGCGCTGTGGCGCCGCGCCGCGGAAGGCGGCAGCTGGCACGTGCGGGTGTCGCTGGCGCAGGTGGGGCAGTGGCTGCGCGGCATGGGCCGGATTCCGCAAGGCCTGGCAGCGCCGGAGCAACGTTTCGAGGACATCGGCGACCTGCTGATGACGCTGCCGTCGGGCTTTGGCGAACTGACCGTGGTGCGCCATGCGGGGCAGCTGGCGCAGACCCCCGCGCGCTGGGTGCTGCCGTCGGTGCCGCTCGGCACGCATGCCGCCGAGTGGCTGCCGCGCGGCTGACGCCCGGTACGGTGCCCGGCGCAAAGACGCCGCCAATACGCCGCAAGCACGCCGCAACCACGCCGC
>JABLTH010023617.1_pt1 | contig 26637 bp, 22 predicted proteins | sample 7875711 | NCBI WGS metagenome assembly JABLTH01 (sample SAMN14941262, study PRJNA633318) | bioreactor metagenome | isolation source: bioreactor | place: China | collected 2019-03-05 | reverse complement strand
GGGGGTGCCGTAGCGCGGGGTGCTGCGCAGCACCCCGGCCGCCACCAGATGCGCGAGATAGCGGGGGGCGGTCACCCGCGAAAGGTTCGCCTGTTCCGCCAGCTCGGCGGCGGACAGCGGGTGCGGCGCGGTGGTGACCAGTTCGCGGACGGCGGCGAGTGTCGTCGTCGAGATGCCCTTCGGCAGCGGCAGCTCCACCGGTGCTCGCAGGGTGGCGAAGGCCTGGTCCACGGCGCTCTGATCCACCGGCGCGGGGGAGGCGTCCTCCGTCTCCGCTCCGGACGAGTCCAGGGTGCGCCGGAACGCGCGGTAGTTCTCAAGCTTCTCGGCGAAGGTCGCGTAGGTGAAGGGCTTGATGAGGTACTGCACGACACCGGTCGCGATGGCGCCCCGGACGACGGCGAGTTCCCGGACCGCCGTGATCGCGATGATGTCCGTGAGCAGGCCGGCGCTGCGCATCCGGCGCGCGACATCGAGGCCGTGCAGATCCGGCAGGTTCATGTCCAGGAGCACCAGGTCCACGGTCTCGCCGCGCTCGCGGGCGAGGCTCAGCGCCTTGAGCGCTTCCTGGCCCCCTGCGGCGCTTCCGGCGTGCTCGAAGCCCTCCAAGCGGTCCAGGTAGGCGGCGTGCGCCTCCCGGGCGATCGCCTCGTCCTCGACGACGAGGACGCGGATGGGTTTCATGACTCTCCTTCGGGGGTTTCTGCCGATCCGCCGTGCAGCGGCAGGGTGACGACGAAGCGGGCCCCGGGCAGTTCCCCCGGCTCCCGTGGCGTGGAAACGGACGACGGCGCGTGGCCAGCTTCCACCTCCAGTGTCCCATCCAGCCTGCGCACCGTCTGCCGTACGAGCGCCAGCCCCACCCCGCGGCCGTGCCGGCTCTCCTTGGTGGAGTACCCGAACTCGAACGCGCGCTCGAGCTGTCCTTCGCCGAGCCCGGCGCCCGAGTCCTGCACGGTGAAGGTGACGGATCCCTCGTCCGCAGTGATGCCCAGGCGCACCAGTCGAGGCGCCTCGGCGGCGGCCGCGGCGTCGATGGCGTTGTCCAGGAGATTGCCGAGGATGGTCACCAGATCCTGGACCGGGATGTCCAGGGCGGCCGGGGTGGAGCCGCCGTGCAGTTCCAGGAGGACGCCGCGTTCGTGGGCCTCCGCGGACTTGCCCATGACGAGCGCGGCGAGGACCGGTTCGTCCACGGATCCCAGGAGGTCATCGGCCAGGCGCTGGCCGAGCTCGAGGTCGCGCGTGGCGAGCTCCAGCGCCTCCGGCGTGCGGCCCAGCTCCATGAGGGACACCATGAGGTGCAGGCGGTTGGCGTGTTCGTGGGTCTGCGCGCGGAGTGCGTCGGACAGGGTGCGGGTAGTGGCCAGCTCCGAGCCGAGGGATTCGATCTCGGTCCGGTCGCGCAGCGTGGCGACCGTCCCGAGGCGCCGCGGCCGCGATCTCGTGCCGGAATCCTGTTCGATGGCAGCCTGCTGGTTGACCACCAGCAGGCGGGGGCCCGCGAGGTGGACTTCGTCCCGCGCCTCGCGTCCCGAGGTGAAGAGGTCCCGCAGACTCGGTTCGAGGGGCAGCTCCGCGACGGTCGGCGGCACGGCGGCGCCGGTGCCGGAACCGGAGCCGGGGCCGGTCGCGGAGTCCTGTGCGGCTTCGCGGCTCGCCGCGGCGCCCGGGGAACCGGCGGAACCGGGGGAGTCGAGACCCAGGAGCTCCGCCGCCTGGTCGTTGTACATCACCACCCGGCCCCGGGTGTCCACGAGGACCACGCCTTCGCGGACCGAGTGGAGCACGGATTCGTAATAGGCGAAGAGCTGGGCGAGCTGCTCCGCACCCCAGCCGTGCGTGACCCGGCGCAGATACCGGCCGAGGAGCCAGGCCACCAGCGCGCCGCCGGTCACGAGAGCGGCCGCCAGGCCGAGGATCGCCAGAAGCCGCCACGTGATGCCGGCGTCGACGTTCTGCACGGTGACGCCTGCGGACACGAGAGCGACCACTGTCCCGGACGAGTTCTTCACCGGGACGATCGTCCGGACGGACGCGCCGAGGGTGCCGGTGTAGGTCTCGGTGAAGTCCTGGCCGCGCAGCGCCGGTTCGACGGTGCCCAGATACTTCTTGCCGATCTCGGCCGGGTTGGCATGCGTCCAGCGGGTCGTGTCCGGGCTCATGATCGTCAGGAAGTCCACGTGGCCGCGCCGCATGACCGCCTCGGCGTAAGGCTGGAGGGTCGCGGACGGTTCGGGGGACACGGCGGCCTGCACCACGAAGGGGCTGGCCGCCACGGTGGCCGCGACGCTCTGCGTGCGCTGTCCGGCGTCGTCGTAGCTGCGCGTCCTGATGTCGACGGCGGCGAAGGCACTCGCTGCGATGGCGGCCGTCAGGACGAGGAGCAGGTTCGCCACGAAGAGACGGCGGGCGATGCTCCAGCGCCCCATGAGGTCCTTCACGGTTCTCGTCTCCTCCGTGTCCGGTGAGCGCCGGTCGGCGCCGTCGCCTGATGTCGTTCCTGGTTCCGGTCCGCCCCCGCGACCAATATGACCGCAAGAGTGACCCACGTCACGCCCCCGGCCACCATGGTCCCACGAGGTGCGGTCAATCAGGCCGCGCGAACGACTCCCAAGGAGCAACGAATGTCCTTGCAGCATCAGGCGCCAATGGCGGCGCCCGCGCGCGGCAAACGTCTTGAATCATCCCACTACCTGTACATCGCCGTCATCGTCGCGGTGGTGCTCGGAGCCGTGGTGGGCATCCTCTTCCCCGAGGTGGGGAAGTCCCTGAAGCCTCTGGGCGACGGGTTCATCAAGCTCATCAAGATGATGATCGCCCCGGTCATCTTCTGCACCATCGTGCTCGGCATCGGCTCGATCGCCAAGGCGGCCACGGTGGGCAAGGTGGGCGGCCTCGCCCTCCTGTACTTCGTGATCATGTCCACCTTCGCCCTGGCCATCGGCCTCGTGGTGGGCAACCTCATCCACCCGGGCGAGGGCCTCAAGCTCACCCCGTACGACCCCAACAAGAAGGCGGCCACGGACAGCACCGTGGACTTCCTGCTCGGGATCATCCCCGGGGACATCCCCGTGCTCCCGACCCTGCTGGTCGCCATCCTGGTGGGCTTCGCCGTCCAGAAGATGGGCACGCAGGGCACCCCGATCCTCAACGCGATCGGCCATGCCCAGAAGCTCGTGTTCCGCATCCTGGTCATGATCATGTGGCTCGCTCCGGTGGGCGCGTTCGGCGCCATCGCCGCCGTCGTCGGGGCGACCGGTGTCAAGGCGATCGTCAGCATGCTGACGCTCATGGTGGCGTTCTACCTGACGTGCATCCTCTTCATCGTCCTGGTGCTGGGCTCGCTCCTGCGGGTGGTGTCCGGCGTCAACATCTTCAGCCTCATGAAGTACCTGGGCCGCGAGTACCTGCTCATCTTCTCCACGTCCTCCTCGGAGGCGGCGCTGCCCCGGCTCATCGCCAAGATGGAGCACCTGGGTGTGTCGAAGCCGGTGGTCGGCGTGACCGTTCCCACCGGGTACTCCTTCAACCTGGACGGCACGGCCATCTACCTCACCATGGCCTCCCTGTTCGTGGCCAACGCGATGAACATGCCGCTCAACCTGGGGGAGCAGATCTCCCTCCTGGTCTTCATGATCATCGCGTCCAAGGGCGCCGCGGGCGTCACGGGCGCCGGTCTGGCGACCCTCGCCGCGGGCCTGCAGGCTCACCGTCCGGAGCTGCTGGGCGGCGTGGGCATCATCGTCGGCATCGACCGGTTCATGTCGGAGGCGCGTGCCCTGACGAACTTCACCGGCAATGCGGTGGCCACCGTGCTGATCGGGACCTGGGTCAAGGAGGTCGACACCGCTCAGGTGCGCTCCGTCCTCGCGGGGGAGCGGCCGTTCGACGAGTCCTCGATGCTCGCGGACAGTCACGGACCGGCGGCCGCGGACAGCTCCTCCACGAGTCAGGGAGCGGCCCCGGTCCCGGCCTAACCTTGACCCTCTACTTGAGGGTCAAGGCTCACGGAGGCGACTTTGTCAACATCCCCAGCCAGCGTGTCGTAGCCGCTAGGGTGGAGGTCAGGCAAGAGTCATCGCGATGCAGGAAGAGTGGATCATCACGTGAGCAGCGAACAGGGTACGACCGCGCTGGGTACCACCGAGGAAGACGTCAGGCTCGGCCCCACCGGCCGTCCCTGGCGGGAGTTCCCCACCCCGGCGCCCCTGCAATCGCACGGACCCGCCCGCGTCATCGCCATGGTGAACCAGAAGGGCGGCGTGGGGAAGACCACCTCCACCATCAATCTGGCCGCGGCGCTCGCCGAATACGGGCGCCGCGTCCTGTTGGTGGACTTCGATCCGCAGGGCGCCCTCTCCGCCGGTTTCGGCGCCAATCCGCACGAACTGGATCTGACGGTCTACAACGTGCTGATGGACCGCAAGGTGGACATCCGGGACGCGATCCACTCCACCGGCGTGGAGGGCGTGGACCTGCTCCCCGCCAACATCGACCTCTCCGCCGCCGAGGTGCAGCTGGTCAACGAGGTGGCCCGCGAGCAGGTCCTCGCCAGCGCCCTGCGCAAGGTCGAGGACGACTACGACGTGGTCCTCATCGACTGCCAGCCGTCCCTCGGTCTCCTCACGGTCAACGCGCTCACCGCGGCGCACGGCGTGATCATCCCGCTGATCTGCGAGTTCTTCGCGCTCCGTGCCGTGGCGTTGCTCGTGGAGACCATCGAGAAGGTGCAGGACCGCCTCAACCCGCGCCTGCAGGTCGACGGCGTGCTCGCCACCATGTACGACGCCCGCACCCTCCACAGCCGCGAGGTCATCACGCGCCTGGTCGAGGCGTTCGGGGACAAGGTCTTCGAAACGGTCATCAAGCGCACCATCAAGTTCGCGGACGCCACGGTGGCCGCTGAACCCATCACGCAGTACGCCAGCAACCACCCGGGCGCCGAGGCGTACCGCCAGCTGGCCAAGGAACTCATCGAGCGCGGCGGTGCTCCGTAAGCAGCGCCATGCCCGCTGACCAGGTGAGCGGAACGATGCACGACGACGACGCCGCCCCGCACCCGCCTGCCGCGCAGGACGGCGGCGGGGCCGCCGTCGTCGTGGTCACCGAAGAGGCCCGCGCCGGCAGCGCAGTGCAGGCCGAGCCGACGCCCGCACCCTCAGAGCCCGACGCGCCCCAGGGCTTCCAGGTCCGGCTGGAGAACTTCTCCGGCCCGTTCGACCTGCTCCTGAGCCTGATCTCCAAGCGCGAGATGGACGTCACCGAGGTGGCCCTCGCGACCGTCACGGACGAATTCATCGCGTACATCCGGGCGCTCCAGGCGCAGGGCGAGGACTGGGCCCTGGACGAGGCCAGCGAGTTCCTGGTCATCGCGGCCACGTTGCTCGACATCAAGGCTGCCCGGCTCCTGCCCGCCGGCGAGCTCGACCCCGAAGAGGACCTCGCCGCGTTGGAGGCGCGCGACCTGCTCTTCGCACGTTTGCTGCAGTACAAGGCGTTCAAGGAGGTCGCGACGCAGCTGGGCGAGGAGCTCAGCCAGGAGGCGCTGCGCTTCCCGCGGCTCGTCAGCCTCGAACCGCATTTCGCCGCCCTGCTGCCGGAACTCGTCTGGAAGCACGGCCCCGACGACTTCGCCCAGCTCGCCGCCAAGGTCCTCGCGCCCAAGGAGGAAACGATCCCTCAGGTGGGCGTCGACCACTTGCACAGCGCGCCCGTGAGCGTCCGCGAGCAGGCCGAGCTCCTCGCCCTGCGCCTGCAGGTGGAGCATCAGCTGAGCTTCCGGTCGCTCGTGGCGGACGCGCTGAACGCTCAGGTGGTGATCGCGAGATTCCTGGCTCTCCTGGAGCTGTTCCGGGACCGGGTCGTGGCGTTCGAACAGCTCGAGGCCCTGGGGGAGCTGACCGTCCGGTGGACGGCGCATGAGCACGAGGGGGACGGCACTCCGCTGCTCTCCGGCGGCTCCGATTTCGACGAACCGGCGGGGACTCCGACCGCCGAGGAAGGTGCTCACGATGAGCGATGACGACGGACTGCTGTCCGCGCTGGAGGCGGTCCTCATGGTGGTGGACGAGCCCGTGAGCGCGGTGCAGCTCGCCTCCGCCCTGGAGATCCCTGAGGACGAGGTAGAGGCGGGCCTTCAAGCGCTCCGTGCCGAGTACGACGGCGCGGCGCCCGGAGCCCGTGTGCGCGGCTTCGAACTGCGAAATCTCGCCGGTGGCTGGCGCATCTACTCCCGCCCCGTGCATGCAGAGGCCGTGCAGCGCTTCGTGATGGACGGCCAGACGGCACGGCTGACGCAGGCCGCGCTCGAGACCCTGGCCGTCGTGGCATACCGGCAGCCGGTGTCGCGGGCACGGGTGTCCGCGATCCGTGGCGTCAACGTCGACTCGGTGATGAAGACCCTGGTCCAGCGCGGCCTCGTGGAAGACTGCGGCACCGATCCGGAGTCCGGCGCCATCCAGTACCGCACGACGGCCTACTTCCTCGAGAGGCTCGGGGTGAAGGACCTGTCCGAGCTCCCGGCCATCTCGCCGTACCTCCCGGGCCTGGACGAGTCGACGGCGTTCTACCCGGGGGTTTAGGGGTAGGTCGCCCTCGGTGCCGGCCTGGACCGGTGACGACCGGTCCGTACTCGGTAGCCGGCCCACCCGGCCCCGCCCGCCGAGACAGTGAGTTTCCGCTGAAACAGTGTGTTGTGCTCACTGTTTCAGCGGAAACTCACTGTCTCGGCGGTGCCTGACCCACACCGTCCCGCGGTTAGACCATCCACATACGCGTGCGGGTGGTCCACCTAGCTTGGCGCTCGGGGCACCGTGGTCGATATGACGTCACCTCATCTTCGGCTCGATCCCGATGAAGTCCTCTGGACATCCGCCGAACTCGACCTGCTGGGCGTCCGGCATGCTCAACGAAGCCGCCTCGTGGAATCGGGTGTTCTCGTCCGGGTCCAGAGGGGCGCTTACGCCCGACGGGAACACGCTGCCGGCCTCCCAAAGTCGGGTCGCGCCGAGTTGCGGTTGCGGGCTCATCAGAAAGTCCATGCGCGACGCCGGGGCGGGGCCTTCGTGTACAGCCACACCTCCGCCGCCCGCCTGCACGGTTGCCAGCTGTGGCGTGCTGACGAGCAGGTCCACGCCACGTGCCGAACACGGACTTCGACGCTCCGCCTCGGTCCATCGACTGTTATCCATCATCTTCCGGTGCTTCCCGACGAAATCTGTTCCTTCGGGGCCAGTGAAGCCACTTCGTTGGAGCGGACCGTCGTCGACTGCTGCCGCATCCTGGATCTTGAGGCTTGCGTCGTCCTCATGGATCAGGCCTTGCGCCTCGGGGCGGACCGCGCGGTGCTGGAGGGGTACGTGAAGCGAATGACCGGCCACCGCGGTGTGGTGAACCTGCGTCGTGCCCTCGAACTGGGTGATCCGCGGAGCGAGTCGATGGGGGAGACCCGGACGAGATTCCTGCTGTGGTTCGAGAACATCGCGATGCCGGTCTCCCAGTTCCCCGTCATGACGGATCGCGGCCTCAGACGCCTGGACTTCGCGTGGCCGGACCTGAAGGTCGCGCTGGAGTTCGATGGCCGGGTGAAGTACTTCGGGAGCGTGCCGACGGACGAGGCGGTTTTCGATGAACGCGTCCGAGAACGTCGGCTCATGGAAATGGGCTGGATCTTCGTCCGACTGGATTGGAAGGACCTCGAAGATCCGGCCGGCATGAAGCGGCGGATCCATGCGGCCTGGGCGAAGGCTCGGGCTCGGGTCGATTGAGCCGAGACGGTGGGCCCGGTCCGCTGAAACAGCGAGTTTCCGCTGAAACAGTGAGCACAAAACACTGTTTCAGCGGAAACTCACTGTTTCGGCTGGGGTTCACGATGCGAGCCGGCCAACAGGGACATCCCAACCCCTGTAACTGACGTCTCCCTCCCTATGACACGTCCATCCGGTAGACTGGTACAGGGCTTCGGCCTCCTTTTCGGCATGCCACGAGGCTGCCAGGCGCTCCCCGGAACGCGTCCACTGTGACGAACGGGTCGAGTGCAGCACCACGAAACACCACAATTTAAGGCCAGGTAATGACACAGTCGGGACGACAGGGTTCACACCGAGGCGGGGACGCCCGCAACCAGGGCGGCAGCCGCCGCCAAGCCTCTTCGGGCTTCAGCAAGTACGGACGGGACGCCCAGCAGGGCGGCCGCAACGACGACGGCGGCGCACGCCGCTCGGGCGGCTACGGCCAGGGCGGCAGCTCCAGCGGGGGCCGTGGTCAGGGAGCGGGTCGCTCCTCCTCCGGCGGTTTCGCCCGCGACGACCGTCGCGGGCAGGGCCGTGGCGAGTGGCAGGGCCGCGACGCCCGCCCGAGCCGCGATTCACGCGATGGCCGCTCCGGCGACTTCCGCTCCAACGATGGCCGTTCCGGTGACTTCCGTTCCGGCGGCGACCGCTTCGGCCAGGACCGCGACGCGTTCACCAAGGACGGCGCCCGCAAGCCGAACCGCCCCAACTCCAACAAGCCGGGCTTCAACAAGAACGGCAAGCCCAAGGCCGGCACCGGCCGTGGTGGCGCCGGAACCGTCGGCGGCACCCGGAAGGGCGCGGGCCGCAAGCCTGCCGCCGCACCCGGCCGTCCGGCGTCGAGCGCTGCCTTCGGCTCCGAGCGCTTCGGCGAGTACAAGGGCCCGGTGAAGTCCCCGCGGCGCGCGCCGCGTCGCGACGTCCCGGATCACGAGTTGCACAGCACCGAGGGCGTGCGCCTGCAGAAGCTCATGGCGCAGGCCGGCGTGGCCAGCCGTCGCGTCTGTGAGGAGATGATCCTGGAAGGCCGGGTCGAGGTCGACGAGCAGATCGTCACCGAGCTGGGCCTGCGCGTGGACCCGGAGACGGTCGTCATCCACGTGGACGGCATCCGTCTGCAGCTCAACGAGTCCATGGTCTACTACGCGTTCAACAAGCCCAAGGGCGTCGTCTCCACGATGACCGACCCCGAAGGCCGCCGTTGCATCAGCGACTACATCAAGCCGAGCCTTCTCCGGGGCGAGCGCCTCTTCCACGTCGGACGTCTGGACGCCGAGACCGAGGGTCTCCTGCTCCTGACCAACGACGGCGAGCTGGCCAACCGCCTGACGCACCCGTCCTACGAGGTGCCGAAGACCTACCTGGTCCAGGTGCGCGGCCCGTTCCCGCACGGCATCGGCAAGCAGATGCTCGAGGGCATCGAGCTCGAGGACGGCGTGACCCGCGTCGATTCCTTCCGCCTGGTGGACTCCACCCCCGGCAAGGTGCTGATCGAGGTCGTCCTGCACTCAGGCAAGAACCGCATCGTGCGCCGCCTGTTCGACGCCGTCGGCTTCCCCGTCCTGCGCCTGGTGCGCCTCAAGGTCGGTCCCATCGGCTTGGGCGATCAGAAGCAGGGCAGCATCCGCCGCCTCGGCAAGCAGGAGCTCGGCCACCTGATGGCCGCGGTGGGGCTGTAAGGCATGTCCGCCTTCGGCATGCACGGGCCCGGTCAGCTGACCGGCCCCGTCGTCATCCTGGGCACCGGACTGCTCGGCGCGAGCATCGGCCTGGGGCTGCGGGGGCGGGACGTGGAGGTGTACCTCTCGGATCCGTCGCCCACCAACCAGGCCGTGGCCGTCGACATCGGTGCGGGGCTTCCGCTCTCCGCTCTCGCTGAGCGCGGGCACGACGACGGCGCGGTCCGCCTGGTCGTCGTCGCGTCGCCGCCGGATGTGACCGCCGTCGTCGTGGAGAGCGCGCTGACCACCTACCCGAACGCCGTGGTGGTGGACATCGCGAGCGTGAAGGCCGGGATCCTGGCCTCGCTCACGGAGTCCGCGGCCGCGACCGGGCTCGACCTGAGCCGGTACGTCGGCACGCACCCCATGGCAGGGCGGGAGAAGTCCGGGCCGGTCGCGGCGCGTGGCGAGCTCTTCACCTCGATGCCGTGGGTGCTGTGCCCGGGGCCGGAGGCGTCCCCTGCTGCGCAGGAGACGGCACGGACCCTCGCCCTGGACCTCGGCGCGATCGTCTACGAGTTCACCCCGGTGGAACACGACGAGGCCGTGGCGCTGGTGTCGCACCTGCCGCAGGTCATGTCCTCGCTGCTGGCCAGCCGCCTCCAGGAGGTCGGCGAGCATTCGCTGTCCCTGGCGGGCAACGGGCTACGGGACACGACCCGCATCGCGGCGAGCGACCCGAAGCTCTGGGTGCAGATCCTGGGCGCCAACGCGGGGCCCATGGTCGAGATTCTGCACGGTGTGCGCGATGACCTGAACCGGCTCATCAACACCCTGGAGGATCCCGAGGCCCCGGGCGCTCGCCTGGACCTCGCCCAGCTCATGAGCGAGGGCAACGCCGGTCAGGCCCGGATTCCGGGCAAGCACGGCGGCCAGGCCCGCAGCTATGCGTGGCTCACGGTGCTCGTGGATGACCGTCCGGGTCAGATCGCCCATCTGCTCACGGAGATCGGTGAGATCGGCGTGAACCTGGAGGATATGCGTCTCGACCACTCGTCCGGGCAGAATGTGGGCATGGTGGAACTGTCGGTGCTGCCGAGCAGGCACGACGCCCTGGTGGAAGAACTGAGCAAGCGCGGCTGGAAGGTGTTGCAATGACCGAGGGAACCCCGAACCCGGGCACGGTGGCTGCCGCCGCCGCGTCCAGTGCTGCGGCTTCCCGCGCCGGCGACACCCACGTGGTGATCCGTCCGGGCAGGTCGCTGCTGGTGGCCATCGACGGACCCAGCGGTTCCGGCAAGTCCAGCGTGAGCAAGGCGGCGGCGCGTGCGCTGCGTCTCGCGTACCTGGACACCGGGGCGATGTACCGTGCGCTGACCTGGCACTGCCTTGACGCGGGTGTCGACCTGGCCAGTGCCGCGGCGGTGGAGAATGCCGCCGAGGCGCTCGCCCTGCAGATCAGCACGAGCCCGGACGAGGAGTACGTGCGGGTGGGCGGCGTGGATGTCACTCAGGCGATCCGTGAACCGCGGATCTCGGAGCACGTGAGTGCCGTGGCGACCACCCTGGGTGCCCGGACCGAGCTGATTCGCCGTCAGCGCGAGCTCATGGAACAGCACCGCAACCGGATGGTCGTGGAAGGTCGGGACATCACCACGGTGGTGGCCCCTCGCGCTGAGGTCCGGCTCCTGCTGACCGCGAGCGAGGAGGCGCGTCTGCGCCGCCGAGGCGTGCAGCTCGGAGGGACGCAGAGCAGGGAACAGCTGGCTCAGCAGGTCCTGGCCCGTGACGCGAAGGACTCGACCGTGGTGAACTTCACCCGGGCCGCGGACGGCGTGGTCACCCTGGACTCGAGCGATCTGGACTTCAAGCAGACGGTGGACGCGGTGCTGGACATCGTGCACCGCGTGCTGGAACACGGCATGCTGGGCGCGACGCCCGCTGAACAGCGTGACTGACGACGGCGCGGCCCCCGGGGGTGCCGCACGTGCCACGGCGAGCGGTGCGGGTGCGGCCGGCTCGGGTTCCGGGTCGAACCCGGTCCCGCACCGCGCCACCATGTGGTGGGCACGGCCGGTCGGCTGGTTCCTGGATCATGTGGCGTACCGAACGACGGTGTACGGCCGGGAGAACGTCCCGCGGGATGTTCCGGTGTTGTTCGCCGGGAACCACCTGAGCTATCTGGACGGACCCGTGATGTTCGGCGCCAGCCCGGTGCCCATGCACATCCTGGTCAAGCAGGAGATGTTCACGGGCTTCCTGGGCGGTGTGCTGCGGGGCTCGGGCCAGATCCCGGTGGACCGTTCGCACGGCCGCCAGGCGCTGAATACGGCGAAGTCCCTGCTCGATGCGGGCCGGAATGTCGGCATCCTGCCGGAAGGCACCCGGGGGAGCGGGACGGCGGCGAGCCTCAGCAACGGGGTGGCGTGGCTCGCGCTGCACACGGACGCCGTCGTCGTGCCGGTGGGCATCACCGGGACTCGCCGCGAGGGTGAACATCTGGATCATGTGCCCCGGCCCGGTCGGCGATTCGCCGTGGGCTTCGGGGAACCGCTGCGGCTGAGCCGCCAGGCGGGGGAAAGTGGCCGTGCTTCAATGGACAGGGCGGCCGAGGAGATCAGGCAGGCGCTGGTGACCGAAGTGTCACGCGTCGTGCGGAGAAGTGGACTTCAGCTGCCGGAGGGCAGCGTGGACCCGGCCGGGACCCGGCTGGAGAAGGTGTAAAGGGAGAACATGAGCGAGAAGCTGAACGGCCAGGAAGAGGAGTACGTCCCCGCTGGTCCGGACAACGTCGATGAGACGTTCGCCGCCATGGACGAGACCGAGCTGGAGGCCCGGGCCGCGAGTCTGCGGGCCGGCCTGGATGAGTACGAGCTAGATGAGGAGGACGCCGCCCTTCTGGCGGAGCACCTCGGTGAGGACTTCGAGCAGGTGGAGCGCAAGCCTGCTCCCGTGCTGGCGATCATCGGGCGCCCGAACGTCGGCAAGTCGACGCTGGTCAACCGCATCCTGGGCCGCCGCGAAGCCGTGGTGGAGGACGTCCCGGGCGTGACCCGTGACCGCGTCATGTACCCGGCGGAGTGGAACGGCAAGCGGTTCACGGTCGTCGACACCGGTGGCTGGGAGCATGACGCCAAGGGCATCCACGCTTCCGTGGCCGCGCAGGCCGAGGTGGCCGTGGAATTCTCCGACGCCGTGCTGTTCGTGGTGGACTCCACCGTGGGCGCGACCGCGACGGACGAGCTGGTCATGAAGATGCTGCGCAAGGCCAAGAAGCCGGTCATCCTGGTGGCCAACAAGGTGGACGACTTCGTGCAGGAGGCCGAGGCCGCCGCACTGTGGGGTCTTGGTTTCGGCGAGCCCTACCCGGTGTCCGGTCTGCACGGCCGCGGTGTGGCCGATCTGCTGGATCACGCCATGAAGGTGCTGCCGGAGTTCTCCGCCGTGGATTCGGTGGAGCGCACGGGTGGCCCGCGTCGCGTCGCCCTGATCGGCCGCCCGAACGTCGGCAAGTCCTCGCTGCTGAACAAGCTGGCGGGCTCCGAGCGTGTGGTGGTCGACAACCTCGCCGGCACGACGCGCGACCCGGTCGATGAGTACATCGAGCTGGGCGGCGAGACCTGGAAGTTCGTGGACACCGCTGGTATCCGCCGTCGCCAGCACATGGCGCATGGTTCCGATTACTACGCCTCGCTCCGCACGCAGGCCGCGCTGGAGAAGGCCGAGGTGGCCGTCGTGCTGCTCGCCGTCGACGAGGTCCTGAGCGAGCAGGATGTCCGCATCCTGCAGCTGGCGATCGAGTCCGGCCGTGCCATGGTGCTGGCCTTCAACAAGTGGGACCTGCTGGATGAGGACCGCCGCCGGTACCTGGAGCGCGAGATCGACCAGGACCTGGCGCACGTCGAGTGGGCACCGCGCGTCAACATCTCCGCGAAGACCGGCTGGCACAAGGACAAGCTCGTCCCCGCGCTCGAGCTGGCCCTCGACAACTGGGATCGCCGCATCCCGACCGGCAAGCTGAACGCGTTCCTCGGCGAGCTCGTGGCCGCCCACCCGCACCCGGTGCGTGGTGGCAAGCAGCCGCGCATCCTCTTCGCGACGCAGGCCAGCAGCCGCCCGCCGAAGTTCGTGCTGTTCACCACCGGGTTCCTCGATCCCGGATACCGCCGCTTCATCACGCGCCGTCTGCGCGAGACCTTCGACTTCCGGGGCACCCCGATCGAGGTCTCGATGCGCGTCCGCGAGAAGCGCGGCCGCAACCGGTAGGTTCTCGTGGTGGTCGGGCGCTGACGGGCGTGCTGGTGCGCGACGGCCGGCGACCGGCGGCTGAGTGACGACGCTTGACGTACGACGACGACGGCGGGTCTCCCTGAGTGGGAGGCCCGCCGTTGGCGTTTGCTGGGGGTTGTCTGAGCCGGGCCACATCGGTGCCCGAGTGTGTTCTCGGTGTGGTTATTGCCGCACCGAAACGACATTCGGGCACCGATTTCCAGTTCCAGCCGTGGGTTCCGCGCTCTTCCAGATGGACTGTGCTCTTCTTGGTGTACCGCGCCCTTCCTGGTGTGTTGCGCCGTTCCTGGTGGGCGGCGCTCTTCCTGGTGTGGTGCGCCGTTTCTGGTGGGTGGCGCCTCAATGGGGGAGCGGAATGCCAGGAAGGGCGCGGTTCTGTGGGTCCGGGTCACGCCGACCCGCTTCGGCCAGCTCCGGCCCGTTCCGACTCTTCGGTGGCTCAGCAGCCTGCACCGTGGGGGTTCTGGTTGCAGTCGTCGGCGTACCAGTCGACCTTGGAACGCCAGACGGACAGCCGCACCCCTGGAGACGCGACCGTGGCCTCGCCCGGGATCGGCATGGTGGGACCTCCGTTGATGCTGTAATTCCCGTGGAATCGAGTGGTGACGCTGGCGACGAAATCACCGGTGCGCTGGTACGCGTGGGACGTCCTGGTCTCGGTGCCCCACTGCGCGTTGGGCAGGGACGACCCTTCGAGTTCGGTCGGGCCGAGCGTGGTCCCGTCGCCGTAGTCGTACGTGGAGGAGACGGGGTAGACCGTCAGCGTGATGTTCTGACCGAGGAGGGTCAGTGGGAACGTCTGTTTCGTCGGGTGCGAGTAGAAGTTGGTGTTGAACCCGACCAGAGTGTGTGGCTGTGGCTGGACTCCGAACTCGGCCGCGGTGATCTTGCGCGACTGGAATTCCCGAGCCATCAAGCCCGGAATGTTGAGCAGCGCCTGGGCCTCCCGGGGGTTGTAAACGCAGGTCGGCGAACCGTCGTTGGTCCACTGCGACCACTCGGGGTCCGACAGCCCGATCGGCGCATAGCGATACTGCGCCAAGTACCCGGCTTCTTTGTGGTCCGCGCCGGCCGGGCACTTCTGGGCATTGCGGTTCGACCCGAGGCACTTGGTGTCCTGGCTGCCGGACTTGTCGATCTGGCACGGAAGCGTGAGGAGCCACTGGTACTTGGGGGCGTCGGGTGAGGTGCGGACGGATTCAGTCGAACGGGTGGACGAGGTCGGGTCTGTAGTTGACGCTTCGACCTCTGCATACTTGTTTTTTAGCCGGGGATCTTCTTCGTCGCTTGCCAACGCCGATGTGGACTGGCTGAAGAGGCACAGAAGCAAGGTGACAATCCCCGCCAAGCGCCACCGATGGCCGCTCAGGCTCATGGAACTATCTGCTTCGAATCAGAGACTACCCACCGGTTCGACTGCCACACCAGTGTGTAGGTGTAGCCATCATTTGTGCTGGCGTAGGACTTCATCGAGCCGTCTTGCCGTCGTACCTTCAGCTCAGCCTGGATGACCTGGGCCACAAGAATCATCTGGTCTTTTACCACAGTGGACCGGACTTCAATCGAGGGGGCTCTCAGCTTTCCTCCGATAATCCAGCCGGTCGCGTACACATTCGTCAGCGATTCGGGGATGGTTCTGCATACAACGCAACTGGACGACCAGAGTCCGTCGAGGGGCCTCGAATCTCCCGTTTCATAGATGTACGACATGAGGTTGACCCAGTACCTCACGAACGCCTTCGCCCCTTCGGGCGTCTCCTTCTTCGCAGCCTTCGGCATCGCGGGCACGGGGACATTCAGGGCCTTGCTGGTCGCGGTCGCCGGCCGATAGACAGGCTTGGCTACAGCGGACGGCGAGGGTGAAGCGGTGGCCGAGGCCGGCGTCGTCCGTGGGGGAGAAGGGCTCGGACCAGCGGGACCGGTGCCGCAGGCGACCAAGCCCACCCATGACAGCAGGACGAGCACACACCAGGACACGGCGCGCTTCATGGAAGACCCCCAGTTGGTCGGTAGCAGAGACAGACGCCACTCTACGACAAATGACCAACAAATGACAGAAGTTATCCACAGCGCTGGGTGGGCGGCGCACCGCCCGCCCAGCGGGATCGATCAGACCTCTGCGACCGCCGACTGATCACGGAAGTGGCCGGTCGCGATCAGGAGCACTCCAAGAACCGCCCACCCGGCGAGAACGAGCCAGGGGAAAGCGGTCGCCGCGTCGGGGAAGTAGGAGAGGTCGCGCAGGAGCGTGCCGGAGGCTCCGGGCACGAACCACTGGCCGACGTCGCCCCATGGCGCCGGAAGGAATTCCTTGGGCTGGGTCAGCGACGACAGGGGGTTGCCGATGAACATCGTGAGCACCGCGCCTACGGCGATACCCGCGCGCCCGATCAGCGCCGACGCGCCGGTGATGATCGCCGCCGTCGCCGCGATGCCGAGCCCGATCGCCGCGGCGTTGGCCCAGTAGTCGCCCTGGAGGGTGTGGAACCAGCCCTGCAGAATGCCCGCGAGGCCGAGGCTGCCCAGCACTCCGTAGCTCACGACCGCGGCGAGGCGACGCCATGCGCCAGACACCAGGAGTGAGATCAGGATGCCGCCGACCATGCCACCCATCGCGAGCGGCAGACCGGCGACGGCCAGGCCGGTGCCACGGGAGTCGTCGGCGGACAGCGGCACGACGTCGGTGACCACCACGGTGGGGACGGTCGCATGCTGTTGCGGAGCCGGCGTCGTCGTTCCGGCGGGGGGTGGCGTGGCCTTGCCCTGGGCGGCGGCAGCGAGGCCTGCCTGGAGCTGCTGGACCGCGGACGTGAGTCCGGTGATGGCCTGCTGGTCGATCTGGCGCTGGATTCCCGCCCCGAGCTGCGTCAGCGCGGAGCTCGCGACGGGGCTGGCCGCACTCGCGACCAGGATCTCGGGCGCGCCGGCTCCGGCGGTGGTAGGCAGGACGACGGCGCCGTAGACGTCGCGCTTCTTGATCTGCGTCAGGGCATCGTCGCGGCTGGTGGCGGTGCGGATCTCGAGCATGCCCTCCGGTGCTTTCTCGGTCAGCTGCTGGTCCTGCTCGGCGCTCCCGACGACCGCGATCGGCAGGTGCTGCGCCTTCGCCGTGACGCTGGGCCAGGCGAAAGCGAGGAGGATGACGCAGACTGCGACGGCGGCGAGGGCAGCCGCGCGGAGGGCGTGCGGCCAGGGGGTGTGCGGGGCGTGGGTGGCCGGGCTGGTGTCCCAGTGGGCGGGCGTGGACTGGGGAGTGCTCATGGTGACTTCCTTCAACAAAAAGAATATTCGTTCTCTATTTTCCTCGCGGAGGCTAGACTGTCAAGAACGATCATTCGTTTTCGGTCGATCGATGGAGGAGTGGGCATGCCGAAGGTCAGCGACGAGCACCGCGAGAAGCAGCGGCAGCGGATTCTGGAGGCCGCGCTGACCTGCGTGGCGCGGAAGGGGTTCGCGTCGACGTCGATGTCGGACATCATCGCGGAGGCGGGGCTGTCCGCCGGTGCCGTGTACGTGTACTACCGCAGCAAGGAGCAGCTGACGATCGACGTCGGGCGGAAGGTGCTCGGCGAGCGGGTCGCCATGCTGGAGGAGTACCTGGGGCGCGACCAGGTGCCCGCGCCGGCGGAGGTGATTCCGGCGTTCCTCGAACAGATGCCCGACGACGGCTTCTTCCCCGGTGTTGCCGTGCAGGTCTGGGGCGAGGCGATCCACTCACCGGCGCTGGCCGAGACGGCGGAGAAGCTCATCGGCGAGATCGGCGGTCGCTTCGCGGATTACTTCGCCGCCTGGTTCCGCCAGTCGCGCGGGCTGGGGGAGCGCGACGCGCAGGCCGAGGGCCGTCGCGTGGCGCCCGCCGTGCTCGGCATGGTGCAGGGCTACATGGTGCAGAGCGTCTTCCTCGACGACGGCGCGCGGGCCCGGTATCGCGAGGCCGTGGCGGTGGTTGTGGGTGGGTTGTGAGGGGTGTTGGGGAAGGTGCCGATGGTGTGCTGCCGGTGCGCTCGCGGTGCGCGACACGAGGGGTCTCGAGGGTCGCGAGGATTTCGCATCTGGGCCGGTTTTCGTATAGGGTAGAACCCGTTGCTTGAACGGCCGCGAACAGCGATAACGGTCAGGCAAGGCGGGCTGTAGCGCAGCTTGGTAGCGCACTTGACTGGGGGTCAAGGGGTCGCAGGTTCAAATCCTGTCAGCCCGACCGCAAAGTCCCGGGACGTCATTCATCCGATGTCCTGGGATTTTTTGTGTTCTAAGGGTATGTGTCAGGTCATCGTTCCCAATGGGTGGGGAATGTGGGCTTGGTTCAGGGTTATTAGTCGGCGCCTGGGTCGACGGATTTTCTCCGGTGCCGTGTCCGAGGACGATGGTGTCGACCCCGTTGACTAATGCGCTGACTTGGTGGATTTTGTGCGTCCGCCCGATGCTGAGGTGTGCAGTTTCCAGATGTGGCGGATGTTGCCGGTTCCGTTGGTGGCGAAGGTGTCGTAGCGCTTGCCCAGACTGTCCGTCCGGGTCCAGTCGGGTTCGTCCTTCTTGCCGGTGTGAATGGAATAAGGTACTTTCCTGCACAGAGCCGGGTGTCGGTTGGTGTTGTAAACGTGAGTGAACTGATTCAGTTGGTATTGCAGTCCGGCCGCTACTGCTGCCGAGGGGCGGGGTATCGGCTAGTGTTGAGGGTTTGATGGGAACGCTCGAAATTAACCCGGGTACTGGTGCAGGCGGATTTGCCGCACTTCTGCACGATGCCCAGGCCCATCAGAAAAGTCTCGAAGGCATTGGGCTGGTGGTTGCCACCCCGGCCGCGGCCGACCAAGCGCGTGGAGTAGATCATGCCTTCGCTCGTCAAGATAAAGGCGAGTCGTCCGTGGGTGGTCGCGGCGCCCAGGATCGTTTAGGTCAGGATATGCCAGGTTATCCGGGAAGAATGCTGATACGCGGGAGCGGGCATCCACCCACGAGATGATCTCCGCATCGGTTCCGTCGGATAGGTCTCAGTGTGGATTGCCACCTTGCAGTCGGCGTGTCGGCTTCGAACTGGCGCCGTGAATAACCCCGGGCTCCGTCCAGGCCACGATCTCGATACCGGGCCAACGGCACATTGATCCATCGGGCGGCAATTTCGAATTGGCTACGGGAGCCGCAGCAACACGGTGGCGGCTCTCCACAGCCGCAGGCATGATCACATGGTGAGTCATAAAGAAACGATGACGCGAGACAGACCGGAGCGACGTCCCACGACTTCGTCGTGTGATGAAAGTTTCGCCCTAGGTCATCGTTTCATCTAGTCTAGGTTTCACGGCCTGGCATTTGGGCAAGGAGCGCTGGCACCTGGCGTGCCGCCCAAACCTCAGCCCACTACTGATAGATATCGGTAGTGGGAATAGGGCTTGTTCCCCGGAGCGCTCGTCCCCGGCGTGAATAATCCCATGGACCGGCAACCTCGGGCTGACCCAATCCTGGACGTAAAAAGTAGATTACTCCCGTTAGAGCACGGCTACTCCGTGACGACCTGTCAGCGCAGCAATGGCTGCCTCTGCCGCAGAGATGGCCTTGCTTTCTATGCGGTCAGCTTCCGCATCAAGCGCAATGGCCTTCGCGGAGAGCTCATCGATCTCCGCCTCCGTTGCGTCATCGAACCGTGGGATCAACACCTCGCGGACGTCAACAGGGTCGAGATGCGGTATCGAAGTCCCTGAAGCGTACCTGATTACTCGAGGGCGGCCGTACTTCTCATGGTTTAGAACCGTATGCAGATATGCAGTGCGGACCTTGCTCTCATTGGGCAAGATTCGAATCAGGTCATGACTGCCGAACATGCCCTCGTGGTTTTTCGTGAGCACCGTGGTACGCCCGAGCAAGCCATATGTCTGACCTGAGCAGGCCATGATGATCCACCCTGCATGGAGCATGTACTTCTCCGGATTGGGGAGCAGAGCAGCGAAGATCCTTTTCGTGACCGGCGGGTTCACGTCGAAGAGCTCACTCGCAGAACGGTAGGCCGTGCCGCTCGGTCCGAAGTAGCGCTTAAATCTAGCGCCGAGTGTGATTGCCTCCACGAGCTCGCTGAGCGGCTCCAGCCTTCTTGCAGCCGACCTGACGAGCTCGTCGACCTGCCGCACCTCATCGCGATGGTATTGGCCTTCCAAGCGGCGTCGTCCGGACCAAACGTCGCTGCTCTTTACGATGCTATGGATGCTCTGTGTCGGGGCCTCGCTACTTGGGTTGATGAGTTGCGACAACCTGTCATCCGCCTGCGCCTGAAGAATGCGCGCCAACTTCCGCTTGGCGAGGGCATCTCTTGCCATTTCCCCGACCACCGACCGCGTCTTCTGGTCCGGCATGGCCACGGGCATCTCGCTCACGTGTTCAGGTTCCAGGTGCTTGATCATGTGGCCGTACTGCGAGCTTCGGGCTATCGCGAAGAACGTCGGGGTCTTCATATAGGAGTAGAGCCAGCCGTAGTCCTGAGCGTCGTCTGGCACTACGCGGATCAGATCGTGTGTGATGATCTTTCCTAAGTGCTCGGCATAAACCGCAGTCACGCGGCCGACTTCACCGGAACAGGATAACAGGAGCCATTCGTCCTCGACTCGACGAGAGTCCGCCAGAGGGACCATCGGCTCCGCCAGCCACTTTCTGATACGCGGCTTGCTCTCGAACACCTGCCCTGCGGACAAAAACGGCAGCCCTTTGCCTTCGCCGACTACGTATCCCTTCAGCCTAGAAGGCTGCCAGACCTTCGCGATATCAGAAAATCTCACGGTGGATGGGACTGCTTCCACGCCTTGCCGAAGTCCGTAGCCGTCTGTCAGATACGTCGAAGCCTCAATGCGCCGTTGGCCGCGCTTCAATAGCCGTGAGCTCACCGGAGCCCAGAGCACACCTGGGCCGGAACTTGTGCCAGGCTCGCTTGCGCTTGCAGGTAGGTGCCTCAGAGTGTTCGCAGCCATGCCCTGAATTCCTTCGCGATTTCCTGCGTGTTGTCGTCCACGACGCGCTCCTTGGCGTGGTAGGTTCGTTCCGCGTCGCCAGAGCCCGTGGTCGTCACCGCGTCCTCGGTCTCTCGTACAATCTCGAACCCTTGATCGTCGCGCACGTATACGGCGTTGCCGCGCTTGTCATGGCCGATGTGGTCGCAGATCGCCATGAAGATGTCGTAGTCGAACATCCGGCCCGCCGCGATCTCTTCGCGGCGCTGCGCCACAGACTTCGGAGAGAAAACAAGAACAGACGTCTGCACGCTGGTTCCCGGCTGGAATGTGTCGGGGTGCAAGTCGATCGACGCCAGAATCGTAGTATTGGCGAGTAGCCACTGACGTACGAAGCCGAGTCCAGGGCTGCCGAGAATACCGTCAGGGAGCACAAGCGCGGCGCGTCCGGTATCCGGCTTCAGGAGCTGCACGCATCGCTCAATGAAGAGGATCTCCGGCGGGCGCGACGCTGTCTTGCCCGTCTTCGTCCACTCGTCATTTTCTTCGTCGTACTCCCAGTGGTGGCCGAGATCGAACTGCTCCAGTATGGATGGGTCATCGATCGGGATCTTTGAGCCGAACGGTGGGTTCGTGAGGATCACGTCGACCGAGCCGATGAGGTCGCGTTTGCGGAGATCTTCGGTCCAACGATTTGGGTTGTCGAGAGAGTTTGCCTGGAAGAGCCCACCCGAACCGTCATTGTTCATGACCATGTTCATCTTAGTGGCGCGAACTAGATTCGGGTTGAAGTCGAGCCCCACCAGGTTGTTCTCCAGGAAGAACTTCTTGCGATCGCGGATCGTCTCGTCCTGGAGTTGCTTGCCTCGTCCAGATGCACGGACGTCGCGCTTCACCGAGGAGATAACGTGATTCATCGCGGCGATGAGGAAGCCGCCCGTGCCGCATGCTGGATCGAGGATAAGGTCCTTGTCCGTCGGGTCGAGCATCTTGACCATCATGTCGCAAACGTTCCGCGGCGTGAAGAACTCGCCGCGGTCGCCACGCAGGTTGGAACCCACGACTTCCTCATAGGCTTTGCCTTTGACGTCGACGTCCGAGTCGAGGAGTGAGAACATCTGGAGCTGGGTGACAATGTATGCCAGCACCTTCGGTTCTAGCTCAAGCTCCTCGTTCGGCTTAAATATCTGGGAGTACTGCAACTTCACGCTGTCGAAGAGTTTGCCGAGGCGCGTGGTACACCTCATCAACCCAGTTATGTTCTGGCGTTCCTTGGACGTTGCGAAGAACTGCGGTGTCTCAGATTGCCGCTCGTCCTGAATTTTGCAGAATATGAGCTTCAGCAGTTCCCAGAACGCTTCCGGCTTTTGCATGCCCTGATTGCCCGCGATGTAGCTATGCGCGCGGCGGAATGCGAACAACAACGAGTCCGATGCCGCTGGACGGAGCTGATCGAACTGCGGTGTGCCCGCCTCTGCGGAATCACCGAACCGAGGGATGTCTGGGATGTCGGCCGCGGTGCGTTTGCCCGAAGAATCGACGTCGAACGCATAGGCGGCCATGTCCGCACCGTTGGTCCACATCCCTACCTGCGCGTTAGGGCAGGCAGCGATGTAGCTAAGGAGCTGCTCGACCCCGTCCTTCTTCATGGAGGGCCTGATCTTCTCGCTCTTGCACTCGATGAGCATCCAGGCAGACCCCTGCGTCTGTTCCGCCGCACTTAGCCCCGGCGGGAAGACTACGATGTCAATTCTGACTCGACGGCTGCCGAACTTGATCGGGAACTCGACGCGGATGTCCTTCTTTGAATATCCGTACTCGCGGACGAGGGACTTGAGGATCTCCTGCCGAACGTACTCCTCAGGGGTGTCCTGCCTGAGGGTTCCGTCAACAAAGTCCAGGACTTTGCCCGGCGGGACAATGGCAATGCTGCCGTGGGGCGCATCGAGCTGTAGAGCCAACAATATGTCCTTCTAGGGAGTGGGTGGGAACTGCCCGAATCTGGGCGTACCGAAGGTGCGCCGAAGCGCATCTCACCATGCTAACGAAGGCGCTCCCGACACGTCTAAAGACATACCGGTGCTCTCAAGATTGCTTGGGCTCACGTGGTGTCAAGCATCGCCGGGCAGCGCCGGGCCCGGAGCCTGCGTGTGAGCGCACCGCTTGCTAGTTTCCTGCTAGTTCGAGACGTTGCTGGTAGAGCTTCACTATCGTGGTGGTGTTCTACTCCTCCATCAATCTCCCGACCTCTTCGAGCAGCTCCACCGTTGCCGTTCTGATCCCGGCTCACCACGAACAACGCTCCCTGGCCATCGCTACCTCGCCGCTCCCGCCCACCACGGAGTGCTGCGAAGCGTCGAAACTTCGATGCCGTGCAGCCAGCCGCTGACTGTGTGACGCCGTCGCCACAGCCTAGGTGTATCGCAGCGGCGTGTTCTGTAGATGCTGAACCGTTCCCGCGCCGTGCCCCCGCACGCCGCGTCGTCAACTCCGCCTCCCGCGTTCCGAGATCGCACTGACCTTTCATCGCCTCGTCGGCATTGGCCGCGCCCAGCTTCGGGCGCGCCGCTACCTCGGAGGGATTATCGTGATGGTGTACGCGCTTCCAGCAGCCCTAGCCGCATCGAAACAGCACGCTCTTCCGCGCGGAAGGACGACTCCTGACCAGGGCCGCCCCGCTCGGAATCCGGCTTCCGAAGGCCAGGCCTCACAATTGATGTGGGGTTGAGTGCTTTCCACGACCGTACCCGTCAGGGTCCGTCAGCCGCAGATGCTGGACGTCGCCTACGGAGCCGGGGACGTTAGTCTAGGTCCTTGATTTCCAAGGAGCCAGAGACGCTGAGATTGCATACTGGCACGACTCTCATCACCGCACCTCGACATCCTCAAACACCAGGAATGTCTGCGTGTCCAACACCTCGGGCATGTTCTGCAGCTGGTCGAACACGACCCGCCTCAGATCCGCGTTATCGACGGCCCGCACCAGCAGGATCACGTCGAAGTCGCCGCCCACCAGCGCCACGTGGTGGACCTCGGGGATGTCGCTGAGCTTCGCCCGTAGTTCGCGCCACGAGTGCTGACGGACCTTCAAGGTCACGTAGGCGCTCGAGCGCAGGCCGGCCTTGAGCGGGTCGATCTTGGTGGTGAAGCCCGTGATGATGCCCTGGTCCTGCAGTTTCGCGATGCGGTTGTAGGCGTGCGCCCGGGAGACGTGCACCTTCTCCGCGATCGTCGTCACCGATTGGCGGGCATCCTCCGTGAGCAGCGCGAGAATGGCGCGGTCCACTTCGTCCACGAGACCTCCTGTGATCCAGCTCATATTCGACGTTCCGTCTACAAGATACTCACTTTCGAATCCACATTTCCAGGATTCCGCCGATTCGTGGATACGAAACGATCCTCCGGACCATACTGATCCCAACAGATCGCTGTCAGGACCATGCTGCAAGGAGGCATCATGACCATTTCCGTCAGCCCGCCCGGAGGCGGCCGGTCCGCCGAGGACACAGGCGCCGCAGACGGCGCACCGGCCACCGGCGCGGCCTCGGCCCAAACCCCGGCACAGGGCGTGCCACAGGCCACCGCACCGCAAACCACACCCCAAACCACCAGCCTCCAAGAAGCTGTCCAGAACTTCGGCATCAGCATCGAGGACTACCTGCTCCCGGTCCACGGCCAGATCCAGATCCTCGCCGAGGACGGGACGATGCTCCCTGAAGAGAAGCGCGGCTCCAGCCCCGGCCACCAGTACCCCGTCCCACCGGACGAGGAACTCCTCGAGGCATACCGCCGGCTCGTCGTCGGGCGCAGGGTCAACGACCAGAACTCGGCGCTCGTCCGTCAGGGCCGCCTCGCCGTCTACCCGTCGAGCCACGGCCAGGACGCCTGCCAGGTCGCGGCGGCGTTGTGCCTGGCCAGCCAAGACTGGATGTTCCCCACCTACCGTGACGCCGTCGCGGTCATGACGCGCGGCGTCGACCCGGTGGAGGTCATGACGATCTTCCGCGGCGACTGGCACGGCGGCTACGACCCGCACGCCCACCACGTCGGCATCCAGAGCACCCCGCTCACCACGCAGCTGCTGCACGCGGTCGGCGTCGCGCATGCGGCGAAGCTCCGCGGCGAGGACACCGTGGTCCTCGCGATGTGCGGCGACGGCGCCACGAGCGAGGGGGACTTCCACGAGGCCCTCAACTTCGCCGCCGTCTTCCGCCTGCCGGTCGTCTTCTTCGTGCAGAACAACCAGTACGCCATCTCGGTGCCACTCGCGCACCAGACCGCGGCGCCGTCGCTCGCGCACAAGGCCGTCGGCTACGGCATGGCGGGGGAGCGGGTCGACGGCAACGACCTCGTCGCGCTCCTCGCCGTCCTCGACCGCGCCGTCACCCTGGCGCGCTCCGGTTCCGGCCCGCTCCTGGTCGAGGCGAACACCTACCGCATGCAGGCCCACACCAACGCGGACGACGCCACCCGCTACCGCAACCAGGCCGAGGTCGAGGCGTGGGCGGCCAAGGACCCGCTCAACCGCATGCGCCACTACCTCCGCGCCGCCGGGCAGCTCACCGACGACGTCGAGGCCACCTTCGCGGACGACGCCGAGCAGGTGGCGCAGCGGCTCCGCGAGGGGCTGAGCGTGGAGCCGGACCTCGACCCGCAGGACCTGTTCCGCTACGTCTTCACCGAGCCCACCCCACAGTTGCGCGAGCAAGCCGCCTTCCTGGCAGACGAGCTCGCGCGCGACGCCGAGGACGCCGCCAGCACAGACACCGCCGCCACCGCCGACACCCGAAAGGAGCGCTGAGATGAGCACCGTTGCAGAAGCGGCAGCGGCCCGCGCGGCCGCGACCGCCGGGCCGTCTGTTGAAGGACACAGCCCCGTGACCTTCGCCAAGGCCCTCACCACCGCCATGGCCGACGCGATGCGCGCCGATCCCGGCGTCGTCGTGTTCGGGGAGGACGTGGCCACGCTGGGCGGCGTCTTCCGCATCACCGACGGGCTCCAGAAGGAGTTCGGCGAGCAACGCTGCTTCGACACACCGCTGGCCGAGTCCGGGATCGTCGGCATGGCGCTCGGCATGGCCATGAACGGCCTCCGCCCGGTGATCGAGATGCAGTTCGACGCCTTCGCGTACCCGGCGTTCGAGCAGATCGCGAGCCACGTCGCCAAGATGCACAACCGCACCCGCGGACGCATCACCCTGCCGCTCGTCATCCGGGTGCCGTACGCGGGCGGGATCGGCGGCGTCGAGCACCATTGCGACTCCTCCGAGGCCTACTACGCGCACACGCCGGGGCTCAAGGTCTTCACGCCGTCGAGCGTCGCGGACGCGTACCTCCTCCTGCGCGAGGCCATCGCGAGCGAGGACCCCGTGGTGTTCATGGAGCCCAAGAAGCTGTACTGGTCCAAGGAATCGGTGGACCTGGACGCGTTGCGGGAGGCGTTCGAAGGTGCTGCGTCAGAGGGCGTCGGAGCCTCGACCGACGTCCGCGAGGAGGGCCGGGCCGCCGTCATGCGTCCGGGAACCGACGCGACGATCATCGCCTACGGGCCCGCCGTCCCGCCCGCGCTCGCCGCAGCCGAAGCGGCGGCCGCCGAGGGGCGGAGCGTGGAAGTCGTGGACGTGCGGACCATCGTCCCCTTCGACGACGAGACCATCAGCGCCTCTGTCCGCAAGACCGGGCGGGTCGTGGTGGTCGCGGAGGCGCAGGGCTTCGCGTCCGTCGCCTCGGAGATCACCGCGCGCGTTCAGGAACGCTGCTTCCACTCGCTCGCCGCGCCGATCCGCCGCGTCACGGGCTTCGACATCCCGTACCCGGCGCCCAAATTCGAGCACTGGTACCTGCCCGGCGTCGACCGCATCCTCGACGCCCTCGACGAGCTGCAGTGGGAGGACTGATGAGCCGCGAGTTTCTGCTGCCCGATCTGGGGGAGGGCCTGACCGAGGCGGAGCTGGTCCGCTGGCT
>JABLTH010047379.1_pt1 | contig 26660 bp, 21 predicted proteins | sample 7875711 | NCBI WGS metagenome assembly JABLTH01 (sample SAMN14941262, study PRJNA633318) | bioreactor metagenome | isolation source: bioreactor | place: China | collected 2019-03-05 | reverse complement strand
TAGACTCACGCCGCTCCATGAACAACCCGACGAGGACAACATCCGATTCGCACGAGCACGCGCTGGAATACCGCGGCGTGTCGTACTCGTATCCGGGCGTTGAAGCGCCGGCGCTCGCCTCGATCTCGTTCGCCGTCCACCCCGGCGAACGCCTCGGCATCCTCGGGCCCAACGGCGGCGGGAAAAGCACCCTCCTGAAGCTCACGCTGGGCTTGCTCGATCCGCAGGCGGGCGACATTCGTGTGTGCGGCCGCTCGCCGCACGAGGCGCGCCGGGCCGGATTGGTCGGCTACGTGCCGCAGAGGGTCGACGCGGAGCTGGCCTTCCCGCTGAACGTGCGGCAGGTCGTGACGATGCCGCTGGTCGTGGCGCTCGCGCCCTGGAAGCGGGTGCCGGCCGAGACGCTGCGAAGAGCCGACGAGGCGTTGTCGATGGTGGGGGCGAGCGAGCTGGCTGAGCGTCCGATCGGCGGTCTGTCGGGCGGGCAACTCCAGCGCGTCATGATCGCGCGGGCCATCGCACCGCGTCCGAAGCTGCTCCTGCTCGATGAACCGACGGTCGGCATCGACGTGACCGGGCAGCGCCGTTTCGCCGATCTCCTCCAGTCGCTGGGTGAGCGTCTGCGCGTGACGATCGTCGTCGTGAGCCACGATATCCGCACGATCGCCGCCGGGTGCGATCGTGTCGCCTGCCTGGCCCGGACGCTTCACTTTCACGACGCACCCGCCGGGCTTACGCCGCAGGTTCTCGGCGAGGTCTTCCGCCACGACATCGCCGAGGTGTTCGGCGACGTGCACGTGGATGCGCACGCGGCATCGAGCTGCCACGTCGGCGCCGTCGAGCACGCGCACCATCACTGCTGCGACCACCACGCTCCCGATCCGAGCGCGGGCCCGAAGGGGGCGAGCGAACCCGTGGCGCCGACCCCGAAGCCCGGGGTCACGCTCGTGGTCGGCGCGAGGGCCACGACCGCTTCGCAGCCGATCGTCGGCAAGCAGCCGGGCACGCCCGCAGATTCCGCCAGCGCCGCCGCGCCCGTGCACAAGGAGTTGCCGCGTGCGAACGATTGAGTATCTCAGCGATCCGATCATGCGCGGCCTGTTTCTGCCGGGGATCGTCACCGGCGTCGCGATCGCTGTCGTCTGCGCGTGCCTGGCCGTGTTCGTCGTGCTCAAACGTCTCAGCTTCATCGGTCAGGGCGTCAGCCACGCGGCGTTCGGCGGGATGGGCGTCGCCGCGGCGCTGGGTCTGACCGGCGCGTCGCTCACCGCCGCGCAGGCGATGGGCCAGTTCTCGATGATCCTGTCATTCTGCCTCGCGGCCGCGATGATGGTCGCCTGGATGAGCGCGCGGCGCGGCACGTCGCCCGACACCGCCATCGGCATCGTGCTCGTCGCGTCGATGACGTTGGGCGCCATCCTCATGCACGCGGCGTTCAAACGCCAGGGCACGCAGGGCCCCGGCTGGGAGTCCGTCCTCTTCGGCGCGCTCCTGAGCGTCGGCTGGTCGGACGCGATCGTCGCGGCCATCGTGTCGCTCGCGGTGCTTGCCGTGCTGTGGTGGGAGCGCCGCAAACTCATCTTCTGGGCGTTCGACGAGAGCACCGCCCCGGCCTTCGGCGTGCCGCCCCGCTCGCCGCGCATCGTGCTGATGGTGCTCCTGTGCCTCTCGATCGTGACGGCGATGAAGCTGGCGGGCGTGGTCCTTGCGACGGCGGTGCTGGTGCTCCCGGGCGCGACGGCGTTGGCCCTCTCAGGATCGCTCACCCGCGTGTTCGCGATCAGCGTCGCCGCGTCGCTGGTGTCGTTGGTCATCGGCCTGGTCGCGAGCATGGAGCTCGATTGGCCGCCCGGCGCGTCCATCGTCGGCGCGATGACGCTGCTCTACGCCCTGTCGCGGCTGGTGAGCCTGGCTCGCGAGGGCGTCGTGCCCGGCGCTCGCGTCGAGGCGTGAGGTCGTTGGAAAGTTCGCGCCTCACGACGCCCCGCCCGGCCAAGCCGCGGGGGATGGTCAACCCACCGCGACCGTATGATCCCCGCATGAAAGCCGAGACGCTGCTGGCGGAACTGAACCGGATGCGCAAGGACCTTGGCGAGGACAAGGGCGACCTTGAGTGGCTCGCCATCCACCACGCCTTCTGCTTCATCTCGTACAAGATGAGCGACTTCCAGAAGTACGTCGATCAGGAGGCGGCCAAGGGGGCGTTCAGCGAGGTGGAGGAATAGGCTCCGCGGCTTGCCCCGCGGGCGCGTCGCCGCCTCGCTTGTGCCATGCTCGCGGTCGGGCGAATGAACGCGCAACGTTTACACAACCACGGATTGCTCACACGTCCAGGTTCTTCACATCAAGCGCGTGCTCTTCGATGAACCGGCGGCGGGGCTCGACCTCTTCGCCCATCAGGATCGAGAAGAGCGCGTCGGCGTCGCTGGCCATGTCCCACGACACACGCATCAGCACCCGCCGCGACGCGTCCATGGTCGTGTCCCACAACTGCTCCGCGTCCATCTCGCCCAGACCCTTGAATCGCTTGATCTCAAGACCACGACGCCCGATCTCTTTCAGCCCGCCCAGGATCGTCGCGAGGCTCGGGCACTCGACGACGTTGGACTTGACCGCGATCGTCGTGACGCGCTCCTCCGCTTCGTCACCGTCGCCGGCGGCGTGCGGCTCGGCGTGCGCGTGCTCCTCGGGCTCGACCCTGCTGAGTACCCACGCGTAGCGCGCGGGGAGTTTCTCGCCCGTGACCGATTCTTCCTGCACGAGCGCAAAGTCGTTGATGTCCAGGCCGATGGCGGCAAGGTCGGTGAAGAGGCGCTCGAGCTCGCGGTTTTCGTGGAGTTCGCGGATGGAGCCGGAGGGCGCGCCGCCCGACTCGTGCGAATCATCAGCGAGGCGCAGGCCGCGCTTCTCCAGCGTCGCGTGGGCGCTGCTCTCGGACCAGTGGAACTCTTCACCGCCGCGCCAGGTGACGCGGTGCGAGGGGAGTCGGCCCGACGTGCGGCGGCCGGCCTTGAACTCCGGGTCGCCCGAGCGGCCGGCGAGCAGGTCGACGAACCTGACGCCGCGCCGTTCCGCGATCTGGACGAGTTCATCGAGACGGCGCAGCAGGTGCACCGCGCGCCGGAGCGAGTCGCCCGTCAGACGCTTCTTCTCCGCGCCGCCCTCGCGCACGACGAGCACCGCCTTCTCCATGCCGATCTCGGTCAGCACGTCGTCGAGCACTCGCTCGTTGAGCACGTAGCGGCTCTTCCTGGCCTTGCCCGAGCCGTGCAGGATCTGGTAGAGCGGCGGCTGGGCGATGTAGATGTGCCCGCGCCGGATGAGCTCGGGCATCTGGCGGAAGAAGAAGGTGAGCAGGAGCGTGCGGATGTGGCTGCCGTCGACGTCGGCGTCGGTCATGATGATGACCTTGCCGTAGCGGAGACGGGTGATGTCCATCTCCTGCCCGATGCCGACGCGCAGGGCGGCGATGAGCGTGCGGATCTCCTCGAATCCCAGGATGCGGTCGATGCGCGCCTTCTCGACGTTCAGGATCTTGCCCTTGAGTGGGAGGATCGCCTGGGTCTCAACGTTGCGCCCCTGTGTCGCCGAGCCGCCCGCGGAGTCACCCTCGACGATGAAGAGCTCGCTCTCGTCGACGTTGCGGGTCTTGCAGTCGCGGAGCTTGTGGGGCATGGAGCCCGAGTCCAGCGCGCTCTTGCGCCGCGTGAGCTCGCGGGCCTTGCGGGCCGCCTCGCGCGCCTGGGCCGCCACGATGCCCTTCATGCACAGCCGCTTGGCCTCGCCGGGGTGCTCCTCGAACCATGTGTCGAGCGCCTCGCCCACCGCGAGCGAGACAAAGCTCTCGATCTCGGGGTTGAGCAGCTTTTCCTTCGGCTGATTGTTGAAGGTCGGGTTCGGGAGCTTGACGCTCACGATCGCGACCAGGCCCTCGCGGAGGTCCTCGCCGGTCGGGACGGGGTCCTTCTCCTTGATGATCCCGGCCTTGCGGGCGTAGTTGTTCATGGTGCGCGTCAGCGCGACCTTGAAGCCCTGCGCGTGCGTGCCGCCGTCGACGTTGTTGATGTTGTTGGCGAACGAGAGAAGCGTCTCGTTGTACCCGTCGTGATACTGCATCGCGACTTCGCAGGTCAGGTTGTTCTCGGCGTCGACCCGCTTGATCGAGACGACGTCGGACACGGCCGTCTTGCCGGTCATCAGGTGCTCGACGTACTCGCGCAGGCCGTCCTGCGCGTGGAAGGTCTCGGCGTGGACCTTGCCGTCGGCGCCGACGCGTTCGTCGATGAGGCGAAGGGTGATGCCCGGGTTGAGGTACGAGAGCTCGCGGAGGCGCGTGGCCAGCGTCTGGTAGCTGAAGGTCGTGTCGGGGAAGATCTCCGGGTCGGGACGGAACGTGACCGAGGTGCCGCGGACGCGGGGCGATCCCGGCGGGATGGTGCCGATGACCGAGAGCGGGCGGGCGACCTTGCCGCGCTCGAAGGTGATGGAGTGGACTCTGCCGTCGCGGTAGATCTCGCAGGTGAGGTACTCGGAGAGGGCGTTGACGCACGAGACGCCGACGCCGTGCAGGCCCCCGGAGACCTTGTACGCCGAGCCCTCCTGACCGAACTTGCCGCCGGAGTGGAGGACGGTCATGACGATCTCGACGGCGGGCTTTCCGTCGTAGGCGGGGTTCTCGTGCTTCTTGGGCTCGACCGGGATGCCGCGCCCGTCGTCGACGACGCAGCACGAGCCGTCGGGCTGGATGGTGACGGAGACATAGGTCGCGTGCCCGGCCATGGCCTCGTCGATCGAGTTGTCGACGACCTCATAGACCAGGTGGTGGAGCGCGTTGACGCCCGTGCCGCCGATGTACATGCCCGGGCGGAGGCGCACGGCCTCGAGGCCTTCGAGCACCTGGATCTGATCGGCGGTGTAATCGCCGGCGGGCTTGGCGGTGCTCGAGGGAGAAATATGGGCCGTCATCCGTGCTCCGTTTTCTGGCGGGTCGCCAGTCCTAATTCGCGTCGAAAACAGGGCGATTTTCACATGCCGAACGGAGTGCGAAAGGAACGCTCCGCTGCTTGGAGAATCGCGTGATTTGATTATAGCAGGTTCGCGCGGTTCACGCCCGCGAGCAGGCTGGCCAGACGAGCCGCGTTCTGTCGCCGGACCACCGGAGCAGAGCAGCCGCGAAATGACCGAATTTCTCGCTCCTTTACCACATCTCAATATCGCGATCCGTTGTTCCCGCAACCAGAATGGAGATTGCCCCGCACAGCAGATCGACACGCAGAACAATGCCCTGGTCCGCTGTCCGGAACCTGATCCAGAGCCTGCGAGAGTCCCCTCGGACGCTGGTCGGGCCCAGGAGTCTTTGGAAGATGAAGCGGACAAGGAACTCGGCCGAAAGGATCGCGGCCGATCGTGCCGTCGTCTTTTTCGGCTCCGCTACAGGCGGCAACCCGGCGAGATCACGATCCACGGCACCGACGGCACCACCGGCACGATCCCCTTCCTTTCCGGGACCTATCGCATCAGGCCCATCGGGGAGAATTGAAGTGCCGGGGCACGTCGGCAAGCCCCGCCCCGGATGTCAACGACTTCACATACTCCTTATCGCGTGACAACGACTGCAACAAACGACAGCGACGACGCGAACGATCTGGCCGACGTATCAGTAGGATGGCGTTCGCGTGACCTTTCTTGATCCAATCCCGCGCGGGACTCTCGATCCGCTCGACGAAGCGCCGCCGGGCATGGATCGCATCATTCACTGGGCCGCTCGCGGCACATCGCCCGCCAAGCTGTTCCTCCACGACAAGGCCAGCGTCCACGACGCGATGGCCCAGTTCCCCATCTGGGTGCTCATGGGCGCGATTGCGGCGGTGATCGAGATCGGGCAGCTGGCATTGCCACGACTCGGAATGACCCAGGCGTGGACGTGGGTCACCCTCGGCGTCATGGGCGTTGGGATTCTGCTGCTCGGCCTGCGCTTCATCCGCGGCCTGGGGAGAGCCCGCACCACGTTCGACGCGCCGAACATGGACTCCGATCCGAATTATCGCGTCCGTGCGTTCGGCGACGCGCGCGCCTTGGGGGCGGTGTACCTGGCGTTCGACCCCGATCGCCGGAACGGCTTCGACCCGGCGGTCTATTTCGCGTTCTTTGCGATCCCACCCCGAAAGCGTGCGTTCGTGTGGTTCTGGATCAGCATCGTCGCGCTCTGGGCGGCGTGGTTCGCCTGGCAGATGGCGACCGGGACACGGAGTCACATCGCGTCGCTGGAAATGATGGGGATCGCGGGGGGCGTGTCCGTGCTCTGGGCCGCCTGTTTCCCCGTGTATTTCCGCGTCTCACCGGGCCGGCTCGAGGTGATGCGCGCCGGCTTCCTTGGAGGGAGCCTTTCCGTCTCGGAGTCGCACGACCTCGGCGAGATCCGCCTGGCGATTGATGCCAAGGCGCGGGTCATCTATCTCACGCGTGCGGCGTCAGACGCGAGCGGCGGTGTGACCGAGATGCCCGTGGCGCGATATTCCTATCAAAACGTGCCGCGAGGGCCGGAGTTCGCCGCGATGCTCCTGTCGGCCGCGACATGCTCGGTCAAAGCGCCGGAACTTCCAAAGGACCGGTTGTAAGAAACTGATGGATCGGGTAGGCTCGACCCGCGCGGGAGGTCTGCATGGCGAAGATGCCGTCGCGGAAATCACCGAGGGCAAAGCCGCCGTCCGCGCGCAAGGCCGCCCGCAAGACCGTCGCGCGTGGACGAGCCCGGAAGGCGCGCCCCAGGCCGCCGAAGCGAACACAGCCAACACCCGGCAAGGGGACTTCCAAGGCGTCAGGCAGGGGCGGTCTGAGGTTCGTTGACGGCCTGCTCTCTCCCGACGCCGTGCGCGATATCAAGCTTTCGTGCAGATCCTCGGCATGGTCGGGCGCGGGAGCGTCGGGCGTCCGGGGCGAGAGTGCGCGCGTCGCGTCGCTCGGATATGACGAGGTCGCGGCGCCCGTCCAGCGAGAGGCCATCGTCGCCGAGGGTGATTCGTGGTTCGACTATCCGCCCGGCGTGGACATCCTGAACTGGTTGCACGTCGACTTCAATTATCGTGTTCAACAGTTCAGCCACTACGGCGACACGCTGGAGAACATGGTCTATGGCGACCGGGCTTCCCCGGTGAAACCGACCGACCTCTTGATCCGGGCCATTGAGCATCACCGCCCACGCGCGTTCCTCTTCTCGGCGGGCGGCAACGACATCGCGGGCCCGGAGCTGCGCCCGTTCCTCAACCACTCGCAATCCGGCCTCCCGACGCTCAGGCTCGACTACGCGGAGCGGGTCATCAACGAGAACATCCGGCGCGGCTACGAGCACCTGCTCGACGCGTTCCAGGGCGCGTTCATCGAGACGCCCGTCTTCGCGCACGGGTACGCCTATCCGATCCCCGATGGCCGGTCGGTCAATCTGCTCATCTGGCGCATCGCCGGCCCGTGGCTGAAGCCGTACTTCGACGAGAAGTGCTGGGGTTCACGCGACGCCCGGGAAACCATGCGCACGCTCATCGACATGTTCAACGACATGCTCGCCGGGCTGGCGCGCGAATACCCCGGACGCTTCTTTTATGTCGATCTGCGCGGCGAAGTTCGCGACGCCGATTGGGTCAACGAACTCCACGTCAACGACCGGTGCTACAGACGCCTCGCGCGCCGATTCCAGGAGGCGATCGAGGCCGCGACAACATAGGCGGTCCTGCCCGCCGCGCTCTTGGAAGGCCCGGCCTTCGATCCGGCTCTCAGGGCTCGATCTTCACGACGCTGATTTTCTCGCACAGAAGCTCGTACAGCAGGGCGATGTCCTGGTCGCCCAGGCGAACACAGCCCATGGACTTCTGCTGTCCGATCGAATCGGGCTCGATCGTGCCGTGCAGACCGAAGCCCTTGTGGACCGCCGACGCGCCGACCCCCTCGATGCCCATCCAGAACTCGCCGATCGGATTCTTAGGGTCGCTCGCGTCGAAGTGCTCGCCGGTCTTGGGATTCGTCCAGTGCGGGTTGACGAGCTTGCTGCCCGGCTTCACGACGAACGTGCCGGTCGGTGTGCCGTCGTTGGTGCCGAGCCCGACCCTGAACGACCTGACAAACGTCCAGGTTTCCGGGTCGTCCGGAGCGCCGGTGTAGAGGTCAAGGCGATACGCCGACTTGTTGACGACGGCGTGGAACGGCCCGCGGATGAGCTTGAGCTTCTGGCCGACCTTCAGCGCGCCCGAATCCTTGAGCCCGTTGACGCGCTGGATCAGCCGCCAGTCCGTCGCCAGGTCGCGCTTGCGGGCGATCTTGATCAGGCTGTCGCCGGGCACAACGGTGTAGGTCTCGGTGAGCGGATCGCCCGCGACGACCTTGCCGGAGAAGATCAGCTCATCGCTGATCTTCGAGAGCTTGTCGCGGAGCGAGTCCCGATCGCTCGCCACGCTTCGCGGGTCCGCCAGCGCCTTGCTGTAGAGCCCGCGTGCCGCCAGCAAGTCTCCGCCCGAAAACTTCCGATCACCCTCGCTGATCCATGCGGAAACAGCCGTGCCCGAGATGCTGGGGGTCAGCGCGGTCGTGGGCGCGTTCGGCGTGGTGTTGGTGTTGGGCGCGTCCTTGTCGACCGGCTTGACCTCAGGATTCGGCCGAGGGTCCGCGACGTTGACCGGGTTGGGCTTGGTGCCTTCGGGCGTGCTGGGCTCGCCCTGCTTATCGCCGGTCATCGAAAGCGACGGGATGCTGGGCGTCTCGCCTGGGCGTACCGGTTCGCGGGGTGTGCCGGCCCGGCCCTTGACGAACGCCGGGCCCTTCGGGTCCGGCTCGCTCGAAAGAGTGGGGGGCGCGACCGCTCCGGGCGCGTCCGCGCCTGCCTGCGCGGGCGACGGCGTCTTCTTGAGGCTCCACACCGCGTACGCCCCGCCCGCCGCCACGACGACCAGCGCCGAAACGATCAGGCCCGTGTTCCGTCGGCGACGCTTGGCGGCGAAGCTGTGCGTCCCGCTTACCGAGTGCTCGATCTGAGATGGAAGTGCCATATCGAAACCTTCCGTGTGGTCCCGGCCCTTCATGGCCGGTGCGCCGAATCCTCTCGGGGCGATCCTTCGCCCCGCGTGCTCACCCCGTCGGCGTGCCCGGCCCGCCTGACATGTCCGCCACGATCGTCCGCGTCGGCGTGATGACCGCGTCGACGAGCGCGTCGCTCTGGTCGCGCGGCACGCGATCGATGATCTGCTCATCAAACGCCACGCCGACCCGGGCCGCCGTCAGGCCGGGCGCCGCGAAGAAACGATCATAGAACCCGCCGCCGCGCCCCAGCCGCCCACCATATCCGTCAAATGCAAGTCCCGGCGTGATGACCAGGTCGATCGACCCGGGCTCGACCGCCGCGCACGACGCCCGGGGCTGTCGAAGTCCATGGCGGGTCGTTTCGAGGTCGTCGGGGTACCGGAGCACGCGCCGGGCGACCAGTTCGCGAGCCTTCCAGTCGATCCACGGGAGCGCCACGATCCGCCCGCTCTCCAAGGCCCGCTCGATGATCGGCGTGACATCCGTCTCACCCGCCATGGGCGCAAACGCCATCAAGACCTCGGCGGCACGAACAAACTCCGACGCCAGCACGCGCTGGCACAGCCGCGCCGAGAGCCCCGCGACAGCCTCGGGCGGCAAGGCGTCGAGCGTTCGCACCAGCGATCGCCGCAATTCCCGCTTGGTTTCCGCCAGATCGCTCACCCGCAACCGCCGCTCCTGTCCAAGGTCGCCGCCCGACGTTGCCCCGCTGGTCACCGGGTTTCTGCACCGTCGCACCGCGCCCCCGCCGTTGCCATTGATCGACCAGCCGCGCCCTTGGCCGTCAAGTTTGGCGGCCTTCCCGGCGTTCCTCCGCCCGCAGCGCCTTGATCTCCTTCAGGCGCGCCGCCAGTTGTGCTTCAAGCCCGTGAACGCTCGGCCTGTAGTAGCTCTTCTCGATGCCGAGATAGTCCTGCCTTCCCACGCCGTCGGCATGATCGTGGGCGTAGTCGTAGCGCGCCCCGCGCTCGCCGCCGGGCGAGAGTTCCTGGGCCTTGCGAACGTTCCCGTCCTTGATGTGCATCGGCACGGGGACCGTGCGCCCCTCGCGCACGTCCTGGCTCGCTTCCTCGATCGCCACGTACGACGCGTTGCTCTTGGGCGCCAGCGCGAGGTAGATCGCGGCCTGCGACAGCGTGATCCGCGCCTCGGGCATCCCGATGCGCTCCACAAGCTCCCACGCCGACGCCGCCACCATGATCGCGCGCGGGTCGGCGTTGCCGATGTCCTCGCTCGCCAGGATCGCCAGGCGCCGCGCGATGAACCGCGGATCCTCGCCCCCCTCGAGCATCCGCGCGATCCAGTACACCGCCGCGTCCGGGTCGCTCCCACGCACGCTCTTGATCATCGCCGACGCCAGGTCGTAGTGTTCGTCGCCCGTGCCGTCGTACACCGCGGCCTTCTGCTGGATCGAGTCCTCCGCCACCGCGCGATCAATCACGATCACGCCCGGCGAGCCGCCCGCTTGGCTCTCTCCTTCCGGCGTGTCGCCTCGCGCCTTGGTTGCCCCGCTCTTTCGACCGTCCAGGCTGCTCAGCACCGCGACCTCGAGCGCCGTGAGCGCCCGGCGCGCGTCTCCGTCGCACTTGACCGCCCAAACATCCAGCGCCTCGTCGCGCAGGTCAATCGCGAGGCCGCCGAAGCCGCGCCCCACGTCCGTCGCGGCCCGGCGGACGATCGCCTTGATCTGGTCGGGCCCGAGCGGCCGCAACGCGAACAGCGTGCTCCGGCTCACCAGCGCCGAATTCACGCTGAACGACGGGTTCTCCGTCGTTGCCCCGATCAGCGTGATCACCCCTCGCTCAACGTCCGCGAGAAGAACGTCCTGCTGCGCCCGCGAGAATCGATGGATCTCGTCGAGAAAGAGCATGGTTCGCACGCCCGAGTGCTCCAGGCGAGACGTCGCCTGGTCGATGATCTCACGGATGCGCTTCACGCCCACCGACGACGCGTTCTCCTGCTCGAAGTGGCGCTTGGTGTGCCCGGCGATGAGCTCCGCGAGCGTGGTCTTGCCCGTCCCCGGCGGGCCGTGGAGGATCAGCGAGGTGATCGTCCCCGCGGCGAGCATCCGCCTCAGGAGTTTGCCCTCCCCCAGGATGTGCTCCTGCCCCTCGAACTCTCCCAAGGTTCGTGGGCGCATCCGCAGGGCCAGCGGCATCGCCGCCGCCCGCGCCCGCTCCCGAGATTGGGACCACAGGTCGCTCACGTCTACAGGATAGGTGTACCCTTGATCGACGCGCCCCACGGAGCATGAACCCACCCTCGGTCGTTCGGAGCCCACATGCCCAAACCCGTTCAGCCCGCTGCCATTCAGCACGCCCCTTCGCTCCGGCGCTCCGCCGCGGGCGTTTCGATCATCGCCGGCGCGATGGGAAAGAGGACCACCGACGAGTTCCGGGCCGTGTCGCCGAATTCGGGCGAAGATGTTCCCATGGCGTGCTTCGCGGCGAGCACCGCCGACGTCGACGCCGCCTGCCGCGCCGCGTGGGACGCATTCTTTGACTACCGCAATCGTCCGTCCGCGGTCCGCGCCGCGTTCCTGGAGAAGTGCGCCGAGAATATCCTGGCGCTCGGTGACGATCTGATCGCGCTCGCCGTGCTGGAGACCGGCCTGGCGCCCGCGCGCCTCGTGAGCGAGCGGGACCGCACCGTCAATCAAGTCCGCCTCTTCGCGGGCGTTCTGCGCGAGGGCTCGTGGGTGGCCGCCGCCATCGATCACGGCGATGGATCCCGGAGGCCCATCCCCAAGCCCGACGTCCGCCGAATGCTCCGCCCGCTCGGGCCGGTGGGTGTGTTCGGCGCCAGCAATTTCCCGCTGGCCTACAGCACCGCGGGCGGCGACACCGCCTCCGCGCTCGCCGCGGGCTGCCCCGTCGTCGTCAAGGGACATCCGTCTCATCCGGGGACCGGCGAACTGGTCGGGCACGCCATCGCCGCGGCGGTGGCGGCGTGCGCGCTCCCCGCCGGCGTCTTCTCGTTCCTTCATGCGGGCGGCGCGCGAGAAACCGAGGTCGGCCTCGAACTGGTCAGGCACCCCTGCATCCGTGCCGTCGGCTTTACCGGTTCACCCGCCGGCGGCATGGCGCTGGCCCGAGAGGCCGCCTCCCGGCCCGATCCCATCCCCGTCTTTGCCGAGATGGGAAGCGTCAACCCGGTCTTTCTTCTTCCCAACGCGCTCGAAAGCCAGGCCACGCCCATCGCTGAAAAGCTCGCCGCGTCAATCACCAACTCCAGCGGGCAGATGTGCACCTGCCCGGGACTTATCTTCGGCCTCCGCAGCGATGGGCTCGAAACCGCGACTCGCTTCATCGCCGAGCATTTGAACCAGCTCGCGCCGCAGACGATGCTCAGCCGACGCATCCGCGCCGCCTTCATCCAGCGCACCAGCCAGATCGCCGCGGTCCCCGGCGTGCAGGTCCGGGGCGGGTCGCCCGAGCCCGGACACCGCGCCCAGGGCACCGACCACCAGGCCGAGACCAAGTACCCCATCCGCTGTTCCGCCACCCTCTTCCGAACCACGTTCGAGGTCTTCAGGAACAGCCCGACGCTGCTTGAGGAATGCTTCGGCCCGGCCGCCGTCCTGGTCGTGTGCGAAAAGGAGGAACAGCTCCTCGCCGCCGCGTCCATGATCCAGGGGAGCCTGACGGCGTCGATCTTCGCCGGCGCCGCCGACGCAGTCTTGGCGGGACAATTGCTCGCCACCCTTGAGCTTCGCGCCGGGCGCATCGTGTTCAACGGCGTGCCGACCGGCGTCGAGGTGTGCGCGGGCATGGTCCACGGCGGGCCGTTCCCCGCCACGAACCAGCCCCACACCACCGCCGTCGGGCACCACGCGATCGAGCGCTGGTGCCGCCCCATCTGCTACCAGAACGCCCCAAGCACCCTCCTTCCGCCCGAACTACGCGAGGAAAGCACGCAGATTCGTCGTCGCGTCGACGGCGTGTGGATTGAGCCCCCACAGCCAACCAAAGACCGGGGCCAGAACACCGCCCCAACCACCGCCCCCAAAGCCAAGAAGTAGGGAGCTGATAGGAACTCCGGGATCGCCGTCGTCGGGGGCTGTCCGATGCGGCGATCGTTGTCGGAGCGTGCGTGGGGGCCTATGCTCTCTGCCCTGGCCTCGTCTGGGTCGGGCGACAAGTTGGAGCCGAAAGCACCACCGAGCCGGCTCGCCCTCGAAACCCTGGGCGAGTCTTCCGAGGCCAGGCCTCGGGGCCGGTGGGAGGTGGAGACCAATGGGCAAGAAAGAAGTCACACAGGTATTCAAGATCATGGCGACGGGTGGCGCGGCCACTCCGGCGCCGCCGCTGGGTCCGGTCCTTGGTTCCAAGGGCGTGAACCCCGGTCAGTTCATCCAGAAGTTCAACGCCGCGACGCAGAACGTCAAGGGCAAGGTGGTCGGGTGCATCGTCACGGTGTACAGCGACCGCTCGTTCGACTTCGAGATCAAGAGCTCGCCCGCGAGCGTCCTCATCAAGGAGGCCGCCAAGGCGGAGAAGGGCTCGGGCGTTCCGAACAAGAACAAGGTTGGCAAGATCACGCGCGAACAGGTCAGGAAGATCGCCGAGGCCAAGGCTTCGGACCTGAACTCCGCGAGCATCGAGGCGGCCATGCGGGTGATCGAAGGGACCGCACGCTCGATGGGCGTGACGGTGGAGGGCTGAAGCCATGCCAGCGAGAATCACCAAGCGGGCCAAGGCCAACGCGGCTCTCAAGCCCAACGACGCGCTTTCCGTCTCCGAGGCGGTGTCGGCCCTGAAGAAGTTCAAGGGGCCGAAGTTTGACCAGACCGTCAACGTCTGCATGCACCTGGGCATCGACACCGCGCAGGCCGATCAGGCCCTCCGCGGCGCACTCTCTCTTCCCAAGGGCATCGGCAAGACCAAGCGCGTCGTGGCGTTCTGCCAGAGCGACGTGGCGCCCAAGGCGCTCGCCGCGGGCGCGATCAAGGCCGGCGCCGAGGAGCTGGTCGCCGAGATCGAGAAGGGCTGGATGGATTTCGACGTCGCGATCGCGTCGCCCGACATGATGCGTGTCGTTTCCAAGCTCGGCAAGGTTCTTGGCCCCAAGGGCCTGATGCCCTCTCCCAAGGCCGGCACCGTGACCACCAACGTGCCCGAGGCGGTCAAGGAGTATTCGGCCGGCAAGGTCGAATACCGCGCCGACAAGGGCGGCAATGTCCACGCGGTCATCGGCAAGATGAGCTTCCCGGACGGCGACCTGGTCGCCAACCTCGAGCACTTCATTCATGCCATCGAGAAGGTGCGCCCCGCGACCGCCAAGGGCCAGTACATCAAGAAGATCACGATCAGCGGCGCGATGACCCCGGGTGTCCAGATCAAGTACGTCCAGGCCGTGGCCGCGGAGTGAGGTGAACCATGTCAAAGACCGTCAAGCAGGCGATCATGCGCGACTACACGTCGCGTCTCACCGACCCCGCGACCGCCAAGGTGCGCGAGGCGATGCTCATCAGCGTCCGCGCCCTCAAGGGCACGGAGAACACCAAGGTCCGCCTGGGCCTTGCCAAAAAGAAGATCAAGGTCAGCGTCATCCGAAATTCGCTGGCCCGGAAGAACTTCGCCGGCACGCCGCTGGCGCCGTTGGCCGATTTCCTCACCGGGCCCAGTGCGCTGGTCTACGGCGGAGCGTCGGTCGTTGAGTGCGCCCGCGAGATCGTCGCGCTGATCGCCAAGTTCCCCGGCATCGAGCTCAAGGGCGCCGTCCTCGACGGGCAGCTCTACTCGGGCAAGGCCGGCGTCGAGGAGCTGAGCAAGCTCCCGACCCGCGAAGAGGCCGTGGCCAACGTGGTCACCCTCGTCGTCAGCCCCGCGAAGAAGCTCATGGGCCAGATCAGGGGCCCGGGCTCCAACATCGCCGGCATCATCAAGGCCATCGAAGCCAAGCTCGAAAAGGGCGAGGCCATCGCCAAGGTCGGCTAAGCCCCCGAGCCCCGTTCGCAGCCCCATAGCGGGGGTCGTACCGGTTCCACCGGCGTCGGCCCCCGTTTTCCTTTCCGTTGAACTGGTGCGCCGAACCAAAGACGTCCACGCAGATCCCGTTTCGGGGATCGCGCCAACATTTTGGCAACCGCGATTAGCGGCCTCACTCGCTTCCGACGCACTGGGTTGCGACGACACTCACAACCCGGGCCGGCCACGCACTCCGATCCGGGACCACACGCAAGACACACGGAAAGGATCACTCCATGGCTCTCTCGAAGTCCCGCGCGATCACCACGTCCACGCTCGCCTCCACCCTCCTGCTTCTTTGCGGGCAGGCCATGGGCCAGAGCTTCAATATCGACATCAACAACACCAGCGGCAACGGCTCGGGCGTGCCCGCGAACTCGTTCGCCGGCGCCGCCGGTCAGGCCGGGTTCTGGAACTCGATCACCTCCGCCACCGCCACGACCTCCACCCTGAAGGATCTGGCGGGCAATAACTCCGCCGTCACGTTCACGCGCGACACCGGCGGCACGTTCACCGGCGCCGCCGACGCCGGGGTGTCGGGCGAGGCCGCCAAGCTCATGCTCGATTACCAGGGCCTGACCAGCTTCGGCACGCTGACCTACTCCTTCAACAACCTCGCCGCCGGAACCTACGCCGTCTTCACCTACGCCGACCTTCCCGGCGATTCGTCCAATCAGAGCGGCGTGACCGTGACCGGGACCTCCAGCTCCTACCAGTACGTCGGCGGCGCGATGTCCGCCAGCAAGCTCATCCCCGGCATCACCCACGCCATCCACGTCATCACCGTCTCGGCCGGCGGCACCATCACCGTGAAGGTGGCCGACTCGCCCTTCGGAACCGCGCATGTCGGCGGCCTGCAACTCCGCAAGATCGACAGCAACCGCCTCCGCTTCTACGTCAACGACAACGCCTCCGGCGCGTCCGACGGCACGAGCTGGGCCACCGCCTACACCGACCTTCAGATTCCCCTCGTCGCGGCCCAGAACATCGGCGGCGCGTACACCGAAATCTGGACCGCCCAGGGCTTCTACTACCCCACGTCCGGGACCTCCAGGTCCGCGTCCTTTATCATCCCTAGCGGCATCCGCCTTTACGGCGGGTTCGCCGGCACCGAAACCTCTCTCGCCCAGCGCACCAACCCGTGGGTCTACATCACCGCCATGAGCGGCGCGATCGGCGGCGCCGCCCAGACCGACAACTCCTACCACGTCGTCAACGCCGACAACACCCTCGGCGACACCCTCATCGACGGCTTCACCATCGCCCGCGGCTACGCCAACGGATCGGGCAACGATTCCAAGGGCGGCGGCATGACCGCCATCAACAGCTCCATCGTCTGCCGGAACGTGAAATTCCTCTCCAACTACGCCAACGTCGACGGCGGCGCCGTCATCTCCACCAACGGCAGCCCCAAGTACGTCAGCTGCCTCTTCTACGACAACTGGACCAGCGGCGAGGGCGGCGCCGTCTATCACCACACCTCCGGTTCCACAATCTTCGCCAACACCCAGTTCCTCAATAACCGCGCCACCGGCTCCGGCGGCGCGGTCAAGGTCCTCTTCGCCTTCGGCACCGCCGAAGGGTGCGTCTTCAACGGCAACCTTGCCTCCTCCGGCGACGGCGGCGCCGTGGCCTGCTCCGGCGACACCGGCGTCGGCATGATCGTCCGCATGTCCACCTTCGCCAACAACACCGCCCCCAACGGCACCGCAGGCGGCCTCTACGTCAGCACCGGCACCGACGCCACCGTGACCAACTCCATCTTCTGGGGCAACGCCGACGGCGCGCCCAACACCACCGCCGAGTCCCAGCTCTACGCCGTCGCGGCCCACGGCTCCTTCATCACCGCGCTCTCCACCACCGTCGAAGGACAGAGCGCCGATCCCAAGTTCGTCACCATGAAGGGCGCCGACGGCATCGGCGGCAACTTCGATGACAACCTCCGCCTCCAGGCCAACTCCCCCTGCATCGACGCCGGGAACAACACCCTCGTCTCGGTTGACTCCTGGGACTTCGACGGCGACCTCAACTACTCCGAGAAGTGGAGCCAGGACATCGACGGCAACCCCCGCCTCATCGACAGCGTCCTGGTCGCCGACACCGGCGTCGGACCCGCCCCCATCATCGACCGCGGCGCCTACGAAGCTCAGAACGCCTGCCTCGCCGACTTCAACCACGACGGCTTCGTCAACGGCGACGACTACGACGCCTTCGCCTCCGCCTTCGAGGCCGCCGACATCGCCGCCGATCTCAACAACGACAGCTTCGTCAACGGCGACGACTACGACATGTTCGCCTCGCACTTCGAGTCCGGCTGCTGACGCCCGCCGGTGGTGATTCACGCTCCCAAGGCAGGCCGGCCCGAAAGGGTCGGCCTGTTTCTTTGCGCGATCAGTAGTCCTTGCCCCTCGCGCCGTCGAGGGTGTCGCGGAGGGGGACGGACGAGCCCGTCAGCACGTTGACGCCGGGCTTTTTCGCCTCGGACAATCGCCGAATCCTGGCGTGCGCGTCCGCGAAGAGAACCGGAAACAGGTCCCGATCGTCGCGTGGTGCGAGGTGGGCCCGCTCGCCGTCGAACATGAGCGCCTTTGACGAAGGGAACAGAACATCGACCACGCCGACCGCTCGAACAAGCTGCTCGTTGGGCGCGGTTCCCACCGACCAGGCCTCCGGTCTGGCCAGGAGGCTGTCAGACAGGACGTAGGAAGAGCCGCTCGGACCGAGCGGATTCTCCGGCGAGGGCGCCCATGGCTCGCCGCTCTTTCGCCGAGCGCCCGGGCAGACCCAGGTTGAATACCAGTCGCGCCACGGCGCGACATCGTGCATGAGCCCCGGCCAATTGATCGTAACGTCGAAGTTGCTCAGAAGCTGCAGTGTGGCCATGCCGTCATGATCCGGCGAGACATCGATCTTCTGTCCTCCGATCGCGAAGGGATACTTGCCGTTGAATCGCTGGGTGTACAGCTCCATCGCGGCGCCGAGGCCGCGAAGGTTGCTGAGACACTTGGCCTCTCGCGCCCGCGAACGCGAGCTCACCAGAAACGGCAGCGTGATCGCGACCAGAATCGAGACCACGCCGATGCTGACGAGCAGTTCGATGATCGTGAACGCGGCGCAGCCTAGAAGGGTGGAAACAGGGTGGGATGCCGGTCGGTTTTCAGGACCACGATGCTCCATGGAACCCATTGCTTGGCCTCCCGATTCCACGCGAACCGATACGCGGTTGTTCCCGCGACGCGATCGCCCGTGCCGACACGCGCCAACTCCATCGGAAGCGATACCTCGATGATGGTTAGACGTTGCCCCTCGATATCTTTCTTCATGGGGCTTACTTCCGCCGTTCTGGAATACTCGCCTTGGGAGTAGTAGTTCATGTCCTTCTCGGGCTTGACCCGCTTGCCGTTGACATAGACGGGTTCGACCCTGAGCTGTTCCAGGCCAAGCCTGGACCAGCGGGACGATTCGGCCGCCGCCTCCCAGGACTTCCGATCGCTCGCCGATGTGGGGTCCAGCTTGTAGCCGCGCGCGTTCAGCTCCGAAACGTGCCGGTCAAAGTTACCATCGAGCGCCGCGCGAAGCTGTTCTTGGAAGGCGATGGCCAGGTCGTCCGGTCGCTCGACGTTGAACTTCGTGGACACGACGGACGCCAGGAGCTTTTCCTTCGCGGACAACAAGACCGAGTCGAGCGTGTCCGCGGAGGGCTCGGTGTCCATCGAGAGGGACTTGGCCGTTCTCTCAAGCGACTCCTTCATGACCGCCTGAAGCGGCGCGGGAGAAGCCCCGGAGCCACCGTCTGTGGAACGATGGTACAGATAGACCGCCAGCCCGATCCCCACCAGCGCGAACACGACGGCGGCAATAAGTTTGTTTCGGTCGTTCATGATCGACTCCCCACCGAAGCACGCGCGGGGACGACAGTCCACGCGCGCGCCCAAGGCACGTTGTCTAGCGTGGACCACCAGGCTGAATCTCGACGCAGAAGGCATCGGCCCAGATCGGATCACATCCGTCGTTCCCGCTGCACCTGTATCTGGGACCGAGATCCTTGCAGTCCATGGTCATGCACTCGGTGACGGATTGCGACCCGCAGGTCTGCGTGAAGCAGCAGTTCGTACTACTGCCCCTTGAATCCGCCAGCGCCCACGCGGCGACCAAGCTGAGCCCGACAGCCGCGACCACCGCACGAATCGACGCAAAGGCTCTCAAGCGCGAAGTCATACAGCCTCCGATCCTTCTACTCGTGAGTGACGCGATGTGTTCAACATCATCGAGGCAACAAGCCCGATGACGCTCACGATCAAGAAACTCCCGGTGCGAGCAAACTCTCCCCCTCGCGAGGTTGCCTGGAGGAACGGAATGCCCACATGCCCGCAGCCACACGATGCCTTCGCGCCTGTCCCCGCGAGATAACCGATCCAGCCGAGGAAGATCACGAGACAGATCGTCGAGGCCAGCAACGCACGTCGCTGCATCCAGCCGCTCAACAGCCACGCTCCCAAAGTGACTTCGCACACGATGAGCGGCCAGAACGAGCGGTATCCCCAATCAAACCCCACCACCGCGGAGATGGACTCAATCGTCTCCGAGGGCTTGGCCGCCTTGGCGAAGGCAAACGTGACAAACACAAGCCCGAGCGCGATCGAAGCGGAGTCGGCAGCTCGCTTGACATTGCCACGCGAAAAGATTGCGTCAGTCGCGATTATGCGAACAGAACCCTGCCATAGTTCCGCGCCATTCAGCGAACGAAGGTTGCCCGGGTGGTGGGGGGATAGGAGGCAAATACTTCATGAACACTGATCGATCTGCGAGTCGAATCTCTGTCAATCGCATGTGGATAAGTATTTCTGTTCGGACAGACCAGGTCAACCACCCATTTGGGCGGGCGGCATACGGACTGAATCGGTCGAGAATGTCGTGGTCGGACCGCCTTGATCGGTTGGACCGATCGGCCAATCATTTCGACCCTGCTGACTTCACTGGTCCGCTTGCCCCGTTGCGGGCAGCACGGATTAAAAGACCGGGCGTTCCGGTCCCACTGGAGTGCGGGAACTCGCTCGGGCGCTCAGCCCGGCAACGGAAGGTGCATCATGTCGATGACGGTTGATCAGCTCGGCGACGCTCTGGCGGGCCTCTCCCTCAAGGACGCGGTCGAGCTCGGCAAGTACATGAAGGACAAGTACGGCATCGAGGCCGCCGCCGGTGGCGCGGTCATGATGGCGGCCCCCGCCGCGGGTGGTGGGGCGGCCAAGGCCGAGGAAAAGAGCAGCTTCGACGTGATTCTCAAGGCCGTCGACGCGGCCAAGAAGATCGCCGTCATCAAGGCCGTCCGCGAGGTCACCGGCCTGGGTCTGGCCGAGGCCAAGGCGTTCGTCGATGCCCCGGGCAAGCCGGTCAAGCAGGGCCTGGACAAGGCCGAGGCCGAGAAGCTCAAGAAGAGCCTCGAAGAGGCCGGCGCGACGATCGAGCTGGCCTGATCGCCTTGGGTCGGTCAGTCGGCGACGGAAGCACCGACACGACGAATGCCCCCGGGGTATCCCCGTCCATCCCAGACCCCGTGTCCGGTGTGTGTTTCTGATTCAAGAATGTTGGAACAAAGAAGGGGCCCTTCATCGGATGGGCCCCTTTTTTTGATCTTCATGTGGCGGACCCGATTTGTCCGGTGTGCGCAGGGTGGATACACTGCGCGATTCCTGACTGTGTGGTCGGTGCGACAGGGGCGGGCATTGACTTCCACCACATGCTGATGCTGGAGCATTTGGCTCTTCCGGGGCGCGTGATAACGCGGCCTTGTATTCCATCGTGAGGACCTCGATGGCCATGGCGAAAGTGCGCGATTTCTCGAAGCGTGGCGATGCGATCGAAGTTCCGGACCTGACCCAGGTGCAGAGGGCCGCCTACGAGCGGTTCCTCCAACTGGGCAAGGGCCCGCACGAGCGTGACAAGACGCTCGGGCTGGAGTCCCTTCTCCGGGAGATTTTCCCGATCGAGAGCTACGACGGCACGATGCAGCTCGAGTACTCGTACTACGAGCTCGAGGAGCCGCGCTACACGTCGGACGAGTGCCGCGAGCTTCGGCTGACGTACGGCATGCCGTTCCGCGTGTGCGTGCGCCTCAAGCGGGAAGGGCACCCCGACACCCCCGAGGAGGAGATCTACCTCGGGGAGTTCCCGATCATGCTGGGCGGCGGCGAGTTCATCGTCAACGGCGCCGAGCGGGTGATCGTGAGCCAGCTCCACCGCTCGCCGGGCGTGGACTTTTCGATCGTGTCCAGCGAGGGCGACCGCCCGCTGCACTCGACGCGGATCATCCCGGAGCGTGGCTCGTGGATCGAGCTGGAGGTGACCAAGAAGGACGTGCTGGCGATGCGCATCGACCAGTCGACCAAGCTGGCCGCCACCACGGTCCTCCGGTGCCTGGACGAGAGCGTGAGCACGACCGAGGCGTTGCTGGGCCTGTTCTACGAGATCAGCTCGATCAAGGCCGAGCAGGTGAAGCCCGAGCATTGGGCCGCCGAGAGCATCATCGACAAGGAGACGGGCGAGGAGCTGGTGCACGTCGGGCGTCAGATCGGCGAGGCGGCGGCGGCGATCACCGCGTCGAGCCTCAAGACCGTGAAGGTCATCCAGAACCCCAGCGACGTGCTGATCCTGAACACGGTCGCGGAGGAGAAGCTGGAGCAGTTCGAGGCGGCGACCGAGTACGAGCGTGCCCTGCTGAAGATTTACAGCAAGCTGCGTCCCGGCAACCCGCCGCAGGTCGAGAAGGCCCGCCAGCTTTTCGCCGAGAAGTTCTTCGACGAGAACCGCTACCGCCTCGGCCGCGTGGGCCGCTTCCGCATCAACCGGAAGTTCGACCTGAACACGCCCGAGGACATGATGTTCATCCGCAGCGAGGACTTCCTGCGGGTGGTGCAGTACCTGCTCGACCTCCGTTCGAACCGCCCCGATCCCAAGACGGGGCGGCCCGTGGCGCAGGTCGATGACATCGATCACCTGGGCAACCGTCGTCTCCGCACGCTCGACGAGCTGGCGGTGGAGGAGCTGCGCAAGGGCTTCCTGAAGCTCCGGCGCACGGTGCAAGAACGCATGAGCGTCAAGGATCCGGACGAGCTCGCCAAGATCGCGGACCTGGTGAACAGCAAGAGCATTTCGAGCGCCATCGATTTCTTCTTCGGGCGATCGGAGTTGTCGCAGGTGGTCGACCAGACCAACCCGCTCTCGTCGCTGGTGCACGAGCGTCGTCTGTCGGCCCTGGGCCCGGGCGGCCTGAACCGCAAGCGCGCCGGCTTCGAGGTGCGCGACGTCCACATCTCGCACTACGGGCGCATCTGCCCGATCGAAACCCCCGAAGGCACGAACATCGGCCTCATCGCGTCGCTGGGCATCTACTCGGCGATCGATGAGTACGGGTTCCTGCGGACGCCGTACCGCGACGCCAAGACCGGCAAGGTGGTGCAGCTCCGCGCCGACGAGGAGATGAAGGCCGTGCTCGCGCCGTGCGACGCCCTCGAAGAGGGCGGCAAGCTGCGCAAGGGCACGATCCTGGCCCGCGTCGACGGCGAGCTGGCCGAGGTCGATTCCTCCAAGGTCGATTACATCGACATCAGCCCGAAGCAGATCGTGGGTATCTCGGCGGCGTTGATCCCGTTCCTGGAGCACGACGACGCCAACCGCGCGCTGATGGGTTCGAACATGCAGCGTCAGGCGGTGCCGCTGATCAAGGTCGATCCCCCGTGCATCGCGACGGGGATCGAGAAGCCGGTCGGGCACAACTCGGGCATGGTGGTCCGCGCCAAGAACGCCGGGACGGTGACGTTCGTCGATGCGCAGCGCATCATCATCGACAACGCGGATGAGTATGTGCTCCGGAAGTTCGTGGGCCTCAACGAGCGGACGTGCCAGAACCAGCGTCCGATCGTGAAGCTCGGGCAGGAGGTGAAGAAGGGCCAGGTGATCGCCGACGGCGCCTCGACCAAGCAGGGCGAGCTGTCGATCGGGAAGAACGTTCTGGTCGCGTTCAACACGTTCGACGGGTACAACTTCGAGGACGCGATCGTCATCAACGAGCGTGTCGTGAAGGACGACGTGTTCACGAGCATCCACATCGACGCGTTCGACGTAGAGATCCGCGAGACCAAGCTGGGGCGTGAGGAGTTCACGCGAGACATCCCGAATGTCTCGGAGAAGATGCTGCGCAACCTCGACGAGCAGGGGATCATCCGGATCGGCGCGCGTGTCGGCCCGGGCGACATCCTGGTCGGCAAGGTCAGCCCGAAGAGCAAGACGGAGCTGACGCCGGAAGAGAAGCTGCTCCACGCGATCTTCGGGCGTGCGGGCGAGGACGTGAAGAACGACTCGCTGGAGGTTCCCGCGGGTGTGGACGGCGTGGTGATCGGCGCCAAGAAGTTCAGCCGCCGCCTGCACATGAACGAGGAGTAGAAGAAGCAGCTCAAGAAGGAGATCGCCGACTACGAGAAGTCGATGGACGACAAGGCGATCTCGCTGTTCAAGCAGATGTGCGCCGCGATCAACGAGGCGGTGGGGACGCCGATGGTCGACCCGAACACGCGTCAGCGCGTGGGCGCGTCGGACATCCCGGAGGTCATCCTGGAGCAGATCAAGACGTTCGACGTCAAGTGGGCCAAGGGGAGCAAGGAGGCCCGCGAGAAGGCCGAGCTCCTGCACAGCCAGTTCTGGCCCCGCGTCCGCGCCATCGAGACCGAGAAGCAGCGCAAGGTCGCGCACATGAAGCGAGGCGACGAGCTTCCCAGCGGCGTGCTGGAGATGGTCAAGGTTTACATCGCGACCAAGCGTCAGCTCTCGGTGGGCGACAAGATGGCCGGTCGCCACGGGAACAAGGGTGTCATCGCCCGGATCGTTCCCGAGGAAGAGATGCCGTTCATGGAGGACGGCACGCCGGTCGACGTGCTGCTCAATCCGCTGGGCGTGCCCAGCCGCATGAACGTCGGGCAGATTCTGGAAACGCACCTTGGCTGGGCGGCCCGGGTGCTCGGCTTCCAGGCGATCACGCCGGTCTTCGACGGCGCGACCGAGAAGCAGGTCCACGAGGCGGTGGCCGAGGCCAACGCGTACGTGGAGGCGCGTCTGAAGCACTACGAAGAGACGGCGACGTGGCCCAACCCGCGCGAGCTTCTGGCCAAGATGCCCGCGGGCGGCAAGATCCAGCTCTACGACGGCCGCACGGGCGAGCCGTTCAACCAGCGTACGACGGTGGGCTTCATGTACCTCCTGAAGCTGCACCACCTGGTGGACGACAAGATCCACGCGCGTGCCACCGGGCCGTATTCGCTCATCACGCAGCAGCCCCTGGGCGGCAAGGCTCGCACGGGCGGGCAGCGCTTCGGCGAGATGGAGGTGTGGGCGCTGGAGGCCTACGGCGCGTCGTACATCCTTCAGGAACTACTGACGGTCAAGTCCGACGACGTCGAGGGCCGCACCAAGATCTACGAGAGCATGGTGAAGGGGACCAACAAGCTCGAGGCGGGCATGCCCGTCGCGTTCGACGTGCTGTGCAACGAGCTCAAGGGCCTGGGCATGAACATCACGCTCGAGAAGAAGCAGTCCGAGGGCGGGAGTTTGCTGTAACGAGTGAGTAACCGATGCGGGACTCTCGACACGGGTCATTCTGGACTGGTCTGTCGGTCGGGCTGTGGTGCTGGTTTGGTGTCGAGTTCTTTCAGCCGGATTGGAATGGCACCGGCGATCCGCGATGGCTGATTCTTCTGGGCGCGAACGCGAGTTTGATCGTTGGTCAATGGCTCGGGCGGAGATCGCACCAGCTTATTCGAAAAGGCGTGGCTCGCTGAGAGCAGAACGGGCATCGGGTCGACGGCTGATTCGCGGTGTGCTGAGTGGTGGTCGAGGTGTGAGGGCAGGGCAAGTGGCGACGTGGCGAGACATGGCGGACGAGGCGCAGCGGGACGCGGCCACGCTCAAGAGCAGCGGGCGGCTGCGCGGCGCCATCAACAGGTGCTATTACGCTCTCTTCAGCCATGTCGCCTTTGTCGCCTCGAAGTCCGGCTACACCATGCCGGCCGGCTGGGAAGGGCCGAGTCATGTGGCGGTGTATGAAGGAGGAATTGTCGCGAATCATTTGCGCCATCGGGTCAACCCGGTGGACCAAGGGAGGCTCATCTGGATTGCCGCGACTCTTTACAAGCTGAGGTGCGACGCGGACTACTCGCCCTCCTCTGAATTCGCGGACAGCGATGTCAGACTGGCTTTCGGCAGATTGCTGGAGGCCAGGAAGATTCTTGGAGGATTGTGATGAGCCCGAACGAGATCGACAAGATCCTGAAGCTGGTGGATGACGGCTTGCAGCGAACCGAGCTCGGCCGCAAGTTTGATCTTCGCTCCGAGCGAGATGTTACACGTGAGGATGATATTTGGCTCTACGTCGCGGTTGCTCCGCACCGCGCCGGCGTTCGGGCCTACGAGTTTGCGGAACTGCTGGCGACGATCGAGCAGGAAGTAAGGACTCAAGCGCACAAGCAGGAGATTCTTCTCGTCCCCGTACGCATCGAAGGTACAACGAACGGAACACATTGAGACTGACCGCGGAGTATCCCGCGCGGAGTTTTGAGCCATGGCCGAGATGATTTATGATCGTGTGAATGACTTCTCCTCCGTCAAGGTCACGCTGGCGTCGCCCAACGACATCCGCGCGTGGTCCTATGGCGAGGTGAAGAAGCCCGAGACCATCAACTACCGAACCTACCGCCCCGAGAAGGACGGGCTCTTCTGCGAGCGCATCTTCGGGCCCGAGCGTGACTACGAGTGCGCCTGCGGCAAGTACCGCGGGACCAAGTACAAGGGCATCATCTGCGACCGGTGCGGCGTCAAGGTGACGCACTCGCGCGTCCGGCGCAAGCGCATGGGGCATATCAACCTCGCCAGCCCCGTCGTCCACATCTGGTTCTTCAAGTCGATGCCCAGCCGCCTGGGCACGCTCCTTGGCATGAAGACCAGCGAGCTCGAGCGCGTGATCTATTACCAGGATTACGTGGTCGTTGATCCGGGCGATACCGAGCTGAAGTTCAAGCAGATGCTCACGGAGGACGAGTACCGCGCCGCCGTGGACAAGTACGGCAACGCGTTCAAGGCGTTCATGGGGGCCGACGCGGCCCGCGAGCTGATCGAGCGCACGGACCTGAACGCCGAGGCGGCCAAGCTCCGCAAGGATCTGTCGGAGACCAAGAGCAAGCAGAAGATCAAGGACTTCGCCAAGCGGCTGAAGCTCATCGAGCAGATCCGCGGGTCGAAGAACGACGCGACGTGGCTGGTGATGGACGTGATCCCCGTGATCCCGCCGGACCTGCGCCCGCTGGTGCTGCTGGAGTCGGGCAATTTCGCGACCAGCGACCTGAACGATCTTTACCGGCGCATCATCAACCGCAACAACCGGTTGAAGAAGCTGATGGACCTCAACGCGCCCGAGGTCATCATCCGCAACGAGAAGCGCATGCTCCAGCAGGCGGTGGACGCGCTGTTCGACAACAATCGCTGCCGGCGCCCGGTGCTGGGATCTTCCAACCGCCCGCTGAAGTCGCTGACGGACATGATCAAGGGCAAGCAGGGCCGCTTCCGCGAGAACCTGCTGGGCAAGCG
>JABLTH010043926.1_pt1 | contig 26704 bp, 29 predicted proteins | sample 7875711 | NCBI WGS metagenome assembly JABLTH01 (sample SAMN14941262, study PRJNA633318) | bioreactor metagenome | isolation source: bioreactor | place: China | collected 2019-03-05 | reverse complement strand
GGCCGGAAGCGAGCGTCGGGCAGCGCAGTCGACGCGGCGGAGTTTTATTCGGCGAGCGCTGGTCGTAACGTTCGACCACCTCGCTCCGCGACCGCTCCCCCGATGCTGCAGCCCTCCACTACGCAACGCCTTCGCCAGCGCCTGCTCGCCTGGGCCGCGGCCGCCCGGGCCGACCGCTGGTTTCCACAGTGGCCGCTGGCGGTGCTGCTGGCGCTGGGCGGCCGCTGGCTGTTGCACGCCCTACCTGCAGGCTCGTTGCACACCGTGCTCGGCGACCTCGTGCAGGGGCGGCACGATCTGCTGCCCGGATCGCTGCCACCGCTGTTGATCGGCGCGGGCATGCTGCTGTCGGCACTGGGGTTGCTGATGCGCTCGCGGCTGGCCTGGACCCTGGCGCTGCTGCTCAGCGTGACCGCGCTGACCAGTGTGGCGATCGGGCAGGCGCCGCACGGGCTCCACGCCCTCATCTACTTCGCGGTGCTGCCGCCGCTGCTGCTGTCGGCCTGGCGACGCTTCGACCACTCCAGCCTCACCTCGGGCACGTTGTTCGCCCTGACCTCGGTGGCGATGCTGCTGCTCTACGCCACCTTCGGTGCCTACTACCAGGGTGCTGCGTTCCGGCCGCAGATCGCCGACCTGCCCACCGCGCTGTACTTCGCCGTGGTCACCATGAGCACGGTCGGCTACGGCGACATCACCCCGCAGACCGCCGACGCGCGACTGTTCACGGTGTCGATCATCGTGCTGGGCGTGGCGGTATTCGCCACCTCGCTTACCGCGGTGGTGGCGCCGATGGTCAGCCGCAGCCTGCAACGCATCGTCAATCACAGGGGACGCCGCATGAAACGCGAGAATCACTTCGTCGTGGTCGGCGACACGCCGCTGGCGGTCAACACCTGGCGCGAACTCGGCCGCCGCGGCCAACCGGTGACGCGCCTGCTGCGCCGGGCGCCGGATACCGCCTTGCCGGACGAAGTGGACGTCGTCTACGGCGACCCCAGCGACGGCGATGTGCTGCGCCAGACCGGTGCAGACAAGGCTCAGGCCGTGATGGCCATGCTCGACAACGACTCGGACAACGCGTTCGTGGTGCTCGCCGTGCGCGAGATCGCCAGGGGCGTGCGCACGGTCGCGGCGGTCAACAACGCCAGCTACCTGGGCCGGGTGAAACTGGCCCAGCCGGACGTGCTGATCGCCCCGCAGATCCTCGGCGGCGAACTGGTCGCCATGCTGATGACCGGCGAGGAGATCAACGCCGACTTCGTGCTGCACCGCGTGTTCCAGTCGCCGGAGACGCCCGCCTGATACGCATCAGCCGCCGTAGCGCCTGGGAATCGGCCGGTCCGGGCGCTCACCCTGCCAGTAGATCGTCACCACCCACCAGCGATGGCCGTCGTACATCAACTGGAAACTGTTGATGCCGCGCTGGAACGGTTTCGCGTCGGATGCGGCATGGCGCGACTCGTAGGTACTGAACACCTGGGCGATGTCGCCGTAGCGGTCGACCGCCCGATGCGTCTCGCGCTCGAAGAACCCCTCGCCCTCGAGGAACGGACCGGCCGCATGGATGTAATCCTCCACGCCCATCACCCGCGCCGTGTTCACTCCGTCCTTGCCGGTATGCACCGCGATCAGGCGCGCCCCCGGCGCGAACAGCGAACGCAGGCGATCCCAATCGCGCGGCTGCCCCTTCGGCCCGGAGATGACGTCGTAGACCGCGGCCATGATGGCGTCCAGCGACGCGACATCCGAGGCACGTGCCGTCGGCGTCGGTGCGGCAGGCGCTGGCGCGACGTCCTGCGCCGACGCGAAGGACGACGGCATCGCGAGCACCATCCACAGCAGGCCACGGGCGGCGAAACGTCGAAGCACGGAGATCGTCACGGGGTTCTCCTGGCATGAGTTCGGGAACGGGCGTGGCCACGGCGCGACCGGCCGACCCGGCGTCCAATCTAGCGCGAGCCGGCCTGCTGACACGACGCTGTCAGCAGGCCGGGCCGATGATGACTGCTTCTTCCGCCACGGAGCCAGGGCCTTGTCCACCATTACCCTCTACGCCACCCGCCCCGCCTTCGGCCTGCCCGATTCGAGCCCCTTCGTGATGAAGACCGAGGTGCAGCTGAAGATGGCCGGCCTCGCCTACGACAAGGTGGCGTCCATTCCGCCCCAGGCGCCGAACGGCAAGCTGCCGTACCTGGTGGACGACGGCGTAACAGTCAGCGACTCCACCTTCATCCGAGCTCACATCGAGCGTCGCTACGCCGTGGATCTGGACGACGGCCTGGACGCGCGTCAGCGTGCCGAGGCCTGGGCGGTCGAGCGACTGCTGGAAGATCACCTCTATTTCGCCATGGTGTGGTTCCGCTGGATCGACCCGGACAACTTCGCCAGGGGGCCTTCGCAGTTCGCCAGTGGCGCGACGGAGGCCGAACGCGCGCAGATGCGCCGCACACTGCAGGCCCGCAAGCAGGCCGACCTGCATGCCCAGGGCATCGGCCGGCATGCGCCCGCCCAGATCGCCGCGCTGGGCGAGCGCTCGATCGAGGCGGTGGCGCAATGGCTTGGCCCCCGCCGCTACCTGATGGGCGAAACGGCGAGCGCAGTTGATGCCACCGCGTTCGCCATGCTGGCCGGCGTGTCCACGCCGTACTTCGACACGCCGCTGCGCAGCGCGGTCGAGGCCCGTCCCAACCTCGTCCGTTACGTGGCGAGGATGATGCAATCCCACTATCCCGGCCACGCGTGGGCCGGAACGGCGGAAGCCGCCACCGCCTGACCCGGGATGGCCCCGGCAGGAAAAAAGCCCGACACCTCGCGGCATCGGGCTGTCGGCAATACCGTGATCCGGTGGCGCTCTGCCGGCGCCTCGTACCGGGCGGCTCAGGAGTTGGAAGGCTTGCCGCAGCCGTCCTGCGCGCAGTCGAAGTCGACCTTGCTGCCGCGCCCCACGATCACCGGCACCTTCGGATGCTTGGCGACCGGATGACCGTTCTCTTCCAGCGTCACGTCGTAGACGCCGGTGGGCAGCGCGCGGAGCGTATAGCGACCGTCCTCACCCACGTGCACCGTGCGCTGGGTGCCGTTGGTCGTGCTGTGGGCCGAAACCTCGCTACCGGCGGGCGCGTTGCCGAACACCGTTCCGGCGGTGGATTGCGCGAACGTCGGCGCGGACACGAGCAGGGCGCATGCGCCGGCGGCAGCCGCCAGGGCCAGGCTCCAACCACGGCGGGCGGGCAAACGGATTGCAGGAGTCTTGTTCATGGGATGACCTGTTTCCTTGTGGCATCGGGGGATGGACCGCACGCGGGCCGCCAGGGGTTTGGCGATGCGCCCGCACACGGCGTGCCGGACCATCTCGCGGCGGGCATCGGACGACCCGTGGCGACATGATTCGTGGCTCCGGAAACATCGACTGGCCGACGACCGGGGCGAACGCAGGCTAGCCGCGTTCGCTCGGGCCGCCGAAGGGCCAAAGGTCACGTAAGCGCCAGAGGTCATGCCCCGGCGGCAGCGGCGCGCACGAAGCCGCCGCGACCAGGCCGCTTCACCGGGGCCACGGCAGCGACCGCGTCGAGCCGAAGCGCCGGCGGCAGGACGATCCACCAGGAAATCAGTGCCCACCCAGGCGATTGCGGGCCTCGTCGCGACGACGCAACTGCCTGCGGAATGCCGTGTCCAGCGCGTCCCTGTCGCGCACCTGCACCATCAGCGTGCCGTTGGTGGTGGTGCCGTTCGGTCCCATGTAGGTGACCCCGCCGTTGTCGGCCAGCCGCACCACGTCCATTCCGTCGTGGATCATCGACGTGAGCTCGATGCGGCGCTGCGACCCATCGGCCATCGTGAGGGCGTGGCGATAGCTGCCGGTGAACGCGTCGGCAAACACCACATTGCGCCGGATCTCGTCGATCGACACCTGGAAGACTCGATGCGCGATGTCGACATCCGGGCGATCGAAGGCATGCGCGCGGGGTATCTGCGCCACACCGACACCGGCGCCAAAGCCGATGGCCAGCAGGGCCAGTGAACGAACGAACGACCGGTTCATGGCAACGTCCTTGTGCTTGGCATGGTCCGGCCGAGCTTACGCCCCGCAAACCTTCGGCGCGTCAGCCGCCGCCCGCGGGGCCGCAGCGGAAGCGCTCGCGAAACCGGTTCGCCTGGGGCTGGCCGGTGCCGAGATCCAGATACGTAGCCGCGCCGTGGCAGACCCGTTCCGCCACGTGCTGGCAAAATGCCTGCGGATCGTCGGCGGCCTCGCTGGAACCCTGTGCCGCCACCGTACTGCGGCAGGCTACCCAGGCGATGCCCTGGTGGTCCGGCGGGATCGAGCGAAATGCCTCCGCTCCAGCCAGGTCGCCCGCCAGCCAGCGCCCGCCGAACGCCCCCATGCCCGCGACCAGCAGCACACCCGCCGCCAGCAGTCCCCATCGAATCATCTTTCGCCGCTGCATTTCGTCGACCCTCCTTAGCCGGCTTCGACCGGTCCGCGCCGGCATCGTTCCCGCCATTTCGAATACTGGCCGCCCGGCCCGGTCGCAACAGGCGCCCTAGGCGGGGAGCTGCCAGTCCGATGCCGACGCTTGCCGGCTGCCACGGCATCCGCCCCGCTGGCAGGTGGAAGCGCGCACCTGACCGCTCCGGACCCGGCTTCGCGCGGATTGACGCCGGTCATCATGCACCTCCGCCGGCGTGATATCACTGGCAAGGCAAGCAACAGGGGGCAACATGATCGATGGCAAGAACGACGGCCTCGTGCCGGTCATCCGCCAGCCGGAGCAGTTGGCGGCTTACCTGGTGGCCTACGCGGCGGGCGATCCCAACCGCGCGCTGCAGGACCTGCGGGTGTCGCGGGAGGCCTGGACGGCGCTGGCCGGCGACGACGGCGACGCCTCGTGGACGCGTGCCGAGACATTCGGGCTGCCCCTGGTGGACCTGGCCAGCATGGAGGCCGATGCCACGGCCCTGGCACTGCTGCCGGCGGCCAGTGCGCGCAAGCTGCACGCCGTGCCCCTGTTGAGCGCACGCGGCTGCGTCGCGGTGGCGGTCGACGCCGGCACCGAGCCCTCGCTGCTGACCGCGGTGGATTTCGTCTCACGCGACCGGGTGGTCCTGCTGGTCGCCCACGAACGGGCACTGCGCGAGGCCATCGGCCAGCACTACGACCTGATCGAGGACGCCGAGCTGGTCCGCCACCTGGGACTGGACCGCAACGGCACCGAGCACGGCGTGGACGACTGGAAACGCCTGGCCGGCGAGATGCCGGTGGTGAAGATCATCCAGTCGGTGATCGCCGAGGCGATCGCCAGCCGCGCCTCGGACATCCATTTCCGTCCGGGCGAGCGTTCGGTGGAACTGCTCTACCGCATCGACGACGACATGGTGCCGATCCGGCACTTCCTGCGCACGCTGGCGCCGGCACTGGTCAGCCGCATCAAGGTGATCGCCTCGATGAACCTCGCCGAGCACCGCATGCCGCAGGACGGCCGCGCCACCTTCACCACCGAACATGGCAAGCAGGTGGACCTGCGTGTGTCGGTGCTGCCCACGGTATTCGGCGAGAGCGTGGTGGTGCGCCTGCTCGACGTCGCCGAGAGCCTCAAGACGCTCGACGAAATCGGCCTGACTGCGGACGACCGGCTGGCGCTGGACGACCTGATGAACTCCAGCCACGGCGTGTTCCTCACCACCGGGCCGACCGGCTGCGGCAAGTCCACCACGCTTTACGCCATGCTGCTGGAGATGCGCAAGCAGCGCATCAACATCCTCACCATCGAGGAGCCGGTGGAATTCCATATCGCCGGCATCCAGCAGATGCAGGTGAACCGCCCTGCCGGCTTCACCTTCGCCAGCGCGCTGCGCAACTTCCTCCGGCACGATCCCGACACGATCATGGTGGGCGAGATCCGCGACCGCGAAACGGCCGACATCGCGATCGAAAGTGCGCTCACCGGCCACCTGGTGCTGAGCACGCTGCACACCAACACCGCCGCCACCACCATCACCCGCCTGCTCGACCTCGGCGTGGAACCGTTCCTGGTGCGCGCATCGCTGCTGGCCGTGATGGCGTAGCGGCTGGTGCGGCTGACCTGCGCGCACTGCCGTGAGCCGGAGCAACCGCCCGAGCATGTCCGGGCCGTGCTCGGAGTGGCCCCGGACGAAGCCTTCTTCATCGGACGGGGCTGCCACCGCTGCAACGGCTCGGGGGTATTCCGGCGTGCCGCGGTGTACGAATTGCTCAAGATCACGCCAGCGATCCGGCGGCTGATCGTGCCGGGTGCCGAAGCCGACCGCATCCACGAAACGGCGCTGGCCGAAGGCATGGTGCCGATCACGCGGGCGGCGCTGGACATGGCCAGGCGGGGGCTGATCTCGCTGGCCGAGGCCTACCGGGTCCGCGCCGAGTAGCCGCAGGGTCTGCCGGCGCGCGATGTCGATTCCGCCAGCACCCGCTCGTCGTCTCCGTACACACGCCCAGCCACCCCGCCACCGAGGAGCGCACCATGCCCTACATCGACGGCTTCCTGATCGCCGTTCCGGCAGCCCGCCGCGAATCGTTCGTGCAGCACGCGGCGACCTTCGACGCGATCGTCCTGGAGTACGGCGCCACCCGCGTCATGGAGTGCTGGGGCGACGACGTCCCGCACGGCACGCGTACCGACTTCTATCGCGCGGTGCAGGCCACCGACGACGAGGTCGTGGTGTTTTCCTGGATCGAGTGGCCCGACAAGGCCACGCGCGACGCCGGCATGGCGAAGTTCATGGCCGATCCCCGGGTGACCGCCGGCGGCGACATGCCGTTCGACGGCAAGCGCATGGTCTTCGGCGGCTTTGTGCCGGTGGTCGCCCTGCCCGGTTGATCGAAGCAGGCCACCGGTGCGGCGTGCCGGCTGAGCGCGCATCGCAAGGGCTTCAAGCATGGCACGAAAGGTGCCGATAGACTCCCGGGAGCGCCGCAAGGCCGCCCGATGCGACCGCTTTCCCGGAGACGAACCATCAACGCCGAACGCAACGCCATCCAGTCCGCCCTGCAGCAGCTCGATCAGGCGCTGCAGCGCCACAACCAGTGGTATGACGCGGTCATCCGCACCCTCGTCTGCGATCTGTCCGGAGAGCCCGACGACATCGCCCCGGACGCGCATCACCGTTGCCCGTTCGGGCGCTGGTACTACGAGGATGCGCCGGACGTGCTGCATCGGCATCCCGGGTTCATGGCGATCGAGGAACAGCACGAGCACATGCACGCGCTCGCCTCGAGGCTGTTGCGCCCGTCGGGTGCCGGGCGATCCGTTTCCGTATCCGACTTCGATGCCTTCGCGCGCTCGCTGGAGAGCCTGCGACTGGAGATCTTCGCGCTGCGACGCGACCTGGAGAACGCGCTGTACAGCCTCGACGAGCTCACCGGCGCGGGCAACCGGATCGGCATGCTCGGCGTCCTGCGCGAGCAGCAGGCGCTGGTCGACCGGGCGGTGCAGTCATGCTGCGTGGTGATGAGCGACATCGACCACTTCAAGCGCGTCAACGATACCTGGGGACACCCTGCCGGCGACCGCGTGCTGGCGGCCACCGCCAGGCGACTGATGAGTCAACTGCGCCCGTACGACAAACTCTTCCGCTATGGCGGCGAGGAATTCCTGTTCAGCCTGCCGGACACCGACCTGGCCACCGGCCACACGCTGGCCGAACGCCTGGGCGAGAGCGTGGCGACGCTGCCGATACCCATCGACCGGGAGGCCTCCATCCACGTCACCATGTCGTTCGGCGTGGCGCGGATGGAACCGGGCCTGGTCGTGGAGCAAGCCATCGCCCACGCGGACCAGGCCATGTACGAAGCCAAGAGAGCCGGACGCAACTGCACGCAGGCCTGGGTCGAGGCCACGGCCGCCTCCTAGGGCGACGCTCGCCCCCCGCAAGCGGCCCGAGGCTTGCCGCAGCTGGAAATCACCGCGCGGAGGTCCTGCGGCGCGGCCACCCGGCCCACGCCTCGACGAGAAACGACACGGCCACCAGCAGGCTGCCGAACGAACCGAGTAACAGGAACGCCGGGTTCTCCAGGACGCGCTCGGAGAAATCCTGCGCCTGCAATTGCAGCCGCAACAGACGGATCTCCCGCGCCAGTGCGTCGCCCGGCCGACCGTTAGCCCCGCCTGGCCGATCGCGTCGATGCCGGCCGATGTGGCACCGGCGCCGGTCCGATCCAGGCCCAGCCGCCAGCAGGCGCGCCGGCCCGGGTAAACACCTTGTTCACAAAACATTTGCCAACCGGCCCGCCAACCACTACTGTGCGCAGGCTGAGTTTCAAGGGTCACGCGAACTGTGGCCCGATGCTGTAGTGAGCAGTTACACCTACACCGTTGTACCCGTTTCCTCCTTGTGACCAGCTCCTCGCCGCCTTGCGCGGCTTTCATCCGTTCCAAGGAGATACAACGATGGCTCAGACCGAAACCGGTACCGTCAAGTGGTTCAACGATGCCAAGGGCTTTGGCTTCATCAGCCGTGAGAGCGGCGACGACGTGTTCGTGCACTTCCGCTCGATCGTGTCCTCGGGCTTCAAGAGCCTGCAGGAAGGTCAGAAGGTGCAGTTCGTCGTGACGCAGGGTCCGAAGGGCCTGCAGGCCGACCAGGTGCAGCCGCTCTGACGGCATCCGCCGCCTGAGGAAAAGCCCGGCCTCGCGCCGGGCTTTTTTTTGTTCATCGCCAGGCCATCCGCGGCGGCCGGCACCTCGTCACTCAAAGGTGGTCCATGACCGACTTCGGCACGCTCCCGCTCAAGCCCGCCCTGCTCGCCAGCCTCGACACCCACGGCTACGCCGCGATGACGCCGGTACAGGCGCAAAGCCTGCCGCCGATCCTGGCCGGCCGCGACGTGATCGCCCAGGCACGCACCGGCAGCGGCAAGACCGCCGCCTTCGGCCTCGGCCTGCTGCAGGCGCTGGACGTGGACACCATCCGGTTGCAGGCGCTGGTGCTGTGCCCGACGCGCGAACTGGCCGACCAGGTGAGCAAGGCGATCCGTCGGCTCGCCGCCGCCATGCCCAACGTAAAGCTGCTGACCCTGTGCGGCGGCATGCCGCTCGGCCCACAGCTGGCCTCGCTCACCCACGATCCACACATCGTGGTCGGTACGCCCGGCCGCGTGCAGGAGCACCTCAAGCGCGGCAGCCTGCACGGCGGCGGGATCAGGATGCTGGTGCTGGACGAGGCCGACCGCATGCTCGACATGGGTTTCGGCGACGCCATCGACGACATCGTCGGGCGCATCGCCAAACACCACCAGACCTTGCTGTTCTCCGCCACCTACCCGGACGCTATCCGTGCTGCAAGCCGACGGCTGCAGAACGAGCCGGTGGAGGTCACCGTGCAGACGCCGGCGGAGGCCGTGCCGGACATCGAGCAGCAGTTCATCGAGGTGGAACCGGCGCACAAGCTCGACGCGCTGGCCCAGCTGCTGGCCGCCGACCGCGACCAGCACGCGCTGGTGTTCTGCAACATGCGCAAGGACGTTGACGCGGTGGCGCAGGAGCTGGACCGCCGCGGCTTCTCCGCACTCGCCCTGCACGGCGACATGGAGCAGCGCGATCGCGACGAGGTGCTGGTGCGCTTCGCCAACCGCAGCTGCAGCGTACTGGTGGCCACCGATGTCGCCGCACGCGGACTGGACATCGCTGCGCTGCCGCGGGTGGTCAGCTACGACATCGCCCACGATCCGGATACGCACACCCACCGCATCGGCCGCACCGGCCGCGCCGGTCACTCTGGCCTTGCCATCACGCTGTGCACGCCGCGCGAACGCCCCAAGGCGGAGAACATCGAACAGGCGCTGGGCGAGCCGCTGCCCTGGCCTGCCTTCAGGCTGGCGCCGCCGCGCGGCAAGACCCTGCACCTGGCGCCGATGAGGACCCTGGTGATCGACGCCGGCCGCCAGGACAAGCTTCGCCCCGGCGACATCCTCGGCGCGCTTACCGGCGACGCCGGCCTGGCCGCCGAGGACATCGGCAAGATCGATGTGTTCGCCACCCGTGCCTACGTCGCAATCACCCGTGCGCTGGCGAACCGGGCGCTGGAGCGGCTGAGGGCCGGTCGCATCAAGGGTCGCAACTTCCGCGTGCGCGCGTTGGGCTGAGCGTCCGCTCGCGCCAGCCTAGGTCGTCGCGGTGGAGGATTCCGGCACCAGCATGGTCGGCGCCAGGCCGATCATGCGGCGGCAGGTGCGCGTCAGGTGCGCGGCATCGGCGAATCCCGCCTCATGCGCCGCCTCGGTCCATGAGCGTCCGTGGAATGCCGCTGCCACCGCCGTTTCCATACGTGTCCACAGCAGCCAGGCGCGCAGCGAGGTACCGGTCTGGCTGACGAAGAGGTGGCGGAAGCGACCGGCGGAAAGGTGGACCTCGGCTGCCACCTCGTCGAGCCGGATCGGGTGGGCGAGGCGTTTACGCATCCATGCCAGCGCGGTGGTGATGCGGGGATCCTGGCTTGGCGCCACCGCCGGATTGCCGGCCAGGCGACAGATCGCCCCCAGCGCCAGCCCGGCCAGCAGATCGTCTGCCGCTGCGGCCTGGTAGTGCGCATGCAGGTGCGCGACCGCCTCGCGCACTTCCCGGTCCGGAAGCAGCGCCACGTCCGCGCCACCGAACCGCTGGCGAAGCGCCGCACCGCGGGCGGAAGCGGGTTCCACGAACAGCGTGGCGATGGCCGCACCGCGACCGTCGAAGCGGTGGCGGCGGTCGGGCATCACGACCATGCCGCGGGTATCGCGCCAGTCGCTCCAGTTGCCCGCCCGGATGCGGAACGCCCCCTCCATCGCCAGCGAGATCTGGATCGCGTGATGCGCATGATCCTGGACCTGACCGAGATGGCGGCCGATCCACAGGCTGCCTCCCGGCCAGCCGATCACCCGGCCGACGCCCGCGACCGGTCGCCTGCGTGCTTCGAGTCCGGCATTCACGCTAGCCATGCGCGCCGATCCGGTCAGCCCATACGTTCAAGTCCGCCGCGGCCAGCGTAACGAGAATGTGCACCGCAGGCCACTTCCGGCCTGCCCCCGACCTTCCCGGAGATTGCCCGATGAACACCCTCGAGAACACCTGCCCCTGCACCGATTGCGCCGGCGCCGCCTGCACCTGCGGCTGCCAGGGTCCGGCGCCCGTCGCCTCGACCTGCCAGTGCGGCTGCCAACAGGGCGAGCCGTGCCGGTGCGGCACGCGCTGAGCGTACCGACGACCGCGTCGGGGCGAGCGTTCCATTGCGCGCGGGGGCACCCGAGCACCAGTGGCGCGCCCGCCCAGGACGTGGCGGATCAGCCGGCGGCGACCCTGAACACGACCATCAGGCCGTCCAGGTCGCCCCGGTAGACCAGGGTACGAACCAGCGAAAAGAAGCTCGCGAACTCCTTCTTGTAGTAGAGCTCGGAGTTCCACGTGACTTCGCCGTAGTTGGGATCGAACAACGTGAGCGATCGCAACGGATGCGATCGGTGATGGACCGCGAAAGCGTGCCCGCCACCCGGTCCATGGGCCCCGACGAAGTAGAAGCCCGGAGACGATTCGACGAAATCGGTCATGACCCGCAGGTCGCTCGATACCGTGCCCCCGGCCTGGCGCAGGCCCGACCGGGCCAGATGCTCGAACGCCGGGCTCATTTTCGCCGCCACGAGGATCTTCGGCTCGGCCTGCCGGTATCGGCCGATCGCCGTGTTGTGCCGTTCCTGAAGCGTGGTGGCGATCCGTTTGCCGGACTCGCTGGCGAACAGGGTCTTGAAGGCCTCCCTGGGCGACTCACCGCTCCTGGCGGCGAGGTAACGCTGTTCGATCCACATCGCCGCCACGGCGTAGCAGATTCCCGAACTGTCCTGCATCCCCTGCGTATCGAGATATGTGTCCTGGCTCCACGGGTGGAAAAAGCCCGTGCCGGCCTCCGCCATCGACTGAAACGACATGTTCACCCTCCTGATGTATGGCGAGTCGTCCGCGCCTCCAGGAAGCAGCAGTGACCCGGTCCTCTCCCGCACGCGCGGGCGATGCATCGCCCGCGCCCTGAAACAGCGCCGTTCCGTCAGCCCGGTGATATCCCCGGCCGGGCGGCCGGGCCGGTGGACGCGGCGAAGGCGACATAGCCGGCAAGCAGCAGCTCGATCACGTTGACCAGGCGCTCGACTGCAAACAGCACGCCGGCGCCAGCCGCGAACTCCAGGTTCGAATAGATCCTGCTGAGGTTGAGCAACATGTGCAGCAGCACCACCAGCCACAGGCTGCCGGTGGCGTAGCGCACCGCCGCGAACATCATGCCGGCCATCGAAGTCACCAGCGCCTGCGAGGCGGCGGCCGCCCAGTTGCCGTCCATGTAGCCGTGGATCAGGTGCATGCCGCCGAACAGGACGCCCGACAGCACGATGCCCTGCCAGCGAGGCAGGCAAACCAGCATGGCGAAGATCACCCCGCGGAACAGCAGCTCTTCGCCGAATGCATTGATGAACTGCATCGACGACTGGCCCGCCAGCGAGGCCTGCTCCGGCGCGTGCACCCCCAGCGCCAGGAACGGCAGACAGGTCAGCAAACCGGCCAGGAACACCGGTGTCGGCCGCACCCTGGCCCATTCCAGTCCAACCGCGCGCCACAGGCCGAAGACCTGCGCCAGAGCCAGCGGCAGCAACACGGTGGACGCGAACGCCACCAGCTTCACCTTGCCGAACATCGCCGGGGGCACGAGCACGGTGCCGGCCTTCAGGATCGCGATGGTCAGCGCGAACTGCAACGCCGCGCAGCCGGCGGCGATCCATACCGGCCGGCGGGCGGCCCACCCGGGAAGCGACATCGAGGTATCCAGACAGGAAACGTCGCCGGACTCTATCCACGACCCCGAGCCGTTGCGAGTGCCTCCGGCACATGACCTCCGGCAGGCCGCGCTCCCCCCTTGGCGATGGCATCCTCCAGCCCAGCGCTGCCCCCAGCAGGAGACCCCATGACCGGCGGCATCAACCACGTCACCCTGGCCGTCAGCGACCTCGAACGGTCGTTCGCGTTCTACACCGCGGTCGTCGGCCTCAAGCCGGTGGCGAAGTGGGCGGGAGGGGCCTATCTGCTCGCCGGCGGGGACTGGATCTGCCTGTCGCTCGACGTGCACACCCGCACCGGCCCGTTGCCCGAATACACGCACCTTGCCTTCAGTACCGGGCACGCCGGGTTCGACGAGCGCGCCGCGACGATCCGCGCCCACCATGTGACGATCTGGAAGGAAAACCGCAGCGAGGGGGCATCGCTGTACTTCCTCGATCCCGACGGTCACAAGCTGGAGCTCCATGCAGGCGACCTGCACAGCCGGCTCGCCGCGCTCGCCACGCATGCGTACCCGGGGCTCGAACTGTACGTCTGACGGCATCGCCGCACGCCCCGGCCAGAACCGGGGACCGCGCTGCCATGGTCAGCCTGGCCGCTTCGACCGCGGCGGCCAGGGCGCCGCGCGCCAGCACGCGTGATAGAACACCTTGAGCTTGGCGTACGCCCCCCAGGGATGGATGGCGAAGCCGTCGCGGAACGCGGCGCTGCGACCGTCGACCCAGGCGCCGATGGTGCCGGCGAACAGCAGATCGACCAGTTCCGACGGCGGGTAGTCCCGACGGATGACCAGCATATCGCCCTCGGCACCGACACCGTCGTTCGACGGCAGCACGGTGCGACCGTCCAGCTGCAGGTAGGAACGTGCACCACGCGCCACGATCTGCCGGGCGCGTCGCACGCCCACCCGTTCGTAGGCGGCGACTTCCGTGCGACCGGGGCGGCAGGTCACGGTAAGCCGATGCTCGCCCTTGCGGTCCACCTGGCGCAGGTCGATCGACGGCGTTGGCGAGGCGATGTCGTAGGTCGCCGTGGACGGCAACCGGCCGTTGTTCACCGCACCGGTCTGCTCCAGTCCGCTTGCGCCGAACCATGCCACCGCACCGGAAGCCAGGGCGGTCGTCGCCACAAGACCGCCGGGATCGATCTGCATGGACTGCAGATAGGCGCGGAATCGCGCACGGTCCAGCTCGGCGCGGGTGAACCCGAGGCGATCGCTACCGCTCGGCGCCCAGCGGTAGAGTCCGCCGAAAAACGCATAGGCGCAGGCATCGACGCAGGTCGCCGCACGACTGTGTCCGGCACCTGGCCAGGTCTTGCGGGGTGCGCCGAGGTGGGTGGCCATGCCGCCGCTGCGGATCATCCGCCCGAGCGCCATGCCGGTGGCGACGTCGCCCGCGCTTGCGCTCAGATAGACGTCCGAACCGGGCGATATGCGCCCGGCACGCACCAACTGCTCGAAGCGTCGCGCTGCGCCGGTGTCGATGCGGCCGTACAGGTACACCTGCGGATGCCCGGCCACGGCGAGCGTCAGGCGGTCGCGGACCACCCGGATGCGCAGGTCGCCACCCTTTGCGCTGGCGACGCCCGAGGCAACACCGAGCCATGCCAGCAGCACGGCAGGCAGCCACCGCAGACGCTTGCCGCTTTCGTGAAGGCGCTCGCCAGCGGTCAGCTTCGCCACACCCTGAGCCATCATCCAGCCATTCGCTGCAAACCCCGCACTCTGGTCGATGGCGCGTGTCCCGCCGATGAACATTCCATCCTGCGCGCCGCTTCGTCCCGTACCGCAGGCATTGCCGCTTCCGGCACCGCGCGCTCAGTGGATCGGAACCTGCCAGCGACTGTGTCCGGGTGGAACCGTGCGTACCGACGGGTAAGCGGCATCGGCGCCGGCCTGATGCCAGTCCAGCTCGATCGACGCGCCATGGTTGTCCACCTCCAGCACCGCGGCAGCCTGCTCGCGTCGCCACGCCAGGTCGACGCGGCTGCCGCCCACGCGCACGCCCCGCACCGACAATTGCCGCCAGCTCGACGGTAGCTGCGGCGCGAATGCGAGTCGGTGCGACGAGGCGTCGACCTCGAGTCCGAGCATCCCGCGCACGGCCGCCGAGAGGAAGGCCGCGGAAGACCAAGTCTGCTCGGGCACCGACTCGCGCTGTGGCATGAAACGCTCGCCGGACTGCACCTCGTGCATGTGGCCCGGGGCGTCCTGCGACGACCACGGCACCAGCCGCAACCATAGCGCGTTCGCCTGGACAGCCCTGCCGGCCCGCCACATCTGTTCGGCCGCGGCGGCGGATCCCAGGCCCCATACGCTGCCGCGCGAGTAGGCCTGCGGGTCGTAGTCCGAGGCGCTCGACGGCTTGCTGCGCAGCCCCCATGCGGTGAGGTAGTCCGGCGAGGCCAGGCGGTCGAATGTCGCCGCAGCTTCCGCCGGGGTGGCCGCGCCACTGGCGATCGCAGCGAGATCCGCGCCGCTGAAGTCGGCGTCCGGCCTGCCGTCGCGGCGAAAGCCGCTGATCCAGCGCCGGTGCGCATCGTCCCGGTAGCGCGAGCGGATCGACGCGCGCGCACGATCGCGATCCGCTTCGGCCTGGCGTGCCAACCCGAGATCGCCCATCGCGCGCGCCATCGATGCCATCGCATCGGCGGCCTCGACCCAGGACGCCGACAGGGTGAGCTCGTCGGTCAGCCGGTCCTGCTCGTTCGCGCTCATCTTGTCGGCCGGCACCCGCGGCAGGCCATCGCCGGCATCGATAGTGGACCGGCAGTAACGCCATGCCGCCATCACCTGCGGCCAGTGCGCGCGCACGAACGCCTGGTCGCCGCTGGCGCGTGCGTAGCCGGCGAGTACCGGCAGGAAGTCGAACGCGATATCCACGTGCGCGTACATGAAGCCGTAGTCGCGCGACCAGTGCAGGAAACCCGCGCTCTGCGACAGTTCATGCCACAGCATGCCGTTGTCCGGGTTCTGGTAGCGCAGGATGAACGCCAGCTCGGCCGCCGCGCGCTCGAAGTCGCCCTCCTGCACCAGCGCGCGCGTGGCCACCAGGCCGTCGCCGGCGAAGTACCATGCGTACTGCGGCCTGCGGGCGCCATGCGACGGACCATAGCCGGCGACCATGCCGCACCCCAGCCGGACGTTGCAGCTCCATGCCTCTTCCAGCGCAACCTGGGCCCAGCGCAATGCGCGGTTGACATCCGCATCCGGCGTGACGACGCGCAGATGCAGCGCGTCGTCGAAGCGCGCCGCGTCCGACGCCAGCGGGGCATCCGGAGCAGCCAGCAGCGCCGACGTGGTCGCGTGGACATCCTCGGCCATTTCGCTCTGTCCGGCGAACACCAGCGTCGCGCAGCGCGCAATGCCGCAGGCCTGCGGCGCCATCTCCAGAAACAGCGGGCGCCCGAAGGTACTGCCGCGCCGGTCGTTGTTCGGCTCGCTGTGCGCAACGGCTTCGGGCGAGGCGACCAGCGCGGCGAAGTGCCCGCTCGGTTCCTTGAACAACAATCCATGGGCGGCGGCATCCCAGGCGAACTCCTGGCCGCCGATCCCGGCCGGCCACATCAGGTTGAGCGAAGGCTCGAAGCGGGCCCGGACGCGGAGCCCGGGATCGCCCTCCACGCGCAGCCGCACGCGCACTCCCGGCAGCGAGCCGCGCGTCTCGATCCGCTCCGACACATGAAATCCCTCGCCCCGGTAGTCGCGCTCGAAGCCCAGTGGGTCGACCGTCGCTGAATCCAGCGCGTCGATGCCATGGACCACGCTGCCGTCGCCGCGCACGAACTCCAGCGCGTAGCCGGAGGCGATCTGCAGCGGGAAGCTCCATATCTCCAGGCCGTCCTCGCTGTAGCCACCGGCGAATGCCCGCAGTCCATGCGCGGCCAGGTAGCGATCGTGGCGGGGCCGCAGCACCGTCCATGCAGGAAGCTCGCCGGAGGCACGGTCGACGACCTCGTCGGCGCGGACCGGCTCCGTCCATCCGGACAGCCCGATCATCGCGAGCAGGAGCAAGGCAAGGCAGCGTCTCGGCATCGTCCCTTCCGATGAGTGCGGAAGGTCATTCTGCCCGTTATTGCCGCATCGCGAGCGCAGTGTGCTGGCGACACAGGCTGTCCGCTCCGGATGCCCGCGAGCGCCGATGCGCATGCCTTCATTCCCGCAGGCTTACCGTCTGGCTCTTCCATAGCGCATCCTCGTGACGATAGAACAGACTCAGCGAGGACGGCTTGTCCGCTTGCCGGGTAGCCATCAACGTCGCCATGTCGAGCACCTCGAAGCGATGGACGAAATGGCCATCGACCCGCGCTTCGCGCGCCGCCAGCATCAGCTGGCTGCGCGGCACCCAGCCGGCGAACTCGATGTAGCCGAGCTGCGGCTCGTCGTCCGCCGGCGGCACCACATCCACCACCCATTGCCGGCCGACGCGACGGAACAGCCACAGCTCGCGCCAGCTGGGCATCGGTTGCACCGCCAGCGCCAACGCGGTGCCTTGCGGATTGGCCCGCGCCGAGCGCGCCCACACCGTGCCGTAGGTGCAGCGCTGCAACAGTGGAGAGTTCTCGCCGTGCTCGCGATCCAGCAACTTGATACAGGTTTCGCCGGGGCGCCCGAGCGTGGTGACCACATGCAACCCCGGGCCGGGCGCGAGTACCGGCGCGGCCGCCCATCGCGAGGCGCCCACGCGGATCGCCGCGTCGTTGTAGGCGGCGCGATCGCGATCGACCAGCGCTCGCGTGTCGACTGCAGCCAGCTCATCCAGGGCCCGCGACGCGGCCGGCTGGGCCGGCTGTCGGCGGCGCGAGCGCTCAAAGGCGATCTGCGCCCAGACCGATGCCATGCGCATGTGCAGCCGGTTCAGGACGTAACGTGGCAGACCCTCGTGCGGCACGCGCTCGAGCAGGTCGGCGCGCCAGGTGTCCAGGGCGTCCCGTTGCACCGGCGTGAGCGCCGGATCGACACAGTCCGGATCGGTCAGCGCCAGCGCCGCGGTCGCCCTCTGCATCGCCGTGGCCGGCAGTGCCATGACGCGGCGGAACGCCTCGCCGTCGTAGCAAAGCGTCATGTGGCCGTGGCGATCGATGCTGTGGATCGCCACGCCGTAATCGGCTGCCACCTCCAGTTGGCCGGAAAGGCGCTGTTGGGCCGACGTGTCGCGGTTGGTCGACGCTCGCCGGGCCAGGCGCGAAGCCATCACGCCCAGTGCGTCGAATGGCTCGGCATCGATCGCCTGGCCCGGCGCGGCCTTCAGGTAGGCCGCGGTGTAGGCGATGCCCAGCGCCTCGCTACCCGGCATGTCGCGCAGGAAACGCACGATCGACAACAGCGCCGGTGCGTCTTCGGCCTGCGACGCGAGGATGTGCACCTGGCTGGCGCGGACGAAGCCGGCGCGTTCGAGGCGATGGTCGTACACCTGCAGGTAGTCCAGCGTGCTTCCGCGCACCTCCAGGCTCTCGCCCTGCCAGAGCAGCGCATGCCGGGCCGACGCGTCACTGGCCTCCGCGCGCAGCGCGATGCCGTCCCGGGTGACCACTGCCAGCGGATGCCCGACCGGCACGGATTGCGCGTGGACCAGCCCCACGCACAGCAGCGACCAGATCCAGCGGTACGCGCTCATGGCGCGTTGCCCGCGGCCGTGCCGGCCTTGCGCGGCGCACCGTCGATCAGCGCCTGGCCAATGAACCCGCCGGTGGCCGGCGGCGGCGCGATGATCACCGAGATCTTGTCCGACAGCTTGTCGGCCAGGGTCTTCTGGATCAGCAGCGGATGCTTGTCGATCAGGCCACCGTCGCGCTCGAGCTGCTCGCTGTTGACCTTGCCGATCTGCTCCAGCCGGTAGGCATCGGCATCGGCCAGCTTGCGCCGGGAATCGGCCTCGCCGGCCGCCTCGATCCGCCGTGCCTCGGCCTCGCCCCTGGCGGCGCGGATGCGTGCGGCACTCTCTGCTTCGGCTTCCAGTTCGCGCTGCTCGATCTGCTTGCGCTTGAACGGCAGCACGTGCTTCATCGCCTCTTCCTGCCCCTTGGCAGCGATCACCTGCTCGTCGGCCGCCGCCTCGGCGGCGGTCTCGCGCTGCGCCTTTTCGGCCTCAGCCTGCAGTTTGGATTCCTGCACCTGCTTGGCCTTCAGCTGCAGCGTGTACTGCATCTGCTCGGTTTCAAGCTCGGTCGCCAGCACCTTGTTCATGCCGTCGCGGTAATCCGGCGGCAGGTCGACATTGCCCATCATCACGTTGCGCAGGACGATGCCGTCGGCCGCCAGCATCGGCTTGAGCTCGCTCTCGATCACGCCCTGGATCTCCTGGCGCTTGGTCGAGAAGATCTCGCGCACGGTGTAGCGCGTGAACACCTTGTAGATCACTCCCTGCACCAGCGGCTCGACCAGGTCGTGGCCGATATGGTCGGGCAGCGACCGCGCCACCTTCGGCAGCGTTGCCGGATCCACCGCGTAGCGGATCGCCAGCTCGACACCGATCGACAGGCCCTCCGACGACTGGAACGGCGCGGCACCATTGGCCTTGGCGCTGCGTTCGGGACGGTAGATCCGATCCTCGAGCGGGAACGTGCGCAGGCTATGGATACCCGGGATCATCAGGCACACGCCCTCACCCACCTCGGTCACCGTGCCGGTCCATGCGTTCACGCGGATGCCGACCTGCTGCGGCCCGATGGTTCCGATCGGTGGATGCCGGTACAGCTCGTAGCCGCCCAGCGCGACCAGGGCCAGCACCAGCACCTTGCGATTGAGCACGCGCGACGCCGCGCCCCTGAGCTTGTTCGAATGCTCCGCCATGTCATTCCCTCCCTGTGCCGTGTCGGTCGAATCGATCCGCCTACGGCCCGGCATGCGCCCTGCGCCGGATGCACGATGCTGGACGCCTGCGCGCCGTCGGCTCGCGCCAAGTAGGCGACCGGGCGAGGTGGCGCACCGGTCGGAGATACGGCGGGTCGGCGACCAGTTATGGCAGCCGGCAGGCAGGCACCGGACCGTGTGGCCACGTGCCCGGTCGGCGCTGCGTCCCCTCGTCGGGGGCGGGCTTCCGAATCGATGTCGATACGCCGGATCGCCACTCGTCGAGAAGACAGGAGAGGCATCTTGCCCCGTCAATCCAGGAGAACCGCCATGCAAAGCAAGAACACCATCTGCCTGTGGTACGACGGCACCGCGCTGGAGGCGGCGACCTTCTATGCCGCAACCTTCCCGGACAGTGCGGTGGGTGCCGTATACCGTGCACCGGGCGACTACCCGGCCGGCCGGCAGGGCGACGTGCTGACGGTGGAGTTCACGGTGATGGGCATCCCGTGCCTGGGTCTCAATGGCGGCCCCGGGTTCCGCCACAGCGAGGCGTTCTCGTTCCAGGTGGCGACCGACGACCAGGCCGAGACCGACCGACTGTGGAGCGCGATCGTCGACCACGGCGGCCAGCCGAGCGCCTGCGGCTGGTGCAAGGACAAATGGGGCCTGTCGTGGCAAATCACCCCGCGCGCCCTCACCGCCGCGATCGCCGATCCCGACCCCGCCGCAGCCAGGCGCGCGTTCGAGGCGATGATGACGATGGGCAAGATCGATATTGCGGCGATCGAAGCCGCGCGGCGCGGCTGACGGCAGCCGCTTCGCCACCGGCGTGGGCCGGTCGCGCCTCCCTCCGCGCCTGTCGAGCCCGCCGCGGGCCACTCGTCGACACCATGCCGCGGCGGCCCCGTCGCGGCTTACATCACCAAGGAAACCCAGTGAGCAAACTCATCTTCATCAACCTCCCGGTGACCGACCTGGAACGGTCCAAGGCGTTCTACGCGGCCGTCGGTGCGGTCAACAACCCGGCATTCAGCGATGCGACTGCCGCCTGCATGGTCTTCTCCGACACGATTCACGCCATGCTCCTGACGCACGGGAAATGGCGGCAGTTCACCGGCAAGCGGATCGTCGACGCGCACACGGAGGCGCAGGTACTGCTGTGCCTGTCGGTAGACGATCGCGACGCAGTGTCCAGCCTGGTCGACCGCGCGTGCGCCGCTGGCGGCGCGGCCGACCCGACCCCGGTGCAGGACTACGGCTTCATGTACGGTCGCAGCTTCGAGGATCCGGATGGCCATATCTGGGAGGTGATGTGGATGGATCCCTCAGCGATCCCGCCGCACGGCTGAGGCGTCTGCCGGCGCTGACTGCGTGGGTGCCGGCCGACCGCCGGTGCTCCCCAGCGAACGGGGGCCCGGCTTTCCCGGTGGACCGCCCCCCACGACCGACAACGCAGCAACGGCTACGGCTGTCCGGATGGCGCAACCGTGGTGACCCGGTAGTGGCTGGCCTGGAACCGGCACATCGTCGCCGGCCCCGCCTTGGTGAACTCGATCGCCGACTGCACCGCCACCAGATCCGGCCGGTCGGGGTCGACGATATCGCCGTCCAGTACCTCGACATACGTCCGCCCGCGGAAGCGCACGACCCGCACCGGATGGTTCTGCGAACCGTCGAGGCTGTCCGGGTTTTCGGCCACGCCGTGCAGCGATGCCTGCAACTGCGGTGCACCGAGGTCGATCGCGCCGTCCGCCGCAGTGTCCTTGTCGTCCAGGATCAGCGGGAACTCGGTGTCATGTTCCACTCCGCACCCCCCGCCCGAGTACACGCTGTACTGGAGGATCGCGACGGGCCGCACTGTCCCGCGGTTGTCCAGATCGGCGCGCCCCACCCGGCTGACCGAAAAGGTCCCGGCACCCCTGCCGGGCGCGCCGAAGATCGCCCGCCGCAGTTCGCCGCTGGCGGGCCTCATCGGCACCGGTACCGCATCCGCAGCCAAGGCACGGCAAAAGCCGGGATCGCCGCGCTCGACCACCGGTGCGCCAGCGGTCGGCAATTGCTGCACGCGGCAGGCGAGATGGCGGCCGCCATCGCGGTCGATACGCGACACGAAGAAGTCGCCGCCCCTCGCCGAGAGCAAAAGCGGGCGGCCGTCAACACGGACCATGGACTCGGCCACGTTCGCGTCCCAGCCGTTGCCACCGAAATAGAGCTGGAATGGATTGTTCGCCTGGACATCGTCGGGCGAGAGCCGCCGTTTCAGGTCGGCGGTCCACACATACGCCAGCTCCGAAGTGCACGAGTCACCCTCCCGATCCAGGACCACCGCCATCGCATGGCCGTCCACGCGGATGGGCACATAGCCGGCAGCCGTATGCTGCCCGCCATCGTCGTCACCGAAATTGCGCGCCCCGTCTGCGTCGGGCACCTGCATCACCCGCATCGCATCGAGCGCTCCCGGCTCCGTCGCGACATCCCGGTTGACCCGGCGATCGACCGCCGCGCACAGCGATGCCGCATCCCGCGCGGTGAACACCGACGCTTTGCCGCCCGTCGACGCCGGTGCGTCCGATCCCTGTCGGCTGCCCTGCACCGTGGCACGGGCCTGCAGCACGGTCGATGGGAGCACCAGCCCGATCGCCAGGACGGCCAGGCCGACCAAGGGTGTCCGAGCCCGCCGTTTGTCATACGCGATATCACGCATCCGTGGCTTCCTGCGTTGCGGCCGGCGTCCCGGCCTTCTCCGTCGCGATCTCCCGGGACGCCGGGGAACGCAGCCGTTGGTAATACCGAGCCGGCCACCGCCGACGGACGCGACGGCCGCTCGCGCGGCGGCATGCCGCGCCCGGCACGCGGGTCAACCGGCCGCCGGGGCGCGGCCCTCCCCGACACCCTTGCGCACCGCCAGCTCCGCGGCGATGCCGCGGTCGGCAAATTCATCCAGCGAGGCAGCCTCGGCCTCCGGCACCAACCCGCCGGCACGCGGACGCGCCAACAGGACGCACGTCTCGATCGTGCGAAAGCGATCAGGCAACGCATCCGTATTGCCGTTCATCGTGGCACTCCGTTCCTTGGGTGTCGCGCCCACGTCCCCGGCTCACCTGTCGAGCAAACGGGGCGGATGACCGCGCTCCGTCAACCGTTACCCGGCAACCAGCATCTGGTAGGGCGGAAGGTTGCTGCTGACCAGTTCCTCGGCTTCGTAGGCGGCGCGCAGCGCGTCGGCGGCCTGCATGTAGCCGGTAAGCAGGTCTTCCAGATCGGTCACGTCTTCGTCTTCCCCAGCCCGATCGATCTGCGCTTCGAGGGCACGGATCTGCCCGTGCACCGCCTGCACCGCCATCAGCAGGGTCTGTCCGTCGACTTCAGCCATGGTTCTCGACTCGACTATGGAAATGGATCAGGCCAGCTCGACCTTGCGGGCAAGGGCATTGCGCGCGAGATTGTCCAGCGCCCCCTTGAATGCGTCCACCCGCATCGACTTGGCGGCGCACTCGATCTGGTAATGATTGGCCTTGAAGCGCTCGTTGTAGCCCGTCTCGCGGATCACCAACGACCTGGGTATCGCGGTTCCCTCGGGAATCTCGAAGGAAAGCCAGCTCTTCCCCTTGAAGACTCCCTTCACATCGAACAGCGACGTGCCGCCTGCCGACTTCACCCACTCCTGCCCCAGGCCATCGCGGAACAACTACACATCGGCCCGGCGCATCGAGCCGTTGGACAACTGCCGCGGGTAGAAATCGGGGTAGAGGACACACGGCGCGGGTTCTCCCTCGATCACCGCGCCCTCGGGAAAATCGTCCTTGCGCACCGAACGCCAAAGCGTCTTGTCCGTCGTGGTCATGGCATCGTCCTTGTGCAATGGGCCGGTTCCACCAGGAGTATGCGACCAAACCGTTCGCCGGGGCGACTTTGTCGCCCGAGCCTGCCGCGCACCGGCGGCGACTCGCAGCGCGGCCGTCTGCCGTCGGCGGCATGACGCATCGCCACCAACGGCCGGGGCCGCCGCAAGCCGAGATCGGCGCACCACCCGACGCGTCCATGCGTGCCTCGGGAACGACCTGCATTCGCTCCCTGTCCAGCCCCCGCGCGGATCAAGCCGGGGCCCGCGCATCGAGCGCTAGCAACGGCAGGCGCTGGCGAAGTTTCCCTCCTGAAGGCAGGAGGACGGCGTGCCCGGCACGGCCTTGCCGTGATCCCGCCCCCTCCCTCCGGCCTGCGCACATCGCGACGCCCCGGATGCCGCCTTCGCGACACCGGCAACATGAGCGCCCCGGCCTTGCCCGTGGCGCGTCGCCGCCACACTGCGCGCCGGCCCGTCCATGGGCCGCAACTGTCCGCGACCAGGCTCTCGACGCTCAACCGCCTTCGTCAGCGGTAGTCACCGACAGCGTCGATGCCATGGCCGGCCGGTAGGCGACGCTCGCCCCCGGCACGGCAACCAGCCTGCAGCGGCGGCCCTGCGATGGGTCGACCCCTTTGCAGTACACGTTGACGATGGCCACCGTGTTCTGCGCGGCATCGACCAGCCGGATCTGCTTCGCCAGGCCGAAACCCGAGTTGTCGATGGCCACGGCCACATAGGGGCTCCGGGCAAGACCCCGCTTGCGTAACGTTTCGGAGGCCGCGGCCGCCCGCTGCGCGTGCATGTACTTCTGGTGCGTATGGCCGACCAGGGCCTGCAGCCCGTAGCCCGTGTCGAAATCGATGGCATAGATCTCGTAGGGTGCCGGCATGACGGTGACGTCCTGCAACTCGGTGGTCTGGTCCTGGGCGGCACCGATGCTGGGGACGCATGCGAGGCCGAAGGTCACGATTGCGGCTGAGATGAGTTGTTTCATGGGAGCCTCCCGGACGAGCGCCGATGCCCGTCGGGCAAGGATTCTGGGCCGGCGCCGCGGCGTTTGCTTGAGGAATCCATGAGGAATCTGCGTGGATTGGAGGGGTGACTTTCGGCAGGCCTGCGTGCGCGGCACCGAAGCCGTTACCGGTGAAACCGTCGCCAGGTGCGCCACCGCGATGCCCGGACGACGTCGTGCCGATGCCGATCCCCGCCCTTCCCGATCCATACCGGACGCTGACCGTCCAGCGAAAAAATGACCTTCAGCAGACGACTGCCGATCATCGCCGGGGGCACACTACGCGCGCAGGGTCAGTCGCCGAGAGGTACCGTCATGCCGCGCTCCGAACCGGACGATCATTGGTGCTACCAATGCGACGACATCGTCGTCGATCCCTACGCGCACCGACTGGAGCGCGCCGGCCAGGAGCGGCCACTGGAACCCAAAGCCTATGCAGTACTGCTGACGCTGCTTGAGCAGGCCGGCGACGTGGTCGACAAGACGACCCTGCTCGACACCGCCTGGGGCCACCGCCACGTCACCGCCGGTGTGCTCGCGCATGCGGTGTCGCAACTGCGCCACGCCCTGGGCGACTCGGCACTCCATCCGCGCTACATCGCCACCGTGCACACCATCGGCTACCGCTTCATCGGCGAGGTGCATCGACGGCCGCGCTGCGCCGGTGTGGTATCGGATGCCGGGCGAAATCGTGGCGCAGGAAATCAGGCGGCGGAGCCGACCTCCCAGGACGCCTGCGTCTAGCCAGCGGACCCGGGCGGCATCCTGATGCTTATTCCTTGGACCGGCTTACCGGTGCGTGGCGCGCAAGGAACGCCGCCATCGCATTGTCCGCCTCCAGCGACCAGATGGCGGCAACGTGGCCCTTGCCGGCCACCGGTACGAAGATCTTGTCGGTCGAGCCGGCTGCAGCGAAATCTGCGCGCCCCTCGGCGATGGGAATGACTTCGTCGGCCGTCCCGTGCACCACCAGCAGCGGGCCGCGATAACGCCGCAGTTCCTCGGCATTGCGGATGCCGTCCTTCACGCTGGCCGCCACCTCCACCGGCCGGTGCAACGCCCGGGCGATATTGGCAGGCAGCGCATCGGCCGCGGCCAGCGGATCGAGCAGCACCAGCCCGGCCAGCGCGGGCCGGCTGGCAGCGACATGGCTGGCGAATATCGAGCCCAGCGACCAGCCCACCACGTACACCGGTCGCCCGGCCGCCTTTCTCGTCGCCAGGTCGTAGATGGCCAGCGCATCGGCGCGCGCCTTCGCCAGCGATATCGCGCCGTCGCTGAAGCCGGTGCCGCGGTAATCGAAGGTCAGCAGGTTGACGCCGAGCTGGGCATAGAAGAAACCATCGCGGGCCTGCGTGAACGCGTCGCCGATGGTCTCGTTGTTGCCATGGAAGCTGACCACGAACGGCGCACCGGCCAGCGGCGACGGGTAGAACCACCCACGCAGGGTCGCGCCGTCGGCGGCAGTCAGCAGCACCGCCTGACGCGAATCGTCCTTCGCCGCATCGGTCCACACGCTGATCGGCAGACGCTTGGCCGGATGGAACAGCCGGGCGTCGTCGAACCGCAGCGGGGCGACGCGGGCGGCGGGAGCGTCCGCCGCACGGACCGGTGCCACCCCGGGCAGCAGGCAGCCAAGCACGCTCGCTACGCACACCACAGACCAGCTCGGCATGCCGTGCCGCTTGCCTCTTCGTGATCCAAAATCCGTCATCGCGCCATTCCCCGGATGCCGCTGGATTCGCGTAGCGGCAAAGAAACGCTGGTCAGTCGTCCAAGGGCCAGACCCAGCCCCGGCTTGCGGCATGCCGGAACCCGCCAACATCCTCCCCGATGCATGTCATCTTGCCCTCTCCAGGGTGGCGTTGAACACATGCTTGAAGTGATTTCGATCGAACGCCTCTTTCGACCTCAGTTCGCTCAACGGGAAATGAGGCGGCGGGATGCAGGTCAACGCCAGACGTCCTGATGCGAGCCAGGCGGGCGTCGCTGTCTGGGGCACGCTCGCTTCTGCGTGAAGCTCAGCGCTGGTCGCGCACAGGGTGCGCTCCTACGAGGCCCGCCACCGGTAGGAGCCCACCCTGTGGGCGACCTCGCGGGCGTCGCTGTCTGGGGCACGCTCGTCTTCTGCGTGAAGCTCAGCGCTGGTCGCGCACAGGGTGCGCTCCTACGAGGCCCGCCACCGGTAGGAGCCCACCCTGTGGGCGACCCCGGCGGGCGTC
>JABLTH010070099.1_pt1 | contig 26765 bp, 22 predicted proteins | sample 7875711 | NCBI WGS metagenome assembly JABLTH01 (sample SAMN14941262, study PRJNA633318) | bioreactor metagenome | isolation source: bioreactor | place: China | collected 2019-03-05 | reverse complement strand
GATCCGGTTGATCGACGGGATCGCGAATACCGAGACGAGTATCTTGCTGTCGACGCACAAGGCGTGACGCGGGCGGCGCCTGCGTCAGCCCGTGTTCGGGTTGGGTCGGGCGTCAGGCGCGAGGCATCAGGCGAGTGACGCCGGTTCCGGAAACACCGGCTCACCCAGCGTCAGCATCAACCGGTTCGCCCACGCGAAGATCGCGACCGCGTGCGGCTGGTCGAGAATCTCCTCATGGGTCAGCCCTTCGGCTTGCAGCGCGGCGATATCGCGCGCATCGACCGTTTCGGGACGCTCCGTCAGTGCGATCGCATAACGCACGATCGCGCGTTCGCGCGCCGTCGTGCCGGCCGTCGCCGGATCGTCGAATACCTGCTCGATCGCGTCGGTGCGTTTCGCGAGCTGCGCGAAGCGCTGCGCATGCACGGATGCGCAATACACGCAGCCGTTCACGCGCGACACGGCCGTGCTGGCGAGTTCGCGCTCGGCGCGCGACAGCCCGCCGGGGCCGTACATGATCGCGTTGAACACGCCCGAGCGTTGCCGCAGGATCTCGGGCAGATGGACGAGCAGCAGGTAATAGTCGGATGTCTTCGCTTGCGGGTGGCTCGCGTCGAGCACGGCCAGCTGCTCGGGCGTCGCGGCATCGAGCGAAACGGTGTCGAGCCAGGCGCGCCAGCCGAGCGTGTCGGACGTGAAGCCGTGGGCGCTCGTCGTCATGCGGCCTCCGTTGCTGTGCGTGCCTGAAGCGCCTGCGCGGCAGCGGCGACGCGCAACTGGTACGCGACGAACGCCACGAGCTGCGACAGCGCGACGATCGCGGGCGTCGTGAGCCCGGCCGACTTCAGCGCGTCGAGATCGGACGGGCGCGCATCGACAGGGGCGAGCGTCAGCAGGCGTGCATGCGCCAGGATCGCGCCGATGCGTCGAGGCAGCGCATCGAACGCATCGGCATCCGCGCGTGCGATATCGTCGAGCGTGCCGCCCGCGTCGATCAGCCGCGCGCGATAGGTGTCGGTCAATGCCGGCGCCTTCGATTTGTGCGCGACATACCGGGCCGTGTGCAGTCTTTCGATTAACGAAAGATCGGGCAGCGCGGGATCGAACAGGGCAGCCTCGCTCAGCCGCGTATGAAGCAGCACCTTCTCGCGCGCGCGGCGCAGTGCGGCGATCGCGTTGCCGTCGTGCAGGCCGGCCACCGCATCGATCGTGTCCGGCGCATCGGCCGGCGTGATGGATTCAGTCATCGTTCAGGATTCCTTCGTCGTTTATGTGGTCGATGGGCGAGCGCTCATGCATCGGCGTCGCGCCACTCGTCGCCTTGCAGTTCCGCGTTCGCGTATGCGACGAGCGCGTCGTAGTGGCGATCGCGATCCGCGTCGAACAGCCGGCTCGCGATGCCGCGCGCGAGCCGCTCGGCGCCCGCGCTGATCGCCGGGATATCGCCGGACAGCTTGCCGTGGCTCAGGCTCGCCGCATGGTTGAAGCAATGGATTCGCGTGACGGCCGGGCATGCGCCGGGCTCGCGTTCCTGGAACGAGAATGCGGGGCCGAGATCGGGTGACTCCGCGAGTTCGTCGAGCCACAAACCCGATGCCGGCCGATAACGATCCTTCCAGCGCCGCACGTGCGAACCGAACGACGCGAATTCCGCGCGTGTCGTCCAGTCCGAATGAAAGCCCGTCGCGAAGATCAGGAAATCGACGGTGTAGCGCCCGCGCGGCGTCGTCACGTCGAGGCCGTCCGCATGCTCGGCGAGCGTCTCGATCGGGCTGCCCGCATGAAAATGTGCATGCTCGTGGCGCGACACGCGCAGCACGCTGTCGCGCGGCGGCGGCGTCTGCGACGTCAGCGCGTAGTGCATGAAGCGCCACTTCGTCGCGTCGTCGAGATCGGCATAGCCGTGTACGAGCCCCGGGCTGCCGATGCCCGTCAGCTTGTTGATGCGCGGAATGTCCGCGCGGCGGAAGAACAGGTCGACGCGCGCGGCGCCGGCTTCGAGCGCGGTACCTGCATTGTCGAACGCGGACGCGCCCGCGCCGACCACGCCGATGCGCTTGCCCGCGAGCGCCGCGAAGTCGATCGGCTCGGACGAATGCGCCCAACGCGCGCGCGGCGCGCGGTGCGCGACGGGCGGCACGTACGGGCCGCCGAGCCCGTCGCGGCCGGTCGCGAGCACGACGTGCCGCGCGAGCAGCGTCTGCGCTTCGCCGTTGCCGCGCACGTCGAGCGCGAGCAGGCCGTCGTCGCGTGGGCGCAGCGCGACGAGCGTGGTGTCGTTGCGCACCGGCAGGTCGAGCACGCGCCGGTACCAGCGCAGGTAATCCATCCATTGCGTGCGCGGAATCTTGTAGAGCGCGTCCCATGCATCGCGGCCGTATTGCGCTTCGAACCAGGCGCGGAATGTCAGCGCGGGCAGGCCGAGCGCAGGGCCCGCGAGCTGCTTCGGCGAGCGCAGCGTGTCCATCCGCGCGAACGTGACCCATGGCCCTTCGTAACCGGCGGGCGCGCGGTCGATCACGCACTGGTTGTCGATGCCGAGCAGACGCAGTTCGGCCGCCGCCGCGAGCCCGGCCATGCCGCCGCCGACGATAGCGACGTCGAGCACGCGTGTGCCGTCGGCTTCGCGCGGCGGCACCCACGACGGCGCGGGCAGGTCGAGCCAGCGCAGGTCTTGAGCGAGCCGGGTTTCGAGTGCGTGGAGTGCATCGGGGGGCATCGTCATGCGGCCTCCGGGCGCGTGCGGCGCGATCGTGCCGTGCGTGGCGGGCTGGAAGGGCGTGAAGGATTTGAAGGATTCGAAGGACGTGACGGGCGCCCGGCACGCAGCCGGTCGCCGCGCAGCAGCGCGTCGTGCGCGGCGGCCTCGTGAAAGATCACGTCGTCGAGCAGTGTGCGCGTCGTACGGTGCAGCGCGTCGAGCAACGCATCGACGGCCGCCGTGCGCGCCTTGCCCGCCGGCGTCGCGACGCCGAACGCGAACGGGATGTCGACGTCGAGCGGGCGGACGACGACGCCGTCGACCGGCAGTGCGACACCGGTGGCCGGATCGACGATGCCGATCCCGATGCCGGCACGCGCGGCCATCACCGCATTCAGCGACGCATTGGTTTCGATGAAGACGCGTGCGTCGACCCGCGCGGCCGCGAATGCCGCATCGATCCGCTGGCGCAGCCGGTGCCGGTTCGCGACCGTCACGATGCGGCGGCGCGCGAGATCGCGCAGCGCGATGCGCGGCTGCGCCGCGAGCGGGTCGCCGGCGGGCAGCACGGCGACACACGGCGTCTGCGCGATCCAGTGCACGTCGAGCCCCGCATGCGCCATCGGCAGCGTGACGACGCCGATGTCGGCCGTGCCGGCCAGCACCTCGTGCACGACATGCTCGGCCGATTCGCTGCGCAACTGGTAGTGCGGCGCCTGCGCGTCGTCGGGCAGCGCGGCGAGCGCGGCCGGCACGAGCGTCGCCGCGAGCGAAGGCGTCGCCGCGATGCGCACGGGTTCGGCGGTTTCGTCGCCGAGCGCCCGTGCGCGCGCCTCGATCGCACGCAGGCCGACCAGCGAGCGCTCGACTTCCTCGTAGAGCAGGAACGCACGCCGCGTCGGCGTGACGCGCGGGCCGTGCCGGTCGAACAGCGCGTAGCCGAGATCGGCTTCGAGCTCCTGGATCTGCCGCGTGACGGCCGGCTGCGAGCGGCCGAGCAGTTCGCCCGCGCCGGTCACGCTGCCGGTCGACATGACCGCGGAAAACGCTTCGAGTTGATGCAGCTCCATGACACCTTCCGATGATGCGATTTGCGCATTGTAGAAGTGTGAGCATGCGTGATTCATATAATGAATTTTGCTATCGACAGCGCGAAAACTGCGAAGCGCAGGATCGTCGCGATGGCCGGACGGGCGCGCGTGCGTGCCGGTGGCGACGCGTGACGTACCGGAAACGCCAATCGAATCAACGCGATGCGATGCGTGCCGCCTCATCGCGCGCGGCGGCGCGTGCAGGCGGCCGTTCGCGGGCGTCGCCGGCTTCGCGCCGCGCCCGATATCGATATACGCAAAACTTCGTTGGATCGTCCTGAACCGGATGGTTACATGCCCTCACTCTTTTCGACTGACTGAAGCTGGGGGACGCATGAACGTTTCGGGGAACGACGCACGCGGCGCATGGCGGCGCGTGCTGGGCACGGTGGCGGCGCTCGCTGCCGCATGGGGCTTGTCGACGGGCGGCGCGCTCGCGGCGGGCGTATCGGGCGAGCCGGTGGTGATCGGCGTGAGCGGGCCGCTCACGGGCCAGGACGCGCAATACGGCGAGCAATGGAAGCGCGGCTTCGATCTCGCGCTCGACGAGATCAACGGCAGCGGCGGCATCCATGGCCGGCCGCTCGCGATCGACTTCCAGGACAGCCGCAGCGACCCGCGCCAGGCCGTCGCGATCGCGCAGAAGTTCGTCGCCGATCCGCGCATCGCGATCGAGCTGGGCGACTTCTCCAGCGCGACGTCGATGGCTGCATCGCCGATCTACCAGCGCGGGCAGCTGATCCAGTTCGGCTTCACGAACTCGCACCCGGATTTCACGAAAGGCGGCGATTATCTGTGGAGCACCGCGCTGAGCCAGGCCGAGGAGCAGCCGCTGCTCGCGCGCTACGCGGTGAAGGAGCTCGGCTTCAAGCGGATCGCGGTGCTGTACCTGAACACCGACTGGGGGCGCACCAGCAAGGACATCTTCGCGAAGGCGGTGACGGGGCTCGGCGCGCAGGTCGTCGCGGCCGAAGGCTACCAGCCGACGGAGAAGGATTTCCGCTCGACGCTCGTGCGCATCGGCGAATCGAAGCCCGATTCGATCGTGCTGATCTCGTACTACGCGGACGGTGCGCAGATCGTGCGCCAGGCGCGTACATCGGGGCTCACGCTGCCGATCGCGGCGGTCGGCTCCGTGTATTCGCCGAAGTTCCTCGAACTGGGCGGCACGGCCGTCGAAGGCGTCTATACGGAATCGAACTTCTTCCCGGCCGAACCGCGCCCCGAGGTGCAGGCGTTCGTGCAGCGCTATCGCGCGAAATTCCACGCCGATCCCGATTCGTTCGTCGCGCGCGCGTACGACGCGCTGATCCTGTCGGCGGAAGTGCTGCGCCGCTACGGCACGACGCGCCAGGCCGCGCACGACGGCTTCGCGAAAATCAGCGACGTGCCGAGCGTGATCTTCGGCAAGGTGCGCTTCGATCCGCAGACGCGCCGCGTCGCGGGCGCGCGCACCGTGTATCTCGTCGTGAAGCAGGGGCAGTGGGCGCTGTGGGACGGCGCGAAACCGCAGCTCGCGGCGCGCTGACCCCGAACCGCATGCACGTGACGGACGCATCGTGATGGCTTCCTGGCTCGACTACACGCTCAACGGCCTCATCGTCGGCAACATCTACGCGCTGCTCGCGGTCGGGCTCGCGCTGATCTTCGGCGTGTCGCACCTGATCAACTTCGCGCATGGCTCTGTGTACATGGTCGGCGCATTCATCGGCTGGCTGTGCCTGACGCGCTTCGGGCTGCCGCTGCCGGTCGCGCTCGCGGCGGTCGTCGTCGGCTGCGGCGCGCTCGGCGTCGCGATCGAGCGGATCGGGCTGCGGCCGCTGCGCCACGCGGCGCGCATCGCGCCGCTGCTCGCGACGATCGGTATCAGCTTCATCCTCGACCAGCTCGCGCAGCTCGCCTTCGGCGCGGACCCGCGTGCGGTGCCGACGCCGCTGCCGGACTGGCATCTGCGCATTGCCGGCGCGACGCTCGGCTCGCTCGACCTGCTGATCGCGGGCATCGGCATCGCGGCGGCCGCGCTGCTGTACGGCTTCCTGCGCTTCACGCGGCTCGGCTGGGCCGTGCGCGCGACCGCGCAGGATCGCGACGCGGCGCTGCAGATGGGCGTCGACGTCGATCGCGTGAACCAGACCGTGTTCGCGATCGCGTGCGCGCTCGGCGGCGTGAGCGGGCTGCTGGTCGGCATGTACTACAACAGCATCGATCCGGCGATGGGCTTCCAGGCGACGCTGAAGGGCGTCGTCGCGCTGCTGATCGGCGGGCTCGGCAACGTGCCGGGCGCGATCGCCGGCAGCCTGCTGCTCGGCCTCGTCGAGAGCTACGGCGTCGCGCTGTTCGGCACGAGCTACCGCGACCTGTTTGCGTTCGGACTGCTGATCGTGTTCCTCGTGGGGCGGCCGAACGGCCTGTTCAGCGGGAACCGCGCGCTGCCGCCCGAGCCGATGACGGGCACCTTCCTCGCGGCCGCGAAGGCGGTGCGCGTGCCGCGTCCGGTGCTCGTCGCGCTGATCGCATTGGCCGCCGTGCTGCCGTGGCTCGGCGCGTCGCCGTACGTGCTGCAGACGCTGACCAACGCGTGGCTGTACGGGCTGCTCGCGCTGAGCCTCACGCTCGTCGCGGGCACGGTCGGGCAGATCTCGCTCGGCCACGCCGCGCTGCTCGTGATCGGCGCGTACGCGTCGGCGCTGCTGTCGTCGGATCTCGGCTGGTCGCCGGCCGTGACGATTCCGTGCGCGGGCGCGATCACCGCCGTGCTCGGCACGCTGCTCGTCTATCCGGCATTCCGGCTGCGCGGGCACTACGTGTCGATCGCGACGCTCGGCATCGGCGAAGTCGTGAGCCTCGTGATCCTGAACTGGGACGGCCTCACGCGCGGCCCGCTCGGCATCACCGGCATCGCACCGCTGCCGTGGGCGACGACCGCGCGCGCCGCGTACTGGTTCACGTTCGCGGTGCTCGTCGTGTTCGCGCTCGTGCAGGTGCGGCTGCTGCGCTCGCATCTGGGCCGCACGCTGCGCGCCGTGCGCGAGGACGACGTCGCCGCGCGTGCGCACGGCATCGCGCCGAACCGCTACAAGGCGATCGCGTTCGCGGTCGGCGGTGTCGCGGCGGGCGTGAGCGGCGGGATCGCCGCGCACCTGTACAGCTACATCAATCACCAGACCTTCGATTCTCAGGTGTCGATCCTCGCGCTGACGATGGTGATCCTGGGCGGCCTCGGCAACGTGCTCGGCGGCATCGTCGGCGCGATCGCGCTGATCGGGCTGCCCGAGCTGTTCCGCTGGGCGGCCGATTACCGGATGCTGATCTACGGCCTCGTGCTGCTGCTGCTCGTCCGGTTCCGGCCGCAGGGCCTGCTCGGCACGGTGTGAGGAGGAACGCGATGACCACCAATCGACTCTTGCTCGACGTGCAGGGCCTGACGCGCCGCTTCGACGGCGTGACCGCGCTCGACGGTGCGAGCCTGACACTCGCCGACGGCGAGTTGCTGAGCGTGATCGGCCCGAACGGCGCGGGCAAGTCGACGCTGTTCAACCTGATCGCGGGCGCCGACCGGCCCGACGCCGGCCGCGTGACGTTCGATGGCCGCGACATCACCGGCACCGCGCCCGAACGCCTCGCGGCGCTCGGCATCGCGCGCACGTTCCAGCACGGCCGCGTGTTCGGCAACCTGAGCGTGCTCGACAACGTGCTGATCGGCGCGCATGCGCGGCTGCGCGCGGCGCGGCCCGGCTGGCCGGCGCTCGGCGCGGCCGCCGAAGTGCTGCGCGCGCTCGTGCGGCCCGCGTCGGTGCGGCGCGAGGAAGCCGGACTGCGCGAAGAAGCGCGCGCGATCGTCGCCGGCTTCGGCGAACGGCTCACCCCGCGCATCGATCATCCGGCGCACAGCCTGTCGTATGCGAACCGGCGGCGCGTGGAGATCGGCCGCGCGCTCGCGCTGCATCCGCGCCTGCTGCTGCTCGACGAGCCGACGGCCGGGATGAACGAGACGGAGACGGCCGAGATGCTGCAACTGATTCAGTCGCTGAAGGCGCGCGGCCTGACGATCCTGCTGATCGAGCACAAGCTCGAACTCGTGATGCGCGTGTCCGACCGCGTGATGGTGCTCGACAACGGCGTGAAGATTGCCGAAGGCGCGCCGCGCGACGTGCGGCACGATCCGCACGTGATCGAGGCATACCTCGGCCGCCGCCATGCGGGCGGCACGCCGGCCGATCGGGCGGTGCAGGCAGCCGCATGACCGACACTTCTTCCGGATTGCGAATGAACATGACCGATGCGCTGCTGAAACTCGAACACCTCGACACGTTCTACGGGCCCGTGCAGGTGCATTTCGACGTGAACTTCGAAGTCGGTCGCGGCCAGATCGTCAGCCTGCTCGGCGGCAACGCGAGCGGCAAGTCGACCACGATGAAGCTGATTCTCGGGCTGATGCGGCCGAAGCGCGGCGTCGTGCGCTTCGACGGCGACGACGTGACGGCGCTCGCGACGCCGCAGCGCGTGCGGCGCGGGATCGCGGCCGTGCCCGAGGCGCGGCGGCTGTTCGGCGACATGAGCGTGCGCGAGAACCTGCTGATGGGCGCGTACACGCGCGGCGACCGCACGGCGGTGGCGGAGGACTACGAACGCGTGCTCGACCTGTTTCCCCGCGTGCGCGAGCGGCTGACGCAGCGGGCGGGCACGCTGTCGGGCGGCGAGCAGCAGATGCTGGCGATGGCGCGCGCGCTGATGGCGCGGCCGAAGCTGATCTGCATGGATGAACCGACGATGGGGTTGTCGCCGCTTTACGTCGACAAGGTGCTCGAACTGATCGACGCGATCAACAAGCAGGGCGTGACCGTGTTCATGGTCGAACAGAACGCGAGCCTCGCGCTGGAGATCGCGCATTACGGGTACGTGCTGCAGACCGGGCGCGTCGTGCTCGAAGGCCCGGCGAGGGCGTTGCTCGACGACGAGCGGATCAGGGACGCGTATCTCGGCGGCGAGGTCGCGGCCTGATCGCGCGCTCCGGGCCGGGGGCGCGGCGGTGCATGGCCCGCCCGCGCACCCGCCGCTTCAACGGAAGATAAACGCGACGACCGCGTCGCAATGCGCATCGATCGCTTTCTCGTCGAGCGCGTCGATGCCGTGCGCGTAGCGCATTTCCGCGGTCAGCAGGTACGGCACCTGCGCGATCGCGGTAATCATGTACAGCAGCACGACCGGGTCGATCCGCGCGAGCCCGTCGGTCGTTTCGCTGACGTAGCGCACCAGCGGCACCGAGCGATCGTGGCGCGGCCGCACGAAGGTTTCCGCCATCCACTTCAGGCGTTCCGAATCGCGATTGGCCTCCTGCATCATCAGCCGCGCGTGCTCGGGGTGCGCCGCGCAATAGCGCACGTAGTTGCGGATGTACTGCTTGACGGCGTCGATCGAGAACGTGTCCGACGCCGGGTCCGGCAACGCGACGCCTTCCATGAACCGGTCGAACAGCTGCGTCACGCTGGCGCGCCACAGGTTCTCCTTGTTGCCGAAGTAGTAGCGGATCATCGCGTGGTTGACGCCTGCCGCGTCCGCGATGTCGCGCAGGCTGACCGCGTCGAAACCGCGGGTCGAGAACTGTTCGAGCGCGATCCCCAGAATGTCCGAACGGGTCTGCTCGCTGCGTTCCTGCTGTGCCTGCCTTGCAATCTGCATCTGTCCTGTCCTTGATCGAATCCCCGGATTGTGCCGTCCGCGCGGATCGGCCGCAACGGGCCCTCCCGACCCGCCGCCGCGCGCCGGGGCGACCTCCTGGGCCGCCCGGGTCGGGGAAAACCCCGCCGTCGTTGCCGCCTTTACCCGCTTGACACTCACGCTCAAAACAATAATTATCCACTCGGATAATTATTTGGTGGAAACAGTTCGGCTGACGGTGCAAGCGTGGTGTCGGCCGGTCCCATTCATACGAAGTAACGCGTGATGACATCCTCGACTCGACTGCAGACCCCCATCGAATCCCCGGCCGCCGAGAGCATGGCGCCGGCGGATTGTCCCGACGCCCGTGCGCGGGAGACCGAAGCCCGCATGACCGACGACGAGCGGTTTTCGCTGCTCTACAGCCTGATGGTGCGCGTGTTCGGCCGCACCGGCCGCGAGCCGCGCGTGCCGGCCGACCTGCCCGTCATCGCCGGCTACGTCCCCGGCGTGCCGCGCCTCGGCGTGCCGGCGCTGAAGCTGGCCGACGCCAGCCTCGGCCTGCGCCATACCGAAACCGCGGACGAGCGCGCGACAGCGTTCCCGGCCGGCCTGGCGCTCGGCGCGACCTTCGATCCGGCGCTGGCGCGCACGATGGGCGCGGCGATCGGCAAGGAGGCACGCGCACGCGGCTTCAACGTGGCGCTGGGCGGCGGCATCAATCTGGTGCGCGACGTGCGCAACGGCCGCAATTTCGAATACGTATCGGAAGATCCGCTGCTGTCCGGGCGGATCGGCGGCTGCGTGGTGGCCGGCACGCAGCGCGAGGGCGTGATCGCGCTGCTCAAGCACGTGTCGCTCAATGCGAGCGAGACTAACAAGTTCTTCCTGAACGCCGTGGTCGATCCGGATGCGCATCGCGAGAGCGACCTGCTCGCGTTCCAGATCGCGATCGAGGCGGGCGATCCCGGCGCGCTGATGACCGCGTACAACCGGGTCAACGGCGAGTACACGAGCGGCAACCGGCATCTGATGCAGGACGTCGTCAAGGACGCGATGGGCTTCAAGGGCTGGATCATGTCGGACTGGCGCGCGGTGTACGGCTGGGAGTCCGCGCTCGCGGGCCTCGACCAGCATTCGGGCGCGCAGCTCGACGAGGCCGAGTGGTTCAACGAGCCGCTGCGGCGCGCGTACGACGAAGGCAAGGTGCCGCCGGCACGCATCGGCGAGATGGTGACGCGCATCCTGCGTTCCTGTTATGCGGTCGGCATCGATCGCGAGCGCGCGCCGGAGCCGGTCGATTTCGCCGCGCACGACGCGATCGCGCTGCAGATCGCCCGCGAGGGCATCGTGCTGCTGAAGAACGAACGCGAGGTGCTGCCGCTCGCGCCGACGGCGCGGCGCATCGCGGTGATCGGCGGTTTCGCGCAGGCGGGCGTGCTGTCCGGGTCGGGCTCCAGCCAGGTGATGCCGCACGGCGGTTATGCGGCGGTCGTGCCGTTGCGCAGCCATCCGCTGCTCGGGCCGACCGCGATGTGCATCGGCGGTGCGTCGCCGCTCGCGGCGTTGCGTGCGCAACGGCCGGACGCGATCGTCGAATACGACAGCGGCGCGCACGTTGCGGACGCGGTCGCGCTCGCGCGCCGCGCCGACGTCGTGATCGTCAATGCCATCCGTCACGAAGGCGAGCGTTTCGATTGTCCGGACATGACGCTGCCGTTCGGCCAGGATGCGCTGATCGACGCGCTGGCGCGCGCGAACGCCAATACGGTCGTCGTGCTGCAGACCGGCAACCCGGTCGCGATGCCGTGGAGCGGCGAAGTCGCCGCGATCGTGCAGGCGTGGTATCCGGGGCAGGCGGGCGGGCAGGCGATCGCCGAGATCCTGACGGGCCGCGTCAATCCGTCGGGGCGGCTGCCGGTCACGTTCCCGGCCGATGTCGCGGATACGCCGCATCCGGCGCTGCCGGGTGCCGATGTCGAACTCGGCACGCCGATCGACGTGCACTACCACGAGGGCGCGGAGGTCGGTTATCGCTGGTTCGCGAAGACGGGGCGGTCGCCGCGCTTCGGTTTCGGCTTCGGGTTGAGCTATACGCGCTTCGCGTACGACGACCTGCGGCTCGAAGGCGGCGACACGGTCACGGCGCGTTTCACGGTGACCAACACGGGCACGCGCGACGGCGACGACGTGCCGCAGCTCTACCTGACGGATGCATGCGGCGAGTCGCGCATGCGCCTGCTCGGTTTCGAGCGCGTGACGCTGCGCGCGGGCGAATCCGTCCGTGTGTCGCTGAAGGTCGATCCGCGCCTGCTGGCCCGGTTCGACGGACAGGCCGGACAGTGGCGGATCGACGGTGGCACGTATCGCATCGCGCTGGCGCATGCGGCGACCGATCACGCGATCGTCGGGGCGGTGCAACTCGACGGGCGGGTGTTCGGGCGCTGAGCGGACGGCGCCGGCGCGGCATTCGACGATGAATGGAGAGGTAATGGACGAATTGATGGTTGTATCGGCCCGCAAAACGGGCAACCGGTATCTCGGCGTGACGCTGACGGTCGCCTTCGTCGGCGTCTGGCTGGCGATGTTGCCGTATCCGATGGTGATCCTGCCGATGCTGGCGGAACGAATCTCACCGACCGACAAGGCAGCCGTGCTGGCGCGGGCACTCGGCATCGGCTCGTTCATCGGCCTGATCGCGCAGCCGATCTTCGGTGTGCTGAGCGATCACACGCGCTCGCGCTGGGGCATGCGCAAGCCGTGGATCCTGGGCGGCATGCTGGGCGGCCTCGGTGCGATGGCCGTCATGGCGACCGCCCGCACGCCCGCGCAGCTCGCGCTCGGATGGGGGCTGATGGCGTTGACCTTCAATTCGACCTTGAGCGGTCTCAACGCGGTGCTGCCGGATCAGGTTCGGTCCGAAAAGCTCGGCGTCTATTCGTCGCTCGTCGGATTCACGCCGCCGATCGGTGTGTTGCTGGGCGTCGGGATCGCGAGGCAACTGGCGCCCGACCTCGTTTCGATCGCGCTGGTACAGGGGGCGATCGCGCTGGTGGCGATTGTCTGCTTCGTCATGCTGACCAACGACCGGAAGCTGGATGCCGGCCACGTGAAACCGCTGCAGTGGCGGCAACTGGCGGCGAGTTTCTGGACCAATCCGGTCAGGCATCCCGACTTCGCGATCGCGTGGCTGTCGCGCGCGCTGGTGCTGTTCGGCGTGAGCAGCCTGCAGTACTACCTGCTGTTCTATCTGCGCGACCGGATCGGCCTGTCGACGAAAGAGACGCCGCACGCGATGTTCCTGTGCCTGCTGGTGGCCACGACGGCCATGACGGCCAGCGCACTGGTGTTCGGTCGCCTGTCGGATCGGCTGCGGCGCCGCAAGGTCTTCGTGATCGGGGCCGGCATCGGGATGGCGCTCGGGTTTCCGGTGCTCCTGTTCTGCACGACGTTCCCGCAATTGCTGGCCGTGATCGCGTGGATCGGCGTGGCGCAGGGCGCGTATCTGGCCGTCGACCTCGCGCTGGTGACCGAAGTGCTGCCCGACCGCAATGCCGCGGCAAAGGACATGGGCGTGTTCCATCTCGCGAACGTCGTGCCGCAGTTGTCCCTGTCCCTTCTCGCCACCTGGCTGACGGCGCCGGGCGGTGCGATCCGCTTCGACGCGCTGTTCATCGCGGCAAGTTGCGCGGTGTTGCTCGGCGGGGTCGTCATCGCCGCGATCAGGTCGGTTCGTTGACCTCGACGCGTATTTTTCCAACGGATATTTCATGACCACGAAGCCCAATTTCGTCATCATCGTCGCGGACCAGTTGCGTGCCGACTGCGTTCACGCGGTCCATCCCGCGACGCCCGTCCTCACGCCGAACCTGGATCGGCTCGCCGCCGGAGGTGTCGCATTCACGCAGGCATTCGGACAACACAGCGTCTGTTCACCGTCGCGCGTGTCGTTCCTGTCGGGACAGTATCCGCACGTGGCCGGCCATCGCACGCTCGGTTACCTGCTGGGGCCGGACGAGCCGAATTTCCTGCGCGTCTTCAAGGAAAACGGCTATCACGTCGCGATGGCAGGCGGTCGCGGCGACTCGTTCGCGCCCGGCGCGACCGAGCGTTCGGCGCACGAGTATGGTTTCCTGCCGGAGGAGACGCGGCGAAGCGCGGCGGAATTCCTGCAGAGCAAGACAAAGGGAGATCCTGCCGACCCGATGGTGCGTGCGTTCTTTCGGGGGGAGCGTTCGAAGGAGCAGGCCGCGATCGAATACGACGAAGTGGTGATCCGCACGGCGGAGCGTTGGCTTGCCGCTCCGCCTCGCGAGCCGTGGGTGCTGTATGTCCCGCTGTTCGCGCCGCATCCGCCGTTCGAAGCGGAGGAGCCGTGGTTCTCGATGTACGACCGCGCCGCGGTGCCCGAGCGCGCCGTCGGCAGTGGCCGGATGCCGGCGTATGTCGATGCGCTGTCCAGCGCGCATGGATGGGACCAGCTGACCGATGCGCAATGGCGGGAACTGCGCGCCGTGTACTACGGCATGGTGTCGAGACTCGATCATCATGTCGGCCGCGTGATGGACGCGGCTGCCCGGGCCACGGAGCCGGAGCGCCTGATCACCACGTTCTTTTCGGACCACGGTGAATACCTCGGGGATTTCGGGCTCGCCGAGAAGTGGCCGTCGGGCGTGCACGAATGCCTGTTGCGCAATCCGCTGATCGTATCGGGCGCGTCCGGGCCTGAGGTGGCCGGCACGACCTCGAGCGCGATGGTCGAGATGATCGACGTGTTTCCCACGCTGCTCGAGCTGGCGGGGCTGGAAGCGACGCATGCGCACTACGGGAAGAGCTTCGCACCCTGCCTTCGGGCGGCCGGGGAGACGCATCGGGAGCAGGTGTTCAGCGAGGGCGGCTTCCTGACCCGGGAAGTCGACCATTTCGAGCAGGCCGGCTTTCCGTACGACATCAAGGCGAAGCTGCAAAGCGGGCAACCGGAGACCGTGGGCAAGGCCGCGGTCATCCGGACGCCGGACTGGACGTATGTGTGGCGCCTTTACGAGGCGCCCGAGCTGTATCGGCGCACGACCGATCCGAGCGAGACGACGAACCTGGCCGGCCAGCCGGAGTATGCCGACATCGAGGCGGGGCTGCTGGAGCGCCTGTTGCGCTGGCAAGTCGAGACGGCTGATGTCCTGCCCGCCGCGAAAGGCTCCCGTTTCCCGCCGGTCGATTTGCCGCGACCCGGCGAGTGGCGCGCGCAGGAAGATCGATAGGCAATAACCGGGCGCGAAGGCGGTACGTTCACTACGCATTCGCGCCCGGCTCGCACAAGGCTCGGAGAAGCCAGGCGAGATGTAGTCCGGTGGAACGTGCAATTTAATAAGGATGATTAATTATTGGAGGAGCGGTGCGGTGAGGAGACTGACATTAGGCATGGTTGCGCTGGTGATTGGCGGAAGCGCGCACGCGCAGTCGAGCGTGACGCTGTTCGGCACGCTCGGCGGCGGTGTTCGATGGACCGATGGCGGGAAGGGCGGGCAACAGGTTGGCTTCGACAACAATCCGATTGCGGGCAATACCCTCGGTTTCACGGGCAAGGAGGACCTGGGCGGCGGAGTGAGAGCCGTGTTCCTGCTGCAGAGCGGCTTCAACCTGGGCACCGGTGCGTTGAAATCGTCGAGTACGCTTTTCTCGCAGCGGGCGTACGTCGGGCTGGAGGGGGGATTCGGCCGGCTGACGCTCGGGCGCCAGCTGAACGCCGCCGAAGATATCGGCGTTCAACTCGATCCGAACCAGGCCAATGGCTCGACGCTTGCGATGACGCCCGGCATTGTCTGGGGCGGCAATTTCTTTACGCTCGATGCCCGCTTCAACAACACGATCAAATACGTCGGCCGACTCGGCGGGTTTGCGCTGAGAGCAAGCTATTCGCCGGGCGGCGTGGCCGGCGACTGGCACACGGGTACGAATCTGTCCGTCGGCGCCAGTTATCAGTTCCGCTCGCTGCTGCTGGCGGCCGCGTACCAGAAGACCTACAGCGCCACCACCGACCAGTGGGCGAAAACCGCGATGGGCGGCGCGACGTGGCAACTCGGGCCGACGCGGCTGTACTTGAGCTACAGCACGCTGGCGGTTTCCGCGGCGAGCGCGGCCGGCAGCGAGCGGCGCGACAACATTCCCGGGGTCGGCATCGTCTACCAGATCACGCCGACGTTGCAGTTCACCGGCGCCACCTATTACGACATGGCCAGCAACCTGAAAAACGTTGCCGGGGCGGATGGCCGGAAGATGACCTCGTACGCGATGCTCGAATATTTCCTGTCGAAACGGTCGGAACTCTATGTGGAGTTCGACCGGAACGGCTTCTCGGGGGCCTACAAGAAGGATCCGACGAACGTGTCGGCACTGAACCTGCGTCCCGACGGGCGCACGGTGAGCGGTGTATCGATCGGCGTCATGACGCAGTTCTAGAGATATTGCCCATGGCGTCGCGGCGCATGAAGCGGCGCGATGCCAGGGCATCACGGGAGAAACGACATGCAGGTTGGTAGAACGGGATGCCGCCACGTTGCGGCAGCGATGATCGCATTGAGTGCGCTGAGCGCGGCGGCTCAGGAATCGCAGGGTGGCGCGGCATCGACGCCGGACGCGGTATCGGCGGCATCGGCGGTAGCGTCGGCGTCGGCGTCGGGCAGCGAGTCGCGCAAGGCGACGAAGGCGGCCGATCGCAAGTTGCGCAAGCAGGTGGCAGGCGTGCTGGCGCGAACGAAGCGTCTCGATGCGAGCCGTCTGCTCATCTTCGCGAAGTCCGGCGTCGTCACGCTGTCCGGCGAGGTGGCCGATGCCGAGCAGGCCGCGCTGGCCGTGTCGGCCGCGCAGCGCGTACCGGGTGTCGGCGAGGTACGCAATCGGCTGCGCATCAGTCCGCAGACCCGGTAAGACGGGCACCCTTTGAATCATCGCGTGCGTTGCATCGGGCATGACGGCACGACCGTTCCGGCGGCGAAACACGCGTGAACGAGGCAGCCACGCACAACGCATCAAACGCAGAGTGAATTGAACCGATCATGAAAGCCATACTCGTGATGTACGACAGCCTGAATCGGCACATGCTGCCGCCGTACGGCAACACCTGGGTCCACGCGCCGAATTTTCAGCGGCTCGCCGATCGCAGCGCGACTTTCGACAACTGCTATATCGGCAGCATGGCCTGCATCCCGGCGCGCAGGGAACTGCATACCGGGCGCTACAACTTTCTGCATCGCAGCTGGGGGCCGCTGGAGCCGTTCGACGATTCGATGCCGGCGATGCTCCGCAAGAAAGGCATTCATGCCCATCTGGCGAGCGATCATCCGCATTACTGGGAAGATGGCGGCGCGACCTATCACACGCGATACAGCAGCTGGGAATTCTTCCGGGGGCAGGAGGGCGATCCATGGAAGGCGGAGCTTGGGCCGCCTCCGATGCCGGCCCGGCTCAAGGGCGCGTTGAAGGAGAGCGCCGCGCGGCAGGATTTCGTGAACCGCCAGTATTACCCGACCGAGGATCTTCATCCGCAAACGCTGACGTTCGATGCGGGCGAAGCGTTCCTGAGAAAAAATCGCGACAAAGATGCGTGGTTCCTGCAGATCGAGACATTCGATCCGCACGAGCCGTTCGCCAGCTATCCGAAGTATCGCGACCTTTACCCGGTCGATCGAGGCGACGCGCACTTCGACTGGCCGCCCTACGGCCCCGTCTCCGCCGGCGAGACGGACGGCGACATGCGTACCGCGCAAGCCGGGTACGCCGCGCTCGTGTCCATGTGCGACCGTTCGCTCGGGCGGGTTCTCGACCTGATGGACGAGCTCGATCTGTGGCGCGACACGATGCTGATCGTGTGCACCGACCACGGGTACATGCTAGGCGAACACGGCTGGTGGGCGAAGACGGTCCAGCCGTGGTTCAACGAACTCGCCAACACGCCGCTGTTCATCTGGGATCCGCGCTGCCGTCAGGCAGGCGTGCGGCGCCAGTCGCTCGTTCAGATGATCGATATCGCGCCGACGCTGCTCGATTTCTTCGGCCTGGAGCCCACGCCGGACATGCAGGGCGGCGCGCTCCGGAAGACGATCGACGAAGACGTTCCCGTTCGCGAGGCCGCGCTGTTCGGCATGCATGGCGAACAGGTCAACGTGACCGACGGTCGTTACGTGTACATGCGCTCGGGCGCCGACCCGGACCGTAACGAACCGCTGTACGAATACACGTTGATGCCGACCCACATGCGGGAGATGTTCGGTGTCGATGAACTGCAGGATATCGAACTGTCGGAACCCTTTTCGTTTACGAAGGGCGTGAGGACGATGAAGATCGCGAGCCGGCCGATCGGGTATGCGTACCGGTCGGGGACGCTGCTGTTCGACCTGCATGACGATCCGAAACAGGAGCGTCCGCTGTACGACGAGTCGGTCGAACTGCGGATGGCCGGACTCATGCGCGACCTGATGCGGGCCAACGATGCGCCACAGGAGCAATACACGCGGCTCGGGCTACCGTCCACCGGCGCGATCGAGCCCGCACAGCTCCTGGCCCGCAGCCACGCGGATCGCGCCGAACGGTTGCGTGCGCATCTGGCCGTCCAGGCACGGGCGATGCGCGCCGAGATCGAGCGCAAGCGCGCTGCGCAGGCCGGGGCGACGTCGGGTGATTGACGTGCGATGCAATCCGGGTTTTGACATGCCGTGGCCGGCAGATACGGGGAAACGGTGGTCCGGCGAGGAGGAAAATTGAACAACGACAAGCATCGATCGTGCTGTCCCGGCGCGGGAAAGCGCCAGCAACTGTCCGCCGTTTCGGCGCATGCGTGCGCGTCGGGCATCCACAGCACGGGCGCCGGCGTGCCGTCGAACCGGGACATCGTCTGGTTCGAGGCAGGCAAGAGCTGGGTCGGCACCGATACGCCCGTCATCAAGGCGGACGGCGAGGGGCCACGGCGGCGCGTTACGCTGCGCGCGTTCGGGATGGATCGTTATGCCGTCTCGAATGCGCGGTTCGCGGAGTTCGTCGCCGCGACCGGGTATCGCACGGAAGCCGAGCGCATCGGCTGGAGCTACGTGTTTCGATCGTCCGCCGTTTCCGCGAACCATCTGGTGGGCACCGCGGACGCGCCGTGGTGGCTGGCGATCGACGGCGCGAACTGGGCGGCGCCGGAGGGGCCCGGTTCGTCGCTTGGCGGGCGCGAGCAGCATCCGGTCGTGCATGTTTCGTGGAACGACGCGTGCGCCTTCGCGGCGTGGTGCGGCGGCCGGCTGCCGACCGAGGCCGAGTGGGAGCATGCGGCAAGAGGCGGCGCGCAGGCGCGCCGGTATCCGTGGGGCGATGAGGAGCCGTCCGACGAGATGCAGTGCTGCAATATCTGGCACGGCGTGTTTCCCCATCTGAACACGTCGCCGCACGGGTATGCCGGCACGGTTCGGGTCGATGCGTTTTCGCCGAATCCCGCCGGGTTGTACAACTGCAGCGGCAACGTGTGGGAATGGTGCGCCGATCCGTTCCTGACGCAGTCGTTGTCGAGCGCGGGAAAGGCCCGGAACCGTCAGGCGCTCGCGGAGCGGGAGCACACGCTGAAAGGCGGTTCGTATCTGTGTCATCGCGACTACTGTTATCGCTACCGCATCGCCGCCCGGACAGGCCGGCCGCGGGATACGTCGACCGGACACACGGGCTTCCGGATTGCGTACGATGCCGCGCACGAATGACTGGCGGCGTGCCGGCGGAGCGGCCGGGCGTTCTTGAATGGCCCGGCGGCCTGCATGCCGCAACGGTGGCGAATCGATCCTGGCATGCCGGCCATGTTCCCGTTCGACGCGATGTCGAACCGTGCCGATGGCGCGGCGATGCACGGAAAGCCGGTGCGGTTTGCCGGGCCACGTCGCGTGACGTGGCTCCCGCGCCGTTCCGTCAGGCCTGCGAAAAATAATGATCGGTGGCGGCATTCAAGGTAGATTGACGTTTTCGCGATCGCGAACGCCACGGAGTGCCGCGCATGTTGACCTATTCCGTCCAGAAAGTCGGCTACGACTTCGATCAGCTGGATCCGCAAGGCGCGACGGACTACGCGTCGTTCATGCACGCGTTCGACGCGTTCCCGTGGGTCGCGCAGCATGCGCAGTGGGACGACACGCAGACGGGCCCGTTGCCGGCCCTCGTGCTGCAGCATGCCGACGATCAGCGGGAGTTGTGGGTGACCGCGCTGATCGATGCACACGCGGCGGGCTTCCAGTTGTTCGCCGTTTCGATGCGGATGAAGAAGGGGCTGTTCGGCCTCGGAAAGGGCAAGCTGGAGCGGAACGTCGACACGATCGACGTCGAATCGCGCGCGGATGTCGACACGTTGTGCCGGCTGTTTTGCGACCGCCGGTACGACGAACTCGACCGGCTGGCGGCGCGGCACGCGGAGCGCAGCGCGACGGCGCCTGGCGACGACGGCGACGATTGACCGCTGTCGCGCATCCGCATCAGGTGCCGCCGCATGCGCGATGCCGGCGGTCTAATTCTCTTTCGTACCGGCCACCGCCGCGCGCGGAAACGTCAGCACGACCGCGAACCCGCCCGCGTCGGGAAACGCGAATCCGACGCGCCCGCCGTGCGCCTTCATCACTTCCTGCACGATCGCGAGCCCGAGGCCCGACCCGGTGCGCCGCTCGCTGCCGTCCGGCGCGATCCGCACGAACGGCTGCAATGCGGCGTCCCAGTGCTCGCGCGGGATGCCGCGGCCGTTGTCGGTGACGGTCAGCGTGATCGCGCCGTCGGGGTGACCGGCGGTTGCGACCGATACGACGATGTCGTCCGCGTGGCCGTGCAGCAACGCGTTGTGCAGTACGTTCGACAGCGCTTCCTGCAGGCTGATCGCGTCGCCGTCGATCCACGCCAGCGGCGCATCGCTCGCGAACGCCACGGCCACATCGCGCTCGCCCGCAAGCGGAATCGTGCGGCCGAGCACGTCCTTCGCGAGCGCGACGAGTTCGACCGGTTGCAGCGGCACGGCTTCGGTGCGATGGATCACCATCGCGTGATTGAGCAACTGACCGGTGAGACGACCGACGTCCGCGCTGGTCGCGCGCAGCGCGTCGAGGCGTGCCGCATGGCGAGCGGGATCGGATTCGCCGTCGAGCAGTTCGATCTGCGCGTCGAGCCGCGCGAGCGGCGTGCGCATCTGGTGCGCGGCGTCGGCGATGAAGCGCTGCATCGCGTTGATGCGTTCGGCCAGGCGGTGTATCAATCCGTTGATCGACCCGATGATCGCGTCGATCTCGCTCGGCGTGTCGAAGGCCACCGGCCGCAGGTCGGCCGGGTCGCGCGCGGCGATGATCGTGCCGATCTGCGCGAGCGGGCGCAGCCCGCGCCGGATCGCGAGGCCGCTCGCGCCGATCGCGAGTACGCTCATCAGCAGGATCAGCGTCCATACCTTGAGGCTCATGTCGTTGGTGAGCTGCTGGCGTGCGTTGGTTGTCTGCGCAACGGTCACGAGCGCCCAGCCCGGCGTGCTTTCCTCGGGCATGTAGCGCGCAATCGTTGCCGTGCGGATCCGGTGCCCCTGGTACAGGCCGTTCGCGAACGCCGGGCCCTGTTTCGCAGCGGCGAGCGTTGCGGGGCTCGCGAGATCGCCGTAGCCGGCCACGACGATGCCGCGCGAATCGACGACCTTGTAGTAGACGAGGTCGTAGCGCGACAGCGTCGACAGCGCGGCCACCGGCGGATTCAGCGCGAGTACGCCGCCCTGCACGTAGAGGTTTTCCGCGACCTGGATCGAGGCGCCGGCAAGCAGTTGGTCGTACGCGCGTTCGGCCGCGACGCCCGCGTAGTAGCGCGCGATCGCCGCGAGCGCGAGCGCGCCGGACGCGACGACGAGCGCGATGAACAGCAGCGTGCGCCCGAACAGCGTCTTCGGGAACCAGTCAGTGCGCGGCAATCTGATACCCCATCCCGCGCGCGGTACGGATCTCGACCGAGCTGCCCTGCAGCTTCCTGCGCACGCGTGTCACGTATTGCTCGACCGCATTCGCAGTCGGCTCGTTGCCGAAGCTGAACAGCTGGTTCAGCAGTTCGTCCTTCGAGAAGATGCGTTGCGGGCGGCTCGCGAGGATTTCGAGCAGCGCGAATTCCTGGCGCGACAGCGACAGCGGCTGGCCGTCGAGTTCCGCCAGGCGGCTGCTGCGGTCGATCACGAGGCCGCCGAGCGTCAGCACGTCGTTCGCATGGCCGCTGTTGCGGCGCAGCAGCGCCTGCACACGCGCGTCGAGTTCGCGGTAGTCGAACGGTTTCACCAGGTAGTCGTCGGCGCCGAGGCCGAGGCCGCTCACGCGGTCGTCGATCGCCGAGCGTGCGGTGACGAGCAGCACGGGTGTCGTGCTGCCCGACGCGCGCAGGTTGCGCAGCACGGTGAAGCCGTCCATGCCGGGCAGGTTCGCGTCGAGCACGACGAGGTCGAAGCGCTCGACGCGCAGCAGCCCGTTCGCGGTTGCGCCGTCGGTCTCGAGATCGACGGCATGGCCGAGCCGCGCCAGGCGGCTGCGGATCGCCGCGCCGATTTCGGCATCGTCCTCCACGACAAGAATGCGCATGGTGCCGTTTCGCAGATGAGTGGGTTAGGGGTTTTCCCGGGGCCGGGATGTCAGCATTTTCTCAGACTCGGTCGATAACCTGTGTCGAGCCGGATGCAGGACGCAAGGACGGCATTAATACCAGAAATATTCAAGGAGACGGCAACATGCAGCATGTCACGGGCACGACGAACGCGCGTCGCAGGGCGACGCGGGCTTTCGCGTGGCCGTTTGCCGTCCGTCGCACGGCGGCCCGCGCATGACGACGTCGCCGCGCCGCCGCGCATTGATCGCCGCCGGCATCGGCATGCTGGCCGCGCCGCCGCTCGTGCGCGCGAAGCCGCGCACCGTCCGGATCTCGAAAGGCTTCGGGGTGCTGTACCTGCCGCTGCTCGTGATGGAGAAGCAGCGGCTGTTCGAGCGGCACGCGGCGCGCCACGGCGTGCGCGACGTCGCGGTCGACTGGGTACTGCTCGACGGCGGCAATTCCGTCAACGACGCGATGATGGCCGGCACGCTCGATTTCGCGGGCGCCGGCGCACCGGGCTTCATCGAGCTGTGGGCGCGGGCGCGCGGCATTCCGAACGTCGAGGTGATCGGCATCAGCGGACTGTCCACCACGTCGCTGTCGCTGAACGCGAACCGCGCGGGCCTCGTGTCGCTGCGCGACTTCACGCCGTCCGACCGGATCGCGGTGCCCGGCATCCGCACGTCGCTGTCGGCGGTCGTGCTGCAGATGGTCGCGAGCCGGCAGCTCGGCGCGAAGCATTTCGCGCAGCTCGATTCGATCACCGTGAACCTGCCGCATCCGCAGGCGATGCAGGCGCTGATCCGGCGCGAGAACGGCGTGACCGCGCACTTCACGTCGCCGCCGTTCTCGACGCTCGAGCTGCGGCAGCCGGGCATTCACCGCGTCGTGAATTCGGTCGACGTGCTTGGCCCGCTGACGCTCGACGTCGTATTCGCGCCGAAGCGGCTCGTCGATACGGACCCCGCGCTGGCCGTCGCGTTTCTCGGCGCGCTCGACGAAGCGAACCGCCTGATCGCGCAGGACCCGCGCGCGGCGGCCGCGCTGTATGCGGCGTCGTCGGGCGTGGGCGTGTCGCACGACGACGTGATGCGGATGCTCGCCGCGCCCGACACACGTTTCTCGGTACTGCCGAACCAGCTGATGGACTACGTCGAATTCCTGTACCTGGCCGGCACGATCAAGGCGAAGCCGCGCGCATGGCACGAGATGTTCGCGCCGATGCTCGACGACTACCGGTCGCGCTGATGGCGCCGCTTCCTTTCCCCGACATGCCCCGCACCCGCGCGATCGTCGCGCGCGGCGCCGATTCAAACGACATGCAACCGCCATGCAACCGATTCACGCAAGGAGCCTGAAGTGAATGCTACCGACACCCTGGACCCCGCGTCCGCCGAAGAACAGCGCATCATGTCGAAGATGGCGCGGCGCCTGCTGCCCATCCTCGTCGTGATGTTCCTGATCGCGTTCATCGACCGGCAGAACGTCGGCTTCGCGAAACTGCAGATGGTGCACAGCCTCGGGATGACGGAAGCCGCGTTCGGGCTCGCGTCGTCGCTGTTCTTCATCGGCTACCTGCTGTTCGAGGTGCCGAGCACGCTCGCGCTGCATCGCTACGGCGCGCGCGTGTGGCTCGCGCGGATCATGCTGACGTGGGGGCTGATCACGGTGCTGATGGGCTTCACGACGTCGATGCCCGCGTTCTGCGCGCTGCGCTTCGTGCTCGGCATCGCCGAGGCCGGCTTCTATCCGGGCGTGATCTATTACCTGACGTTGTGGTTTCCGCAGAGCTATCGCGCGAAGGTGCTCGGCATCTTTACGCTCGGCAGTGCGCTCGCGAACATGCTCGGCTCGTTGGTCGGCGGCGTGTTGCTGAGCCTGAACGGCGTGTGGGGGCTCGCGGGCTGGCAGTGGGTGTTCGTGGCGACGGGCATCCCGGCAGTGATCGTCGCGATCGTCGTGTTCCGCGTGCTGCCCGCGTCGGTGCGCGACGCCCGTTTCCTGGACGACCGCGAGAAGCAGGTCGTCGAGGCCGCGCTCGAACGCGAGAAACCCGCGCAGGCCGAGCACGGCCAGCCGTGGAAAGCGCTGCTCGACCCGCGCGTGATGCTGTTCGCGGCGACCTACATGCTGATGTCGACGTCGCTGTACGGCGTGACGTACTGGCTGCCGACGCTCGTGAAATCGTTCGGCGTGTCGAGCACGACGAACGGCTTCCTGAGCATGCTGCCGTGGGCGCTTGCCGTGCTGCTGCTGGTGTGGCTGCCGGGGAAACTGCGCCGCGCGAAGAGCATCCTGCGCACGATCGCGATCGTCGCGGCGCTTGGCGCGCTCGGCTTCCTGCTGAGCCTCGTGCTGCCGTCGACGCCGCTGCGCTTCATCGCGCTGGTGCTCGGCGGCGCATGCATCCCGCTGCTGTATCCGTGCTTCTGGTCGATGCCGCCGCGCTACTTCACCGGCGCGCGGGCGGCGGCGAGCGTCGCGGCGATCAACTCGATCGGCAACCTCGGCGGCTTCTTCAGCCAGAACCTGATGCCGTTTGCCGGCAAGGTCACGGGCACCGCGTTCGGGCCGATGATCGTGCCGATCGTGTGCCTCGCGCTGCTCGGAATCGGCGCGCTGGTCGCGTGGACCCGCTCGGAGCGGGGGATGGTGGCGGTGCGGGCGTGAGGCGCGGCGCGCGGCGCGGCCGGATTGTGGTTCCGGACACGTTGGTCAGGCCAAATGGCCGACTGCACGCGTAAAGGAGGGGGGCTACCATGGATTACATATGTAATCCATGGAGTGTGCGATGAAAACCGCGACCATGCCGGCGCTGCGTGTCGATCCGCAATTGCGGGAGGCGGCAGAGTCGGTTCTTGAGGAAAACGAGACGTTGTCTGCGTTCATGGAGTCGGCGCTTCGCGATGGTATCGCGCGTCGTCGCCTGCGGCGCGAGTTTGTCACCCGCGGCCTTGCATCGCGCGACGAGGCACGCCGTACCGGCGAATACGTCGATGCCGCCGACGTGCAGGCCGAACTCGAAGGCATGCTGAACGCTGCGAGAGCAGCGACGGCGGCTGATTGATCTATCGGGTCCGATATACACGTGCGGCCCGTGGGAATCTGGCACGGATGCATCGATACCTGCTCGAACGTGATACCGATGCAGCGGCAGCGGGCTGCGGACGCGATCGAACAAGGTATCGCCATGCTCCGAATGTTTCCGTTCACATGCCGCAAGATCGACGATGGGAATCTGTTTCCGCGTGAGCTGATCGTGTCTTTCGGCAAGTCGGGCCATGTCCTGCTGTTCGAGATTGAAGCGGCCGAACAAGTCACGATTCCAGCCGTGCGACATCAACGGGAAGACGACTACCACTGACGCATGATCGACGCGGCAGCCGGCATTCGCCGACATTGCCGCCGCGATCAGCGATCAATCCTCGAACCCCCATTCCCGCCATGCGCGACCGCAGCAGGCGCAGGCGACAGCGGAATCTCCACCTCGACCGTCGTGCCCTCGCCGAGGGTCGTCGCGATCCGCAGCGTGCCGCCAACGAGATACGCACGCTCGCGTAACCCGACCAGCCCGAACGATCCCGACTTGCGCGGCACGCCGGGATCGAATCCTGCGCCGTCGTCGCGAATCGTCAGCTCGATCGCCTGGTTCGCCTGCACGAGCGCGACGTTCGCATGCGACGCGGCCGCGTGCCGTGCGACGTTCGCGAGCGCTTCCTGGGCGATGCGGAACACCGCCGTCGCGTAAGGCTCGTCGAGTTGCAGTTCGGGCGGGTCGACATGCAGCGCACAGTCGATGCCGTGACGGTGCCGGAAATCCTCCACGAGCCATTGCATCGCGGCGGCGAAACCGAGATCGTCGAGCATCAGCGGGCGCAGGTCCGACGCGATGCGGCGCGTCGCGGCCACCGCGCCGCGCGCCAGCGTGTGCATCGCCGCGATCTTGCGTGCCAGCAGCGCGTCGTCCTGCGGCACGCGATCGATCAGCCATTCCAGATCGTTCTTCAGTGTCGCGAGTGTCTGCGCGAGTTCGTCGTGCAGCTCACGCGCGATGCGGCGTTGCTCGGCTTCGCGTGCGCTCGCGCTGATCGCGGCGATCTCGCGCAGCTCCTCGCGCGACGCCTGCAGCGCACGCTCGGCACGCACGCGTTCCTCGACTTCGCGCCGCAGGTCGCGGTTCGACGCGCTCAGTTGCGCGGTGCGTGCGGCAACGCGCTGTTCGAGCCGTTCGTTCGCGTCGTTCAGCTGCGCGCTCTTCTGCACGACGAGCAGATGCTGGTAGCGCGCGCCGGCCCGCGCGCGCACCGTCTGCGCATGCAGCCGGCCGTTTTCGAACAGCATCGCGAACAGCACGACGCCGGACGCGACCAGACCGTACGCGCGCCCCGCGTAGAAGCCGAGATCGTAGCGCCCGTGATTCAGCATCGCCGACAGCGCGATGTCGAACAGCCACGCGACGAGCACCGTCATCACCCACAGGTCGAGCACGGAATGCCGCCGCCGCCGCTGCCACATCAGCATCAGCGCCACCAGGTTCAGCCCCCAGACGATCGTGATCGCGTTCGTCATCGTCGCGGCCATCCGGTTGCCGTTCATGATGCGCGGCAGCAGGTCGTGGCCGACCGTCGCGAGCAGCGCGAGCGCGGCCGTCGCACCGAGCGCGGCCGCGATGCACAGCACCACGGGAATCGCCGCGCGGCGTTGCGGAGCCGGGATCG
>JABLTH010010713.1_pt1 | contig 26769 bp, 23 predicted proteins | sample 7875711 | NCBI WGS metagenome assembly JABLTH01 (sample SAMN14941262, study PRJNA633318) | bioreactor metagenome | isolation source: bioreactor | place: China | collected 2019-03-05 | reverse complement strand
TCTTCCAACTCGCCGGGCGCACACTCCATGGCCGTAGCCATGCATGCCGGCACTTTCTCGGCCCGCTTCTCCAGCGCCTTGCCGGCCGCCGTGAGCGAGATGATCACGCGCCGCTCGTCCTCGGCCGAGCGTTGTCGCTCGATCAGCCCGGATGCTTCCAGCCGCTTCAGCAGCGGGGTGAGCGTGGCGGAGTCGAGGAACAGCCGATCACCGATCTGCGACACCGTCTGCGCATCCTGCTCCCACAGCACCAGCATGACGAGGTACTGCGAGTACGTCAGGTCCAGCGCCTTGAGCAGCGGCCGGTAAGCCTTGTTAATCCCGATCATGGTCGAGTACAGGGCAAAGCAGAGCTGCTCGTCCAGGGCGAGGTCGCGGCGTGCGGAGGAGGGCTTGCGTGTGTTCATGAACGCAAATATAGATAGTGCACTACTGAATTGCAAGCTATTTTTCTGTGAATTGTTCAGTGCCGGATGGGAGCTACGCTTTTGTCTCCTGATGACAAACAACGATTGCCCCAGAGCACCGTGCCAAATGCGCGGGCGCGCAAGTGGCGCGCCCGCTTGCAAGGCAAACAACGGCCGGTAATGTGGTCAGCCGGCCTGCACCTCGATACGCCGCGGCTTGGCTTCGTCGCGGCGCGGGATCGTCAGCTTGAGAACCCCGTCGCGCAACTGCGCATCGATGCGCGAAGCGTCAAAGTCGGGGCTCAGCACAAAGGTGCGCGAGAAATGCGGGTGCCGAACTTCGCCGTGCTGTAGCCGCAGCCCCGCCGGTGTGGGCACCATCAATTCGGCATCGACGGTGAGCGTGCCGTCCTGCACGCGAATATCAAGCTTCTCGCGCGGCACGCCTGGCAGGTCTGCATATAGCGTGATGCCCTGGCGGGTCTCGAAGATGTCGACCGGGGGCGCCATATGGGTCTGCCGGGCGGCCGCCTGTTCAGCCATCTGCTTTGCAGCCGCAGCCTTGCCGGGCTGTGTATGGGGCGCCAATTGGGTGGTGTCGTTCATGATGTGCTCCTTCATGCCTGTGCCGGGCGCGGTTCAGCCTTGCACCGTGATCTGACGCGGCTTCGATGCCTCCGACTTGCCGACGCTGATGGTCAGGCAGCCGTTGACGTACCGCGCGCTGACTTTGTCGGGGTCGACGTCCTGTGGCAGCTCAATCACACGGCGGAAGGCGCCCGTGAAGCGCTCGTCGGCATACACGCGCGTCTCTTCGGTGAGCTGGAAATCGGGGCGCTTGCGCTCGCCGCTTATGGTCAGCAGCCCCTTGTCGATCGAGACATCGATCTGCGCGGGGTCGAGCCCCGGGGCGAACGCGACGATCTCGACCGAGTCATCGGTGCTGCCAATGTTGACGGGAGGAAAAGTGCCGAGGCGCGTGGCGCGCAGGCTTGCGGGTGCCCCCGCAAAAAGAGTGGCCATCTGCCGTTGCAGGCGATCGAATTCGCCCAGCAGATCGGTGCCAAAAAACAGATCGCTCATGGCTGGCTCCTGAAGGGCCCGCACGGAGACTGAACCGAACTACGCGCTCCAGTTCATCGGTCCGTGGCGGGCCACTGACAAACAAATCGAAACACGCAGCGCGAGAACCGCGACTGCATTGACGAAACCTAAAATAGGGAAGCAAGGAGAAATTTCAAGAGGCCATTGGGTGCTGGACGAAGAACCCATGCGCAAACGCGTGCTACGTCGCCCTATCGCCAAAGGCTTGCCAGCCCCCGCCCAAGCACTGGCCCGGTCCAGAGAGGCCCCTATTGCCGGCACATCCGGCACAGGGTAAAAATCGGTCTATTGCCCAATGTCGACCCGGAGTCGCCTACCCCCATGGACCAACCAGCCAAGCTCAATGCCGATTCCCTGGGCGTCGTCGAATCGGTGATCATGGGCATTGCCGGCACGGCACCGGCCTACAGCATCGAGATTACGACTTCCACCATCATCGGGACGGCTGGCACGCAGTCACCGGCGAGCATTCTGGTGTGCGGGTTGATCATGTTTGGCATCGCCTACGCGTTCATCAATATGAATCGCGCCCTGGCGAGCGCCGGCACCTCATATTCGTGGGTGAGCATGGTATTCGGGCGTGCGCTCGGCTTCCTTGCGGGCTGGGCGCTTCTGGTGCTGTGCTGTGTGTTCATGGTGTCGGCGATGATTCCGGCGGCAAATGCCACGCTGCTCATCTTTGATCGGCCCATGATGAACAACGTGCACTACGTGACGCTGATCGCTGCGGCATGGCTCACGGTTGTCAGCGCGGTGGTCGTCAAGGGCATCAAGCTCACCAGCTACGTGCAGGTGCTGATGACGATTGTCGAGGGCATCATCCTGCTCGTGATCATCGTCGCGAGTTTCATCGTGTTCCCGCATACGCCAGCGCATCCGTTCTCGTGGGTCTGGTTCTGGCCCTTCACGTTCACGCCCCAGATGTTCGCCAACGGCGCGTTGGTGGCCATCTTCTTCTTTTACGGCTGGGACGTGACGATGAACCTGAGCGAAGAGACGCGGGACGCGAATCACACGCCCGGCCGGGCTGCGTTCTGGTCGATGGTGTTCTTGATGGCGTTCTTTCTCATCTTCATCGTCATTACGCAGCTTGGACTGTCCGACACCGAGATCCAGCACTACAACACGAACATCATCTTCGCCATTGCAGAGAAGTTGTTTGGGCCGACCTGGGGCTACGTCGCGATCGTTGCGGTATTGCTGAGCACGGTGGGAACGGTTGAAACCCAGATGTTGCAGTTCACGCGCACGCTGTTTGCCAAAAGCCGCGACGGCGCACTTCACGCGCGCTATGCGCGACTGCATCCGGTTTGGCGCACGCCCCACATCGCCATCTTCTTCATCTGGATTACCGGGCTTGCCTTGCTGTTCGTGTCGTCTTACCTGCCGACGATCAACGTCATCCTGCAGGATTCGATTACCGCCATCGGCTTCCAGATCTGCTTCTACCTCGGGCTTACCGGGCTTGCCTGCGGCTGGTATTACCGCAAGGTGCTGACACAGGGGCCGTGGGTCGCCATCACCCATGTCATCTGGCCGGTCGCGAGCGGGCTCTTCCTGTTTTTCATCGCGCTCTACAGCATCCCGACCTTCGACTGGGTCACCAACCTCGTCGGGATGGGCGGCATCGCCATCGGCGTGATCCCGCTGCTGCTGAACCGCAAAAGGATCTGGGTGGCTTCCAGAGCCTGAGCAGCACTGCACGCACGACAATTGGCGGCGCCGGATGCTGTCAGCCTGCGCTGACAGCGCCTGCGGGATTGACCTACAGAAACAAGGGCACGCCCGGACACGACAATTGGCGTCCCCTGATAGCGGCGGCCGGGCGCCCCTCCGATACTGAACCTGTCGGCACCCGGCTCTCGATAAAGGTCATTGTCATGGACGACTATTGCACGCTGTGCGGACGGCGCGGGCATTCTGCGTCGCACTGCCCATGGGGTTCGTATATGCGGATCGGTCGCTGTTCTCTGCTTCTGTCGAAGGACGGCCGCTCATCTACGTTTCGAAGACTCCCCACTTGATGCGAGCCCATATGCGTTCGTGGGCAAAGTAGGCGATCGACGTGTAGATATTGCTGGCGATCATGAATCCGACTGCCAGGTGAACCGTACCGGTCAGCAGATAGAGGGTGCCGAAGTCCAGGCACATGATCACGATCCGATATGTCGCGGCCTTGATCACAGAACGACGAGCGCTGACGGTTCGCACCATGATGTTCCCTCCTGATCCCGCGCATCGATGCCTGGTAGCGCCGATCGATGAATGCCTTCCGGTTTGGCTACCGCGCGGTCTCGGGGAGCGGTGCCGAACATTGCGCCACCGCTGATCGCTGCCGCAGCAATGTCACAAACGCGCGTCGCCAGCACCAAACCGCACGATATGATTCCAGTCATAGTGCGCGGTAGACGGTAACGCCAGACTGCGCTGCATCCGACTCGGGAGACATTCATGCCGCGCACATCAGTGGCTTATCTACTCGCCGCATTGCTGACGGCAGGAATACTGTCGTGCCCCGCGATTGCCGACACGCAGGCGCGGCAGCAGGAGGTCGCTCAGCGGGGGGCGGACGTCATGCCATTTTCCCTCTCGGCAACCACCCACATCTTTACCAAGACGGCCGACGGCGGTGTCCAGCAGGTCGTGACCAAGCGGGACGATCCCAGCCAGGCTGCGCTGATCCGCCAGCACTTGGCAATGATCGCTCGGCAATTCTCCGACGGCGACTTCGCAGGGCCGGAGCATATCCATGGCAATGCCATGCCCGGATTGGCGGCACTGCGCGCAGCAAAGCCTGGTGAGCTCAAAATAAGCTATCGCGAGCTGTCCAACGGCGCCGAGATCATCTATCAGAGCGATCGGCGTCGCCTGGTTACCGCGCTGCACCAGTGGTTTGATGCCCAATTGGCCGATCACGGCCATGACGCCATGGCGGGGCACGACTCCGGTTCAATGCATCACCACGCGATGGGCGCGGAAAAGCCCGAGTAGCACTGCCGTGGCCAAAGCCGCCTGGAGGCAGCGTGTTGCTGCGGCATGACGAGGCGGGCAGTGAGTCCATGACATTGCAGACCGCCGAGTGGGCAACTCCGTCGTCAAGGCGTGCCTGCCCGGCGCCCAATACCGCTGCGACGAAGCGCCGCTCGTCACCGGCAGGGCTTTCTATTCAAGTTCAACCGCTTTTCGCGGAATCGAAAGCTCGATGCGGTACCCGCCGTGTGGCTGCGGCCCTGCGGTGAAAGTCCCGCCCAGGCGGCGCACGCGGTCACGAATGCCCGCGATACCTGATGACGGCGGCCGCCCGGCTGCCGGTTCGGTTGAGCGCGTGAGAACAGCGCCATCGTTGCGAATCGTCAGCTCGCAACTGGACCGGTCGCATCGGAGATCGATCACCACTTCTGTTGCCGAAGTCGCGTGCCGGGCAACATTGGTCAGCCCCTCTTGCACGATTCTGAACAGCGCAGTGGAGGCGGTGTCGTTGAACGCTACCGCATGCGTGTTGCAATTCAGCGCGACCCGCAGGCCGGTATGTTGGCCGAAGTCGGTCACGAGCCAGTCGAGCGCGGGGAGCAGCCCAAGGTCGTCGAGGATGGTCGGCCGCAGCCCAGCGGCCAGACGCCGGACCGACGCCAGTGCATGGTCGATGGCACTGCTCATTGTCTGAGTTCTTTCGCGCGCATACGCCTGGGCTTCTGGCGTGGTGCCTTCGTCGGCAAGCAAGCCGGTGATGATCATCTTCAGCGCCGTCAATTGCTGGCCGAGGTCATCATGAAGCTCGCGTGCAATGCGCTTCTTTTCTTCTTCGCGAGTGGCCTCCACTCGGGATGCCAGCTCGCTCGCGTATTCAAGTTGCTTGAGCCGCTCACGCTCCGTGAGATCCCGGGTGACTTTGGCAAAGCCGATCAGCTCGCCGTCTTCATCCCGCAGGGCGGTGATCACCACGTTGGCCCAGAAACGCGAGCCGTCTTTGCGTATGCGCCACCCCTCGTCCTCCCAGCGGCCAAGCGCGGCGGCACGCTTGAGCTCTTCGCTCGGATAGTTCTGCGCAATTGCCTCGGCAGGATAGAAGACCGAGAAGTGCTCGCCGATGATTTCGTCGGCGCGATAGCCCTTGATGCGTTGGGCACCGGCATTCCAACTGGCGATGTGACCTGTCGGATCCAACAGGAAGATTGCATAGTCCTGTATCGCGTCCACCAAGGTGCGATAACGCTCCTCCACGGGCACGTGAGCGATTGCTGCATCGCTTCCCAGTCTTCGCAATCTGCCTGCGTTGGTATCCATACCAAGCCCTCATCGCAACGGGTTCGCGCGCCCAAGGCAAACCTGTTGGAAGTCGCTTCCCGTGCATCTGCATAAGAATATGCTGCCCGGCGACAGCAATCAAAGCATGCCCGGCCACTGCGATGAGGTGCCAGAAGTGCCTGGCCAAGGATTGGCTGCCCGCACGCATTGCATGCTGTTCAGCATTCGCTTTGCAAGGTGTACACCGGCGGCCTGGAAGTTGGTCGCCGCTTCCGGCTACGGACGCTCAAACCTGAGCCATCCCGCCATCAACAAACAACTCGATGCCATTGATAAAGCTTGCCGCATCCGATGCAAGAAACGCGACGGCCTTGCCCACTTCGGCCGGCTCGCCCAGGCGACCCAGCGGTACTTGCGCGGCGAGGTAGTCGAACAGGCCCTGGCGCGTTTCATCCGAGGCCAGGCCGCCAAGGCCGGGCGTGCGGATCGGGCCGGGGCTCACCACGTTCACGCGGATACCGCGGTCCTTCAGATCCATCACCCACGAGCGGGCGAAGTTGCGCACCGCGGCCTTGCTGGCGCTGTAGACGCTGAAGTTGGCCGTGCCCTGAACGGACACCGTGGAGGACGTGAGGATGATCGATGCGCCGTCGGTCAGCAGCGGCAGCGCCTTCTGCACCGTGAACAGCACGCCGCGCACGTTGGTGCCGAAGATCCGGTCGAAATGTTCTTCGGTGATGGCGCCCAGCGGCATCATGTCGCCGCCGCCGGCATTGGCAAATAGGATGTCCAGCTTGCCGGCCACCTTGGCGATCTGGGCATAGACGGCGTCAAGGTCGGACAGCACCGATGCATCGGCGCGCAATGCGGTGGCGCCCGCGCCAATCTCTGCGACGGCGGCATCCAGCTCCGCCTGACGGCGGCCGGTGATGAAAACCCGCGCGCCCTGGGCTGCGAGTTCCTTGGCGGCGCCAAGGCCGATGCCGCTGCTGCCGCCCGTGACGAGTGCGATCTTGCCTTCCAGTTGCTTGCTCATGATGTGCTCCATGTCGTGATTTCAGGTTTGGATGAATGACCTCGCGACGGCTTGTGTCTTGCGTTGCCTTACTCTGCGTCGCCCCGTCGCGTTGGGCATGGAGGCACTGTAGGGCTCAGAAACTTTTCGAAAAAGCGCTGCAAATAGAATTACTATCCACAGCTGTGGATAATCTACGCGGATATTCGAATGGATCAGCTCCTGGCAATGCGCTCTTTTGCGCGGGTGGTGGAAGCGGGCAGCTTCACGCGGGCGGCCGATTCGCTCGACATGCCCATCGCCACGGTCAGCAAGCAGGTGCAGGAACTGGAGGCGCACCTGGGTGTGCGCCTGCTGCAGCGGACGACACGGCGCGTGACAGTGACGCCCGAAGGTGAGGACTACTACGCCAAGAGCACGCGCATCCTGCGCGACTTGGACGACATCGATGCGTCGTTCAGCCTCGCTCGCGGGCGGCCGCGTGGGTCGTTGCGCATCGATGTCGGCGGGTCGACCGCGCGTGACGTGCTCATTCCGCTGCTGCCAGAGTTCGCGTCGCGTTATCCCGAGATCAGGATTGACCTTGGCGTGTCAGACCGCTCGGTGGATCTGATTGCGGACAACGTCGACTGCGTGATTCGTGGTGGCCCGCTGGACAGCGCTTCTCTGGTCGCACGCCACTTGGGCGATGCGCCGCTGATCACGTGCGCCACGCCCGGATACCTCAAGCAGTACGGCACGCCGGCCTACCCCGATGAACTCAAGAATGGCCACCGGCTGGTGAGCTACGTGTTCAGCCAGACGGGGCGATCGGTTCCGTTCCGCTTCGCGCGCGATGGCGAAAAGACCGAGATCAAGGTCGAGCATCGCATCGGCGTGAACGAAAGCAACGCGCATCTGGCCGCGTGTCTGGCGGGCCTGGGCATCGTGCAGACCTTCGGTTATGCGGCGCAAGCGCCGATCAACGAGGGCGCGCTGGTGGAAATTTTGAAGCCGTGGCGGCCGGCGCCTTACCCGTTTCACGTCGTCTATCCGCAGACGCGCCATGTCACGCATCGCCTACGAGTGTTCATTGACTGGCTGGTGGAGGCTTTCCCGGCGCGGCTTGAGCGGGCGCCGAAGCGGTAACCGCTCAATATCCGTACTCCCACCGCCATGGCGCGCCTGTTTCCCCCAGGATGGCCGCCACCAAACCGGGAAACGCCCGCTCTGCCCGAACGTCGTTGGACAGAAGCACAACGCACCGCGCTGATCGCGTAAGGCAGACGAAGGTATTGCCGGCGAAATCCTCGTGCCCGCCTTTGAAGAAACCGGGCCCTTGCGGCCCATCGAATACCACCACGCCGAGGCCCGTTGCGAGATCAGGCCGCCGAAGCGCTGCGGGAAGTTCCGGCTGGAGGGTGGGGAATTCCGTGGCCGTGGTGATTGGCCCCTGTGGCGCGGTCATGGCGGCGCGCGATGCCGCCGACAAGCCGGCGCCTCGCACAAGGCCTGCCACAAAGCGGGCGTAGTCCTCGACCGTCGTGTCCATGGAGCTGGCGGCTGCGGCGCGCTGCCGGTGCGGGTGAGGGCGCGGTTCACCGTTCTGCGTGGTGCCGTCGGCCTGATTGTCGGCATTGGCCTGCTGCCACGTCATGCTGGTGCGACGCATATCGAAGCGCTGAAAAACGCGGCGGCGCAATTCCGCATCGACATCGAGGCCAAGCCCGCGCTCAAGCACGAACTGCAGCAGGTTGATGCCAGCGCCTGAATAGGCAAAACGTGCACCCGGATCGAAGTGCAGATGCACCCGCCTGTCAGGTTCGAGCGCCGGCAGGTTGGGTAAGCCCGAGCGATGGCTGAGCAGCATGCGCGGCGTGATCGCTCGCCATCGCTCGTCGCCGGCAAGGCTGCTCCAGGCCGGATAGCTGGGCAGCGGCTGCGGCAGGTAGCGCTCGATTGGCGTGTCCAGATCGATATGTCCTTCATCAACGAGTTGCATGACGAAGTAGGCGAAGACCGGCTTGGTGAGCGATGCCGCCACCATCACTGTGTCGGTTCGCAGCGGTCCGCCGGCCGCGTTGCGGCGCCCGAACGCGTGGATGTACACGGTTTGTCCAGCGTCGATAACCGCGACCGCCATGCCGTTGGCGAGGACATCGGCCATCGCGCGACGCACAGCCGTGTTGGTTGCGTCGGCCGTGGCCAGTTGGGGCGCTGCGCGATCGGGCGTCTGCGCACATGCGGCGAGCAGAGCCACCAGGGCGCCGCTCGTCAGTGCGCGTTTGAGAAGCATGGTCGCGATTGCCGCTGTGGACATGTGGATATGTGGATAAGCACGTGAAGAACTTCAGGGACAACTGTGTTGGCTGTCCGGGGTCAGGTTGTCCACAGCACGGGAATAACTTTGGTGGTTGCCGAGAGGGGGGGCGCGCTCTTCACGAGTCATCCACGCGTCGGCACACACTGTCCGATGGGTTGTGCAGTTCGCAAGCCGTTGACGCGAAAGCGTTTTCGGCAGCTATCCACAGAAACGATCCACCGTTATCTACTACTACTATTTTTATATACAGAAGAAATAAAGAAGACAGCAAAGACGAGCGGGGCACACGCGCAAGATGCTTGATCGTTTGACGTGCGTTACGTGAGCGCGGCCGGCAGTGGCTGCGCACTCATCACCAGATTGCGTCCGCCCGCCTTGGCACGATACAGCGCCGCATCGGCAATCTCGACCAGCGTGTCGATGGAGAGGGCGCCGTCGCCCGGTACGGACGTGGCGCAACCGGCGCTGACGGTCACGTAGCGCGACGGCGCGGTGGCTTCGATGCGCAGGCGCAGCACGGCTTCGCGCGCGCGCTCGGCAAGGGCCTGCGCTTGGCTTGCATCGGTGTCAGGCAGGACGACGATGAATTCCTCACCGCCATAGCGCGCGATGAAATCGGCCGAACGGTGCACCACGCCGGCCAGCGCGTGGGCCACGGCTGCAAGGCAGGCATCACCCTTGAGGTGGCCGAAGGCATCGTTGTAGCGCTTGAAGTGGTCGACATCGACCATCACCAGCGAAAGCGGCTGTCCGCTGCGCTGGGCGGTGCGGATCAGGCTGTCGACCTGCTCGTTGAAGTAGGTACGGTTGTACAGGCCCGTCAAAGCATCGCGCATGGACGCCTGCTGCAGCGAGACGTGCGCCTCGAACAGCCGCCGGTACAGCGTGGTCACTTCCCAAACCAATATGCAGACCAGCACCCCGGGCGCGAACATGCTGAACAGGCGCGCGACGTACCAGCCGACGGTAAAGCGGTCGGTGCTCAGCAGGTTGAGTGTGGTGTCCGTCAGGCAGGCCAGTGCGGCAATGGCCAGCCAAACGTCGAGCACCGTGCGCAAGCGGCCGCTGGCCACCACCGCGAGCACGGCAACCGTGTTGATGGCCCACAGGACGACCGCGACAGGGTTGTTGCCATTGCTGGAGCGCAGCGGCGGCGGCAGGTCGGTCAGCACCGCAAAGCTGCACAGCAGGCCGCCCACCACCACCGGCCCGCCGATCAGCAGCGAGGCCCACCGGCCGACACGCCCGTCAGCAACGGCATCGCGCGAGAGCCGATCGCGCATGAGCACCGCCAGGATCACGAACAGCGGAAAGCCGCCGTGCCAGAACACCCACATCCATGCCGCACTGGTGAGGCGGGCGCCAAACAGCCCGGTGGGCGAGAACACGCCAGGGAAGGTCAGCAATTGCAGCGCCACGGCCAGCGCGGTAAAGGCATAGGCACCGCCCAGCGCCCCCAGCATCGGCTGCCGCGTCACGGTGAACTGCGCGCCCAGCAGAAACGCGGCAATGCCGGCCGTGGTGAACACCGTCAAGGCGCACATCGGCATGAACGGGTTGATTGCCGGCCATTGCAGGCCCGCACGTGGTGCGGCCATGGCGAGCGTCAACAGGATCAGCAGCGCGATCGCACCGGCAGCCATCGCTTGCCGGCGTGTGGCTCGCTGAATCAGAAAACTTTCCATCGACCCCCCGGGGTTCGAGATTGTGTGATCCGACCTGCTCGCGTGTCGGTGTGCCTACATCATAGGCAGCGGCCGACGGTGCGAAAAGCCTAGGCAGGGATCGGGATATCGCTACGGCTGGCCTAAGTCGGCGGCCGTGTTCCAAGGGAATTGAAGGGAATCTTCCGTAGTGTGGGCCGGGCATCTCGCCGTTGTTGAATCACTCGGGCCGTTGGCCGACGCTGTATGGAATCACTCAATCACACGCTGTTTCTTTGGCTCAACGCGCCGGACGACGCTTCGGCCACGACCGTCTGGCTGGCGATGGCCTTTGCCGAATACGCGATCTGGCTGGTGCCACTGACGCTTGTGGCCGCCTGGCTCTGGGGCGAGCCGACCACGCGGCGCCAGGCATTGCAGACCGGCGTGGCTGCCGCGCTGGCGTTGTCCGTCAACGTTGGCTTCGGCCTCGCGTGGTATCACCCGAGGCCGTTTGCGATTGCGTTGGGCACCAATCTGCTGCCGCACGCGCCGGATTCATCGTTCCCCAGCGATCACCTGACCGCGCTGTGGACCGTGGCGTTCAGCTTGATGTGGAACGCACGCCTGCGCCGGGTGGGCGTGCTGCTGGCGCTGTTGGGCTTGCCGATGGCGTGGGCGCGCATCTACCTGGGTGTGCACTATCCGTTCGACATGCTGGGTGCGGCGGCCGTGTCGGCCTTGAGCGCCTGGCTGTGCAGCGGCCGCGTGGCGCATACCCTGTCGGAGCCGTTGCACCGTTTGGGGCTGGCGTTGCATGGTGTGGTGCTGGCACCGTGCGTGCGGCGCGGCTGGGTGCGCAAGTAAGCGTGGCTCAGGCGTGCCGGCGCCAGGCACGCCAGAAGAGCACGAAAGACAGCGCGGTCGCCCCCACGTTGTAGAGCGTCGCCAGTGCAAACGCGTGGCCGTAGTGCGCTGCGTGCGTGGCGGCGTCCATCGTCACCGCGCCATTTGCGCCATCCACCTGGCCCAGCAGCGAGAACAGCAGCACGCCCACCACCGTCACGCCCACCGCGTTGCCGACGGCTTGCATGGTCGTGACGGTGCCGGCGCCCATGCCGGCCTGGGCCGTTTCCACGCCGCTCAGGATGGTGTTGAGCGACAGCGGAATCACCATGCCTTGCCCAAAGCCGTTGAGCATCAGCGGCAGGATCAGCCAAGCGGTGCCGGCGCCCAGTTGTGCCATTGTCGCCAGCACCACCATGCCCACGGCGAAGATCGCCACGCCGAGCAGCAGGGCGCGCTGCCCGATGCGTTCAGCCAGGCGAGGCGCTGTGAGCGAGCCGGCAAAGAAGGCGATGGCCGCCGGCGTGAACACCAACCCCGCTGCCAGCGCCGACAGGCCGCGCCCGAACTGCAGCAGGATCGTCAGCGCCAGGAAGTACGAGCTGATGGCCGTGTAGAACAGGAAGATCGCCAGCACGCCCAGCACAAAGCTGCGGTTGCGGAACAGCGCCATCTCGATGATGGGGACGCGGCCAGCCGCCGACAGCGCTTGTTCCACCCGCACAAAATGGCGGAACACCAGCAGTGAAGCCAGCGGCACCACCCACGACCACCATGGCCAGCCGGACTCGCGGCCCTGCATGATCGGCACCAGCAGCATCGCCAGCGCCACCGCGCCTGCCACGGCGCCATGCACGTCCAGCCGGGCCGCCACCGGCGCACGCGATTCCGCCACGAACGCTCGTGCCGCCAAGATGGCGACAATGCCGATCGGCACATTCACCAGGAACACCGCCCGCCAGCCCGACACGTCGGCCGCCAGCGGATGCGCAATCAACCAGCCGCCGATGATCTGCGAGACCGACGCCGCCACGCCCTGCACCGCGCCCATGGTGCCGAACGCACGGCGACGCGCATCGCCATCAAACAGCACGCGCAGCGAGGCCATCACCTGTGGCATCAGAATGGCCGCCCCCAGGCCCTGGCCGACGCGCATGGCAATCAGCATCCACGGCGTGGTCGCCAGGCCGCACAGCGCGGATGCCAGCGTGAACAACGCCATGCCCGCCAGAAACATGCGCTTGCGCCCGAACAGGTCGCCCAGGCGCGCGCCGTTGAGGAGGAACACCGCATACGCGGCGCTGTAGCCGACCATCACGAGCTGGATTTCGGCAAAACTGGTGTGTAGACCGGCACGGATGTCCGGAATCGCCACATTGACGATGAACAGGTCGAGAATGGTGACGAAGTTGCCGGTGAGCAGCGCCGCCAACGCCGGCCAGTGCCGTTTGGCTGGCGAGGCAACGCCGCCGGCAGCAAGGGATTCCGTTGACATGGGGGATCTCGGTTTATTAATATACGGTCGTATGTATACTAGAGAGCAATCGGCCCACGTCAAGCGCCGATTGCGTTGACCCCACTCACCGATAGGGCATTGCCATGAACGAAACCGACGGCCGCCGCCAGCGTGGCGAACGTGCGCGCGCCCAGGTGCTCGAGCACGCCACCGCCATTGCCTCCACCGACGGGCTGGAGGGCCTGACGATCGGCCGGGTGGCCACGGATGCGGGCGTGGGCAAGGGCAATATCCAAGTGCTCTTCGGCGACAAGGAAACGCTGCAACTGGCCACGCTGGACGCGGGCGTCGTGCATTACCGCGCGACGGTGGTCGAGCCGGCGCTGGCGCTGAAAAGCCCGCTTGCCCGTCTGCGTGCCCTGACCGAAGGCTGGTTCGACTACGTGGCCAGTGGGGCGTCGCCGGGTGGGTGCTTTGTCTGCGCGGCCAGCTACGAATACCGCGCGCGGCCAGGTGCCATCCAGGACCGTGTGCGCGGGCATCGGGAGGCGATGCGTGCCCGCTTTCGCGAGACGATTTCGGCGGCACAGGCCGCTGGTGAGTTGCGCGCCGATGTCGACGTCGACCAGCTCGTCTTCGAAATCGAATCGTTTCGCTCCAACGCCAATGTGGCGTTCCTGATGGGCGACATGGCGGTATTCGAGCGCGCGCGCCGCAGCACGCGGGCGCGCATCGATGCGGCGCTCGCCTGAGCGGACCTCACACAGCGACGCGCGCAAGCAACGCCTGTGCGGCGCCGCGGGCGTCCCTCCGCGCCACCTTTGGTTACACTTGTGCGCAGTCGCACAAACACACCAAACACAAGACTCGCGGGGGAATTGGGTATGACGAGCCGAACGATTGCTGCGGCCATCGGAATCGGGGGCACGCTGTGGCTGACCGGCTGCGCAGCGCCTTATGCCGAGCCGCCTGCCGGCGCCAACACGGCCACGGTGGATTTCGTCCGCCCGCTGACCAGCACCAACGCCACCATCCTCGCGTTTGACGACCCAAAGTATTGCGGCAACCCGCGCACCGCGCTCAAGCCGGCTGACGCCACGCGGCCGATCCGCGTCCTGGCGGGTGTGCCAACCGCGCTGGGCGCGAGTTTCATTCGCGCCTCGGGCACGCTCATCTATCGCTGCGGTGTGTCGGCGACGTTCGTACCGCAGGCGGGCAAGCAGTACAAGATGACGGCCAGCTACCCCACCAACGCCCATGTGTGCCGCGCCGGCGTGGTTGAGTCTGACGACGGCCGGTCGTGGCACGCCATCAACGCGCGTTATCGCACCTACCGCATCAACCCGTCGTGGGGCACCGGAAGCTGCCCCGGCCTGACCGACGCAGACGTGGCCTTCATGCGCGACAAGACGCGCTCCGAAGACGGCTCCACCACGCTAAGCGACCTTTCCGATCTGCTGACGCCACAATGACCCGCCGCACTACCTTCATGATCCGCACGCTCCTGGCCACTGCATCGGCACTGGCAGCGTTGCCGGCGGCTGCGCTGGAGCCAGCCGAAGTGTTCGCCAAGGTCGCGCCCAGCATCTGGGAGGTGCGCGTGTCCAACGCCGCCGGCCAGCCGCTGGCCATCGGCAGCGCGGTGGTGATCGGCGACGGGTTGGCCGTGACCAACTGCCACGTGCTGCGCGGCGGCAAGCAGGTCAGCCTCAAGCGCGGCAACGCCAGCTTTGGCGCGCGCCTGCTGTATCCCGACGTGCAGCGCGACCTGTGCCAGCTTCGCGTTGCCGATTTCCACTACCCGGCCGTCACCATCGTCCCGAGCAGCACGCTGGTGACGGGGCAGAAGGTCTACGCAATCGGCAACCCCCTGGGGTTTGACCTGACGATCAGCGAGGGGTTGATCTCGTCGCTGCGGCATGATGAAAACGGCGAGCTCAAGGCGATCCAGACTTCGGCCGCGATCTCGCAGGGCTCCAGCGGTGGGGGCCTGTTCGACAGCAACGCGCGGCTGGTCGGTATCACGTCGCGCATGGTGTCCGCCGTCTACGGGCAGAACCTGAACTTTGCCGCGCCCGCCGAGTGGATCAACGATGTTCCCGCCCGTGCGCAAAAGGCGCTGGCCGAGCGCGCTGCAGCAGCGTCGTCGGTGTCAGCCAATACGACGCCTGCTGCGGCCATCGCTCCACAGCCGCGCAAGCCCGGTGAACTGGGCCCGAAGTCGCAAGCCGCCTTTGGTGCGTACTTGCACAAGCCGTGGCCCAAGATCTTCGTGGCCGCCGACGGCGATCAATTTGTCTACGAATGGGGCCAGAACGCTGAATTCCGTGCGGTGTCGTCGTGCAAGGAGCGTTATCAGAACTGTTCGATCTATGCCCGCGACGACACGGTCGTCGAAGCCAAATAAACGCCCTCGCAACGCTTGATCTCGATTCAGGCCGGTTCAGGTCGGGGCGTTAAGACATTAATATGTGACCCGTTTGGCTGCGCGATGCCCGTTTGAGCGAGCCTGCACAGTCACTCAAAACACGTCGAATAGGAACCTGCGAACATGAATTGGACCGCGACCCGACCGATCCGCGTGGTCGTGCTCGATGATCATGCGGTCGTCCGCCATGGTCTGGCTGCGCGCCTGAAGCAGGAGGCCGACATCGAGGTCTGCGGCATGTTTGCGTCAGGCCGCGAAATCGTCCGGGCACTCAAGGACAGTACCTTCGAGGTGGATGTCCTGCTGATGGACTATTCGCTGGGGCCCACTGAGATCGACGGGCTGAACCTGATCCGCCTGATTCGCGTGCGCTATCCGGAGTTGAAGATTCTGGTGGCCTCGGCGCATCACAACAAGGCGACGGTTGGCATGGTCATGCATGCCGGCGCGCGCGGGTTTGTCGGCAAGGAAGAGGAGCTGTCGGAACTGGTGCGTGCCATTCGCACCGTGGCCACGGGCGGCAAGCGCCTGAACGCCGCGCTGGCTGCCGAGATGGAGAGCGACGCGCTTTCTACCGATGCGCCCCCGCCCACCGCGAATGGCAGCAAGTTCTCTGCACTGCTCGACCGCTCCGAGCTCAGCCCGCGCGAGCGCGAAGTGCTGCGCTGCTGCCTCGATGGCATGTCGGTCACGGACATTGCCGAGAAATTCGCGCGCAGCATCAAGACCATCAGCTCGCAGAAGCAATCTGCCTATCGCAAGCTGGGCATCCGAACCGATACCGAGCTGTTCAAGATCAAGCACGAGCTTGAGGGGCAGTGAGCGCTGAGCGGCGCCCAAGCCAAGCCATGCCCTGCACGCCGGCAACGCCGTCGGCTCAGATGACCGAACCGCGAACGCCTGAATTGGTCAGGCGTTGTGCAGCACGCGCAGCAGCAGGTTCTCCAACTGCTTGACCTCGGCCTGCGAGAACCCGCGCAGCAGGTGGTTCAGCACGTCGATGATCAGCGGCCGGATTTCCGGATACAGCGCGCGCCCCTGCTCGGTGAGCGAGACCACGACCGAGCGGCGATCCGCATCACTGGGCGCGCGCTTGACGATGTTCTTCTTCTCCAGCCGATCGATCAGCCGCGTCATCGCGCCCGGATCGTAGTGCAGCGCCCGCGAGAGTTCGGCCGGGGTGGTGGCGAGGTCTTCAGCCAGGTAGATGACGACCGTCCACTGCGCGGCCGTCAGGTCCAGCGATGCCAGGGCACTGTCGATGTGTGTCACCAACGCGTGTCGGACCCGATGCACGAGCCGACCGATGTTGGTATCGCGGTCCATGGTGTCAAGCTGGTAGGCGCCTTCACTGGTGCTGGTGTCGGCGGCCTCAGGTGTCTGTACGTCGATGCTCATGGTGGTGCTCCCCGTTCTGCCGGTGATCCGGCTTGTAAGGCGCGCCGCATTCCCGTAACGCTGGCGTGCTTCATTGCACACTAATCGTCGCTTGCCCAGGCCGTCAAGCCGGGATCGATACCAACGCAGATCGTCAAATCTCGTTGGATATCGCTGCAAAACGATTGCGGCTGCCAAGGGGTGGGATGGTTCGTATCATGGTTGAAACGTGGCAGCCGACGCATGTGGCGCGGCGTGCTCGTCCTCCTCCATATTCCTTTTTTGAACGCCATGGACCTCCACCTTCAGAACAAGCTCGCGCTCGTGACCGGCTCCACCAAGGGCATTGGTCATGCCATTGCTGTAGCACTGGCCGCCGAAGGCGCCCGCGTGATTGTCAACGGCCGTACTCAAGCGTCTGTAGACGACGCAATTGCGCGCCTGCGCACTGAGGCGCCCGACGCCCAGGTCGAGGGCTTTGCCGGTGACCTGTCCAACGCGGAGCAGGCCGATGCGTTGGTCGCCCGCTTTCCCAAGGTCGACATCCTTATCAACAACCTCGGCATCTTCGACCCCAAACCGTTTGAGGAAATCGACGACGCCGAGTGGCAGCACTTCTTCAACGTGAACGTGTTGAGCGGCGCGCGTCTGTCCCGCGCGTACCTGCCCGGCATGCGTGCCCAGAACTGGGGCCGCATCGTGTTCATCAGCAGCGAGAGCGGCGTGCAGATTCCGGTGGAGATGATCCACTACGGCGTCACGAAGACCGCGCTGCTGGGCCTCTCGCGCGGGTTGGCCGAATTGACCGCCGGCACGGCCATCACCGTGAATGCCGTGCTGCCGGGCCCGACGCGTTCCGAAGGCGTGGATGAGTTTGTCGAGAAGCTCTCCGGCGGCCAGAGCTTCGAAGCGTTCGAGAAGACCTTCTTCGAGACCGCCCGGCCGACCTCGCTCATCAAGCGCTTTGCCAGCACGAAGGAGGTGGCCAACCTGGTTGCCTATGTGGCGAGCCCGCTGTCGTCGGCCACCACGGGCGCTGCGCTGCGCGTGGACGGCGGCGTGGTGAAGTCGGCGTTCTAGAACGTCAGCCCTGACGAATGCACCATTCCGGCGTGCGGCCCCGGCTTTTACGCTGGCCGTGCCGCTGGTGCATGCCGGCGGGACAAGCCGGCAGCGCGTCTGTTCGCCCGTATCGTTGAGAACGCAGACCAGCCAGACCGAGCGTGTCCTTGCCCGTGCGTTGGCGGCATTCCTTCCACATTTTCGGAGTGATTGCCATGTCCCACTGCAAGGTCTACGGAACCAAACCTGACAACGGCCCCGGTCAACTGGCGGCCCAGGCTGCGCGCGATCGCGTCAACCAGGCGCACGCCACCTGGGCCGTCACGCTGGCCTACGACAGCGGCACGACAACGGCTGTCTACACTTCCGCAGTCGCCAGCGTCGACGATCTGGAAAAAGCGTTCGAAGCGGAATTTCCGCAGTACACGGTGGTCGGTTACTGAGCCGCCTGCCCCGCCACGTGCCCCGGCATCGTGGCGGGCACGCCCCGGCAACAAACATTGCAATCGGACGGCAGCCCGTCACAATGAAAGTCGGATTGATTTTCGAGGATCGGGATGCAGGGCAAGCGAGCTGTGGGCAGCATGGGTTTGTGGTGGCGGACGGCATGGCTGGGTGCCGTTACGTTGGCGTTCGGTGTTGCGGCCGCTCGCGCACAGCAGCCGGCAACGCCTGCGCCTGCAGATCCGCAGATCGCCTTCTACTACGGCCGCGATGTGCCCGCCGCTGAACTGCAAGCTTTTGACTGGGTCGTGGTGGACCCGGCAACGGCCGGCAGTTTCGATCCGAAGCAGCCATCGTCCACGCTCTGGTTCGCTCGCGTCGACCTGACACAGCAGACCGATGCGATGCGCTCGAGCGCCTGGCCTGCCAATGTGATCGACCAGGTCTTTGCGCCGTTGCTCGCGCAAGGCTACCAAGGCTTCCTGCTCGACGGACTGGACACACTCCAACGCAGCGCCCCCGATGCCGCCAATGCCATTGCGGCATTGATGCCGGCGTTGCATGCGCGCGCACCGAACGCCAAGCTGCTGGCTGGTGGTACGGCCTGGCTCGAGACGCTGGCGCCGCAGTTGTCAGGCGTCGTGACGGGGGGGCTGGTGCGTGAGCGCGCAGGGGGCGAAGGTCTGCGTGATGTGGACGATGCCGAGCGCAACGCGCGCATTGCCACGTTGCGCAACATCGGTGCCCAGTATCACTTGCCCGCGGTCGCGCTCGATTACTGCGTCAACTACAACCGCACGTGTCTGCGTGAGACCGCCGATGTGGCGCGCGCGGCGGGCGTCACCAGCTACGCCACCACACCGGGCGCGGACTTCATCGGCATTGGCCGGCTGGAAGTGATGCCGCGCCGTGTCCTGTTGGTCGAAGCTCAGGAGCCCGGCACCAGCCGCAACACCGCGCCGTCGGTGCTCTATCTGGCCATGCCTATCAACTATCTGGGCTATCGCACCGAATTTGCCGACGCCAACAAGCCGTTGCCGGCCGTCACGCCCGACCGCTATGCCGGCGTCGTCACCTGGTTCGACGGCAACGCATCGCGACCGGGCGCGTGGGCGTCGTGGCTCAGGCGCACGATGGGCGCCGGCGTGCGTGTGGCGATGTTCAACCAGTTCGGGCTGAACATGGATGCCCCTACGGCGCAGATGTTGAATCTGAAAATAATGCCCGGCACGCCGGCGGGCCCGCTTGCCATCGTCTCGCATGATCCGATGATGGGCTTCGAGCTGCAGCCCCATCCCGATCGGCGCATGGCCGTGGGCGTGCAGGTGGACCCTGGTGTGACGGGGGCGCAATCGCTGCTTCGGCTCTCCGCCGGCAGCTACACCTATGATGCGGCGGCCATCATGCCGTGGGGTGGCTATGTGCTTCAGCCCTTCGCTGTGTTTCGCATGCCCGATGTCGACCAGGCGCGCTGGGTCATCCAGCCGCTGGACTTTCTGCGCCGCGCGCTGCAGCTGCCCGCCATGCCGGTGCCCGACACCACCACGGAGAACGGCCGCCGCCTGATGACCGTGCATATCGATGGCGACGGATTCGCCTCCCGCACCGAGTTCCCGCCCGGCGAGTTCTCCGGCCAGGCCTTGCTGCGCGACATTCTGGATCGCTACAAGGTGCCGACTACCGTGTCGATCATCGAGGGCGAAGTGGCGGCCGACGGTGTGTACCCGAAGCTCACGCCGCAGCTTGAGCCGATCGCGCGCAGCATCTTTGCGCAGCCCTATGTGGAACTGGCCAGCCACACGTTCTCGCACCCGTTCAACTGGCTGCGTACCACCAACCCGCCCGACCCGACTTCTGCCGAAACGTCCGAAGGCGCCGACACCGCTTTCTCGTTGAGGATTCCCAATTACCGCTTCAGTTTCGACCGCGAGATCGCGGGCTCCATCCACTACATCAACACCAAGCTGGCCCCACCGGGCAAGCGCGTGAAGGTGCTGCTGTGGAGCGGCAACGGCCAGGTGCCTCCGATTGCCGTGCAGAAGACCGTCGAGGCCGGCGTGCTGAACATGAACGGCGGCGACACCTACATCACGCGCTCCAACCCGAGCTGGACGGCCGTGGCGCCGCTTGGCGTGGACAAAGGCGATGGCCTCTTCCAGGTATTTGCGCCCGACCAGAACGAGAACATCTACACCAACCTCTGGCACGGCCCGTATTACGGCTTTTCGCGCGCCATCGAAACGTTCGAGCTGACCGAAAAACCGTATCGCTTCAAGCCGATCGGCATTTACTACCACATGTATTCCGGCACCAAGCTGGCCTCGCTCACCGCCCTGCGGCAGGTATATGACTGGGCGGTCGCGCAGCCGGTCATGCCGATCTACGCGTCGGACTACATCCGCAAGGTGCTCGACTTCCGTACCATGGCCGTTGCGCGGGACGGCGATGCCTGGGTCGTGCGCGGCAACGGCGATCTGCGGACCGTGCGCTGGGCCGGGCCCGGCGTGCCGCGCCTTGCCGATGCACGCGATGTGGCCGGCTACGCTGCAGGCCCGGGCGGCACCTACATCCACCTCACGAGCGGCTCGGCGCGCTTCACCCTGAACGACGCCGCGCCAGCGCAGCCCTACGTGCGCGATGCCAGTGGCCGCCTGTCGAACTGGCAGCGCGGTGTGGATGGCCGTTCGCTGTCGGTCGATGTGGCCGGCTATACGCGACCCTTCATCCGCTTTGCCAATGCAGCCCGTTGCCGGGCGACCGTGGACGGCCGTGAAGTGAGCGGCTCACATGGCGCTGAGTGGCGCATCGACCTGGGTGCGGGCAACCCCGCCAAGCCCGCGCCCCAGCACGTCGAGCTGACCTGCGAAAAATGACGTCCGGAAACGCGGACGAATGTCTTGTTTGCCAGACATAGCGGGAGGAAAAACGTTTGCGCTCAAGCTTTTCCTGGTCGATCCGTTGTTAACCCGACTGACGACCCCCAGGAAAAAAAGCATGAGAGCGTCTGCGCCCCTTTCTGAAGTTTCACAACCCCCGACCAGTCTCGGTACCCGGCTGGCCGCGATTGGCCTCATCGCCCTGGTGGCGGTGTTCGGCATGTTTGCCCTGGCGAACTCGCAATCGAGCCTGCGCATGCTGGAGGCCAATACCCAATCGGCCATGCACAACCAGGAAGCCGCCATGCGCGACATGATCGGCCTATTCGACGGCACCATGCGCACCGAGGCCGACCGCTTCCTGACCGCCTTTGCCGACGCCGCGCCCGGCCCCTACAGCGTGGACCCGGCGCAGATCGTGCAAGTGGCGGGCAAGCCGACGCCCACCTTCAAGAGCGGCGACACGGTGCTGAACCTCAACTTCACCGTGCCGGACAAGTTCTTCGCGCGCACCGGCGGCACCATCGCCACTGTGTTCGCCCGCACCGGCGACGACTTCGTGCGCGTGACCACCTCGCTCAAGAAGGAAAACGGCGAACGGGCGATCGGCACGCTGCTCGACCGCGCGCACCCGAGCTACAAAGCGTTGATGGCCGGCGAGTCCTTCCGCGGCCTGGCCTGGTTGTTTGGCGTGCCTTACATGAGCAAGTACGAACCCGTGCGCGATGCGTCGGGCAAGGTGATTGGCGCGCTGTATGTGGGTGTGGACGTGCGCTCGGAGCTGGCCTTGCTCAAGGACAAGATCCGCTCCCACGGCATTGGCAAGACGGGCGGCTATTTCGTGGTTGACGGCAAGCCCGGCGCCGATCAGGGCAAGGTGCTGATCGACCATACGCAAGCCCGCGAAGGCAAGAACCTGCTCGACGCCAAGGACGCCGCAGGCCAAGCCTGGGTGCGCGAGATGATCGCGCGCAAGGACGGCACGCTGCGTCATACGCTGGCCGACACGGAAGGCGGCACCGCCCGGGAGCGCCTGACCGTTTTCACGCAATACCCGGATTGGCAACTGGTGATTGCGGGCACGGCCTACGTCGATGAACTCAACGCCGACCTGGTGGCCGCCCGCAATCGCTTCCTGCTGCTGGGCCTGGCACTCGGTGCGCTGCTGGCCGGCGGGCTGTACTGGATGCTGCGCCGTACTGTGAGCACGCCGCTGGCCGAGGTGGTGAACGTCGCCCAGCGTGTGGCTGCGGGTGATCTCACGCACCGGCTGCCCACCACCCGCCGCGATGAGATCGGCCAGGTCATGCGCGCCGTCAACGGTGTCGGCGACGGCCTTTCAGGCATCGTCGACAAGGTGCGCGCCAGCGCCTCCACCATCGCATCGAGCACCGGCCAGATCGCGGCCGGCAATGCGGATCTTTCCGCCCGCACCGAAGCGCAGGCCGGCAATCTGGAGCGCACCGCATCGAGCATCGAACAACTGGCCGCCACCGTGCGCCAGAACGCCGAAAGCGCCCACCACGCGCATGACATGGTGCAGTCCGCCAGCGAGGCGGCCAACGCTGGTGGGCAGACCGTCGAGCGACTGGTCGGCACCATGTCGGGCATCCACGCCACGGCGCAGAAGATTGCCGACATCACGGGCATCATCGACGGCATCGCTTTCCAGACGAACATCCTGGCGCTGAACGCTGCCGTGGAAGCTGCCCGCGCAGGTGAACAGGGCCGGGGCTTTGCCGTCGTGGCCGGCGAGGTGCGCAGCCTCGCCCAGCGCAGTGCAGCCGCCGCCAAGGAGATCAAGGAATTGATCAGTCGCTCGGTTGAAGAAGTGCAGGCAGGCAACGAGGCCGCACGCGGCGCCGGGGACGCCATGCAGGACATCGTGACGCGCGTGGAGCGCATCGCCGGTCTGATGGGCGAGATCAGCCACGCCTCGCGAGAGCAGTCGCAAGGCATCGAAGAGGTCAACCATGCGGTCACGTCGATGGACGAGGTGACGCAGCAGAACGCTGCGCTGGTCGAAGAAGCGGCCGCCGCCGCCGAAAGCCTGCGCCAACAAGCCCAGGAACTGCGCGGCGCGGTAGACGTGTTCCGGCTCGCCTGAGCCGCGGGGCTGTGCGCCCGGTTGTCGAGATAGAAAAACCCGGGTTTAGGCCCGGGTTTTTGTTGGCGCCTCCTTCGTGCGCGGCGATCTAGTGCAGGATCACCCGCCGCACCACGGCGACCAGGGGCGGCCGAATCGAGCGCTCGAAACCCGGACGCAGGCGCAGTGGCTTGAGCAGCATCTTCGCAGCCATGTCGAGCGGCAGATAAGAGCGCACCAGGGCGCTCACGCGCGAGTTCAGGGCGCGGACATCGGCTTCGGGCACATCTTCCTGGCTGCGCTCGATGCGCAGCACATTGCGCAGGGCGATCATCGAATCTTCATTCTTGATTTCACGCAGGCGCGACGCGAGCGCCTTGAGCACGCGCGCGCGGCCCACGCCCTCGCTCGCGTTGCATTCGTTGAAGAAACGCAGGAAGTGTTTGTAATGTCGGACTTCATCGGCCGAGATGCGGCTGGCGAGGTCGCGCAGCACCGGTTCATCGGCTTCAGCCGCGGCTTGGGCGATGGCCCGATAGAAAGTGGCGGTGCCCATTTCGACGACGCAGCGCGCGACCATTTCCAACGCCTGCGTGGGCTCGAACTGGTCGACCGAACAGGTGACTGAGTATTCATCGAAGAAGCGGGCGTAGCCGCGCTCCCAGTCGAACTCGGGCCAGACAGTTTCAACGTAGCGGCGCAATGCACGGCCGTGCTGAAGCTCTTCGCGTTCCCAATGGTGGATCAGCCAGTGCGCAGTTTCGGGGCGATCGGCGTAGTACTGAGCGAGGTTGCCGGCATAGAGGTCGGAGCCGCTTTCCACAAACGACGCACTGGCAACGAGGTAGAACAGCGTGCCGTTTTCGCGTACGCGTGCGACGTCGATGCTGTCGTAAGCGATCTCCTGGACCGACCACGGCATGCGCTCGCTCTCAGATGTTTCCAGATGAACCTGTGACAAGGCGCTTCCTCCGTCGGCAATCTCGCAAAAAGCGGACCGCCTCTGCTATGAGAATGAAACATCACGTTCCATGTTTCAAGACAGATGTGCGCTTCCAAAGGTTCCTAAAAGCAATCTCTTGCTTTCAAAGTGGTGAATGCGTCATGACGATTGCGTCACCCCTGTACGCGACGCAGCGGTGGGTACGGTGCGTTTTCGCGCGTTCCGCAAGCCGTAGGCGAAGGCCCCGAGCGCGACGAGAGCAGCGCCAACCATCGCCCATTCCACTGCAGCATAGCCGCCGCTGGCCCGCCAGAGCAGTGCGCCCAGCCATGGCGCGCTGGCCTGTGCCAGCAGCACGGGCGTCATCATCAGGCCGTTGAGCGTGGCGTACTGGTTGGGCGAAACCAGCTCCGGCATCGCAATCGCGCGGACCATCGTGTTGATGCCGTTGGCTGCGCCATAGACGAGCGCAAACACGATCAGCAGCGGCCCGCTGGACAGCGCCAGCAAGCCGAGCGCGCCAGCCATGGCGCCGTACGTCCACGGTGCAATGCGTACCGGGTGCGCCGGGCGTGAACGCATCATGGTCAGCCGCCCGAGCACTTGGGCGGGGCCGATGAGCGCGGCGATCAGCAACTGGCGACTGGTCGGCACGCCTTTCTCCGTCAGCAGCGGAATCAGGTGCGCGCCGAGCACGGTGGCGATCAAGCTGGTGGCCACGAAGGCCAGCACCACCGCCCAGAACACCGGCAAGCGCAACACCATGCGCCATGCCGAGGCATGCACCAGTGCCGTCGGGTCGAGCGCCTCGGCTGGCGCGTGCACGGGCGGCCGCACGCGCAGGCGCGCATGGATCGGCAGGCAGATCAGCACATGCGCCAGCGCAAAAAGCTGCAGCGTATGCCGCCAGCCGAGGTGTTCCACGCCCCATTGCGCGAGCGGAATGCACAGCGTGCTGGAGAACCCTGCGATCAGCGTGAGGCCGATGATCGGGCGCTGATACGCATCCCCAAACGCCTGGCGAAGCACGACAAAGGCCGGGTCGTAGAGCGTAGTGGCCATCGCCAGGCCCATCGGCAGCCAGAGCAGCAGGAAGGCCGCCTCACTCGAGACGAAGGACCACGCCAGCAGGCCGCCCGCCGCGAGCATGGTGCCTGCACCCATCACGCGGCGCGCAGGCCAGCGGTCCAGCGCGCGCCCGACCCAGAATGAGCACAGCGCCCAGACCAGCAACCCGAGCGAGAACCCGCCCGCCAGGAACGGCCGCGCCCAGCCGAGCGTGCTGTGCATCGGCCCCAGAAACACGGTGAAGGTGAAGTACAGCGTGCCCCAGGAGACCATTTGTGCCAGGCCCAGCAGCAACACAAGGCGCCGGCCTTCGGGCGAGCCTGGGGAGAACATGGGGTTCATGAAGATGGGAGCGGTGGGGGGCAGATCGGCGCAGCAAAAAACCATTCTATCGGCGGAGATTGCGGCGCGCGTGCCCCATGCGCAGGGCACGCTCAGGAAGCGTGCCCGTCCATCAGCCACCGCAAAGCTGCCGTGTCGACGATCTCGACCGTGCGGTAATGGCAGCGGATCCAGCCCGCGCGCTGCCAGGCCTGCAGGTACTTGGAAATCGTCTGCCGAGAGCGTGCCAGCATGCGGCCCAGCTCTTCATTGCTGGCGGCCACGGTGCGGCCATCGCCGGCGCGGGCAAGCTGCAGCAGTCGTTGGGCGAGGCGCGCATCGGCGGGCATTTCGCTGGCGTGTTCGAACTCGTCGAAGATCAGGCGGATGCGCTGGCAGAGCTGCTGCATCAGCGCCCACATGCCAGCCGGGTAGGCCGACACCACGCGCGCAAACGCCGCGCTGCCCAGCAGGACGAGCGTGGTGGGCCCTTGCGCATGGGCGCTGTGCGTGCGGCCGCCCCCGTCGATGAGCGCGATCTCGCCAAACCATTCGCCCGCGCGCAGCACGCCGTAGACGAGTTCGCTGCCGCCGTCCGTCGTCCGGCTGATGCGCACGCGGCCACGCACGATCAGGAACATGCCCTGCGCCGGGCCGCCGTGCGGGTGGATGCACTCGCCGTCAGGGTAGGTGACCAGGCGCGCGGTGGGCGCGATCTCGGCCAGCAGGTCGGCGGGGGCGTCGCGCAGCCAGCCCTGCGCGAGCTGCGAGGGCGTAGGAGCCGGGGCGGTATGGGAGGCGTCTGCGGGCATGGCGGCAGGATGCGGCGAGGGCGGTCCGATCATTGTCAAGCGCTTGACAGTCTGCATGCAAGCGCCGGGCAGAGAATGGTTCGCCAGCCGCGCACCACCATTCAATCAATACGACGCGGCACCGACGCGACCATTCCGGCGACGAAGGAGACACCCCCAATGACCGATCCGCAACACACCGCCCCGCGCGCGGCGTTCTCTCACATGGAGCACGGCACGCGCGAAGACTGGGCCGCCATCTCGGCCGAGTTCATGCCCTTTGCCCGCGCATTGCCCGATCGCGTGCTCGCGCACCTGAAGCTGCTCGACGGCGATTGCGGCGGCTTCCCGATCG
>JABLTH010028070.1_pt1 | contig 26863 bp, 22 predicted proteins | sample 7875711 | NCBI WGS metagenome assembly JABLTH01 (sample SAMN14941262, study PRJNA633318) | bioreactor metagenome | isolation source: bioreactor | place: China | collected 2019-03-05 | reverse complement strand
CGCATCTCCTGCACCTTCGCGCGCCGCCGGGTGAAGATCCGTTGTCCTGACAGTGAACTCCTTTCAGCCCTTCCTTAAGGTCCTTGAAGCCCGTGCATAGCCTCGCCTAGGGTCGGGACGTATGCGCCGTCCCCCAGACGGCGCCGTCGGCGGTCCCGCGGGGAAGCCGGCGTTCCACTTCCCGAGGAGACAGCACCGATGACGTCCGTCCCCACCGGCGAGAACCACGCGGTTCCCGTCGCGAATCGCAGAAGGCGAGCGCGTCTGTGCGCACTCGCCGTGACCACCGTCAGCGCCGTGGGCTTCGGCAGCCTGGTGGCGCTTCCGGCCTTCGCCAACACGTCCGGGACGGGGGTGGTGATCAACGAGGCGTACCTCTCCGGCGGGAGCGCGGGCGCGGCGTTCAAGAACAAGTTCGTCGAGCTGTACAACCCGACCGACGCGGCGATCTCGCTCGACGGCACCTCGGTGCAGTACCGGTCCGCGACCGGCACCACGAACTTCAGCGGGGTCGTCCCGCTCGCCGGATCCATCCCCGCCCACGGCTACTACCTGGTCCAGGGCGGCAGCAACGGCTCGAACGGCGCGGCGCTTCCCGCCCCCGATGCGACCGGCGGCCTGAACCCGAGCGGAACCACCGGCACGATCGCGCTCGTCAACAGCGCGTCCGCGGTCGCGCTGCCGACCGGATCCCTCGTGGGCAACCCCGATGTGATCGACCTGATCGGCTACGGCACGTCCAACACCTTCGAGGGCGCCGTCGCCGGTGCTCCCTCGGGCAACACCGACGTGCGATCGCTGAACCGCACGCAGGGCGCTGACACCGACGCGAACAACGCCGACTTCTCCCTCTCGGCGACGATCACGCCGACCAACACCAAGAACAACGCGACGGATCCCGACCCCGAGCCGACGCCGACGCCGACCCCCACGCCGACGGACACCCCCGCGCCGGGCGAGACCAAGAGCATCGCCGAGGTGCAGGGCACGACCGACAGCTCTCCGTTCGTCGGACAGACCGTCACCGTGCAGGGCATCGTCACCGGCGACTACCGCACCGGCGGCTACAAGGGCGTCTCGATCCAGACCCAGGGCACGGGCGGCGACGTCAAGACCGCGGGCGCTTCGGACGGCATCTTCGTGTACCTGAACGCGCTGGCGCCCTCGGTCGCACGCGGCGACCTCGTCTCGGTCACCGGCACGGTCTCGGAGTACTTCGGCCAGACCCAGATCAACCCGGCGACCCTCGGGGACATCTCCGTGGTGACGGCGGGGGCGGGGCTCCCGCAGCCCGTCGCGCTGCCGGACTCGGTGCGCGGCGCCGATCGCGAAGCGTACGAGAACATGCTCGTCGCGCCGAGCGGCACCTACAAGCTCGCCTCCAGCCACCAGCTGTACAACTACGGCACGCTCTGGCTCAACGCGGGCGACGCGCTCAACGTCAAGGCGACCGAGACCGTGCGTCCGGGTGCCGAGGCGGACGCGATCACCGCGGCCAACCGGGCGAACCGGATCCTGCTCGACGACGGCTGGTCGTCCCAGATCGGCAAGGGCGGCCACACCGGCGGGCAGCCGTACTTCACGAAGGACACCGTCGTCCGCAACGGCGACACCGTGCACTTCCCCACGGAGGGCGAGGTGCTCCAGTACGGCTTCGACGACTGGCGCCTGCAGCCGGTGGTGCCCATCAACGGCACCAGCGACGCCGCGCACAAGCCCACGTTCGGCTCCGAGAACCCGCGCATGGACGCCCCGCCCGCTGTGGGCGGCGACGTGAAGGTGGCGTCGTTCAACGTCTACAACTTCTTCACGACGCTCTCCAGCGAGAACGCCGACGCGCGTGGCGCGAAGACGGCGGCGCAGTTCCAGATCCAGCGCTCGAAGATCGTCTCGGCGATCAACGGACTGGGCGCCGACGTGGTCGGTCTCATGGAGGTCGAGAACGGGCCGAAGTTCGGACTCCCGCTCGACGCGCCGCTGCAGAACCTCGTGCAGGGGCTGAACGACGCAGCCGGATCCGACGTGTGGGACTACGTCCGCACGCCGCAGGCGCTCAACGACACGTCGATCACCGATGTGATCACGACCGCGATCATCTACAAGAAGGCGTCCGTCACCCTCAAGGGCGACGCGTCGACCGTCGTGGACGAGACGGTGTTCGGCAACGCCCGTGAGCCCATCGCGCAGACGTTCCAGACCGCGCAGGGCCGCGTGCTCTCGGTGATCACGACGCATCTGAAGTCGAAGTCCCCGCCCCAGAACGCGGGGCCCGAGCCGGCCGACGGCCAGGGCTTCTTCAACGCCGACCGCGTCGCGCAGGCGAAGGCCGAGCTCGCGTTCGCGCAGAAGGTGCAGAAGAGCTCCGGCAGCGATGACGTCTTCCTCGTGGGCGACTTCAACGCGTACGGCAAGGAGGACCCGATCGACGTCTTCGCCCAGGCCGGGTGGACCGACGTGGAGCCGACCTTCGCGCACGGGCAGTACACGTACTCGTTCGACGGCGAACTCGGATCCCTGGATCACGTGATCGCATCGCCGTCCGCGGCGAAGGCGATCACCGGTGCCGGCGTCTGGAACATCAACTCGCCGGAGTGGAGCGACCGCGGCTACGCGTTCGCCGCCACCGAGTCGGGTACGCCGTACCGCTCCAGCGACCACGACCCGATCGTGGTGGGGCTCAAGGGCGCCGCGGATCCGATCGACATCAACATCGCGACGATCAACGACTTCCACGGACGCATCGAGGCCGACGGCGCCGCCGCCGGCGCCGCGGTGGTGGCCGGGGCGGTCGAGCAGTTCCGCGCGCAGAACCCGAACACGATCTTCGCCGCGGCGGGCGATCTCATCGGGGCGTCGACGTTCACGTCGTTCATCCAGCAGGACAACCCGACGATCGACGCGCTGAACGCGGCCGGTCTCGACGTGAGCGCCGCGGGCAACCACGAGTTCGACCAGGGCTACGTCGACCTCCGCGACCGGGTCATCCCGCGCGCGGACTGGACGTACCTCAGCTCGAACGTGTTCCTGACCGCCGACGGCAAGCCAGCCCTCACCCCCGCATGGGTGAAGGACGTACAGGGCGTCAAGGTGGGGTTCATCGGCGCGGTGACCGAGGATCTGCCGACCCTCGTCTCGCCCGACGGCATGAAGGGTCTCGAGGTGCGCGACATCGCCACGTCGGTGAACAAGGTCGCCGCCGAGCTCAAGGACGGCGACGCCTCCAACGGCGAGGCGGACGTGATCATCCTGCTCGTGCACGAGGGGGCGACCACGACCGACGTCGCGAGCATCACGCCCGAGTCGCGGCTGGGTGAGATCGTCAACGGCGTCGACAAGAGCGTGAACGCGATCGTCTCGGCGCACACGCACCTCGCGTACAACCACGTGATCGACGGTCGTCCGGTGGTCTCCGCCGGTCAGTACGGCGAGAACATGGGACTGATGGATCTGAAGGTCGACCCGGCCACGAAGAAGCTGCTCTCGATCACCAACGAGATCAAGCCGCTCACCGTGAACAAGGTCCCGCAGTACCCGGCGGATCCCGCGGTGCAGGCGATCGTGGACGCGGCCAAGAAGAAGGCCGACGAGCTCGGCTCGGTCAAGCTCGGCGACATCACGGCCGACTTCAACCGCGCACGGCAGAGCGACGGCAAGACGGAGAACCGCGGTGGCGAGTCCACCCTGGGCAACTTCGTGGCCGACGTGCAGAAGTGGTCGACCGGCGCCGACTTCGCGGTGATGAACCCGGGCGGTCTGCGGGCCAACCTCACCTACGCGTCCAGCGGCGCGGGGGATGCGGACGGCAGCGTCAGCTACCGCGAGGCGGCGACGGTGCAGCCGTTCGCCAACACCCTGATGACCGTGAAGCTCACGGGCGCCCAGGTGAAGCAGGTGCTCGAGCAGCAGTGGCAGCCCGCCGGCTCGGCGCGGCCGTTCCTGAAGCTCGGCGTCTCGAAGGAGCTGGCGTACACCTACGACCCGGCCGCCGCCGCGGGCTCGCACATCACGGGCATCACGGTCAACGGCGCGCCGATCGACCCGGCGGCGGTCTACACGGTGGGAGCCAACGCCTTCCTCGCCGCGGGCGGCGACGCGTTCACCGCATTCCAGCAGGGCACCGACAAGAAGGACACCGGCAAGGTGGACCTGCAGTCGATGGTCGACTGGTTCGCGGCGAACAAGACGGCGGCGCCCGATCTCGCGCAGCGCGCGGTCGGCGCGGTGCTCAGCGCTCCGGCGGACGCCGCCGGCTACAAGGCCGGGGAGAGCGTCACGCTGAAGCTCAGCTCGCTCGCGTTCAGCGCGGGGGAGAAGGCTCCGGGCGACGTCACTGTCTCGCTGGGGGGCACTGCGCTCGCCACGTCGACGGTCGATGCGGCGGTCACCGTCGACGCCTTCGACGAGGCCGGCACGGCGACCCTGACGTTCCCGATCCCCGAGGGGGTGACCGGGGCGCAGGCTCTGCAGGTCGACGTCGCGGTCACCGGTACGTCGCTCCGGCTGCCGATCACCGTCGCCGGATCCGACACCGGATCCTTCAACGGCTCGATCTCGGTCGGTGCGGCCAAGGTCCTCGCCGGCGAGAAGCTGGCGCTGACGGGCACCGCGTTCGAGCCGGGCGAGACGCTGACGCTCCAGCTGCGCGAACAGGGCAAGAAGGGCACGGTCATCGACCTCGGCACGGTCAAGGTCGGCGGCGACGGATCGTTCGCCACCGCGCCTGTGGTGCCGCGTTCCGTCAAGGGCGGCGACTACCTCGTCGCCGCGACGCAGGCGGACGGGGACGAGGCGACCGCCGCCGTCACCGTGGTTCGCGGCAAGGGCCAGCTCAAGGTCGGCGCTTCCTCGGTCACCGCGGGCGGCATCGTCACCATCTCCGCATCGGGCCTCGAGCAGAACGAGAAGGTGGCGCTCGAGCTCCACTCCACCCCGGTCTCGCTCGGCTCGGTGACGGCGGCCGCGGACGGGTCCTTCACGGCCACGGTCACGATCCCCGCCGGCACCGCCGCGGGACAGCACCACGTGGTGGCGATCCTGTCGGACGGCGCCCAGATCTCCGTCGAGATCACGGTCGTCGCCGCCGCATCAGGGGGAGGCCTCGCGCTGACCGGTGCGGACTCGGGCTCGTTCCTGCTCCTCGCCCTGGTGCTGCTGGCACTCGGGCTGGGGCTCGTCGTCGCCCGTCGTCGCCTGCGCGTGGAGTGACCCTCTCGCGCTGACCTGCGGAGGCCGTCGGGGTTCGCCCCGGCGGCCTCCGTCGTGCCCGGAGGCGCACAGGATCCGGCGGCTAGGATGGATCCATGCCCGAACCCAAGCCTGAGAGCTTCCAGGCCATCCGCGGCGCGCTGAAGTTCTACCAGATCGCCTCGATCATCACCGGAGTCATGCTCCTGCTGCTGGTGACCGAGATGGTGCTCAAGTACACCCCCATCCACCTCGAGCTCTTCGCGGGGGGATCCGGCGGATTCCTCTGGTTCGCACCGGTGGTGGAGGGCGTGCACGGCGGCCTGGAGTCCACCGGCAACGGCCTCAACCTCTCGATGGGGATCCTCGTCGCGCACGGGTGGTTCTACGTCGTCTACCTGTTCGCCTGCTTCCGCGTGTGGAGCCTGATGCGCTGGCCGTTCCTGCGCTTCATCATGCTCGCCCTCGGCGGCGTGGTGCCGTTCCTCTCCTTCTTCATGGAGACCCGCGTCGCCCGCGAGGTGAAGGCCTACCTCTTCCGGCGCGAGGCCGACGCCGACCAGACCTCCTCGACCACTCCCGCCACGGAAGGTGCCCGTTGACCGACAACACTCCCGACACCGAGCAGCGCCCCGCCCTCGTCGTCGACTTCGGTGCGCAGTACGCGCAGCTGATCGCCCGCCGCGTCCGCGAGGCGGGCGTCTACAGCGAGATCGTGCCGCACACGGTGACCGCGGCCGAGATCGCGGCCAAGAACCCGGTCGCGCTGATCCTCTCCGGCGGCCCGTCGTCGGTGTACGAGGAGGGCGCCCCGCAGCTCGACCCGGCCGTGTTCGACCTGGGCGTGCCGACGCTCGGCATCTGCTACGGCTTCCAGTACATGGCGCGCACTCTCGGCGGCGAGGTCGCCAACACCGGACTGCGCGAGTACGGCGCGACCGACGCGATGATCCCGGTCAACGACTCCACGCTGCTGGGCGGTCAGCCCGCCGAGCAGAACGTGTGGATGAGCCACGGCGACCAGGTCGCGAAGGCGCCCGAGGGCTTCGCGGTGCTCGCCTCGACCCCGGCCACGCCGGTCGCGGCGTTCGCCGATGAGCAGCGCAGGTTCTACGGCGTGCAGTGGCACCCCGAGGTGAAGCACTCCGACCACGGCCAGGAGATCATCGAGAACTTCCTGCACAAGGGCGCGGGCCTCCCCGCCGACTGGAACAGCGACAACGTGATCGCCGAGCAGGTCGAGCGCATCCGCGCCCAGGTCGGCGACGCCCGCGTGATCTCCGCGATGTCGGGCGGCGTCGACTCCGCCGTCTCCACCGCGCTCGTGCACAAGGCGATCGGCGACCAGCTCACCGCGGTCTTCGTCGACCACGGCCTGCTGCGCAAGGGCGAGCGCGAGCAGGTCGAGCGCGACTTCGTCGCGGCGACCGGCGTACGCCTGATCACCGTCGATGCGGCCGACACGTTCCTCGGCCACCTGGCCGGCGTGACGGATCCCGAGACCAAGCGCAAGATCATCGGCCGCGAGTTCATCCGCGCGTTCGAGCAGGTGCAGCGCGACCTGGTCGAGGAGGCGAAGGCCTCCGGCGAGAAGGTCAGGTTCCTCGTGCAGGGGACCCTGTACCCGGACGTCGTCGAGTCCGGCGGCGGCGCGGGCACCGCGAACATCAAGTCGCACCACAACGTCGGAGGCCTCCCCGACGACCTCGACTTCGATCTGATCGAGCCGCTGCGCACCTTGTTCAAGGACGAGGTGCGTGCCATCGGACGCGAGCTCGGGATCCCCGAGGCGATCGTCGGCCGCCAGCCGTTCCCCGGGCCGGGCCTCGGCATCCGCATCATCGGCGAGGTCACCCGCGAGCGTCTCGACATCCTGCGTGAGGCCGACGCGATCGCCCGGGAGGAGCTCACTCTCGCCGGACTCGACCAGACCATCTGGCAGTGCCCGGTGGTGCTGCTCGCCGACGTCCGCTCCGTGGGCGTGCAGGGCGACGGCCGCACCTACGGCCACCCGGTCGTGCTGCGTCCGGTGTCGTCCGAGGATGCGATGACCGCCGACTGGACCCGCCTGCCGTACGACGTGCTCGCGAAGATCTCCAACCGCATCACGAACGAGGTCTCCGAGGTGAATCGCGTCGTGCTCGACGTCACCTCGAAGCCGCCGGCAACCATCGAGTGGGAGTGATCTCCCCGGTCGGGGCCCGCTGAGCGAGGACGGCGGAACCGCCTCAGCCCAGGTGCTTCAGCGCCTCGCGGCGGCTCAGCGGCGAGAGGGACGGGTGCGCGTCGACGAACGCGCGCACCCAGTCCGGATCCGCCCTGGCGTGATCGCGCAGCGCCCACCCGATCGCCTTGCGGATGAAGAACTCCTCGTCGCCGAGGTTCGCCTCGATCACGTCGGAGAGCAGGCCGTGATCGACGCGGTCCCTGCGCTGCAGCTGGGCGATGATCGCCGCGCGCCGGATCCAGAGGTCCTCGTCGTCGGCCCACACGCGCAGCTCCACGGCCAGCTCGGCGGGGTGGGAGTCCAGGAGGTCCGCGAGACGGTGCGCGACTTCGTCGACGTGGTCCCACCAGGCGCCGGTGCGGATCATCTCCTCGTGCACGTCGAGCAGATCCAGCCGTCCGCGCAGCGGCTTCAGGGCCATCAGCGCCTGTGCCGCGTAGCGCTCCTCGTGGTACCCGGCCGCACGCCACAGGTCGAGCGCCGCGTCGCGCAGCTCGTCGACGTCGTCGATCCCGCGCGCCGCCTGAGTGGCGAGCCGTCGAGCGTCCGGCACGCGCACGCCGAGGAACGGCATCGCCGACTTCATGTAGGCCTGCTGGCCGGGTGCGAGGGCGGGATCCGCGGCCGCGCGCAGGGCCTCGCGGATCACGTTCGCGAGCGCAGAGGAGGACGTCACATCCGGAGTCTAGAAAATCTTCGAAGAATCTTCGACGCGCTGTCGATCCGGCGTCTTCTCGTTCGACGTCTTGAGTGAGAGGGTCGAAGGACGACCCCCGATGAGGAGACAGAGATCATGAAGTTCATGCTGATCATGCGCGCGGACGACCAGGGTGTGCGGGCGTACGAGGACATGCCGTTCGAGCAGGTCATCGAGGCGATGGGCCGGTACAACGAGTCGATGATCAAGGCGGGGGTGCTGATCGCCGGCGAAGGGCTCACGGACGCCGCAGAGGGCTTCGTCGTCGACTTCTCGGCCGAGACTCCGCTCGTCACCGACGGCCCCTACGGAGAGACGAAGGAGCTGTTCAACGGCTTCTGGATCATCGAGGTGTCCACGCGTGAGGAGGCCGCGGAGTGGGCCAAGCGCGCGCCGCTCACGCCGGGCGCGTACCTCGAGGTGCGCCGCGTCACCGAGCTCGAGGACTTCCCGGCCGACAACGAGTGGATCCAGAAGGAGGCCGGCTGGCGCGAGGAGGCGGCCGCGCGCGCGGCCGAGTGACGGCGATGGCCGGATCCGACTCCGCGGCGACGGGCGCTCAGACCGAGCGCGCCGTCGCCGCGGTGTGGCGTATCGAGTCGGCGAGGATCGTCGCCACCCTGACGCGCTTCACCGGCGATTTCGGCCTCGCCGAGGATCTCGCGCAGGACGCGCTGCTGGAGGCGCTCGCGCAGTGGCCGCGCGACGGCGTGCCCGCGAACCCCGCGGCCTGGCTGACGGCCGTCGCCAAGCGCCGTGCGATCGACGGATGGCGGCGCAGGGAGCGCTACGACGATCGACTCGCGGTGATCGCGCACGATCTCGAGCGGGAGCAGGACGCCGCCCTGGACGCCCCGCCCTGGGATCCTGACGCGATCGACGACGACGTGCTGCGGCTCGTCTTCATCGCCTGTCACCCCGTGCTCTCGCGCGAGGCGCGCGTGGCGCTCACCCTGCGCGTGGTGGGCGGTCTGAGCACGGAGCAGATCGCGCGTGCGTTCCTGGTGCCGACCGCCACCGTGCAGCAGCGCATCGTGCGGGCGAAGAAGACGCTCGCGGCGGCCAAGGCGCCGTTCGAGGTGCCGGGGCGCGACGAGTTCCCTGCGCGGCTCGGTGCGGTGCTCGGGGTGCTCTACCTGGTGTTCAACGAGGCGCATGCGGCGACGGCGGGAGAGGATCTGCTCCGCCCGGATCTGGGACGCGAGGCGATCCGGCTCGCCCGCGTGCTGGCTGCGCTCATGCCGACAGAGCCGGATGTGCACGCGCTGCTCGCGCTCATGGAGCTCACGGCCGCGCGCTTTCCGGCGCGCGTCGACGCGCACGGCGACCCGGTGCTGCTCGCCGACCAGGACCGTCGCCTGTGGGACCGCGGTCGCATCGCCCGTGGCCGCGCCGCCCTGGCTCAGGCGGACGCCTTCGGCCGCGGCCGCGGGGCCTACGCGCTGCAGGCGGCGATCGCCGAGTGCCATGCGGTCGCACCATCGGTCGAGGAGACCGATTGGGAGCGCATCGTGCTGATCTATGAGGCGCTCGGGCGCATCGCCCCCTCGCCGGTCGTGGAGCTCAATCGCGCCGCGGCGGTCGCGATGGCGACGGGCCCGGCGTCCGCGCTGCGCATCGTCGACGGGCTCATCGCCGACGGCGCGTTGCGCGGCTATCACCTGCTGCCCGCCACGCGCGCCGAGCTGCTGCTGCGTCTCGGGCGCGCGGAGGAGGCGCGCTCGGAGTTCGCGATCGCGGCCGCGCTGGCCGGCAACGACCGCGAGCGTGCGCTCCTCGAGCAGAAGGCCCGCGGCTGAGCGAGCCGTCGTGCGCCGCCGGGCTGCGCGGGAACGACGAAGGCCGCCCTCCGAGGAGAGCGGCCTTCATCGTGAAGCGCGGTGGCGGCTAGTTGTTGCCGCGGGCGATCGCGATCATGCGCAGGATCTCGACGTACAGCCACACCACGGTGACCATGATGCCGAAGCCGCCGAGCCAGCCGTACTGGCGCGGGGCGCCGTTGCGCACGCCCTGCTGGATCTGGTCGAAGTCCATGACCAGCGAGTACGCGGCGAGGAAGACGACGAGCACACCGATGATCAGGCCGAGCGGGATGCCGGCGACCTTCGCGCTGTAGAGGCCGAACATCTGGTTGGCGGGCAGCACGTTGAACACCATCAGCACGACGTTGAGCAGCGAGAACAGCAGGTAGCCGAGCATCGCGATCATCACGATCTTCGTCATCTTCGCGGACGCGCGGACCTTGCCGCTCGCGAACAGGGCGAGGGTGACGGCGACCACGGCCGCGGTGGCGAGCGTCGCCTGCAGCACGATGCCGGGCCAGAGCACCTCGAAGAAGGCCGAGATGCCTCCGATGAAGAGGCCCTCGAACGCCGCGTAGGCGAAGATCAGCGCCGGACGCACCTTCTTGCGCGAGGTGAAGCTCACGATCATCGCGAGCACGAAGCCGCCGAGCGCGCCCACGGCCCACGGCCAGATCGCGACGGCGGTCGGCGTGCGCGGCACGGCGACGCCGCCGAGCGTGAAGAACCAGCCGATCGCCGCGAAGACGAGCAGGATGCCGAACAGGCCCGCGGTCTTCCAGACCGTGTCCTCGACCGTCATCCGGTCGGTCTCGATGGCGCCGGCCGACGGTGCGGCGTACATGCCCTCGAGGTTCGCGTTGACGGCCGCCTGCTGGGCCGCGGCGAACTGGCCGGCCGGCGGAGGCGGCGCGTACTGACCGTTCTGGCCCGCCTGGGCGCCTCCGGGATAGGTCGCGACGGCGCGCGGATCCCGCTCCTTGAACGCCGGGTTGTTGAACGCGAAGTTGCTCATGGTCGGCCTCACTCCTCAGAAGTGGTGGTCATCTTCCTTCTACAGTACCGGCGGAACCCGTGAGGAGCACTGCCGTACGCTGAGAGCGTGACCCGACGGATCCCGCAGGACGTCTCGCCGACGGATCCGTCCGTCCGTCCGCTCCTGATCGGCCACCGCGGCGCTCCCGGCTATCGTCCCGAGCACACCGCCTCGTCCTACCGCCTCGCCTTCGCGATGGGCGCCGACGCCGTCGAGCCCGACGTCGTCGTCACCGCGGACGGGGTGCTCGTGATCCGTCACGAGAACGAGATCTCGGGCACCACCGATGTCGCCGACCATCCCGAGTTCGCGGATCGGCGCACCACGAAGCGCGTCGACGGGGAGCGTCTCACCGGGTGGTTCACCGAGGACTTCACCTGGGCCGAGCTCGCCACCCTGCGCTGCCGGGAGAGGATCCCCGCCCTGCGTCCCGGATCCGCCGAGCACGACGACACCGAGCCGATCCTGCGCCTGACCGACCTCCTGGAGCTCGTCGGCGAGGCCTCGGCCGAACAGGGCCGGGCGATCGGGGTCGTGCTCGAGGTGAAGCACGCCACCTACTTCGCCGGGATCGGACGGGATCCGGCCCCGCTGGTCGAGCGCGACCTGCGCGAGGCCAGGTGGGCCTCGGGGGAGCACCCGCTCTGGATCGAGTCGTTCGAGCAGACGGTCCTGGCGGAGCTGCGTGGGCGCGGCGTGCGGGCCGTCTTCGTCTACCTCCTGGAGGCGGCGGGCTCGCCGGCGGATCTCGTCGCACGGGACGGGCACCTCGCGCAGACCTACGCGGACGCGCTCACGCCGGCAGGCCTCGACGTGCTCGCCCGCGACGTGGACGGAATCAGCGTCGACAAGCAGCTGCTGCTGCAGGACGCCGGGCCGCACCTCGTCGACGAGGCGCACCGGCGCGGGCTGCGCGTCTTCACCTGGACGTGCCGTCCGGAGAACGCATTCCTCGACCGGCGTTTCCGCCGCAGCGGCGGGGCCGCCGCGTTCGGCGACTACCGCGCGGAATGGGCGAGGATCGCCGAGACCGGCCTCGACGGCGTCTTCGTCGACCACCCCGACCTCGGTGCGGAGACGTTCCGGAGCTGAGCGCGGCCACCCTGCGGTCGGCGGGGCGTCTGGCATGCTGACCTCATGGATGAGCTTTCGGAGGGTGGGATCCAGGTCGCAGATCTTGCGCGGTCGTTCGGATCGGTGCACGCCGTGCGCGGGGCGAGCTTCGCCGCGGCGCCCGGGCGGGTGACGGGACTGGTCGGGCCGAACGGTGCAGGCAAGACGACGCTGCTGCTGATGCTCGCGTCCCTGCTCGCCCCCGACCGCGGCCGGATCCGCATCGACGGGATCGATCCGGTGGCCGACCCCTCGGCCGCCCGTGGCGTGCTCGGCTGGATGCCCGATGCGCTCGGCGCGTGGCCGGCCCTCACGGTGCGCGAGACCATCGTCACGACCGCGCGGCTGCACGACTTCGATCGCGACGAGGCGGCGGCGCGCACGGAGGAGCTGCTCGAGCTCGTCGACCTGCGAGACCTCGCGGCGACGCCGGCCAGGGTGCTCTCCCGCGGCCAGAAGCAGAAGCTCGGCCTCGCCAGGGCCCTCGTGCACCGGCCGCGGGTGCTGCTGCTGGACGAGCCGGCGTCCGGGCTCGACCCCGAGGCGCGCGTGCAGCTGCGCGTGCTGCTGCGCGACCTCGCCGCGGAAGGGCTGACGATCCTCATCTCCAGCCATGTGCTGGGCGAGCTCGAGGAGGTGATCGACGACGCCGTGTTCCTCGTGCAGGGCGAGGTGGTCACCGCTCCGGAACCGGTGGCGCGCGCCTGGCGGATCCGGCTCCTGCCGGACACCGCGCCGCCCGAGGCGGCGGCACAGAGCGTCCCGGACGGCGGGTTCGTGCCGGAGACGGGCTCGGCGCCGCTGCGGGTCGCCGCTGCGCTCGGCGTGGACCCGCACACGCTGGGAACGGACCGCGGCGACGTGCTCGCGGTCTTCCCCGACGAGGCCGGGGCCGCCGCCGCCCTCTCGCGCCTCGTCGGCGCGGGCTTGCCGGTCACCTCGTTCGCGCCCGCGCAGAGCGGGCTGGAACAGGCGTTCCTCACCTTGGCGGGTGCGCGATGAGCCTCACCCGGATCTGGACCATCGCGCGTCTCGAGCTCACGCAGCGCCTGCGCAGCGCCGGCTGGTACATCCTGCTCGGCGTGTTCGCGCTCGTGCTGCTCATCGTCACCGTGCTCGCCCTGATGGCGTTCTCGTTCACGCCGGCCGCGGGATCCGGCGCCTACTCGGCGATCGTGATGCTCGTGCTGCTCCTCGTCGTGCTGATCTCGCCCACGCTCAGCGGATCCTCGATCAACGGCGACCGCGAGGCGGCCACGCTCGCCAGCGTCCAGACCACCCTCGCGAGCACGGGCGACATCATGGTGGGCAAGCTCCTGGCCGCGATCATCACCGGCGCGGCGTTCCTCCTCGTCGCGGTCCCGTTCCTCGTGGTGTCGATGCTGGCGGGCGTGGTGCGCGTCGACGTCCTGCTGGTCTCGCTGCTCATCCTCGCGGCGGAGATCGTGATCGTCGCCGCGATCGGCGTCGGCTGGAGCGGGCTCGTCGCACGGCCCCTGTTCTCGGTCGCGAACACGTACCTCGTGGTGGCGGCGCTGTGCCTCGGCACGCTTCTGTTCTTCGGGCTGGCCGGGTCCGTCATCCGCACCGACGTGGAGTTGCGCGACCGCGCCTGGGATGCACAGGGCCAGCCGATCTGCGACCGCTGGGAGACGCGGACCGTGCTCCAGCCGCGCTTCGACTACGTGTGGGGCTTCCTCGCCGCGAACCCGTTCGTCGTGCTCGCCGATGCGACTCCGACGACGTACACGCCGTACGGCTCGCCGGCCGACATGTTCGGCGGGATCAAGCTCTCCGTGCGCTCCGCCCAGCTGCCGCCGCAGACGCTGAACGTCTACGACCCCTGTCTGCAGAGCCCCGATGACGGCCGTCCGACGCCCAAGGAGATCATCGAGTCGACGACCCCGAGCTGGTTCGTCGGGCTCGGGATCCAGACAGTGATCGCGGCGGGCCTGTTCGCCGGCGCCTGGGCGCGCACCCGCACCCCGGCGCGCCGGCTGCCCCCGGGCACCCGGATCGCCTGACACCGGCGCGCGGGCCGTCCCTGCGGAGCGGAGCCGCCGCCCCGCGGGCCGGGCGCGCGCCCGACCGGGATCGATGTCCGCGGCCAGACCTAGACTTGTGAGGTCATGAGCGAAGCACCTTCCCCCGTCATCCTGCCGCCCGGGTCCGCCGTCGGAGCGCCGCGCGCGAGCGCGTCCGCGCCCTCGGCCGACGATCTGCTCGCGGGGCTCAACCCGCAGCAGCTCGACGCGGTCACCTACCGGGGCCAGGCGCTGCTCATCGTGGCCGGCGCGGGGTCGGGGAAGACCAGCGTGCTCACCCGACGCATCGCGCTGCTCCTGCGCCAGCGCGAGGCGTGGCCCAGCCAGATCCTCGCCATCACGTTCACTAACAAGGCCGCGGGCGAGATGCGCGAGCGCGTCGCGCAGCTGGTGGGCGACACCGCCCGGGGCATGTGGATCTCGACGTTCCACTCCGCGTGCGTGCGGATCCTGCGCCGCGAGGCCGAGCAGTTCGGCTTCACGAAGTCGTTCACGATCTACGACTCCAGCGATTCGCGCGCGCTCATCAAGAGGCTCGTCAAGGAGCACGAGGCCGACGCCTTCGGGTACACGCCCGCAGCGGTGCAGTCGCGCATCTCCAAGCTCAAGAACGAGCTGCAGGATGCGGAGTCCTTCGCCCGCCAGGCGAACATGTCGGATCCGGCCGAGCGCGTGTTCGCGGAGGTGTTCGCGGACTATCAGCGCCAGCTGCAGAAGGCCAACGCCTTCGACTTCGACGACCTCATCGGGCAGACGGTCTACCTCTTCCGCGCGTTCCCGCAGGTGGCCGACACCTACCGCCGCCGGTTCCGGCACATCCTCGTCGACGAGTACCAGGACACCAACGCGGCGCAGTACGCGCTCATCCACGAGCTCACGCGTCCGGTGCAGGGCCCTTCGACAGGCTCGGGGACCGGGAGGGAGCCGTTTGCCTCGAACGGCATGATGATCTTCGAACCCGACCCGCAGGACGCCGCCGGAGCGGAGCCGGGCGCCGCGCTCACCGTCGTCGGCGACTCGGACCAGTCGATCTACGCCTTCCGCGGCGCCGACATCCGCAACATCAGCGAGTTCGAGCGCGACTTCCCCGGCGCCAAGGTGGTGCTGCTCGAGCAGAACTACCGCTCGACGCAGAACATCCTGTCGGCCGCCAACGCCGTGATCAGCAACAACTTCGACCGCAAGGAGAAGAAGCTGTGGAGCGACAAGGGATCCGGTGACGCGATCGTCGGGTTCACCGGCTACTCGCAGCACGACGAGGCCCAGTTCGTGGCGGACGAGGTCGAGGCGCTGCGCCGGGCCGGCATGCCGTACGGGGAGATGGCGGTGTTCTACCGCACCAACTCGCAGTCCCGCGCGCTGGAGGAGATCTTCATCCGCTCCGCCGTCCCGTACAAGATCATGGGCGGCACCAAGTTCTACGAGCGCGCCGAGATCAAGGACGCCCTCGCCTACCTCGTCGCCGTGGCGAACCCGGCCGACGAGATGGCCGTCCGGCGCATCCTGAACAAGCCGCGTCGCGGCATCGGCGACGTCACCGAGACCTCGATCGCGCGCTTCGCGGAGGAGCACTCGCTGAGCTTCCGCGATGCGCTCGCGCACCCGGCGCAGCTCGGCGTAGGGCCGAAGATCCAGGGCGCGATCGCCCAGCTGGACGCGGTGCTGCGCGAGGCGACGGAGATCATGCTGCCCGCGAGCGGCGAGGTCGCGCCGCCCACCGCCGTCGCCGAGGGGCTCACCCTCCTGCTGCAGAAGAGCGGCTACCTGGACGCGCTGCGTGCCAGCCGCGACCCGCAGGACGAGGCGCGGCTGGAGAACCTCGACGAGCTCATCGCCGTCACCCGCGACTTCGCGCGCAACAACCCCGAGGGCTCGGTGTCCGACTTCCTCGCCGAGGTCGCGCTCGTCTCCGACGCCGACGACCTGGACGACGAGTCCGGGGTGGTGTCGCTCATGACGATGCACACCGCCAAGGGACTCGAGTTCGACGCGGTCTTCGTGACCGGCGTCGAGGAGGACCTCATCCCGCATCGCATCTCCGCGAACGAGCCCGGCGGTCCGCAGGAGGAGCGCCGGCTGTTCTACGTGGGCATCACGCGGGCCCGCAAGCGCCTGCATCTGTCCCTGGCGATGACGCGCGCGCAGTTCGGCGAGGTGTCGGTGGCCATGCCGAGCCGCTTCCTGCAGGAGATCCCCTCAGAGCTCATCGACTGGAGGCAGTCCCCGGGAGATGTGAACTCCCGCGGCGGCACGCAGTCGCGCGCCCTGAACGCCCGTCGTCCGGGCGGGTTCGGCGGATCGGGGGGATCGGGCGATCGCTTCGCCGCCCGCGCGCTCCCGAAGCGCGAGGGGCTCACGCCGCTGTCCACGGCGATGGACAAGTTCCCGAACCGGGTGACGGCGAAGGTGCGCGACAACGGCGACCTCGAGCTGAACGCCGGAGACCGGATCCGTCACGACGACTTCGGCGAGGGCAAGGTCGAGGCGATCACGGGCGAGGGCGCCAAGCGCATCGCACACGTGCGCTTCGACGCCGCGGGGCAGAAGAAGCTGCTGATCAAGATCGCGCCCATCCAGAAGCTCTGACCCGAGGCGTATCCGGAGCGCCCGCGCGGTTAGGCTGGGGTAATGGGCCTTTTCTCGCGCCGTAGCAAGCAGGACGACGTCGTCTCGCCGGAGTCCGCCTCCGCCGCCGAGGGGGCGGCGCCGGACGCCGTCGCCGAGGGCGCAGGGGAGACGGGCGCTGAGGAGACGGCCGCCGAGGCCGCACCGGTGGTGAACGTCTCGGTGCAGGCCTTCCGCGGTCTCGGAGCGCCCGCGGGCCCCGAGGTCGCCGCGCCCGCCGACGCCCCCGATGCCGGCCACGACCTCATCGACCCGGTCGTCGACGAGGCGCCCGTTCCGCCGGCGCCCGCGCCGTCGGGCCGGCCGCCCCTTCCGCTGGCGCCGGCCGACCCGCCGGAGCAGACCGAGTCGATCCCGGGCATGCCGGACAACGTGCTGCTGCGCGAGGCTCTGTCGATGCTCGGGACGGACGCGAGCCAGGCCGAGCTGCTCGGCGTGCTGCGCCAGTCGCTGCAGGGCAACCTGTTCCTCCGGGTCAGCGGCGACGCCGGCGAGCAGATCCGGGAGGGCAAGCCGCTGGCCGTCGCCGTCGTGAACGACGGGGAGAACTCGTTCATGCTCGCCTTCAGCTCCGCGGCCGCGGTGCGCGACTCCGTGCAGCAGGGCGACGAGGATCCGTCCGAGACGTCCGCGGTCGTGCAGCCCGTGCAGGCGGTCTACCAGAACGTCATCGAGGGACCCTTCGCCGGGCTCATCATCGACAACGCCTCGGAGCCGCACCGCGTCGTTTTCCCCTCCGAGATCCTGCAGAAGGCCCTCGAGGAGGCTGACCCGACGTTCGCCGTGAAGGCGCTGCTCGCGACACCGCGCGCAGCGGACTCCGAGGCGCGCGTGGCGGAGGCCCTCACCACGGCGCGGCTGTGGGTCGCCGTGAGCGACGTCGACGGCGACGGCCAGTACGGCGTGGCCGAGGCGCACACGCCCGACGGCCAGCGCTACCTCCAGTTGTTCAGCCACCCGCTCGAGGTCATCGCGCTCGGTCGCGGCGACCAGCCCATGCCGTTCTCGGCGGAGCAGATCGGCACCGTGATGGTTCAGCAGCCCGGCCTGAGCGGTGTGCTCATCGACGCCGCGGGCCCCGCGATCACGGTCGGCCGGGACGCCCTGGCGCCCGTGATCGCCCTCGCCCCGGCGGAGTAGGGCGCAGTCGTCCGGACCTTTTCTTCGCGGTGCGCGACCGTTCCGCGAGCGCTCCTCAAGGTTGTGTGAAGGAAGCCTGAAGACCTGTTCAGTGGTCTTGTCAACCGGTATCTCGGAATCCAGTATGGGCGTATCAGGTCCAGACGACGCAAAGGATTCTCATGGACACCGTGACACCCACCACCCGCAACCGCCGTAAGGTCCTCGCCGTGCTCGCCGGTGGCCTCGTGCTCGGCGTCGGCGCGGCGATCACCCTCGCCGCCTGGAATGACTCCGAGTTCGCGACCGGCACCTTCACCGCCGGCTCGTTCAACCTCCAGGGCTCCACCGACGGCACCACCTTCGCGGACCACAGCGCCGCGCCCGGCGCCGGACTGACGTTCAGCGCGAACGTCGGGAACCTCACGCCCGGCGACAGCGTGTACGCGTCGTACTGGGTCCAGCTCGACAAGAACACGACCAGCCCGGCGACGGTGACGCCGGCCCTCGACGCGACCTCCGGCACGGGCGTCAACGCGGCGGCCATCTCGTACAAGGTGTACACGGTGCCCAGCGCGACCGCCTGTGACGTGAACGTGGCCACCACGGGCACGCTCATCCTCTCCGGAGCGAACCTCAGCACCGCCACCGGTGCGACCACGTTCCCGCTCGCCAAGGGCACGCCGCCGACCACGGCCGGTGCCGCGCAGAAGCTCTGCTTCGTCGCGACCGCCGGAACCCAGGCGGTGCTGCAGCAGGGCGGCGCCGGGACGGCCGTCTGGAAGTTCACCGCGACCTCGAACTGAGGACCCCGCGATGCGGGCTCACCAGAAGAGGCGAGCGGCGACGCGCGCCGGCGAGCGGAGGATCCGACTGCTGCGGATCCGTGCTCTGCTCGCCGGCGGGCTCGTGCTCGGCACGGGGGCGACCTCGACGCTGGCGAGCTGGAACGACGCGGAGTACGCGAACGGCACGTTCACGGCGGCGAGGTTCGGCATCGAGGGCTCGCTCGACGGCACGAACTACTCCAAGCACGCCAGCACGGGTGCCGCAGCACTGAGCTTCAGCCCCGCGGTGACCGGACTGTTCCCCGGAGGCACGTCGTACGCCGCCTTCGCCGTCCGCGCGACGACGGGCTCGGTCGCCGGCCATGTGCAGGTCTCGGCCGGAACGGCGAGCGGGGGACTGTCCGATCTCCGGTACGGCGTCCGGACCGTGAGCAGCATGGGCCAGTGCTCCGCAGCCGGGTACGCGGGCGGCGGGGCGGTGATCCCGGACGGCTCGACCCTCGGGACCTCGGCCGCCGGCTCGCAGACGCTCGCGGCCGACCGCACGCCGGTCTACTACTGCTTCGCGCTCTCGCTGCCGGTGGGAGCGTCCAACGGGATGCAGGGGCTGGCGATCGCGCAGACCTGGCAGCTCGTCGCGACCTCGGGATGAGGTCCGGAGTGAGCACGTCACAGAGAGAGAAGGACAGCATGACCGAGACGACGCAGCCGACCACGCGTCGCGCCGCGCGCGAGAGCGCGGCGGCAGAACTGCGCCACGGCGTGCGACCCGGAACGCGCGACGAGGCACCCGAGGGGAGCGCCGACGCCGGTCCGCGGCCGGGCGGCGGCCGTCGGCGCCGGGGCTCCGTCCGCGGAGTGCTCAGTGAGATCCTGCTCTGGGTCGCGGCGCTGGCGGGCCTCGTCTGCATCGTGCTGGTGATCCTGGCGTTCGTCGCCCACATCACGCTCATCATGTTCCGCACCGGATCCATGGCACCGACCATCCCGACCGGGTCCGTCGCGATCGTCCAGCAGATCCCCGCGTCGCAGGTGCACGTCGGCGACGTGGTGACCGTGGACCGGCCGGGGGAGCTTCCCGTGACGCACCGCGTGCGGGCCGTCGCGGACGGCTCGACCTCCGGCGAGCGGCTCCTCACCCTCCGGGGTGACGCGAACGCGCAGGACGATGTGGCGCCCTATCCGGTCTCGACCGTGCGGATCGTGCGCTTCGCGATCCCGGGACTCGCTCCGGTCATCGTCGCGTTCGGCAACCCGTTCGTGCTCGGCGGCATCACGATCGGCGTCGCGGTCCTCGTGATCTGGGCGTTCTGGCCGCGTCGTCGCGCCGCGACGGAAGAAGAGGCGGAGGCCCCGGGGCCTCGGCGGGCGAGCCATGAGTCGCCGTGACCGTCGCGCCCGGGCGGCCCTCGCCGCGCTGGCGGGGGCACTGCTCGTGATCGCGTCGGCGCCTGCGGCCGCCGCGGCTCCGGCGACGGAGATCGTGCAGGGGCGCTACGTGCGCATCGTGTCCCGTGCCGACTGGGCCGCCGCCGCGGCGATGGGCCCGGAGGCCAGTGTGCGCTGGGATCTGGAGATCAGCGCGGCCGCGCCGAGCCCCGGCACCGTCCGCGTCGGCGTCAGCGCACTCGGGGACGCGCCGGTCGCCGTCGACGTGCGGCTCTGCCCCGTGGCGTGGCAGGGCGAGGACTGCGTCGGCGGAGCTCAGCTGCTGCGCCGCGCCTGGGGTGTGCCGCGGAACGGCCGGACGATCGAGCTCGACGCGATCTCCTCCGACGACGTCGCCCACGTCCGCCTGGACGTGCGGCTCGCCGGTGGCCGCGAGGCGGGAGCCACGCAGATCCGCGTCCACGCGGACGGGCTCGGCGACCGGATCCAGACGGGGCCCGGGGGGCAGCTTCCCGCGACAGGGGGATCCCTCCCCCTGCCGGCCATCGTCGCCGGCGGAGCCCTGCTCGTCGCCGCGGCGGTGGTGCTGGTGTTCGCGCGTCGTCGCAGAGGAGGGGACTCATGATCGCCGCGAAGCGCTCGCGCCTGCGCCGTGCCGTGCTCGCGGCGCTCGTCGTCGCGGGATGCGCGGCGGCGCTGCTGTGGCCCCGTCCGGCGATGACCGACGCCTCCTACACGGACGGCGAGTACGCGGCGAGCGGGACCGTGACCGCGGCGACCCTGTCGAACCCGTCGAACATGACGTGCACCGTGACGAAGGGGGTCGCCGGCATCTTCGCGAGCGTGACGATCGGCTGGCAGTCCGCGTACCCGCTCACGGCGACGGTCGGCGGGATCACGGTGCTCACGGCGAGCTCGTCGGTCAAGACGAGCACGGTCACGGGGATCAGTTCCTCCGGGACGGGCCCCTACACCTACTCGGTGACCCTCGATCAGACCCTGCTGCTGAGCCTCGTCACCAACCTGCTCGGGAGCACGACCACCTTCACCGTCGTGAACGCGGCGGGCACGAACTGGACGTCGGCGAGCCTCACGAAGACGCTCACGATGTCGGTGGCCGGCCTCAACGCGAAGTGCGTCTGAGGCGCGCTCACTCCGCGAGCGCGAGTGCCCGGAACATGTCCCGCTCGCGCAGCGCGTCGCGCCGGCTCTCGGGCGCCGACGGCGTGCGCGACGGGGGAGTGCGACCCGTCGTGCGGTGGTAGAGCTCGTCGATCAGTCGCGTCGCGAGCCCGACCAGGGTCTCGATCTCGCGCTCGTCGCGGTCGATCCAGACGCAGTGCGGCTCGTCGTGCACGGGACGGAAGTCGTCGTGCTCCTCCCAGACGAAGAGCGTGCGCTCCGCGCCGAGCACATGCTGCTGCCACCACACCTGGCGCAGGTAGGTGCGGGGGATCTGCCGCCACGACTTGTTGGTCGTCTTGATCTCGGCCAGCAGGATGCGTCCGCCCGGATCCTGCAGGATGCCGTCGGGCGTGGCCAGGTGCCGCGCCTCCACCTCGGCGCGGAACAGCGCGGAGGACGGCATGATGCCGTGCGTCGCGGCGACCCAGGCCGCGATCTCGGGCTCGCGCCGGCGGCCGTGGTCGGTGTAGGCGTTGCCGGCGAACCGCGGGCCTGCGCCGAGCTTGGCGTCGGCGGCGCGGGCGATGGAGACCTCGCTGGTGAGCCCGGCGACGTCGGTCGCGGTGATGCCTCGGGCTCGCGCGCGCAGCCAGGCGACCCGGTCGCGCGAGTCGGCCACGATGCGCGCTTCGAGTTCCGGGGTCACCCATCGAGGCTACCTCCGCCCGCCGACGCCTCCGCGCCGGGCACGCCGATGCACCGCGGTCGCCGTCCGCCGCGGCCGCCCCGATTTGGGGGAGCGCGGAGGATGCCGTAGTCTTGGATCAACCGAAGACCGCTGGTCATCGTCGTGCACGCGAGTGCGAGACGATCGAAGCACTGCCGGATCCCCGGATCCACTCAGCAGAGGCCCGCGCAGGTGACACGAACGTCCTCCAGATCCTGGATCCCGCTCCGTGCGCTTGCGCCGGAGCGTTTTTGTTTGCCTGCAGAGCGCAGCGGTCGAGGCCGGTGCTCCACCGCCGTGGAGCATCCCGTACTCATCAAGGAGTGACCATGGCGCAGAAGGATGCATCGGTCGCCGAGCTCACGAAGAATTTCGAGGACTCGAACGCCGTTCTGCTGACCGAGTACCGCGGTCTGACGGTTGCCCAGCTCAAGCAGCTGCGCAACAGCATCCGTCAGGACGCGAACTACGCCGTGGTGAAGAACACGCTGACCAAGATCGCCGCGAACAACGCGGGGATCACGGCGCTGGACGACGACCTCAAGGGTCCGTCGGCCGTTGCGTTCGTGCACGGTGACTTCGTCGCCACCGCCAAGGCTCTGCGTGACTTCGCCAAGGCCAACCCGCTTCTCGTGATCAAGGGCGGCATCTTCGAGGGCAACGCCCTGAGTGCCGACGAGGTCAACAAGTACGCCTCCCTGGAGAGCCGTGAGGTTCTGCTGGCGAAGGCTGCGGGCATGATGAAGGCGACGATGGGCAAGGCTGCGGCCACCATCGACGCTCTTCGCGAGAAGCTGGAGACCGCCGAGGCCGCCTGAGCCTCCAAGGTCTTCACCCCACAAACCCCATCTATCTAGGAGATACATCATGGCGAAGCTCACCACCGAGGAGCTGCTCGACCAGTTCGCTGGTCTGACCCTTGTCGAGCTCAGCGAGTTCGTGAAGGCGTTCGAGGAGAAGTTCGACGTCACCGCTGCTGCTCCCGTCGCCGTCGCCGGCGCCGCGGGTGGCGCGGGTGGCGCTGAGGCCGAGGAGGAGAAGGACTCGTTCGACGTCATCCTCGAGGCCGCCGGCGACAAGAAGATCCAGGTCATCAAGGTCGTCCGCGAGCTCACCTCGCTCGGCCTCGGCGAGGCCAAGGCCGTCGTCGACGGTGCCCCCAAGGCCGTCCTGGAGGGCGCCAACAAGGAGGCCGCCGAGAAGGCCAAGGCTTCCCTGGAGGAGGCTGGCGCGACGGTTACCCTCAAGTAATCTCGTTCCCTCGAGGCGCAGCAGCGCCTCGCCTGCGCTCAAGAGCGTCTGCGAAGGCCCCGGGTCCGCCCGGGGCCTTCGTGCGTCACCGGGCGGTGTCGAGGCGCGGGGCGGCCGTGGACTGACGGGCCACGAGCGTCGCGGGCGAGATCACGTGCCTCAGGGGCGCGTCGGCGTCCTGCATGCGGGCACGCAGCAGGCGCACCGCCTCGATGCCCTGCTCGCGCGGGCTCTGACGGATCGTGGTGAGGCTGAACATCTCGGCGTAGCGGTGGTCGTCGACGCCGGTCACGCTCAGGTCGCTGGGCACTCCGATCCCGAGACGCTGCGCCGCGATGATGGCTCCGACCGCCGCCTCGTCGCACACGGCGGCGATCGCGGTCGGGCGGTGCCGGCGGTCGGCGAGCAGTGCGGCCGCCGTGGCGAAGGCCTCCGGGATCGTGGACGGCGTGCGCACGGCGCGGATCCGGTGCTCGAGTCCGGCCGCGGTCATGGCCTGGCGGTAGCCGTCCAGGCGCTTGCGCTCGCCGTAGCTGAAGCGGTCGCCGTCCAGCGCGTCGCCGAGGAACGCGATGTCCTCGTGGCCGAGGTCGATCAGGTGCTCCGTCGCGACCCGCGCGGCGGCCACGTCGTCGATCGTGACGGTGTCGGCGCCTTCGGCGAAAGGGCCGACCGACACGAGCGGGAGCCCGATGCCCGTCAGACGCTCCAGCTCATGCGCGCCGGGCTGCAGGCAGACCGCGATGATGCCGTCGAACCGGCGCCCCGCGAGCGCATGGTCCAGCATCCTGGCACGCTCGGCGCTGCCCTCGGCGGCGCCGTAGAGCGCGAGGTCGAGGCCGTCGGCGATGAGCGCCTGCTGCAGCCCCGCGAGCAGCTCGGCGAAGTACCAGCGGTCGGCCACCGGCATGATGACGCCGATCGTCGAGGTGCGTCCGGTCGCGAGACTGGAGGCGCTGGAGTGCGCGGAGTAGGCGAGCTCCCTGGCTGCGCGCTCGACGCGCTCCCGGGTCTCGGCGGAGACGTAGCCGTTCCCGCTGAGGGCGCGACTGGCCGTCGATTTCGCCACGCCCGCGCGCAGTGCGACGTCGATGATCCCGGTCACGGCGAATCCTCCTCGAAACGGATTCCCTCACCATAGCGATATCTCAGACTCTATGGAACCGGTTCCTTGAAAGCGCTCCCATGGATCCCGGGGGTGCGACGACGCCGGTTATCCAGTTGTGATCCGATGCACGTTGCGCAAAGACCGGGAGGGTCACTAGTGTCGCCTGGAAGCGGTTCCTGAGAGGAGCCCCCAGCGTTGGGGAAATGGCCCCCGCGAATTCGAAGGAGAAAACGTATGGGAATGTCTCAGCGACGTCGCCTGATCGCGCCCCTGGCGCTGATCGCGGTGTCCGGCCTCGCTCTCGCGGGTTGCGCCGAAGGCGGCTCGTCGGGCGGCGGAGATTCGTCCGGCAAGGGTGAGACCGTCAAGATCTCCGGCGGTATCACGGGATCCGAGGCCGACCTGATGAACAAGTCCTTCGATCAGTTCACGAAGGACACCGGCATCAAGGTCGTCTACACGGGCGACAAGGGCTTCGAGGGCAACATCGTCACGAAGGTGTCCGGCGGCAGCGCCCCGGACATCGCGATCGTGCCGCAGCCGGGTCTGCTGAAGAGCCTCGTCGGCACGGGCCAGGTCAAGGAGGCCCCCTCGGAGGTCTCGGCCAACGTCGACAAGAACTGGTCGAAGGACTGGAAGACGTACGGCACCATCGACGGCAAGTTCTACGCCGCGCCGATGCTCGCGAACGTCAAGGGCTACGTCTGGTACTCGCCGGCGAAGTTCAAGGAGCTCGGCGTCGAGGTGCCGAAGACCTGGGACGACCTGCTGACGCTCACCAAGACGCTCCAGGAGAAGACCGGCGCCGCTCCGTGGTGCGCGGGCTTCGCCTCGGGTGACGCCTCCGGCTGGCCGGGCACCGACTGGATCGAGGACCTCGTCCTGCGCCAGAGCGGCACCGACGTCTACGACAAGTGGGTCGCGGGCGACGTGAAGTTCACCGACCCTCAGATCAAGCAGGCCTTCGACGCCGTGGGCACGATCCTGCTCGACCCGAAGTACGTCAACGCGGGCTTCGGCGACGTGAAGAGCATCAACTCGACCGCCTTCGCGGACGTCGCGGCCAAGGTGGCCGACGGCACCTGCCTCATGACGCACCAGGCCTCGTTCCTCTCGTCGAACTTCCTCGACGTGAAGACCAAGGCGGGCGCCGCGCCGAAGGTCGCCCCCGACGGCGACGTGTACGCGTTCGTGCTCCCCGGCCTCAAGGAGGGTGAGAACACCATCGAGGGCGGCGGCGAGTTCGTCGCCGGCTTCACCGACAGCGCCGCGACCAAGAAGGTCCTGGAGTTCATGTCCTCGCCGGAGTTCGCGAACGCCCGCGTCAAGCTCGGCGGCGTGATCTCCGCCAACAAGAACGCGGACGCCTCGCTCGCCTCCAGCCAGTTCCTGCAGGACGCGATGAAGACGCTGCAGGATCCCAAGACCACGCTGCGTTTCGACGCGAGCGACCTGATGCCGGCCACCGTCGGCTCCGGATCGTTCTGGAAGGGCATGGTCAGCTGGATCGACGGAAAGCCGACCGATCAGGTGCTGAGCGATATCCAGGCCGGTTACAAGAACTAGTCTGAGTACCACCTGAGAGACTGCGGGGTCGTCCGCCAGCGCGGGCGGCCCCGCAGTCGTCTCGGGAAGGTCCTGAAAGTGTTCACCGTCGAACCGTCATAAGGGGTCCACATGTCGCAAACCACAGCGACCGAGACCACGCGATCCAGTCGCAAGACCGAATCCGTGAGCTCCGGCCGCACGACCGCTTCCCGATCCGTCACGGTCGGCGCCTACATCGTCGGCGCCGTCGTGATCATCGGGGTCTTCTTCGCCCTCCTCGCCGGTGGTCCGGCGGACAACCCGAAGCCGACGTCGCTCGGCTTCTCGCTCAACAGCTTCTTCACCTGGATCGGCCAGCTGAACCCGCTGCTCCAGATCCCTCTGGTGCTCCTCGTGTTCGCCGTCGTCGCCGGAGTGCTGCTGGTGCTCATCGAGTACGCGCCGCGGCATGGGAAGGGCTACTTCTGGCTGCGCCTGGTGGCGTGCTTCGCCATCCCGGTCCTGGCGTTCATGATGCTGCGGCCCTACCAGAACGCCGTCGTCTACGTCATGATCATCGCGCTGGTCGCCGGCGGGCTGCTGTTCTTCGCGGACTACCGCGCGCGTGAGGGATCCGGCTACCTGTTCCAGCTCACGCTGTTCATGGCGCCCGCCACGCTTCTGCTCATCGTGGGACTCATCTACCCGGCCGTGAGCACGATCATCCAGTCGTTCTTCGACAAGACCGGCAAGGACTTCGTCGCGCTCGAGAACTACCAGTGGGTGTTCACGAACCCGGAGGGCTTCTGGTCCGTCATCAACACGCTGATCTGGGCGCTCATCGCCCCGATCGTGTCGACGATCTTCGGACTCGCGTACGCCGTGTTCATCGACCGGGCGCGCGGCGAGAAGATCCTCAAGGTGTTCGTCTTCATGCCGGTCGCGATCTCGTTCGTCGGCGCCGGCATCATCTGGAAATTCATCTACGACTTCCGGCAGGGCGCGCAGATCGGTCTGCTCAACGCGATCGTCACCCTGTTCGGAGGCAAGCCCGTCTCCTGGCTGGACACCACCCCGCTCGTCAACACCATCTGCCTGCT
>JABLTH010083295.1_pt1 | contig 26881 bp, 13 predicted proteins | sample 7875711 | NCBI WGS metagenome assembly JABLTH01 (sample SAMN14941262, study PRJNA633318) | bioreactor metagenome | isolation source: bioreactor | place: China | collected 2019-03-05 | reverse complement strand
TTCCACCACCTGTGCCCCGTAGCGGCCCTGCATCAGATGCCCCGCACGCCGGTGGCGACGATTAAAATACACCGTATATCCCGTCAATAAGCTGCCCATGAAACGATCCAAATTACCCAGAGGCGTTTCCACGAGGATATGCACATGGTTCGCCATCAAGCAGTATAGGAACACACGCACTTGGTAGGTTTCGGCGCTCAGTGCCAAGCGCTCAAGAAAGCGGTTTCGATCTGTATCGTCCTTAAAGATCGCTCGCCGTTCGTTGCCTCGGCACGTAACGTGGTAGATACCACCCTCCAATAACAAACGCAGTTTTCTTGCCATCCCGCGGTTCAGCAACACGCCCGCCCGCTTGTCAATAATTGTTTTTCAAGGGCTGACCCTCGCACGATCATTCGCTCGCCAAGCTGTAGTTAGGCACTATAACAACCATTTGATGCACTCGCATCACGCCCGTGCGGATGTGCTCTGCAAATGCAACAAAAGGAGGACCGTTTCTGGGGTCGGTTCAGAGTCAACCCCCTTGGAACATCTCGCCCCAAAAGTTTCAATCGTTGGAAATCAGGGCAGGTATTTCGCTTTTTTCAGTTTCTCCGGAAGGTAGGTGTCGAGGACGAAGTTTAGACCGTGTTTGGCGAAGGCCTGTTGCTCGATGCGCACGCCCATTTTTAACATCTGCTCCAGCGCGGCCTGCCATTCTTTGAAGTGCAGGATGAATGGGTCGTTCTTCAATGCATCCTTCGCGCGCTTGATGTCCGCTTCTTCGAGCGGATGGGTGGCGTCTTCCAAGTCGTAGTCAATGATGTCCTGCGGCGTGACGCCGAGATAGTGGCAGGTCGGAACACAGAAATAGCGGTTGATGTGCGCGGCCTGACCAGACCCGACTTTCAGCGTGCGGTAGATGTTGCAGTAGCCGTACGGGTCGCCGTCGGTGAACGCCAGCACGGGAATCTTCTGGTCATCCGCGAAACGGCGGATAAAGCGGCGGCACGCGCGCGTCGGCACGCCGCTCATTGAAATCACCACGCAGTTCGCCTTTTCGTAATACCGATGATGCACCAAACGTTGAAACAGCGAAGCCGTTTCAACCGCGAGCACGAATTTCGCTTTCGTCTGAAAACGCAAGTGCTCCACCCGCGACGGAATGCTCCACGCCCCCGTCCCCAACTTCGTGCAATCAATCTTGATGTCCTTGCCCGTCGCGGGATCCTGATCAATCACCGTGATCGGGCCGCACACTTCGCCGCCGCGTTCTTCGGGGATGTAGCCGAGTTGCTCGCGATTGATCGCCAGCATCGCCTCCATGTCGTCGAGAAGCGCATCGCTCTCCGGCTGCTCATCGAACCGGCACTCGCCCCAACTCTTTGAGTTGTAATAAACTTCGCGCTTTCCCGCGATGTCGTCTCGATCCAGCAAGTCATTCTTCGTCGTCGCCAGCAACCGCATACTTTGCGCAAATGTCTTGACCGTATTGTAAGAAAGCGTGCGCTCCGCCGTTTTGTTCAGAATCTCGAAATGCCCGCGCTTCGCGTCATACTTGACATTCGCCAGAGACCGAATCGGAAAACGCATCGAAGGCTTCTTGTGTTTCTTGACAATGTCCGAGTGAATGACGCCCGCAACCTCAACGATCTTTCGCGACGCCGACTGCTTTGAAATTGATGCTATTTCACCCTTCGCCATTTCAACCTCCTGAAAAGCCGGAGGATAACTTTTTTCTCCCCTCTATCAAGCGCCGCCACATCGCCCGCCATCCGACCGTTCCTCAACCCTTCCTCGCGTTCTCCTCGTCCCGCCACTCGCCCACCACACCCCTCCACCAGTCAAATATCACTCATCTTTTTTTGTACGATCGTATGAAAAAAGATGAGTCGTCAACGAGCAGCCGCCGATTCGATATGGGGCAGTTTCCGCCGTCTGTTTTCGGTACTCCGATTTCGGGCGCCCGGGTTTAGTCACCCGAGTTCAGTCACCCGAGTTCAGCCACCCGATCGCGCTGATTCGCCTTCAATGGTCTATTTTTGAAGATGGTTAGTTTCTTATTGCCAGAGTTCATACTAGTTGGTATGTTCACATCATGAAACCGAGACGGAAGAATCCTGCGGAAACGCGGGGAGTTATTTTGAGCGCTGCGGCGCGCGAAATGCGCGAAAAGGGCTTTCGTTGTTGCAGCGTGGATGATGTGCTCGATTCAACGGGCGTAACCAAGGGGGCGCTCTACTACTATTTCCCGAGCAAGCAAGCGCTCGGACTCGCAGTTCTCGATGAAGTCTTCCGCGAGGAAACGCTCAAAGACTGGCGCACTGGGTTTGAATCCATTTCAAACCCCGTAGATGCCTTGTTGGCGATATTGAAGCAACAGCGGTCCAAATCGTGCGTGGATTCGGTCCGCTGCGGGTGCCCGTTGAATAATCTGGCCCAGGAAATGGGGAGCGTTGACGAAGTTTTTAGGAAGCGGATCGAGACCGTCTTCGACGACTGGCGACACCTGATTTCGGATGCACTTGAACGCGGAAAATTTGCCGGAACAGTACGGCCCGGCCTTGATGCAGGTCGGGCAGCAACATTCATCATCTCGGTCATCGAGGGCGCATCGAGCCAGGCGAAGGCGACCCAAAATCCAGTTTGTTTTACGTCAACAATCGAAACGTTGGAGTTGTTTATTTTGACAATACGGCCGGGCACTTCGTTGCGCGGTTCATAAACAAGCGGCATTCACACTGGTTGGTATGTCTCATTTAACCAAAGAGCAGGTGAAAAAATGAAGTCTCTGATGACAGCCTTCAAGCTGGGCGATATGGAGATGCAGAATCGCGTGGTAATGAGCCCGATGACGCGCTGCCGTGCGACGCCAGATCATGTTCCAACGCCAGTGATGGCGGAATATTATGGGCAGCGGGCAAGCGCGGGATTGATCATCTCAGAAGGCACGGCGCCTTCGCCAAATGGCGCGGGCTATGCGCGGCAACCCGGAATCTATGCGCCTGAACACGTCACAGCGTGGAAGAAGATTACGGACACAGTTCACGCAAAGGGCGGAAAGATTTTTGTTCAGATCATGCACACCGGGCGAGCAAGTCATCCATTGAACCTTCCGAAGGGCGCGCGCGTGCTCGGCCCTTCGCCGATCGCGATTCAGGCGAAAATGTGGACGGACCAGGCGGAGCTTCAACCGCTTCCCGTTCCAAGGGAGATGTCGGAGGGCGATATTCGCGAGGCGATTGAGGAGTATGCGCAGTCGGCTGCGAACGCGATGGATGCCGGATTCGACGGCATCGAGTTGCACGCGGCGAATGGATATCTGCTCGATCAGTTTCTGAACACTGGGGCGAACCAACGCACCGACGAGTGGGGTGGAACAATACGGAATCGAATTCGTTTTGTTGTCGAAACGGCGAAGGCGGCGGTGGCGCGGATAGGAGGTTCGCGCACCGGAATTCGCGTTTCACCCTACGGCAACACGAATGATATGCGGGCCGATCCAGAGATGGATGCGCTCTACGTGGCGCTCTGCGATGCGCTGTCGCCGCTGGGCCTCGCCTATATTCACATCGCCGACCATTCTTCGATGGGCTCGCCGATCGTGAAGCAGGAAATCAAAGACCTGATCCGTCGGCACTTTAACGGCGCAGTAATTCTGTCGGGTGGTTACGATGCAACGCGCGCGGAATCGGATCTCGCAGCGGGTCGCGGCGATCTGATCGCATTCGGACGCCCGTTTATTTCCAATCCGGACCTACCGCATCGCTTGTTCAACGGCATCGCACTCTCGCCCTCAGATCGCAACACATTCTACGGCGGCGGGACGACGGGCTATATTGATTATCCGTCCGCTTCGACCGGTTAGCTCACATTTCGTTTGGAAAAGACAAAGCTGGCGGCGATGACCCAAATGCCGATGAAGAGGGCGAACGCGCCGAGCGTCGCAATCACGTTCAGCACGTGAAACTCGTTTGGATAGTGGTATTGCCGACGCACCGCGCCCATCACGCCAAGTAGAAACAGGGGGACAAAGGTGACGAGAAGTCCGGCCATCGTCAGGCCCAACCCTTTTCGCGACAGCGATAGACGAGGATCGCGTCCGGTGAGTTCGCGCCAGATGAGGTGAAGCCCGCCAAAGAAGGTAAGCGCAACGGCGCCAATCATCGTTATGTGGACGTGCGCGGTCATGTAGTAGCTGTTGTGCAGATAGCGATTCAACACCGGCAGGCCGAGCGTTGCGCCGGTGCAAACGCCGACGGCGAGCACTAAAACAGCGACGATCAGAAAGGGAGATGCGGGCGATGCAATCGCGCCGCCGCGCGCGAGCCGAACAATCCAAATGACAATGATCGCCAAAAATATCGCGCTCATCATGCTGGTCGCCAACGCCGGAAGAATATCCGCGACGCCAACGGCGCCACCCATCGCGAAACGCCGGCCCCACAGAAAAAAGCTCAACACGGCGATGGCCGAAAGGAGTGTGCGCAAAACGCGGTCTGGTTGCCGCACGCGCTGCGCGACTTGATCGCTGATGAAGCCGAGCATCGGAAGCGCAATGGCAACGATGGCGGGCGCGCGATACATCCCGAGCAATTTTCGGAAGAGCACCGGATCGCCGCCAGCGGCTAATTCGAATAGATCCACATTGAACAAAAATCGAATCACGAGCAGCGACATCGCAAGCGCCAGCAATGGGGACGAAAGCAAGAGCACGATGCTCGCGAGGCTGACCGACCACGAAAAGATGGGGATATCGCGCCACGTCATCGTTGGCGCGCGCATCGAAGCAATAGTCGTCAATAGATTTACGGAAAGAAGAATGAGCGAGAGCGAAGCGCAAAGAACGCCAATCGCGGCGAGCGCCACGCAACGAGTGATCGGATCGGCAGATGCTGCGTCAAAAATCCATCCGCCGCCAGCGCCGCCGCAGAGCATGGAAATCAGCACCAACACCCCGCCCGTTCCGAATAAATACCACGACATGCGGTTCAGACGAGGAAAGGCCGTTCTGTCTGCGCCAACTTGAATGGGAACGATCACATTGGCCAGCACGCCGAGAAAGGCGGGCGCGAGCGCAAAGTGGAACATGAGAATTCCGTGAGTGCTGAACAGCACGGCAAACGTTGTTGAACTGACCAGATTCGGACCCGGCGACAACTGTTCCAACCGCGCAATCAGCATGGTGAAGGCGCCGATGCCGCCAAAAATAAAGAGCAGCCACAAATAACGCAGCGCAATGTGGCGATGATCTGCTGCGTGGCTTTCAGTTTGCACTTCGCTATTCCTTGCGACGGACACGTCGCTTTGCCGGGGCATAGTTGCCGTAGAGTTCATGACCTATTCACCATCGTGGCGTCATGCCGCAAGAACGGCCATCGGGATTTCCCTGAATAAGCGCGTGCGCTTGCGGAGTCGAAGGGCACGCGGCAAGCTATGGATATGAGCCAGCTCAAGCGCCCATTTTCGGGAAGCCGCATCGTGGACCGTTTGCCCGTTCGCGGGCAGGTTCAGGACTGGCCATCGAATACCGTCCGCTACATCAGCCGCCGCTGGCGCGGACCGGTTCACATTCAGGCGGAAAGCGCGGATTTCAATTTGCGTAACGTCGCCATTCACGAACATGTCGAGCGTGGAAAATATCCGCTGCACAACCACCCGCACTCGGAACTTCTATTGACGCTTGAAGGCGAAGGAATTTTGGCGGCGCCTTCGCTCAACGAAAAAATGACGTGCGGCGTCGGCGCCCTCTGGGTTCTACCCCCACGCATCGCGCATCGGTCGCAATGGCATCTTCGAGAGCATCAATGTTGGAAAGTGCTGATTCTCGATTTCGATCTCGCTTTCGATTTGGGTCGCCAACCTTTGGAAGATGGCGACCGGGTTGACTTGAGCTTTTCACCATTTTTCGAGTGGTTCTATCAACACGGCGGGTTGAAACTCGATTTGAGCGGCTCCGCATGGCCCGCGATTCTCGCCGCGACAAATCAGTTACAGGCCGCACTGGCCGAACAAAATTATGGCGTGGCCGCGGAACTCCTGAGCGGCACGCTTCGATTGATCTGCGCCATTTCGAGAACGCTGCGCGATCGCGGACTCGCCGATGGCCGCCACGCCGGTCCGTCCATTTTCAGCAAACACTCCGCACTCCTCAAAGCGCGCACCCTGATGGAACATCGCGGCTGGTTTGATCCGGGATGCGTGGGCCGACTCGCGCGCGAAGTCGGCATGGCCGAAACGCATTTCATCCGCGAGTTTCGCGCCGCGTATGGCCTGACGCCGAAAAAATACAGTCAGCAAGTTCTGCTGCGACGCGCATGCGCATTGCTCGATGAAACGAAATTGTCCGTGTCGGACATCGCCACCCGGCTCGGCTACGAGGACCCATCCATCTTCTCTCGCGCCTTCCGCAACGGAATGGGCATCTCCCCCGCGATCTACCGTCAGCGCCCAAAATCGCTGAATTAGATATTAACGCCAATGGATACGCAGAAAATGCCATGTACGTTTTCTGCGCGCACAATTACGTTAATGTTGCCATTTATAGGGGCTATTATGATGAAACAACATTCGTGGATGGTCTGCCTTCTCGCCTCGCTCTTCTTCGTTCGCCTCTCTGCGGCGCAAATGGCCGCGACGGATGATTTCGAGAGCTACACCAACAATCCCGTCGGGCAAAGCGGCGGGACCGGCGACTGGGCCGGCCCGTGGATGACCAATTCGCAATTCGACGGCGGCGCCTATCTGAATACCGCCGGCAAACTCAGCGGAACGAAGAGCATCGCCCTCTATGGCAACGCGGGGACAGCCGGGACATCCGTCCGCCGGGCCCTTCCAGCCTGCACGAATGAACTCATTCTGGTGTGGAGTATGCGGGCCGACATCAACATAGATAAAACCACCACACCAGTGAACCTGCGCCGCCTCGCCTTCACGGTTCGCTCGGGCAATGACGCGAGCCACTTCGGGAATCAGCGCCTTTCCTTTTTCTTCGCCGCCGGCAGCACAGATCTTCAGTGGTACGACGGGAGCAATCGCGCAACGAATGCTGTCCTTTTTGCGATCAATCACATCTATGACTTCAATCTCCGGATGAACCCCACCAATCGCGCGTATTTGTTTGCCGTCAGCAATCGCAACACCGGCGCGACGTTCAGCTACTCCGGCGCGTGGACGACCGGCGCGGATGGCGATCCCGTCGGATCCGTCGCGTTTCTCGTTCGAGGTCCGACCGGCAGCGGGCAGGACGTTTTTCTCGACAATGTTTCCTTCTCAGCGCCGGACTACGTGCCGCCCCCCTTGCCACAGCTTCCAATTCCAGAAGGCGCGCTCTGGCGCTATTACAAAGGACGTTCCACTCCGCCACTTCAGGGCACGAATCAATGGTATCGCCCGGAATTTGACGACTCCGGATGGGGCGGTCCTGCGCCGTCCGGCTTCGGCTATGGCGATGGCGACGACGCGACGGTTTTTTCGGACATGTACACGAACTATTTGTCCGTCTTCACCCGCATTGCGTTTGCAGTTACCAATCCGACGGCGATCACTCGCTTGAACCTCGCGGCGGACTACGACGATGGATTCATCGCCTATCTCAACGGCGTGGAAATTGCGCGCCGGAATCTGCCCGCCGGCCCGATCGCGCATGACACGGCTGCGATCGCGTATCGCGACGCGTCGCGCGACGGCATGAACGATTATTCCTGCAACTGCTCGCCGGAGCCGAAGGAATTCATCGAAGTTGATCCGGCGCTGCTCGTCGCGGGAACGAATATTCTCGCCGTCTCCGGCCACAACTCGTCGCTCGGCAGTTCCGATTTTTCCCTGATCATTGAGCTTTACACAAATGTCACCTTGACGCGCGGCCCCTTTCTCCAAATGCCGCAACAGGGCCGCGTGTCGGTGCTGTGGCGCACCGCCGCGCTGACCGACAGCGCGGTGGATTACGGCTATGATTTGAGCTACAACGCGGGCACCGTCAACGACGCGGGAAGCACGCGCGAACACGAACTCATGCTCCCCGCGCTCACGCCGGGCGCGACCGTGTACTACCGCGTTCGCGGCGGCGGAGAAACGCTTGCGGCCGGCGAATTTCGCGCGCCCAAGGATTCCGCTCAATCCTTCCGTGTCACGGTCTTGAGCGACTATGGATCCAACTCGACGAACACGCTCGCCATCGTCCATCAAGCGGCCTCAATGAATCCTGACCTCCTGATCACCGCCGGCGACAATCTGCAACAGGCGGCGGCGCCGGTCGGCCTGTTTGACAGCCACTGGCTCACGCCGCTCTCCGCGCTGATCTCCCGCGCGCCGTTCATGCCGAGCATCGGGAATCACGACATCCGCACTGAGCAGGGCCGCCGCTATCTCGAAGCCCTCTCGCTCCCCACCAACGGGCCACCTGGATTGGAGGAGCGCAGCTACGCCTTCAACTACGGCAACGCGCATTTTGTGATGATTGACGGCAACGCCTTCGACACCGAATTCGAGACCACCTACACCAACCGCCTCGAGATGCGGGCGAAGATCGTCACCTGGCTCACCAACGATCTTCATAACGCCACGCAGACCTGGAAGTTCGTCTCCTATCACCAACCGCCCTACACCAGCCAGGGTCCGCACCCGGACACGGACGGCATGAAGACCGAACTCTCTCCGATCTTCGAGCGCTACGGCGTGAACATCGCCTTCCAAGGCCACAACCATTTCTACGAACGCATCAATCCGATCAACGGCGTGTTCTATTTCACCGTTGGGAGCGGCGGATTCAGCGTTCACACCCTCACCAACCAGCGCGAATTTTCCGCGAAGGTCATTCAAAAATATGACTTTCTGGCGCTCGATCTGGACGGCCCGCATCTCGTTCTCCGAAGCATGGACCAGTTCGGCAACGTACTCGACTCCTACGACTTCGACCAAAGCCACCCCTTCAAAATTGACGGACTCCTCGACAGCACGAACTGGCTGCGCGCAGTCAACGGCCTGAAACTGCACGCCGCCATTCGCGGCCCCCATCTCTACGTCGCGTCACAAGACGCCGGCGAAGGCGGAGACCACTTTATCTACGTCTCCGACACGCTGAGCACGCAGCGTCCCGCCAACTGGGCCAAGTCCGGAAACGTCATGCAGTGGAGCGCATTCTTGGCGGACGAAAACGGCGCTTCCAACCAAACCGCTGGGTTCTACGGTTGGTTCGACGCCGAAGGCTCGCTCATCGCCAACCCCGCGGTGGCGCGCGCCGTCACCTCCGGTCTCAACAACAACGGCACCAACGGAAACGGCGTGATGGAAGGCACGCTGAACCTCCCGTCCTATCTCGGCAGCTTTCCCACCCAACTCCTCTTCGCCGTCGCGTCCTATGCGACGCCTGACGGCGGCGCGCGTGTGCCATCCGTGCAAGTGCCGCCGGGAAACAACAACGGCGACATCGAAGCGAGTGAGTTCCTTGCGATCAGCACCCGCGACCTCGCGCTCGATTTGCCTCTCGTCTCTGCGGGCAGCAATCTCACCACCGAAGCCGGCATGCCGGTGGCCGTCACCGGCTCCGCGAGTTCGCCCTCCGGTTTGCCGCTCGCCTACACGTGGGAGGTTGAGAGCGGATGGGGCGGAACGTTCTCCGAGCCTTATCAACTTTCCACCGCATTCACACCCACCAACCAACCGCCGGGGCCGACCTCTGCCGTCATTCGCCTCACCGTCAACGACACCCGGTTCGACGTCTCCAGTATCGCCGTCGTCACCGTCACTCCGTGGATGGACAGCGATGGAGATGGACTCTCCGACGCGGAGGAGCAAACCGGCGTGAATAACATCCTCACGCCTTGCAATCCCGCCGGACACACCAGCAATCCCGCGCTCGCGGACACCGACGGCGACGGCGCGAACGATGGCGAAGAAGCGATCGCCGGCACGAACCCCAACGACCCCGCTTCCGTATTCCAGATCGTGTACGAAGCCGGCGATTTGAATGGCATCGTTCTTCGATGGAGCAGCGTCAGCGGGCGACTGTACAGCGTGCGCGTTTCGACCAATCTGCTGACGGGCTTTGATCTCTTGCAGTCGGAACTCGGCTCAACGCCGAACTTCAACAGCTTCACCGTGCCCGTGGATCGCGCGCAGAGTTTCTACGACATTGGAGTGAAACTGACCAACGACTTAAACCTCTAGATGCGTTTTCTCGAGCATCTTTTTCAGGTCTTTGACGATCCGGTCTTCCTCTTTGTCACCCAGACTGAGGATATCCTTCAGCCCCAACGCCAGATGCGGAATATACAATTCGATGTAGCTGCGTTTTCGCGCCGCTTCGAGATCGCGCCTCCGCTTGTTTAGAAACACCGACAGGCGGCGTCCGCACTCCTGCAAGCCCAACGTCATCTCGTCGAGGATTTCCTCGTAGCTTGCCACCGCGTCCTTGCTCTCGCTCGTGAACGGCACCCAAACGCTCGCCACGTGCACCATGATCGCCAGCGGCCCGAGCGGAATCGCATCCTTCGGCTGTGTCAACCCGTACGACTTCCAATTCACGCCCATCACGGCCTTCGTGATCGCGCACGCGCCGGGCTGATAAAGCAGGGGAACGCGATTGGCAAAACGCAGCACGCGCACCGGCTCCTCCTGCCCCATCTCCTGGCCTTTCGTCTCTTCCGGCCTCACATAGGCCATCCCAATTTCAATCTGAAACGGATTTCCTCGATACACCGCCGGATCGCGCGTCAACGCGGTATAAAAATCCGCCTTAATCTCCTTCTGCAAGCCGGCCAAAATCTGCGCCTCGCCGATCGGCGATAGACAGTCCGTCGGCGGTCGCATCAACTTCGTCTCCTGAATCGCCTTGTAGAGCGACTCCGCCTCGTGATGCGCCACCCGCGTCGGCTTCGCGCCCGGATCCAACCCCGCGCGCGTGCAGATATCGAGAGCGACGGCGGAACTCACGCGCGAAAAGTCGGAAGACAGCGCCGAGCGCAGCGTGCGCGACTCCGTATCCTTCAACATCTGCATCAAAATCCCCAACTCCACTCCGTGCGGATGCGGCATGATCTCGTTCGGAATCTTCGGCAGTTCTTTCAGCGCGCGGGGAAACACCTGCGTCGTCACGGACGGCGACCCGTTCTCCGGCGCTTTATCTCCGTTCTGCGCCTTGCCACTTCCCTTCGCCTCCAGCGACAGGCGATAATGCAGCGTCAGATGCGGATTCACGATCGCGCACTGTTTGATAAACTCATCCACCGACTGGCGCCCGCGCTGATACTGGGCCTCCATCTCGATCGAAACGCTCGTCCCGTGGCTGTGCGTTTTCGGCTCGCCCTCCGGCTGCCCCGCGTCATTCACCGGTTGAAACGTCGGACGCCAATCCGACTCCGTATCGCTCAAAATCGCGGGCCTATTCTGCTTCGTATCAATTTGAACCGCGACCGACTGCGCCATCTTCGAGTTCTTCGTGCGAGAAAGGATTCTGGTCGCCGCGCCCGTTGTGAGCTGGCCGTACATTCCCGCCGCGCTGATGCCGATGCCCTGCTGACCGCGCGACATCCGCAACCGGTGAAACTTCGAACCATACAACAACTTCGCGAAAATTTTTGGGATCTGCTCCTTCACGATCCCCGGCCCGTTATCCACCACCGTCACGCGGAACCGGTTCTCCGCGATCTGCTCCAACTCCACGGAAATTTCTGGAACGATCCCCGCCTCCTCGCACGCATCCATCGAATTATCCACCGCCTCCTTCACCGCCGTGAGCAACGCGCGGCGCGGCGAATCGAAGCCCAACAAATGCCGGTTCTTCAAAAAAACTCCGACACCGCAATCTCGCGCTGACGCGACGCCATCCCCTCCGCCGTCTCGGCGCGGGCGGCCTTGCGGGGCTTTGGCGCTGGCGCGGCAGGCTGCGCGGAAATTTCAGGGGCCGGAGCAGGAACAGTTTTCTTTTTCATCGGCCCGCAAGCCTATTTCCAACCATGGGAAAATCCATCGAAAAAAGTTCCAATGGTTGGAACTTTTTACTGCGACACTTCCAATCATTGGAAATCTCTTTGCCAAACGTTCCAATCGTTGGAACTCTCCCGGCTCCATGCGAACAACCGAGGTCAAACCGCTTTTCAACTACTATCTCATCGCCAGCGCAAACTCTATCGCGGCGACACTCTTCCTCTATTGCTCCTATTTCTGGGCGCGCCAGGAGTTCGGTTATTCCGACGCCGAAAATCTCGCGATGGGCGCGGCCCAGGGATTGACCGCCATTGTCACCGCGCGCTACGGCGGACGCCTTGGCGACCGCATCGGCTACACCCGGCTCATCATGAGCGCGCTGCCGCTGCTGCCGCTCGCGTTGATCGCGGGATCGCTCTTTCACTTCCGGGCGTTGCCCATCGTTCTTTCGAGCGTTTACATCGGACTCATCAGCTCCACATGGCCGAGCGTCGAAGCGTCGGCCATGCACGCGCCGTCCAAACTTTCCATGCCGAAGCGGCTGGGCATTTACAACGTCACCTGGTCCTTCAGCGGCGCGAGCGGCTACGTCCTCGGTGGCGTGATTTTCGCGCGCGATCCGCGCGGCATCCTCTGGATTCCCGCGCTGCTCCATCTCGCGCTGTGGGGCTGGCTCGCCGCGCAGCGGAACAGCACACCGTCTCATCATTCGAGCGCGATGGAGGTCGCTCACGAGGGGCGGCAGGTTTCGCCCGAGCGAAAAAAGGTTTTCCTGCACACGGCATGGTTTGCCAACGCCGCCGCCTATTTTTTAGCCACTTCGTTTCTGGCGCTCGCCCCGCAGTTGGGTGAACGCTTCGGCCTCCCGGCATCGCACGCCATCTGGCTCGCGTGCAGCCTTCTGTTTGCCCGCGGCATAGCGTTTGTCGTCTTTTGGAGCTGGTCCGGCTGGCATTATCGAATGCGCTGGAGCCATGCCGCGCTCTGGCTCGCGCCGCTCTGTATGATCGGCATCTATTTCAGCGGCTGGATTCCGCTCGTCGTCGCGTGCTTCGTCTGCTTCGGACTCGCGTCAGGCTTGACCTACTTCACCTCCATTTATTACTCGCTCGACTATGGCGAAAGCAAAGGCGAGCACGGCGGGCTGCACGAATCCATTCTGGCCTACGGAATTCTTCTCGGCCCGCTCGTTGGCGCGATCGGCGCGCGAGTGTTCGGCGGAACCGTCGGCGCGCAGTGGACGCTGATCGTGACTTGCCTGCTTATGACCGGTGTGGGCGCGGCGGTGGTCAGCCGCCCGCGAGAAAATCACGGTTCGCGATAAGGCTCGCCTTTTGCATAGAGGTCGCGCCGCTTCGCGATTTCCTCCGCGGCGGGCGAGCTTCCGGCCGCTTGAAGGGCGAGGTCCGCCATTTTTTGCGCTTCGGCGAATTCACCCGACGCAGCCAGCGCGGCGGCGAGCGTGTCGAGCGCTGCGGCATCGCGATCGCCCCCCGTCGCAAGCGCAAGCTGCGCGAGTTCGAGAGCGCGCGCCGCGTCTTCGGAATCTGACTTGCTCGAGGTCGCCAGCATCCAGGCGAGAGCGCGAAGATACTCGGGTCGGTCTCCTCCCCATTGAACGGCGGCCTCTAGATTTTGCAGCGCGGCGGCTTCGCGCTTTTGCTGCCGGCAGATTCGCGAGAGTTGATAGAACGCGCGCGCATCTTCCCTGACGTTCAGTGCGTGCTCAAACTCCGCCGCGCCGCCTTCCAAATCCCCGCGACGCACGGCGAGCACCCCCATCTGATAGAGCGCTTCAAATGAATTCGGGTTCCGCGCGAGGATTTCCCTCAATGCTTTTTCCGCGTCATCGAGTTGGCCGGCGATGGTCAGGATTTGCGCGCGTTTCAGCGCAAGCGACTCGTCGCCAGGGCGGGTTTGCCCCGCCTCGTCGAGAATGCGCAGCGCATTCGGAATGCTGCCGCGCATGACGTTCCACGCCGCCCACTCCTCCAGCGCCAATGCGCTTTTCGGATGCTTCTCAAACGTCGAACGATACAAACGCTCTGCCTCGCTGTCGCGCCCGGCCGCCGCGAGTTGCGCCGCATATTCGATTTGAATGTCGGGCGCGTCCGGCGCCAATCGCGCCGCTTCCGCGGCGAAGGTCAACGCGGCTTCGGGATGTCCGTCGCGCGAAAGAATGCGCGCATTGCCGACCAGCAGGTCGGCGGGAAACGCGCCGGTGGGGCGCGGCGCGTTCACGAACAGTTCAAGCGCTTCGCGGCTGCGGCCCTGATACCCCAAATCGAGGGCCAGCGCGCCGCGGGCATCCAGCCGATGCGGCTCCCGATCAAGTTGCGCGCGCAGCCAACGCTCGGCATCCTGAATCGCGCCGATGTTGAGCAGAATGTCCGCATATTGGCTGATCAGTCGCGTGTCGTCCGGATGCTCGCGCAACTCGGTTTCGTACCGTTCGCGCCAGGTTGGAAGGTCCTGTTGCGCAATGGCGGCGAGCAAGGTCGCTCGCCGCTGATGCCATCGAGCGAGCAGCGCCGCATTTCCCGGCTGATCGAGAAATGGCGCGTGACTTCGACGCTGAATCAACGCTTCGACAAGCTCCCTCTCGCTCCATGGCGAGAACAACATGGATTTGAGGCACGTCTCCGGCGCCGGCGTTTCCGCGGGAGCCAACCCTTGGAGCGCCGGGAGGTTCGTCAGGGCGTCGGCCCACAGCATGGCGAGGCGATAGTTTCCCTCGGCGGCAAAGTGAACGTGGTCCACGAAAAGGTCTTCGGGCGCGGATCCGCCTCGCTGAAGTTGCACGAAAGCGCGATCCGCATCCACAAAGGTCACAGGCGTCTCATTCGCGACGTCTCGAATGATTTGATTGATGGTGGAGTCGGCCCTGAATCGCAACTCATCCTGGTCCCGCGCGGATTCGAGCAGATGCCATCGTTCATCCGCATTTGCGGCGCGGGCTGCTGCGGCAAAATTTTGGCGCGCCTGATCTCCGGCGAACGGCGCGCATCCGGCGAGGTTCACGGCGACGGTGGAAAGCGCCACTTTCGCGTCGCCGCGGCGGGCCGCGGCAAGAATGCGGCGAAGGTTTCGGCGAAATTCGGAATAGACCCGCGGCATGCGATTGTCGTCTGGAGCGACGCGGCGGCTTTCAAACATGTCCATACCGGTCCAATGCGCAGACCCGTCGTCGCGGTGCAACGCGCGGTTCAGCGGACCGGCCAGCCGCAGGGATGACGCCGTCACGCGAAGGGCATTCACGCCGGGCCATTCGACCGGCCACTCAAAGACGGTGCCGGGTCCGTATGGTCCGACGACTTCGTTGTTCCCCATGTAGAGGATGAATGCGGCCGGCGAAAAGTACGAGAGTTCGCGCGCGATATCGGCGATGACGTAGGAATTGATCGCCGTCATGGCCGCGTTGATGACCTCGAATCGTTGATTCGGATAGCGCGCATGGAGAATCGTCTCGAGCCAGCGCGCCGGTCCGAACTCAGCCTGCGGTTCGCCCATCGCGGCGGACTCGCCGAGGATATAGATGCGGATGGCTCCGAGTTCCGGGGTCCGATCCATCACGATCGGCATGGTGGTGCGCGAAAGGCGGGGCGGAAAAAAGCGGTAGCCGTAGAAAATGTTGTCCACCCAACGGCTGCGTCCGCCGACATTGGCCCGCGTCAGAAATGTGGTGGGATATCCAACGCGCAGCAGACGGAGCGCAACCTCGCCGCCGCCAAAGAGAAGCAGCGGAACCAGAAGCGCGAGCGCAACACGCTTGAGAAGCCGAGCCATGCGGTCAGGCTACCAGAGGAAGGCGCGCTTGTCCCGCCTTCAAAAATCAATGCGGTCGAAAATAAAATCGCCCGCGCGGGTGTGGCGGATGTAGCGGGACGGGGCAAACTGCCGGCGCGCGGGGTGCCAGGAATGCGACTCATAGATACCTTCGCGCCAGACGACGTGGCGGACGAAGAAATTTTGGCGCTCGAATGTTTCCGACTCCGAAATGAACTGCGTGGTCACCGGTTCTACGCGCCCCTCATCCACAAATAGAATGCGCGCGGCGCGGTTCGAGGGGAGAAGGGCCGCCGGGTCGCCGAGGTAGAGCGAAAGGGACGTGGCGTCGTAGTCCTCGCGGGCGATGTGGTTGGTGGTCACACCGCTGCGGTCCTCGCGAAAGACGCGCAGGAGTCCATCCGGCTCCATCTCCGCGTTAATTTTGGTGAAGGCCATCCCATCGTCGCGCTCGGCGTGAATTTCGGTGACGGCGCCATCGCCCCGAATAGTCACGGAACTTTTTTCCGCGTAGTCGTGCAGCGCGACAAACACCGGAAGTTTGGCCTCAAACGACGAAGCCACCGTTGTGAGATCATCCGACTCCACAATCGTCACGCGCTGGGTGGCCAGCGTGATGTCCTGATAGCGAACGGAGTAGAACAAATCGCGGGCGTCGGCGGCCAGCGCCGACGCCATCGCAAGAAAGATGATCCCGATCTTTTTCACGCGAATCCCGCGGCGCGTCAAGGCGCCGCAGGAATGGTGACTTTATACAACAGCACCGGATTCGTCACGCCGTTTACGGGGAGAACGCCCGTCGTGCTGGTGTTCGTGCCGACAGCGGTCCAGTTCCACGCGGCGCCTTGCAGCGTGTTCGCCACGTGAATCACGTAGGTGCGCTGAGCGACGAAGGCTTTATCCACCGTCACATCCATGTTGGTGCCCGCAGGGGCGATCTTCTGAATCTTGAGGAACGACTGGTTGTTCACCGGCGAGGTGTCGGCCCAGTATTCCTGCACGTTGCTGTAGCCGTCGCCATCGTAGTCGTCGTTCGGCCCGGCATTCGGACCTTGCAGATTAATGCCGGAGTCCTGCGCCCACTGTTCGTAGGGCGTGAGGCCCTGATTCGCCGTGACGGTGATGGTGATGAGCTCTTCATCGAAGCCATCCTTGCCCGTTGCGGTGAAGAGGAACGTGTGCACGCCGGTTTCGTTCGTCGCCGGGGTGAACGTGAAGTTATTCGGCGCGGTGAACGACCAGTGCGTTGGCGCGAGCGTGCTCTGGCAGGTGAGCGTGACCACGTCGGTCGGATCTTTCGTCACATTCACGGTAAACGCCAGCGTATTGCTCACCACGATCGTCCGATTGGAGATCGGCGCAATGACCGGCGCGGGCAGGCGATCCTGATTCGCGAACATATCGTTCGCGTTGGTCGGCGTCATACCCGCGGTGATATCGAGCAGCCGGATGTATTGCGCCTGACCGCCGTAGAACGATGCGTTGCTCTGGAAGCCAACATAAATACCGTTTGCGATGATCTGGCTGCCGGGGTAGTTCGACGGCCAGAGCGTTTGGGTCGGATTGGTCGAGACAATGTCCACCACATTGTAATAGTGGCTGGGATCAATGCCGAACCAGTTCTTGCCATCCACCGTGGCATCCAATTTGAAGCTCGCCGCGCGCGATTGATTGGCGCGGAAGTTGTTGTTCACGAACGCGAACACCACATCCTGCGTGGCGGCGGAAACGCCGGGCTTCTGGAATTTCGCGACAGCGAAGATGTCCGGGTTCCAGTTTGTGGTGGCCTTGTCCGCGAGGAAGTAGTTCTGCTGTGAGCGCAGCGCGGGCGAATTCTGGCGCGCGCGATTGATGCGATCGTATGTCGCGCGCAACTGAGCCGCCCACGAGACGTTCCAGATGTTCGTCATGTGGTTGTAGCGCTTGAAGTGAGGAATGGACTTGCCGAAGTTCATCTCGTACCGGGCGAAGTTGTTGTTCCGGTCAATGCCGAAGTCCGAACGCGCGTTGTAGTTCGAGTAATCGTTCTGCGCGCCGTTTTCCTGACCATAGAACGCCATCGGCACGCCGTCCATCGCGCCGTTCACGGCGTAGGCATAGGCGAGCGACCACTGGTCGTCCGTTGGGAAAACTTCGTCGTGCGAGACGAGATTCAACAACACTGGCGACATTTCAAACGCATTCTTTCGATTGTCGAAGGCGTTGAAGATCACGGCCGTCTGGCGATTCGGATTCGAGTTGGTCTGATCCGGATAGACGCGATAGTTGAAGAACTGGTCGCGCCACAAGTAGAGGATGTTCTCGTTGAGAATATCGAAGTGGCGGGACGAGCGATAGCCCACGCCATGCCGTTTCGACCCGGCGACGTCGCGATAGCCGTCCAGCGACTCGGCCATAAACAAGAAGTCCCACTTGATGGCGCGGGTTTTGTTAATGGTGAATTCCCAGAATTCGCTCGGCAGCCCTTGCGCGAAGTCGCAGCGCAGGCCGTCAATACCCTTATAGGATTCGGTCTTGGGCGTACCGGCGGGATGCCCGGTCTTCTCCAGCCAGTAGGCGGGATAGGAGGAGAAGTAATTCCACAGCTCTCGCGTTGCGGGCGTTGAGAAGCCTTCGAAGTAGTCGTCTTCGCGCAGATAGCGCGAAAACCACGAGCTGCTCCACGTCCAGTTCGAGTTGGCCGCGGGTTTCTGCACGAGCGCGTCATAGCGGCCGAAGAGGAAGTCGGCGGCGTCGTTCCACTTGCCGAAGTCAATGCGGTCCGGCGCGACGGCGATATCCGTGTCGTTGGTGTTGTTGAAGTAAGTGGCCGGATCGCCGTAGCTGTCCTTCTTGGAATACCACGCGGCGCGAACCTTGGAGATCAGGTCGGTTGGATTCACGGTCACGCCCTGATTGTTCTTCACGCCCATCTCGACGGCCATGTCGCCGATCTGGGCATCCCATGCGGAGTGATTGAACGTGCCGTCGAGCATGACGCCGAGGCCGTTCACGTCATATTGGTGAACGAAGTTCGTGAACTCCACCATCGCCTGCGCCTGATTGTTGGAAACGCCAAGCGCCGGATTGACCTGCCAGTAATCCTTCACCGCGTACGGAGATCCTGGATCGTAGGGCAGGCTCGTGCTCGGATCAATTTCGCGGCCGACCGTCCCGATCGGGTGGATGGGCTGGAGCCAAACCATGTTCACGCCCAACTGCTTGAGCTTGTTCGTGCTGATGCCGTTCGGCCGGTCCGCATCGTCCAGATACATGTTGCGGAACGTGGAGCGCCCGGCGAACGTATCCGATTTCGCCTCCGCCGTCAGCGGGTTCAACTCATAGACCACGGTGTCGAGGGCCTTCTTCGGCGAGACGACGACCGCGCAGTCGCGGCGGAGGCCGTGGTCCGTGTAGTAGCGCCACGGCCCGTTGTTGATCTTGTAGCGCGCGTTGACGCGATACGCGCCGCAGCGGTTGATCGGCACCGTGACGGCATACACGCCGCCGCCGATGTTGGTCATGGTCCGCGCGAGGTAATAGGTGTCGAGCGAAGTGGTCGTGACGGTGTTCGGGTCTTCGTCGCCCGGCAGCTTCGCGAAGTCGCGGCGGTTAATGTTGGAGAACAACTCAATAGCCGTGACGACGTTCGTGCCCCCTGCGTTCGGCTTGACCAGCACGGTGAGCGATTCCTGATCGCCGGCCACTTCATTGATGAAGAAGCGGCGCAGTCCATAGTTCGCGTCGTTCGTGTTGCCGTTGACCACGGTCCACATTTGAGGAGAGCCGCCGTCGAAGTTGCCGTCGCGGTTGTCGTCGCGGATCGAGGCGAGCGGCACGCGGAGGAGCTCGGTCACCTCAATATTAGAGTTGTCATCCCACTTGGCCGGGACCTGCGCGACCATCGGGTCGCCGTCATTATTCGCAAACACGCCGACCGCCATGTAGAGAACGTCCGGCATCGCGCCGAATTGAGTCACGAGATCAATTTCGCCTTCAAGGTAGTTGTGCGTTACATCTGCGTTCGAGTTGGTGCTGACCGCGCTCCCGTCCTGCGAATTAAACCAGCCGGACCACTGATTGCCGCCTTCCGCCGCGAGGTAGAGGAAGTTGGTTCCAAGGAAGGTGTAGCCCTGTTTGGCCCACGGATTCACCGTGGCGTCGCCGAAGTTTGTTCCGATCATGAAGAAATGGTCGTTCTTAATTTCGGTGTACGGCCCGGTGCCCCAGGTGGCGACATACAGCTTGGTGCCGCGCACCGCCGCCCACATCTTCATTCCGTTGTACTCGGCAATTTCAAACGCCCCGCTGTCCAACATCGTATCCATGACAAACTCGGGACCGCTCGCGCCGGACACCAGGAACTGCCAGTCCTTGCCGTCCCACGTGGAGCCGCCGTCGAAGAATGTCACATCCACCGACGTGGCGTTGGTCGGGACGGCATAGACGGCCGTCCAGTTCGTGCCGCTCTTCGTCATCGCAATGTCCTGCACGCCCTGCCAGGATCCCATGGTGCGCTTCGAGTGGCCAACGTGCATCACCACCTGCCCGGCGCTCGCCAGCGTGCCATCGTTCGGGCTATAGATGATGGAAATGTTCTGCCCCGCGTTCGCCACCAATGGGCTGGCTGTCGTCGCGGAGGGAAGAGATCCGGGCGAGCCGGAGGGCTTCGATGCCGCGCTGTAGATGTTATACTTGTAGATGTTGTTGCTTTCCAAGTAGCCGGCGAGCACCTCGTCGTAGTTCGAAAAGCCGTCGCCATCCATGTCGTTGCGATCATCCCACTGGGCGGCATAGAACGTGGAATGATTGTAGGGGTTGAGCCGCGACCACGACTCGCCGTTATCGGGCACAAAGTTGTTGTTCGCGTCGCCGGGCCACGACTGATCCGGGCCAGGCGCGCCATCGTCGAAGTAGGGCATTTCAACATTGTCCGGAATGCCATCGCCGTCGGAATCAATGTGGTTCTTGCCATAGAGATTGAAAACCACGCGCCTGGCGACGGTGTCGTTGCCATCCTTTAGCACGAAGGTGTGCGGCCCGTTGATGAACGCGCCCCACAGCCGATTCGTGACCACGCGCCCCTGATTGTCGCGCTGAATCACTTCGCCGTTGAAAATGTTCGTGCCGAATCCGCCGTTCCACGGCAGCTCATACCCTTCCCAGTAGAGCCTGGCCGCCCCGGAAGCGCCGGAGGCGGTCATCTTGAAGAACGGCAGTTCCGCGATGTTGTCCGCGGGGTTGGTGTCCGCGCAGCTCAACGCGAGATTCAACGAACCGAGCGTTTTGGCCTGAACGGTGATCGCCTTGCTCGCCAGGCTCTCATTGATCTGGGCGCGCGGGTTGGCATAGTTAAACTCCGTCGCCCGCACCGTCACCGTGTGCGCGCCAACCGAAAGACCGGCGAGGGCATATTCGAACGAACCCTTCATCAGCATGTCCGCCGGCTGCTCGGCGCCGCCATCCACCTTCACGAAAACCTGATGGGCGGTAAAATCGCTGTTGCTGATGGAAAGCAGCGCGTCGCCCTGGAACGACGCGGCGACATTCAGCGCCAGATCCGGCCCGTGTCGGTCCACATAAATCACTTTCGTCTGCGTGTTGAAGATCGCCGAATTGCCCGATGCCCGCTGCGTGAAGGCGCGAACCTTGACGACGTTCAGACCCTCGGGCATGTTCGTGGTCGAGATCGAGAGCGTGTAGTTGCTGCCCGACACGGGCTTGTTCATATTGTGGAAACGGCCCGACACCACACCGCGTCCGCCATCAAAGAAATTCGTCACGGGCAACTGAACGCCATCGCCCCACTTCAACATCAGATTGTCCACCGTCACGCCATTCGGCACATCCGTCGCCGCCGCCGTGACCACAATGCTGTCATTCGTTACGCGCGCAATCTGCTGCGTGGAAGCCGAAACGCCGTTCGTCGCGCCGCCCGGAATCACCCACGGCATCGTTCCAGCAGGCGATCCATTTTCGAGCAAGGAAATCTGCACGCCTTCCGGGCTCTGCGGAGCATAGACCACCCAACCCTGGCCGCCGTTCGACGGCACCGTGATGGAAGCCTGGCCCCCGCTGACCGTCACCAGCGATCCGTTGTTGCCCGTGTAATCCTTCAACACCGTTCCATTCGGGAAGGAGCAGCTCAGGGTCTTGGTGATGCCGCCGCCGGTGTCGTTGAGCGCGAGGATCATGATGCCCTCGCCCGCGTCAGGATTTCCGTTTCCGTTCAAATCATCGTAGCGCTCGATCGCGAAGAAATCGCCATCGTTGTTCCAACGTTTGATTTCCGAACCGCGCGCGAAGTTCTGGTTGATCCACACCATATTGACCAACGCGCCCTTGCTCGGCACGTCGCCGAAGGCATAGTCGTCATAGCCCGGAATCATCCACGTGCGCGGCCCGCCCTGATAGTAGGCGGTGCGGCCATAGTCGGCCCACGAAATGTTATTGCCCGTGTAATAAACCATCGGCACGCCTACATGCGAAAGAATATAGGCGTACGCCATGTTCGCCTTGCCGCCGTTCGCGAGCGCCTCGTCGTGACCCCACACATAAAGCACGCCGTTGTTGGGACCAACATCGGTGCCGTAATTTCCGAGGCTGGAGAGGTTGCCCGTGAAATTCGCGTCCGCGGACTTCTTCATCGCAAAGTCCAGAAACCGCATCGGGTTGCGCGTGCCGCCGCCGAACCAGTAGTCAATCTCGCTCCACGGCGAAAGAATTTCGGCGAAGATGAAAGCGTTCGTGCGATCGCGATCATTCGCGAACAAGTCGGTCGGGTTCCCGCCAAAGCCGTAGCCGCGACGCGTCTTGTAGTTCCACTGCGCTTCGTGCAGGAAGCCGCTGCCGCGCCAGCCAAAGAATTCATACGGCGTGTGTTTGCCCGCGTCGAGACGCAAGCCGTCGTAGTCCATCGCATCGCCCAGCCACGCGATCCAGCGATACAACATCTGCGCCGCGTTCTCATTCGTGTAGCCGCTCGGATAATATGGGTAGCGGTCGTACTGCCCCACGTGGCGCACATACGACGTCCCATCCACAAAATTAAAGCTCTGGCCGTCCGAATCCGTCTTCGGCCCCGTGAAGCGTTTGGGATCGCCATTGAGCGGATGATCTTCCGTGCGGATGTCGGCAAGGCTCGCCAAATCCTGCCACATCGTCGCGCCATAACCATTGCCGTGATACCAGTAGGTCATGCGCGGCGCGCGCTTGTAGTTCAACGTGTTCACCGCGCCCTGCTGCCACTGCACGTGAAAATCCGTCGCGGTCATGCCCGGATATTCGCGGAAGTCCGGCCCGTTGCCGTTGTGATTCATCACGATGTCGGGGATGATCTTGATCCCGAGGTGGTGCGCCGCATTCACCATGTTGCGCAGCGAACCGCGCGTGCCATATCGCGTCGCGCGCGTGCCGCGCTGCGGCACATCGCCAATATCGAAGCGATCATAGAGATTGTAGCCGACGTTCGCCCATTTCACGCTCGTGCCTACGGGCCCCTTCGTCGGCGGCGGAATCCAAATCTGATCGTATCCGATCTGCGCCGCCTTCGGCAGCTTCTGATACATCTCGTCCCAATCCGTTTCAAACCACTGGAGCATCACCTCGGCGCGCGCGGCGGAAAAAAACGCCCCCACTCCGATCATCGCCAAAACAGCTATCGCGCTGGATCGCTTGAGACTCTTCATATCCTGACTCCCTTATTCTAAACCCGAACTCCCGACATAGAATGTAAAACGCTTTACTAAACTACGAAAACAACTCGCTCTTGTGAAGGCTTTTTTCGTACAAAATTGAAAAAAATTGAACCCGTGGCGCGCGGACATAATTTCGCACCCTCAAACTTATCGGACGTTTATGTAATGCCTTATCACTTCAACAGTTCCGATCGGACCGCTCGCCACAGCCACCCGCCCGCCAACAGATCGCACCATCTGGACAACCTCATCCGCAGCATCCCCCGGGCAACCCACACAGGCCGCAGCCCGTCCATCCAGCATATCCAGATCGTTCAAATGATCGCCTACAGCGAGGATGGACGACGGCGGAATCCCGATTCGCCGCCCGAACTCCCCAAGAATCGCGCCCTTCCCCAATCTCGCGTGAACCACCGCAACCCACCCGCCATTTCGGGAAATCCGGCAATTCGGAATATCCCCCACGACGGCCTCAATTTCCGCCTGAAGGCGGCTTGGAAAATTATCGCGGTTTTCCACCGCAAACGCCGTAAAGTAATCGCCCGAAAAGTGGGAGCACTTCGCATACTTCGCCGCCAGCGCATCCGCCACCGGCAGCAGCCGAGCCTGCACCGCCTTCTGAAGACTCTTCATCCCCGCATAAGCCTCAGAATTCCACGGCTCTGCCGGCGCATAAGTTCCATTCGCCCGTTCATAAACCAACGACTCGGAACACAGCAGCCCCACCGGCCGATACCGCAACCCACGGCGAAACGAACTATCCAGCACCCGCAACTGATCTTCCACATCGCGCCCGCTGTTCGTGCACCACATCACGCCCAGCGACTCCAACGCATTCAACGTGCGAATCGCATCGGGATGAAAAAAACCCGACGCCTCGTCATAGCACATGATCGTTCCATCAAAATCCAAACTCACGAGGCGAATGGATTGACGCTGCGGATTCGTTGACATCAATAATAAGTCCCGACAAAAAGAGGGCGGAAGATTAGGCAGAAATCCCGCTGCGTCAATTCACGAAACTCGATCGCCCATTAAATCATTCACAATTTTGCTAAAATTTCGGCCAGATGCCTTGTAATCTTGAGAAAAATAAGCTCTCATAACCCCGTGTGATGAAATCTGTTTCCATCATCTTAATCCTCGGCGCATTGCTCCAAACGGCGAGCGCAGGCCTGAAGATCAACGAAGTCTTCTACAACGTCGCCCCCCAAGGAGGAAACCAATATGTCGAAATCTACAACCCCGGCCCCACCAACGAATACCTCGATGGTAAAATCCTGACTGACGAAGCGGGTATTGGCGTTGAGGGCGTCTTTCAGTGGCCCGGCACGCCCGGCGGAACCACGCTACCCGTGCTCCCCGGCGCTTTTGTTCGCATCGCCGTGGATGCCACCAACGCCACCGCCAGCGCGGACTGGGAATGCTACGCCGGGCCCACCGACACCGACAACCCCTCCGTCCCGAACCTCGTCCTCGTCGTCGGCGCAAACGACCTCGGCCTCAACCCCGCCGGCGATGGGATCATCCTCGCCGACGGCACCAGCACCAACCTCCCCATCCCCGCAGCAACCATCATAGACGGCATGAACTACGGCGGCGGCGATGGAGAACTGGCCCTCCTCTCCTCCATCGCCACCGAAGGCAACGCCAACATCACCACACCCACCAACAGCTCCCTCTCGCGCTGCACCGACGGATACGACTCCAATATCTCCTCCGCCTCCGACTTCTTCGCGCGCTTCAAAACCTACGGCGCCTCCAACAACTGCGCCATCTCCTTTGCCTCCATCAACGACCTCACCATCTCGGAAGGCGCCACCTCCGCCGTCTTCACCATCACCATGAGCACCAACAGCGCCGCAATCATGAGCCTCACATGGCGCACCTCAAACGGCACCGCCATCGCCGGCGCTGACTACTCCAACATCCCTCCCACCGTCATCACCTTTGGCATCGGCGTGCAAACGCAAGCCGTCGCCGTGCGAATCATTGACGACGCCCTCGTCGAATCCAATGAGACCTTCACCGTCATCCTTTCCGACCCCATCAACTGCGGCATCACCAAAGCCATCGGAACCTGCACGATCACCGATAACGACGTCGCAGTTCCGCCCCTCATCGTTTTCACCAGCCAAATCACCCGCGTCGCCGGACGCATCGGCGCGCTATCCAACACTTGGACATCAACCTCCGGCGGACTCTTCCAAGTTCAATCCACCACCAACCTGCTCTTCCCCGCATGGACCAACATCAGCGGCATCATCACCTCCACTGGCCCAACCGAAACCACAGTGGACACCAACACCAGCGCCGCACCGTCCATTTTCTACCGCGTCCTCAACCTGCACTAATCATCTCGCGCTGCGGCATCATCTGCTCGCTCGGCGGCAACAAAGCGAAAAATGTCGGAAGAACAACGATCCACATTGGCGATCGCGTTAGGAGAATCGAGACACCCGACCGATCAGGAATGACACCATCGGCGCGATTGAATTCAGCAAGGGATTCAAGCATCAAGTCGGAACCCCCGCGCGGGACGAGCGCATTGACGACTTGGGAAATGCGGTGATCACATTCGCGACCAGGCAAAACGAATAGATGGAGCGCCACGGCGTCGCCCTTGAACCATTTTTGATACAAAAACCAAGAGCGAAGCAATCGACACTCGCCTCACCCGCAATGATAAGAATCATCGCGCGCTGCAGCAATTTCTCCGCCCGACAAAATCAACGCGCTGGCCCAAGTTCGACAGTTGAGGGGTGGAATGAACTATTTTTGGGGGTGTGTTGAAGAAGAAAGTGCCCGAATTGCAGGGTTCCGATTTTTGAAACGGCGTGTGGTGGAGGCCAGCCCTTGGCGTCGGTTGGGATTGCATGAGTTCTTCGGATCGCATGTTCGCCAGGGCCGCGAACAGGTGGACTGGGCAAGTGTGGCCTGCATTTTGAGTCTGGGCCGTTTCTGCAATCAGGGTTCCGATCTCGCACTGAGCGAGCGCTGGTATGCCACGACCGCCCTTGATGACCTCTTGGGCGTCAGCGCCGACATGCTCTATGACAACCGGCTGTATCCTGGTCTCGATGAACTTCTACCCCTTCGCGATGAGCTGTTCGGACATCTGCGGGAACGATATCAGAGTCTATTCGGATCGCGCTTTGAATTCCTGCTTTGCGATATGACCAGCACCTATTTTGAGGGGCAGGCCGAACGCAATCCGCAAGCGCAACGGGGTTATAGCCAGGATAAGCGCTCCGACTGCAAACAGGTCTGCATCGAGCTGGTGGTGACACCCGATGGATTGCCCCTCGCGTATGAGGTGTTTTCAGACCATCGGGCCGATGTCACCACGGTAGAGGATATTGTCAACCTGATGGCGTGGAAGCACGGGTTGGAGTTCCCTCGATTTAGTGGACACCTTGGGGGGGGGTCTGATCCTGGTTTTTCATGGTTTCAAAGTCCACAGGTGACGGATAACCGAGCGAGCTGTGGAGCCTCTCCCGATTCTAAAACACTTC
>JABLTH010083562.1_pt1 | contig 26912 bp, 30 predicted proteins | sample 7875711 | NCBI WGS metagenome assembly JABLTH01 (sample SAMN14941262, study PRJNA633318) | bioreactor metagenome | isolation source: bioreactor | place: China | collected 2019-03-05 | reverse complement strand
TGAAGCTGCGGATCCAGGTATCGAATTTCGACGGCGTGAGCCGGATGATCGAGGCCGGGCTCGGGATCGGCATCCTGCCGCGCGACGCGGTGACCGGCGAGCGCGCGGCTCGGCTCGGGGTCGTGAAGCTCGACGATGCGTGGGCGACGCGCACGCTGTGGGTCGGCGTGAAGGCCGGAACCGTGCTGACGACCGATATCGCGAAGCTGTTCGATTTCATGTCGGCGCGTTGAGGCCGGCCTGCAAGCTGGCGGGAATGGTCGCGGTGCGGCTTCGGGGAAGGGCGATCGTCAGGGCGCGTTCGGCTCGCCGTCGCGGGAAGCCGATGCCGTTGCGGGAAGCGATTCGTAGCAGCCGCGCCGGACCGACCTGCGGACGACCGCGAACAGCCGGCGCGTAGTACGGCCCGGATGCAGCCGACAGTCGCGAGCACGGCACGCGCGTTCCTGTCTGGTCGCGGCAACGCCCGCGCCTGCCGCAAACGCCGGTGCCCGCACACGTCGCCGGCGCGAAGCGCATGCTTCGCCTTGTCGTCGCGGGTTCGTTCCTTGCACTATCGTTACGCCGTTCTCGCTCGTGTCGGCGATGACCGTCGGGCCGGACACATTCCCGCCCGCTGGACGGGCGGTGTAACCGATCTCTCCGTTGAAGCCGCCCCGTTGAGCAATCATTTTTCGCACTCACCACAATATTCCCGCGCCTGAAACGTCTTCAGGAGCATGGAATCGCCACCCACTTCACGCACATGACCGACCCAGACCGCGACATCACCGCGATAGTGATGCGTGAACGAACGAGGCTGGTGAGCTTCATCCGGCGTCGGATTCGCGACCCGGACGATGCCGAGGACATCCTTCAGGACGTGTTTCACGAGTTCGTCCAGGCTTACCGGCTTCCGGCGCCCATCGAACAGGCGAGCGCGTGGCTGTTCCGCGCGGCGCGCAACCGTATCGTCGACCGCTTTCGCAAGAAGAAGGAGCAGCCGCTGACCGATCTGTCCGAGGCCGACGACGACGCGGACAGCGAGTACCGGCTGGATCTCGTGCTGCCGGCGCACGATGCCGGCCCCGAAGCCGTCTACGCGCGCACGCTCCTGCTCGAAGCCTTGCAGGATGCGCTCGACGAGCTGCCGGCGAATCAGCGCGAGGTGTTTATCGCGCACGAACTGGAGGGCCGTTCCTTCAAGGAGATGGCCACGCAAAGCGGCGTTGCGCTCAATACGTTGCTCGCGCGCAAACGCTATGCGGTCTTGCATCTGCGTGCACGGCTGCAGCTCATTCATGACGAACTGGACAATATCTAGGGTCTGTTTACATATGGAACGCACATGCGAATGCCCGAAATCGCCCGTAGGGCAAGAAGTGAGGAGCGCCGTTTGGCCGAGCCAAACGCCCCGCAGGAAGTCCCCTTGGGGGACAAGCGACGAGCGACGCCGCCATACGGGCGATTTCGGGCATTCCCGTGGAATGAATTTTTTAATTAGGGGTTGCCACGAGAACGGCCGCTCGCCGCGTTGCGCTCCTTGCGAATACGTCAGTATTCGCGGCGTCACGCGCCTCGCGAGCGGCCGTTCTCGTGGCAACGCATGTGCGTTCCATATGTAAACAGACCCTAGAGGAGTCGACAAATGAATTTTCGAATCAGATGCGCGGGCAAGGCGGTGCTCGTCTTGATCGCCATAGGCGTGCTCGGATGGGTCGTCATGATGTTGTGGAACTGGGTGATGCCGGCGCTGTTCGTCGGTGCCCGCACGATCGATTTCGCCCGGGCGCTGGGCCTGCTCGTGTTGAGCCGCATCCTGTTCGGCGGCTTCCGCGGACACCACGGCTGGCGCGGCCGACGCCACTGGCGCAAGTGGGAATCGATGACGCCCGAGGAACGCGAGCATTTCCGCAACGCGTGGCGCTCCGGCGGCGACCGGCCCACGGGAGCGTGAACGTGCGCGAAAAATCCACGGGCGACTGCAAGCAGCAACCGGGCGTGATCGCGCCGGTCGTCGATCTGAAACGTTGCGAAGGCAAAGCGGATTGCGTTGCGGTTTGCCCTGAAAACGTGTTCGAGGTCAGACGCATCGACCCGGCCGATTACGTCGGCCTCGGCCTGATGCATCGCCTGAAGCTGCGCGTGCACGGCATGAAAGTCGCCTACACGCCGAACGCGCATGCGTGCCGGTCATGCGGACTATGTGTGACCGCGTGCCCCGAGCGCGCCATCACGCTCGCCCGAATCGCATGACAACCTCCGCGTGTCGCCGATATCGAGCGGCCGCGCCGAAACCCTGGCGCAAGAGGCGCGGCCGGATACATCGTCGACGTGATCAATCTCGTCAAGGGACAAACATGGCTTCATCCACCGCCGTTCTTCTGCGACGGCTCCACGAAGAGAGCCGGACCGAAATCATCGCCCGCGCCCGCGCGCAGTTCCCGGGATCGAACGAGGAGCTTCTGTCGTTGGCAGAGGAATACGAAGCGATCGCCCCCCGTCTGCGGGGGCGGTTTCTCGAAACGTTCGGGCTGTTCACCGACGACTTCGACTCCCCGGAAGGCAGCCGGCTATCGTTGGCCGTGTCGCCGGAAACGGGCGGGTTCTTGCGCAACATGGTGCTCTCGCAACGGCCGGCCCGCATCCTCGAACTCGGCAGCTCATGCGGCGTGTCCACGCTGTATTTCGCCGACGCACTGCGCACGTTGGGCCGTGGCGTGGTCGTCGCGACCGAACGCGACCCGCTCAAGTGTGCCCGTTTGCGCGATCACGTCGGCACGGCGGGCCTGGATGCCCATGTCGACATCCGGGAGGGCGACGTATTCGAGACCGTTGCCGAACTGGACGGGCACTTCGACATGGTATTCATCGACGTCTGGGCCGACGCCTACCTGAAGGTGTTCACGCAGATCGAGCGCCTGCTGCGCCCGGGGTCGATCGTCCTGGCCGACAACATGTACACGGCCGAGGACGCCGTTCGACCGTACAAGCACTATCTCGATGACGATCCGCGCTTCTCGACCATGACGCTGGATTTTGAATCCGGGATCGAATTCACGGTCGTCGTTTCCCGAGCGGACCTGGCATCGCAGGGCGCTTGCCGAGACGGCGCGCAGTGAAGGGCAGAACCATCGATCGCCGGGCATCTCGCTTCGGATTTCGCGTGCCAGCGGTCGACGCATACGAGCGTTACGTGACCGTAACCGTATGCGGAAAACATGCCCGCCTGCCGTGGGCCGCCGGGCGACCGATAGCCCGGCCATCGGCGAAGCATCATGAACGACGTGTGAACGCGTTCCCGCGCCCCGCATCGAAACACGCTCAAACCGGATTGATCTCGTCCTGGCTGCGCCGCGTCGTCAATGGCCCGAACACGCGCAGCGTGACGGCGACAAAGCCGAGCGCAACCGAGATCACGCCAAACATCGCGCCCGCGCCGTAACCGCCGAGCACCGGCAGCAACACGAACGGCAGCGCGCCGCTGACGATGCGCGACAGCGCATAGGTACTGCCGATCGCCGTCGAACGCACGCGCGCCGGAAAGATCTCCGCCTGGTACACGTGGTACGCGTTGCTGAACACGTTCGACGCGCAGGTCGTCAGGAACCCGAAGCCGACGATCAGCACGGTTTGGCCCGAGTACGCGAAACACAGCCCGAACGCCGCGATCGACAGGATCGACGCAATCACGAGCGTGCGGCGCTCGATCCAGTTGAGCAGCGGAATCGACAGCAGCGAGCCGACCGGATAGCCGATGAACGACAGCGCGATGAACAGCGTACTGTCCGTCACGTCGAAGCCGCGGCTCTTCACGACCGTGCCGGCCAGCGTGCCGAAGCCGTAATAACCGAAGCCCTGGAACAGATGAAAGATCGCGAGCATCAGGTAGCGCGCGCCGTACGGTTCGCGCCGCAGCAGCGCGATACGCTTGCCGAGTCCGAGCGGCCGTTGCGGCTCGACCGGTTCCGCGAATTGCTCGGGCACGCGCACGCCGGTGCCCTCCGCGAAACGCCGCAATGCCGCGTACGCATCGGCGGTGCGGCCCTGTGCGAGCAGCCAGCGCGGGCTTTCCGGCAGCCGGTGCTGGACGAACAGCACGTACACCGCGCCGAGGCTGCCGATCGCGAGGATGATGCGCCAGCCGGCCACGCCGCCCACGTGCAGCGGATTCAGCCACAGCGCGAGGAAACCGACGAGCGGCACCGCGACATAGGAAGTCGTATAGGCCCATGCGGCAAGCCGCCCGCGCTTTTCCTTCGGCAGGATCTCGGACAGGAAGCTGTCGGCAACCGGATAGATCGCGCCGACGCCGATGCCGGTCAGGAACCGGCACGCGACGAGCATGTCGGCGTTCACGGAAAACGCGCCGACCAGCGAGAACGCGCTGTACCACGTGAGCGTCAGCAGGAAGGCCTTGCGCCGGCCGATGCGGTCGGCGAGGCTGCCGAGGCACATCGCGCCGACGAACATGCCGATGAACGCCGATGCCAGCAGCAGCTTGAAATCGGTGCTCTGCCGGCTCAGCCCGTATTCGTTCTGCAACGCGGAACCGATCGTGCTGACGAGGAAGATCTCGTACATGTCGAAAAACAGCCCGATGCCGATCACCCAGACGACGAACCGGTGCAATGCGCCGACCGGCAGGTCGTCCATGAAATCGCCGAGCGTGACGCGGCGGGCGGGGAGGGCCGACGCGGCGGCGCCAGTGCCGGCGGCGGCCGCAGGTCGTGCGGGCGCGGGTTCGCCCGCGTTGCCGCCGAGATCGAGGGAATGGCTGTTCATCGTGTCTCCTGATTATCGGTACGCCGTGGCGCGGGGCCCGGCCGTTCGCGACCGGCGCGATGCATCCGGTCGCACGACGTGGCGGCAGGCACCGCAAGCCCGTTGAAAGGGCCGGACAGGCGGGCTGTACCGATCGTCCGGCACATGGTGGGCAAATCCGCGGCACGTGATAATTGCGGATGTTTCAAGCGTCCTTTCCCGCGCAGAAAGGGTGCGGAACACGCGGCAGCCGGCATCCGTGCGAGAGGCCCGTGCAGCCTGCGTGGCGTGCGGTCGTGCACCGGAATCGCCGGCGCGCTCACGCAACCGGCTGGCCGGGAAAACCATGAGGCCCGTCGCGCGACTGCCGGCGAAACAACCGCCGGCAGTCGGGCCGTCATGCTCAGTCGGCCGGCACGAACGCCGTCCCGTGAAACACGCGCACGGGGTTGCCGCGCTCGAGCGCAAAGTGCTGCATCCGCCGCTGCCGGCGCGCGTCGGACGCGTGACGGTCGGCCTCCTGCTGCAGTCGAACCTGCAGCAACTGCAGCGCGAGGCGCTTGTTCGCGTGCTGGCTGCGCTCACTTTCCACGCGCACCGACAGGCCGGTCGCGACATGGGTCGCGCGAATCGCCGAGCTCGTCTTGTTCACGTGCTGGCCGCCCGGCCCGCGTGCACGCATCGCTTCGAACCGCACGTCGCCGTCCGGCAGCGGCTGCGCGTCGGCGCAGCGCGTGACACCGATGAACCAGTTCTTGCGCGGATGGCGCAACCGGTACGGGCTCGCGCAGATCCACTGCAGCGTGCCCGTCCAGCGGTCCGCCAGCGCCTGTGCGCCGGCACCGTCGAGATCGAGCAGCGCCGAGCGCAGCGTGCCGGGCCGTTCGCCCGGCTGCACATCGAGCACCGTGACGACGACGCGCTGCGCATCGGCTTCCGCCTGCAGGCGCCGCAACGCATTGGCCGCGGCGAGCTGGCACTCCAGCGGCCCGTGCGCGGAAGAAATCTGCATCAGCATCGGCCCGCCTCCCCGGACGTCTTGTAGGTCAGCACCGGCGCGAGCCGCGCGAGCTTGCGCAGCAGGCCGGCCGCCTCGAGCGCGTCGACGACGCTGTCGATCGGCTTGTAGGCCTGCGGCGCTTCCTCGTACAGCAGTTCGCGGTCTTCGCAGACGACGTGGCTGCCGAGCGGCGTACGCGTGAGCTGCGACGGCGTGAAGCGCCGTTCGAGACGCCCCTTGCAATCGCCGCGCGCCCACTTGCGGCCCGCGCCGTGTGCAAGCGACGCGAGGCTGGCCGCATCGTCGGGCCGCACGGGGGCGACGAGATAGCTGTAGTCGCCGCGCGACCCGGGAATCACGACCGGCCCCGCATCGGCCGGCGTTGCGCCTTTGCGATGCAGCCAGCCGGGCTCGCCGTCGACGCGCGCGCGGCTCACCAGGTTGTGGTTCACGTCGAGCACGCACCGGCCGTCGCTGCGCCAGCGCGCCAGCATGCGCCGCGCGATCAGGTCGCGATTCGCGATCGCGTAGCGCAACGCCGCGTCGTGGCGCGCAAGGTATGCCGTGCATGCGGCATCCGTGTCGTCGAGCCCGTCGTAGCCGTGCTCACGCATGTGCTGTTCGAGGATCGACTGGCCGAAACCGCGCGACCCGCTGTGCACGAGCAGCAGCAGGCGCTCGTGATCGAGGCCGAGTGCGTGGACGGCATCGGCGTCGTACACCGCATCGATCCGCTGCGCTTCCGCGAAATGATTGCCGCTGCCGATCGTGCCGAGCGATGCCGCGAACGCGTGATCCGCGAACCCGGCGGCCGCGATGAGCGGCTGCCAGCTTGCATCGGGCGTGGCGTCGATCGAGCCGAGCCGGCTCGTGAGCTTCGACGCGCTGACGCGCCGCGCATCGAGCGCGGTTTGCCACAGCGCCATTCCGCAGCCGATATCGCCGCCGATCAGCGCCGGGTACAGCCGGCCCGTCGAGAAGAACGCGGCGCCGACCGGGTAGCCGCGTCCGGGGTGAAGATCGGGCATGCCGGCGACACGCCGCATGCCGGGGAGGGTGGCAGCGTGTTCGAGCTGCCGGATGGCCTCACCTTCGATCCAGGTGGTGGCGCAAGCGCACAAGGTGACGCGCTCGCCCAGGTATTGCATGGAATTGCCCATGGAGGTTTCCGTTCGATGAAAAGGTAGAACGGCGGGCCATGGCACAGGCAGCGCTCGAATGCGCTGCCCGACATCGGAAGTCGGGAAGAGGGCGGCACGACCGGATCGGAACGACCCGGCTCATCGCCGTGACGGCGATACGGTGTGCTGCTGCGTGGCGTGAACGATGAAACGGACGGACGCGAAAAACCCGGACTACGACCCGCGACGGGAGGAGCGTTGGCGTGACGTCATGATGTTCTTCTCCTTGCGAGTGAGGGGTTGATCGGAATGGCGGCGACTCTAGCATGCACGCAGCGGGCGCAGCAAGCGGGTAGCATGGCGCTGCCCATCGAATCGTCGCCCGATGTGGCGAAAAACACACATATAGATATCCTGACAATGTGCGTGCCGACGGCGCGTGCGGCACGCCACAGCAGGTATTCGACGCATGCAGGCGGCCGCATCAGCGGGTTCCGACAGCGCTTGACAGTGCAAAAGCCGTTTCGTAGCATCCGCCTGCTTCATCCCTGAACCCTCATCGAACCGGTGATCCAAGTGCCCGCAAACATTCGTCCCTTCGCCTGATACGCCGACGACTGCCGTCCCGGCCGCGTGTCGTCCTGCCCGTTTCCGCCTGCCTCGCGGCGCTGGAACGTCGACTGCAGGAACGCGCCCGGACAAGCACTGACACCGCAACGCACACCAGACCGTTCGTTCACGTCGTCGGCTTTTTCCCCTGTTTCCGGAGAAAGACCATGACGCTGGATTTTCGCGCATACGCGCAATCGCTCGACCTCGCTCGTTACCCGCGCACGCCGCATCTCGAAGGCTCGCGCCTGCAGGACGGCGACGAAGGTCGCGAACACGTTCCCTATCGCACCCTCGCGGGCGCACACATCGTCGTCGAGGAAAAACTCGACGGCGCGAACACGGGCATCAGCTTCGGCCCGGCGGGCGAACTGCTGCTGCAGTCGCGCGGCCACTATCTGGCCGGCGGCGGCCGCGAGCGGCAGTTCGGTTTCGTGAAGACGTGGGCCGCCGCCCATGCAGGCTGGCTGCTCGATCGCCTCGGCGATCGCTACGTGATGTACGGCGAGACGATGAGCAAGAAGCACGCGGTGTTCTACGACGCGCTGCCGCATCACTTCTTCGAATTCGACGTGTTCGACCGCACGACGGGCCGTTTCCTGTCGACGTGCGCGCGTCGTGCGCTGCTTGCCGACGGGCCCGTGCTGTCGGTGCCCGTGCTGTACGAAGGCATCGCGCCGGCGCGGCTCGCCGACCTGAAGGCCCTGCTCGGCCCGTCGCTCGCGAAGACGCCGGACTGGCGTCGCGCGTTCGAGGAAACGGTGCGGCGGCAGGGGCTCGACCTCGCACGCGCATGGCAGCAGTGCGACAAGTCGGCCTGCGCGGAAGGGCTCTACGTGAAGGTCGAGACGGACGACACGACGACCGCGCGCCTGAAGTGGGTCCGCCACGATTTCGTGCAGGCGATTCTCGAATCGGCGCGCCATCACTCGGAGCAGCCGTTCATCCCGAACCTGCTCGCGCCGGACGTCGACCTGTATGCGTCGCGCCCGACGGTCACGTGGCGATCGATCGCCGCGACGCGTGCGCACCCATGAATGCGGAACGGCCGTGCGCCGTTTCGAGAGGAGTCTTGATCATGAATTACGAACAACTGCAGGCACTCGTGCCCGCGCCCGGCCGACAGCCGGACTATCGCGCGTGCCTCGCGGCGTTTCCCGCGCTCGAACAGGCGAAGACGACACCGCAGGAGCCGGCGCATCACGGCGAAGGCGACGTGTGGACGCATACGACGATGGTGATCGATGCGCTGCTCGCGTTGCCCGGTTATCAGGCCGCGTCGCGCGACGACCAGGAAATCGTGTTCCTGGCCGCGCTGCTGCACGACATCGCGAAGTACCGCACGACGGTCGTCGATCCCGTTACCGGCGCGATCGGCCATCCCGGCCACTCGCGCAAGGGGGCGATCGATGCGCGTATCGCGCTGTGGGATGCCGGCGTGCCGTTCGCGGTGCGCGAGGCGATCTGCCGGATGATCGCCGTGCACCAGGTGCCGTTTTTCGCGATGAGCGGGTCGCGCCGCGGCACGCCCGAGTTCATCGCGCGCGAACTGTCGTGGCAGGTGAGCCTGCCGCTGCTGTGCCTGCTCGCCGAAGCCGATATACGCGGGCGCATCTGCAGCGATACGCAGCGCGTGCTCGACAACATCGAACTGTTGCGCGAACTGGCGCGGGAAGAGGGGTGTTATGGCCAGCCGCGCGCGTTCGCCGACGCGCACACCGCGCTCAGCTATTTTCGCGGCGCGGACGTGCATCCCGACTATCCGCTGTTCCGCACGCCGGGCTCGCGGGTCGTCGTGATGTCGGGCCTGCCCGCGTCGGGCAAGAACACGTGGGTCGCGCAGCATCATCCGGAGCTGCCCGTCGTGTCGTTCGACGATGCACGCGACGCATTGGGGCTGCGCCATGGCCAGAACGAGGGCGCCGTCGCGCACCGTGCGGTCGACGCCGCGAAAGCGCTGTTGCGGGAGAAGCGGCCGTTCGTGTGGAACGCGACGAACCTGTCGCCGCTGATGCGCAAGAAGACGCTCGACCTGCTGTTCGCGTACGGCGCCGACGTGACGCTCGTCTATCTCGAGCAGCCGCGCGCGGAGCTGTTGCGCCGCAACGCGCGGCGCGACACGTCGCTGACGAACCGCGCGCTCGAAGCGATGCTGCCGCGCTGGGATCCGCCGCTGCCCACCGAAGCGCACGCGGTGCGGTACGAAATGTGATGCGGCAACGTCGCGACAAATCTCACCGCGCGAACCGGTACACCGCCCGTCATGGCGGCATACCGCCTCGCATCATTTCAGCGCGGGATTCTGCTGCGTCGCACATGCTCGCAACGCGGTGACGAGATCGGGCTGGCCGAGCTTCTCGAACAGGTCGGCCATTTCCATCTGCGCGACCGGATCGCCTTCGCGCGCCGCGCGCCAGCGCAGCGACGCGATCATCCCGCTCATGCCTTCGCCGGGCGTTTCGCCGTCGTAGCCCGACATCGCCTGCAAGACGTCCGCGAGCTTGTTGTAGCCGGCCGGCACGTGATGAACGAGCAGCCACGCAATCGCCGGCTGCGCGCCTTCCCAATCTTCATCGTCGAGCGAACTGCTCGCAAGGCGCGCGGCCGCGCGCCACGAACCGAGCGACGCGGCTTTCGCGTAGGCCTTGTCGGCGTCGCGGCCGCGCGACGACGGCGCCGCGTCGAACGCGGCCTGCGCTTCGGCCGACGGCGGCGGCAACGCGAGCTTCGTGCAGCTGAACGCACCGGCATCCGGTGCGTTGCCGGGCAGGCCGGCCCAGCGCGCCTGGTCCTTCAGCGCGCGATCGAGCGCGGGCCGCACGTCGCTTTCCTTCATCGACGCGAACACCCAGTCGGTACGGACATGGCGCGCGGCGTCCCAGTCGCTTTCGGCGGCGGCATGTTGCGCGAACGCGAGGCAGGCCGCCACGCAGCCGATGCGGAACAGGTTTCGGGCAGGAGATTTCATCGCCGATCGCACCTCAACTCGCCACGATGATGAAGGTGGTGAGCGCGATCGGAAACAGCGCGAGGCCGAGCAGGCCCAACGCACCATCGGCCGCCATCGCGATCGGCGACAAGGCCAGCTTCGCGCCGCGGCCGACAGCCGTCAGCTTGTCCGTCACCGTGACCTCGTACGGACGATTGAACGCCTGCGGAACCGACGAAGACGTGACATCGTTCGGCAGATAGCGCTTGCCGCTGATCCTGCCCTCCGACTCCAGGTAGGCACCGTCCTTCTTGAAACCGTCCGCGAGCGCACGCTCGCGCACGTCGGAGCCGGTCGGCGCATCCGCGTAGTCCAGCCGCATCGTGTATTGACCTGTGATCGCGTCGCCGTGCGCCTCGAAATCGCTGAACGCCGTGTGAATCTTGGGGCGATAGGGGGCGTTGAGCACCGTCGCAAGGCTCGGCGGCATCTCGAAGATGTAGTGATACTTCTTGCCGAGCACGACGAGCTGTTTGCCGTCCGCGGTAATCAGGAACGTCGACAAGGTTTCGTCGTATTTCGAATCGCTCATCCACGCCTTCGTGACGGGACCGAAATTGGAGCAGCCGGCAAGCATGCCGGACGCCGCCACGGCGGGCAGCGCGAGAAATGTTCTTCTTTTCATGAGTGCTGGTGGGTTGTGGTTCGTTTTTCAGCGGTACCGCTTGAATGTCGGACGCCGCGTTCGATGAACGCGGCACCCTGACGGCCGTTCGTGCGGTTTCTGCGCCTGCGCATTGTAGGGCCAAAGCGGCAAGTGCAGTGTCCCCGGAGCCGGGCATCGCGTCGGTGTGCGGTAGACTGCTCGCTCGCTTGCCCGCCGCCCATTACACGGCCGTTCGCACCCGGCCCGCTCAAACCATGGATCGAATCGACGCGATGAAGGTGTTCGTCGCCACGCTGGACGAAGGCAGCCTCGCGGGCGCGGGCCGCAAGCTCGGCCGGTCGCCGGCGGCGGTCAGCCGCGCGATCGCGTTTCTCGAAGCGCACACGGGCACCGCGCTGCTGTACCGCACGACCCGGACGATCCGGCTCAGCGAAGCCGGCGAACGCTACGCCGCCGCGTGCCGCCGCATCCTGTCCGACCTCGAGGAAGCCGACATGCTGGTCGCCGACGAACGCTCGGCGCCGCGCGGCATGCTGACCGTCACCGCGCCGGTCGCCGCGGGCGAGGACGTGCTGCGCGCGCTGCTCGACGAATTCATCGAACGCCATCCCGCCGTGTCGATCCGCCTGCAGTTGCTCGACCGTCCCGTCAGCCTGATCGACGAAGGCATGGACGTCGCGCTGCGAATCGCGCACCTGAGCGATTCGACGCTGGTCGCGATTCCGGTCGGCGCGGTGCGGCGGGTCGTCGTGGCGTCGCCCGATTACCTGGCCACACATCCTGCCATCGAGACGCCGGCCGATCTCGCCCGGCACCGGATCATCTCGATGACGCATTTCGGCCTCGATTCGTGGAGCTTCCCGCCGTCCGCGCCGGCGGCGCTGCCGCAGGTCGTCCAGTTCGCGCCGCGCTTCATCATCAACACGGTCCGCGGCGCGGTCGCGTCGGCCGTCGCCGGCCACGGCGTCACGCGGCTCTTTTCCTATCACGTCGCCGAACCGGTGCGGGACGGCACGCTGCGGATCGTGCTGCGCGACAGCGAACACGCGCCGTTGCCGATCCATCTCGTCACACCTTACGGGCGCCTTTCGGTACCGAAGGTGCGTGCGTTCGTCGATTTCGCGGCGCCGCGCCTGCGCGAGCACTTCGCGCGGCTGGCGGCCATCACCGACGGCGATTGAACCGGGATGCGGAAGAATGGCTTTCGAGTGACGGCGATTCACTCGGCAATCGGCTCAATCTAGACTTCCTTCAACCCACGGACGCGCAGGGCGCCCGTTCAGCGAATGGAGGTCAACATGGATCGAGCGCTTTCCAGCCGGCCCCGCGCCGGTGCGTTCGGCGCGCGCCGCGTCGGGTCCGGCATCGGCATGGAGCGTTTCGCCTTCGTGCCGTTGCCGGCGAATATCGTCGCGCAAGGGTTTGCCGCACCGATGACCGCGACGGCGAGGGCGCAATGAGCACGATCTCGCAGGCCCCCGCCGCGGCACGGGCCGAACGGCCCGCCGCCGGCTACGCCGAACGCAACGCGCGCTACTGGCGGCGCAATCTCGCCGTCTGCGTGTTCGGGTCGTTCACGACGCTCGTCAGCCTGAGCATGCTGCTGCCGTTCCTGCCGCTGTACGTGCGGCAACTCGGCGTCGACGCGCAGTCGGCCGTGATCCAGTGGTCGGGCGTCGCGTTCGGCGCGACGTTTCTCGGCACGGCCGTCACCGCGCCGCTGTGGGGCCGGCTCGCGGACCGCTACGGCCGCAAGCCGATGCTCGTGCGCGCGGCGATCGGCATGGCGATCGTGATGTCGCTGATCGGCGTCGCGCACAACGTGGTCGAACTCGTCGTACTGCGGCTGCTCGCGGGGCTCGTCGGCGGTTACGCGTCGGCATCGACCGTGATGGTCGGCACGCAGGCGCCGCGCAAACGCGCGGGCTGGGCGCTCGGCATCCTGTCGACCGGCGCGCTCGCGGGCAACCTGGTCGGGCCGCTCGTCGGCGGGCTGCTGCCGGGCTGGCTCGGCATTCGCGGGACGTTCTTCGCCGGTGGCGCGATGATCGCCGTCGCCGCGCTGCTGACGATCTTCGTCGTGAAGGAGGATTTCCACGCGGGCACCGACGCGAAACCGCGCACCGCGAGCGCGACGGCCGGCACGTCGCGCGGCACGGATCGTGCGGCGGTGGCCGCGCTGCTGGTGACGGCGATGATGGTGCTGCTCGCGAACATGTCGATCGAGCCGATCATCACCGTCTATATCGGCGGCCTCGGCGTCGGCAGCGATCATCTCGCGCGTGTCGCGGGCGTCGTGATGGCGTGCTCGGCGCTCGGCAGCATGCTGACCGCCGCCCGGCTCGGCGCGCTGGCCGACCGGATCGGCAGCTGGAACGTGATCATCGGCTGCCTGTTGCTGACCGCGCTCGCGATGGTGCCGCAGGCGTTCGTCACGCACTGGTGGCAGCTCGCCGCGCTGCGCGCGCTGATGGGCATGACCCTCGCGGGGTTGCTGCCGTCGATCGGCAAGCTCGTGCGGCAATCGGTCGACGAGCGCGCGACCGGGCAGATGCTCGGCTACCTTCAGTCCGCCCAGTTCAGCGGGCAGGTGATCGGCCCGGTGATCGGCGGGCAGATCGGCGTCGCGCTCGGGCTGCATTCGGTGTTCTTCGTGACGGGTGCGCTGCTGGCGGCTTGCGCGGGGCTCGCGCATTGGGCGCGCGGCCGATAGCCGTTGGCCGCTGGCCCCCGGGTCACGGGCGGGCGTAGCATGAGCGCAGCAGCAGGTGCCGCGCCGCGCAACGCGCGATGCCGTACACCGTCGCTGCGAAGCGCTAACATCGCGCCGAACGGCTGCGCGCCTTTTTCGACAGAACTTTCATGCGACCGGCTGCGCGCAAGGCACGATCCACGCGCACCGGTCCGAACCCGACTCACGCTTCGGCCCGCATCCGGCCGAAGCATTTCGATTGCGGATCTTGCAGGAGGCCAGCGACATGAATCAATCGACCGACAACCGGACGCTGTTGCGCACACTCGGCGTGCGCACACCGATCGTCCAGGCGCCGATGGCCGGCGTCAGCACGCCGGCGCTGGCGGCCGCCGTGTCGAATGCGGGCGGGCTCGGCTCGCTCGGCGTGGGTGCGACGAACGCCGACGGCGCCCGCAAGATGATCCGCGACACGCGCGCGCTCACCGACCGGCCGTTCAACATCAACGTGTTCTGCCACCAGCCGGCACGCGCCGACGCGGCCGTCGAACGCGCGTGGCTCGACTGGCTCGCGCCGGCGTTCCGCGAATACGGCGCGACGCCGCCCGCCTCGCTGTCGGAGATCTATACGAGTTTCGTCGCGGACGACGCGATGCAGGCGCTGCTCGTCGAAGAGAAGCCGGCCGTCGTCAGCTTCCATTTCGGGCTGCCGTCCGCGGACGTGATCGACGCGCTGAAGCGCGCGGGCGTCACGCTGTTCGCGGCCGCGACGAATCTCGACGAGGCACACCGGATCGCCGCCGCCGGCATCGACGCGATCGTCGCGCAGGGCGTCGAAGCGGGCGGCCACCGTGGCGTGTTCGATTCGACCGCCCATGACGACCGCCTCGGCACGTTCGCGCTCACGCGCCTGATCGTGCGCGAATGCGCGCTGCCGGTGATCGCCGCCGGCGGCATCATGGACGGCGAGGGCATCGCCGCCGCGCTCGCGCTCGGCGCGCAGGCCGCGCAGCTCGGCACGGCGTTCGTCGCGTGCCCGGAGACATCGATCGACGACGGTTATCGCCGCGCGCTGCTGAGCGACGCCGCACGGCGCACGACGTTCACGGCCGCGATCTCCGGCCGGATCGCGCGCGGCATCGCGAACCGGCTGACCACGCTCGGCGACGACCCGCAGGCGCCGGCCACGCCCGCGTACCCGATCGCCTACGACGCCGGCAAGGCGCTGCATGCAGCCGCGAAGGCAAAGGGCGAATTCGGCTACGGCGCGCAGTGGGCCGGGCAGGCGGCGCCGCTCGTGCGGCAGTTGCCGGCGGCCGAGCTGTTCGCCGCGCTCGAACGCGAGACGCGGGCGGCGATCGAGCGGATGCAGCACGTGCTGGATTGATCGCACGATCCGCGCTCCACGCGCGGCGGGCCGCATGCGCATGCCGGCGGTCGGAGCACGCAACGCGATTGCCCGCCGCCGATTTGAAACGTCCTGTATCTGCGCGAACCGCGGATACATCGCGATACATCGCGGGTTCGGGCGTCCGCTATAAAGCAGGCATGACCTCTTCTGGAGTGCACCATGTCTGCCACCTGGCTCAAAGGGTCCTGCCATTGCGGGGCCGTCAGATTCGAAGTCCGGGCCGCCGTGACGCCGGCGGTTCGCTGCAACTGCAGCCTGTGCCGCCGGCGCGGCGCGCTGATGAGCCCGATGTTCGCCGCGAGCGAACTGAAGATCGTCGAAGGCGAGGGCGCGCTGACGTGCTACCGCTTCAACACACACACGGCGCGCCACTATTTCTGCAGCCATTGCGGCGTCTATCCGTTCCATCAGACCCGCAAGGACCCGGCCTGCTGGCGCGTCAATCTCGGCTGCCTCGACGGTATCGACCCGTATGCGCTCGACGCGACGGTCGCCGACGGCGCGAGCCTTTCGGTCGTGGAGGACGCATGAAACGCTGGCTGATGATCCTGCTGTTTGCGGCAGGCGGGGTCGCGACCGAAATCGCGCATCCGGTGCAATGCACGCTGTTGTCGGCCAGCCGCGTGCAGACCGGCAAGCGCCGCACGCCGGATTGACGGCGCGCGGCGCCCGTTGGTTCATCGAGACCGATTTATCATGCTTCCGATAAGATCGCACGCGATATATAATGCGTCCATCTGCGGCCGTTCGCGTCGCTGGAGGACGTTCATGAAACCGACCGAAGCACCATCCGCCGCCGCGCCGAAGCTGTCCGAGTTCCTGTGCTTCGCGATCTACTCGACGAACCTCGCGTTCGGCAAGGCCTACAAGCCGATCCTCGAGGAGCTGGGGCTCACGTACACGCAATACATCACGATCATTGCGCTGTGGGAGCAGGACCACCAGACGGTCGGCCAGCTCGGCGAGAAGCTGTTCCTCGAATCCAATACGCTGACGCCGATCCTGAAGAAGCTCGAGGCAATGGGCTACCTGGAGCGGCATCGCGATCCGTCGGACGAGCGCCAGGTGCTCGTCAGCCTGACGAAGAGCGGGCGCCGCGTGCGCGAGAAGGGGCTCGACATGAACCTGGTCGAGGCCACCGGGCTGAAGCCGGACGAATTCGCGAAGATGCAGAAGGCGATCGTCACGCTGCGCGGCAACCTGATCCAGTCGATCGACGAATAAGCCCACGGGCTACCGGCGGCCGGCACGTGCATCGTGCCGGCCGCGTCGTCATGCGTGCCCGTCGCCCAGCACCAGCAGGTGCATCTCGCGGCGCACGACAAAACCCAGTGCGAGATAGCGCTCGATCGCGACCCGGTTGGACGTGAGGACGTGCAGGAAAGGCGTTTCCGCGCGCGCATCGATGGCCGCGATCAACGACCGGATCAGACGTGCCGCCAGCCCTTGCCGCCGGAACGCGGCATCCACGCACACGGCGCTGATCTCGGTATACCCGTCGACCTGCATCCGCTCGCCGGCCATCGCGGCCAGCCTGCCTTCGTTGCGGATGCCGATGTAGCGGCCGAGCTCGAACGTGCGCGGGCCGAACGGGCCGGGCTGCGCGGCCGTGGTCAGCGCGAGCATGTCCGGCACGTCGGCTTCCGCGAGCGTGACGTGGCCCGCTTCAGGTGCCGGGGCGGGCGTCCCTTGCCAGACCATTTGCAACAGGGTCGCGCGCCGGATCGCCGACAAGCCTGCCGGCAACTCGATCTCGTCGGGCATGACGAGTGCCGCCGGCCCGTGTGCGGCGACCAGTGCGCGCAACGCGTCGAACGATGCCCCGCCGGTATCCTCGATCGCGGCAAACGGCGCGATGGCCGCCGGAAACCGCCATGCACGGCCGTCGCCGAGCGCAAAGCGGCGCTGCCTGCCGGTCAGCGCATTCCACACCACATGGTCGAGCGGGTGCGTACTGTCTGTTGCGCCTGTTGCGTTTCCGGTCGTTGCATCGGACATCGGCTGCTCCTCGATTGAAGGTGTCGGTTGCACAGCATAGACCGGGACCGGACGGGCAGGGCGCGATGCAACATTGATCGTGTCATCGGCGCGGTGCGGGATGCGCGGCATGTGTTGCCGAAGCCCGGGCCAGCGTTGCCGGCTCCGCCCTGACCGGAAACGACAGGATCACCGCCAGCCCGCGCCCTCCGGTACCGGCAGTCACCGCGACGGGATGCCGCTCGTCGCGATGCCGGCCGAACAGGCCGTCGCGATCGTTCACTGCGCGTTCGCGCGCCACCTCGCCGAGGATGGCGCGTTCGACCAGTTCACCTGCGTGCCGCGCTGCCGGATTCCGGCGCGCTACCTGGAGGCGATGCGCATTCGCGCCGTTCGGATCGGCATTGCGTGGATGAGCTTTCCGCCCGCCGTCGTGTACCGCTTCGAACGCCGGGTCGATGCAATCGGCCGTCAATGGCCCGATGCTGCGCCGCAGCGGCATGTGGTTGCGGAAGCAACGATCCTGCACGGCGTCGATATTGTCCGATTGCGCCATACGCCGTCACTCGATTCGAGCGGCGCCGGGCCATCGGCAGACGCGCGTTCATCATCGTGAACGCGCTCGGGAATGGGGTGTTGTGCGGCATGCCACGGCTGCTGTCTCTTCCTGCATGCCCGCTGGTCGCGAGAACCGACGGGGCCGCGTCGGTGCGGCGGGCGATCGAAGCCCGGGCCGACGAAAATAACGGATGTACGCCAGCCTGCATCGCAGCTTTCCGCCGAAGGCCGACGACGGGCGCGCCGTGCTCGCGCGCCCCCGTTCCCCGCACGTCGTACCGAGCCGCCCGGACAGGCGTCACGATTCCGGCGACGCATGCTCAATGGCCGAAGTAGATCGACCGCTCCGCCATGCGAATCGCGCTGCGGTTTCCCGACTGCGTCGTCCCGACGGCGTCGCCGCCGTAACCGGACGCTTGCGGCCCGACCGCGACCGCATCGTTGTCGTGAACCCGGCGCAGCGCGGCCTGCAGATTGTCCGGATAGTTCGGGTCGTTGGGGCGGTTCGGCAGGTAGCCGGCCGTTTGCAGCGCGGCCAGTTCCGCACGCACCTGCGCACGCGTCACGGTGCTTTCGCCGGCGTACGTCGGCGCGGCAACGGCGGCCGACACGGCAACAAGAAGGGCGGCGATCAGTGGGGTCTTCATCATTCACCTCGACAAATAATTGGATTCAGCGGTTGCGCATCGTGCGCCGGCAGCCGGCGCCGTACGCGGATTCGTTCAATGACCGAAGTAGATCGAGCGTTCGGCGACGCGTGTCGCGGGCCGGCGGCCCGACTGCGTCGCGGCGACGGCATCGCTGCCGTAACCGGATGTCGCCGCATCGGCCACCACGGCGACGTTCGCGTGAATGCGCGTCAACGCGGCCTGCAGGTCGACCGGATAGTGCGGATCGTTCGCGCGGCCCGGCCGATAACCGGCCTGTTCCAGCTGGACGAGCTCGGCACGCACCTGCGCGCGGGACACGACAGCTTCATCGGCGAACGCCGGTACGGCGGCGGAGGCGGACACGGCGACGAGAAGGGCGGCGATCAATTGGGTTTTCATCATTTACCTCGACAGAACAGGAATGGAAGGAATTCAGGGTTCGTGTTTCGACGGACGGCGCGGCACGCTCAATGTCCGAAATACACCGAGCGGTCGGCCACGCTGACTGCGTGGCGGCGGCCCGATTGCGTGGCCGCATCGCCGTTGCCGCCGTAGCCGGACGCCCGGTCGTTGCCGGCAACCGCATCGGCCGCCTGGATCCGCGTGAGTGCGGCCTGGAGATCGGCCGGATAGGTTGCGTCGGTCGCGCGATTCAGCGGGTAGCCGGCGTGTTGCAGCTGGGCGAGTTCGGCGCGCACCTGCGCACGCGTCACGGTGGCTTCGCTGGAGAACGCCGGTGCGGCGGCGGTGGCCGAAACAGCGACGAGAAGGGCGGCGATCAATCGGGTATTCATCATTCACCTCGAAAAAAAAGAAAAAGAACCGGGCATTCGGTCAGGCGGCGCCGGGCCGCCCGACGCACGTTCAGGCGATACGGATGTCGACGTCGATGTTGCCGCGCGTCGCCTTCGAATACGGGCAGGTCTGGTGTGCGGCATCGACGATGCGCTGCGCGACGTCGCGATCGAGCCCCGGCACGCTCACGTTCAGCCGGGCCTGCAGGAAGTACGCGTTGCCGGCGGTGCCGAGATCCACTTCGGCGTCGACGGCGAGATCGGCCGGCAACGTCACCTTCGCGGCACGCGCCGCGAGCTGCATCGCGCCGATGAAGCAGGCCGACCAGCCCGCCGCGAACAGTTGCTCGGGATTGGTGCCGGTGCCGGCGCTGCCCGGCGACGACAACTGGATGTCGAGGCGGCCGTCGGAACTGCGTGCGGCGCCGTCGCGGCCGCCGGAAGTCGTATGCGTCTTGCCCGTGTACAGCACTTGTTCGATCTTGCTCATCATTTGCTCCGTCAGTTGAGGTTTGTCTCAGATGCGATTCGATCGCATGCGACGCAGCTTGGTCTTGTCGCCCACTCACGTCAAGCGCATTCGATTAAATCGCATGCGATATTTTGTATTTCAATGTATCCGGAACGCGGAGCGCCTTTCAGGGCAAGCCTTTCCGGCGATCGATCCCTGATAACCGGGGAACACGGAACGGCGCCGAAACAGACGCGGAAGCGGGGAGTTGCCATCCCGACTTTCCATAAAGCGAACAGGTTCCTTGTCATTATTTCGCTTTCTACAATGCATCGTCTCTTCTAACCTTGCCGCACCCGATCGCAAGCGGCCCGCCCACGGCCGGCACTTGCACGGATCACGAGCACAATCGAAACGGAGACATTACGTGTCGCGCGTCAGCCCTCTTGCAACGGCCACGGATTCCCGGCCGACCGGAACCCTCGCGAACCTTCGATCCATCTTCAGCGGATCGGTAGGCAACCTCATCGAGTATTACGACTGGTACGTGTATTCCGCGTTTTCGCTGTATTTCGCGAAGGCGTTCTTTCCGAACGGCAACCTGACCGTGCAGTTGCTGAACACGGCGGCCATCTTCGCCGTCGGTTTCGTCATGCGCCCGATCGGCGGCTGGCTCGTCGGCCTGTACGCGGATCGCAACGGACGCAAGGCCGCGCTGCTCGTCTCGGTGCTGGCGATGTGCGTCGGCTCGCTGATCATCGGCCTGACCCCCGGTTACGACACGATCGGCCTTGCCGCGCCGATGCTCCTGGTCTTCGCGCGACTGCTGCAAGGGCTGAGCCTCGGCGGCGAATACGCGAGTTCGGCAACGTACCTGAGCGAGATGGCCGACAAGTCCCGGCGCGGCTTCTATTCGAGCTTCCTGTTCGCGACCCTGTCGCTCGGCCAGTTGCTCGCGATGGGTGTGCTGGTCGTGCTGCAGCAGTTTTTCCTGACCACCGCGCAACTCGAAAGCTGGGGATGGCGCATCCCGTTCCTGCTCGGATCGCTGCTGGCCTGCAGCGCGATCTTCCTGCGCAGCAACATGCAGGAAACGGCATCGTTCGAGCAGCACCGCCGCAGCAAGCGCCGCCACGCGTCGATCGCCGACCTGTTCCACCACAAACGCGAGTGCCTGATCGTGGCCGGCCTGACGCTCGGCGGCACGGTCGCGTTTTATGCCTATACGACGTACATGCAGAAATTCCTCGTCAACAGCGCGGGGATGAGCAAGGCCGACGCATCGATGGTCTCCGTGATCAGCCTGTTGGCATTCGTCGCGATGCAGCCGATCTTCGGCAGCCTGTCCGATCGCGTCGGGCGTCGCCCGCTGCTGATCGCGTTCGGCGTACTCGGCACGCTCTGCACCGTGCCGATCTTTCAGGCGCTCCGCGGCGTTCAGACAACCGGCGCCGCGCTGGTGCTGATCGTCGCCGCGCTGCTGATCGTCAGCCTGTATTCGTCGGTCAGCGCCGTGGCCAAGGCCGAACTGTTTCCGGTCGGCGTGCGCGCACTGGGCGTCGGGTTGCCGTACGCGATCACGGTGTCGCTGTTCGGCGGAACGGCCGAATACGTCGCGCTGTGGATGAAGAGCATCGGACACGAAGCGTGGTTCTTCTACTACGTGTCGGCGTGCGTGCTCGTGTCGCTGCTGTGCTACCTGTGGATGCCCGACCCCAGGCAGGTCTCGCGCATCGACGAAGCGTGACGACGGCACGCATCTTCGCGATCGCCCGGGCCTGACGCCGGGCGGCAAGCACGGGTTCAGCGGAAGTCCGCGTAATGCCGCACCAGCGACAGCATCGACGGAATCAGCCCGCGCACGTCGCCGCGGCGCCACTGGAACGCATATTGAAGCGGCGCCAGCGGCGGCTCGCTCGTCAGCTGCACGAGATGGCCGCCCGGCCGCGCGCGTGCCCAGTCGACCGGCAGGAAGCCGATGCCGACGCCTTCGCCCAGCATGCCGGCCACCGCACTCCAGTTGTTGCACTCGATCCTGCGCGCATGATTGACGCCGCACGCGAGCAGCCAGTCGTCGAGGATGCGTGTCACGCCCGAACCGGACGGCAGCAGCACCAGCGCGTGGCTGGCGAGCAGCGCCGGCGTCAGCACGCGCTCGCGGCCGACCAGCGCCTCGGCCGCCATCCACGCGAACCGCGCTTCCGCCACCGGCTGCGACAGCACGCTGCTGCGCGACGACCGGCCGGCGATCACCGCGAAATCCAGTTCACCGGCATCGACTTTCTCCTCCAGTGCCGCGCCCACGTCGACATACGGCTCCAGCGCCAGCTTCGGGTGCTGCTTCTGGACCGCCGCCACGAAGCGCGGCAGCCACGTCAGCGCCGACAGTTCGCCGACGCCGAAGCGCAGCCGGCCGCTCAACCCTTCGTCCCTGGCAACCGATTCCTGCAGCGCGGCGACGGACTCGAGCACCCGCACCACGGCCGGCAGCAGCGCCTCGCCGTCGTCGGTCAGCACGGCCCGGTGGCCGCTCCGGTCGAACAGCGTGCGTTCGACGACCTGTTCCAGTTCGTTGATGCGCTTGGACAGCGACGACACCGACAGGTGCAGCCGTTGCGCAGCGGTCGAGAAGTTCGCGCAGGTCGCCGCCCAGTAAAACGCGTCGAGCTGCTTGAGAGTCGGGGTCGCCATTGTCTTTCGCTTTTATCGAACAAATTCATTGGAAGATTATCGCTTTTTAAGCACGCCGCGCGTACCTAAAATTCCGCCATCGACTCGAAAACAGGCTTCAGACATGACTCCTTCCGCCTCATCCGTTCCCGGAACAAGCCGCCCCCAGGCCGATACGCGCACGCCGCACATGCCGCGCGTGCTGCGAAAGATGCTGTGCCTCCATGATTTCGAAGCCGCGGCACGCCGTGCGCTGCCGCGCCCGATCTTCGGCTACGTCAGCGGCGCCGCGGAAGACAACCGCACGCGCGACGACAATCGTGCCGTGTTCGACGAGTACGGGTTTGCGACGCGCGTGCTGCGCAACGTGTCGCAGCGGGAGCAGGGCGTCGAGCTGTTCGGACGACGCTATGCGTCGCCGTTCGGCGTCGCGCCGATGGGGATCCATGCGCTGTCGGCCTATCGCGGCGATATCGTGCTGGCGCGGGCCGCACAGCGCGCGGGCATCGCGTCGATCATGAGCGGCTCGTCGCTCATTCCACTGGAGGAGGTCGCCGCCGCCGCGCCGGAAACCTGGTTCCAGGCATACCTGCCCGGCGACGCAGGCCGCATCGCCGCGCTGCTCGAACGCGTGGCGCGTGCCGGCTACCGGACACTCGTGATCACGGTCGACATCCCTGTATCCGCCAATCGCGAAAACAACGTGCGGACCGGCTTCACCACGCCGCTGCGCCCCGGGCCGCGCCTGTTCTGGGACGGCATCGTGCGCCCGCGCTGGCTCGCCGGCACCTTCGCCCGGACGTTGCTCGCGCACGGCATGCCGCATTTCGAGAACTCCTTTGCGACACGCGGCGCGCCGATCCTGTCGTCCACGGTGCAGCGGGATTTCTCGGCCCGCGACCATCTCGACTGGGGCCACCTGGAACGGATCCGGCAGGAATGGAAGGGCGAACTGGTGATCAAGGGCATCCTCAGCGTGGACGATGCCGTCATCGCCCGCGACGCCGGCGCCGACGGCATCATCCTGTCGAACCACGGCGGCCGGCAGCTTGACGGCGCGGTCTCGCCGATGCGGATCCTGCCCGACGTGGTTCGGGCGCTGGGCGCGGACTACCCGGTGATGATCGACAGCGGCTTTCGGCGCGGGTCGGACGTGCTGAAAGCGGTCGCGATGGGCGCGCGCATGGTGTTCGTCGGGCGGCCGTTCAATTACGCGGCGGCCGTGGCCGGTGAAGCCGGCGTCATGCACGCGATCGGGCTGCTGCGCGACGAAGTGGACCGGAACATGGCGATGCTGGGCGTCGAACGGTGCAGCGGCCTGACGCCCGATGTGCTGATCCGGAAAGGCAGCGTGCCGGCGTCGCCGGTGGCCGTCTAGCGCGGGGAAGGCCGGTTGCCGCCCTCCGGGACGATACCCGCGTTACGCCGGGTCGATCGCGGCGATCACGACGAGGGCCACGGCCGCGTCGGCCGGCAACTGGCGCAGGGAGAACACCGAGCGCGCGTGTCCCGCCTTGTCGCCCAGCACGGCGGCGAACAGGTCGGACGCGCCGTCGATCACGGCCGGCTGCCCGAAAAAACCGTCGGCCGAACTCACGTGCCCCTCGACGCGCGCGATCTTGCGCAGGCGCTCGAAGCCGCCCAGGTGCCGGCGGATCTGCGCGAGCACGTTCAGCGCCGCGAGCCGGGCGGCATGCTTGCCGTCGTCGACGCTCAACTGCTCGCCGACGCGGCCGGTATAGGCGACCTTGCCGTCGACGAGCGGCAGTTGTCCCGACACGAACAGCAGGTTGCCCGCTTCGCTGACGGCCGTATAGCTGCCGAGCGGGTTCGGCGGTTCGGGTAACGCGAGGCCGAGCTCGGCCAGCTTCTGTTCGACGGTCATGTCATGCTCCTTGCAGGAAAGGGTTGGGGCGATCGGTGCTGCCTGCGAGTCACTGTAGTCATGCGACCGAAACCGGTAAATGTCAGCTGAGCAATTGATTCACGACGCGGTGTAACAAATCGCGCGACGCATGCCCGCTGGTTTGCCGCGCGAGATTCATGCACACTCGTGGCTCCATCGCGCGCCCTACGCCGGAGACGGCAGCAACCATGCAACGACAATTCGACGACCTGCTGCTGGGCAGCATCGAGCTGTTCTGTCTTGCCGCCGAACTCGGCAGCTTCACGCTTGCGGCAAACGCGGCGGGCGTCACGCCGGCCGCGGTCAGCCGGTCGGTGGCGCGGCTCGAGGAGCGTCTCGGCGTGCGGCTGTTCGTGCGCACGACACGCCAGATCCGCCTGACCGATTCCGGCCGCCGCTACTTCGAGCAATGCCGCGACGCGCTGTCGCAACTCGTCGACGCGGAGCGCGAAGCGACCGGCCAGCAGGCCACGCCCGCCGGCCTGCTGCGGATCAGCATGCCGACGCCGTACGGGCACTATCGCGTGCTGCCGCTGCTGCCGGCGTTCCGCGAGCGGTACCCCGAGGTACGCGTCGAAACCCACCTGAGCAACCGCAACATCGATTTCGCGGAGGAAGGCTACGATCTCGCGATCCGCGGCCGCGCACCGGCCGATTCGAACCTGGTCGCACGCAAGCTGGAGGACGCCGAACTCGTGGTCGTCGCGACGCCCGGCTACCTGAAGCACGCGGGCATGCCGGCCGCCATCGACGACCTGCATGCGCACGAATGCATCCAGTTCGAACTGCCGAGCAGCGGGCGGCCGGTTCCGTGGCTGTTCAACGACGGGACGGAGGAAGTCGACGTCGCAACGACCGGCAGCTACGGAACGTCGGGGGACTACCTTGGCGGTGTGACGCTCGCGCGCAGCGGCGCGGGCCTGTTCCAGACCTACCGCTTCATCGTCGAGCAGGATCTGCGTGCCGGCACGCTCGTGGAAGTGCTGCCCGGCCTCGGCGGCCGGTCGCGGCCCTTCGTGCTGCTGTATCCGCATGCGCGTTTTTTGTCGTCGCGCGTGCGCGTATTCGTCGACTTTCTGGTCGAGCATCTCGAGCGTGCCCCGACCAGGCAGCCGGTCGGGCCACGCGCAAAACGGGCCGGCGCATCGCGCTAGGTGTGCCGGCTCGCGGTTTCGACGCCGCGACTCAATGCCCGGCGCTCTGGCCGCCGTCGACGTGCAGGATCTCGCCCGTGACGAACGGTGCCGAGTCCAGGTACAGGATCGCGTCGACGATGTCGCTCATCTCGCCCATGCGGCCGACCGGATGCAGCGACGCGAGCGTCGCATGGGTTTCGGGCGCATGCATCGGCGACTTGATGATGCCGGGCGACACCGCATTCACGCGAATGCCGGCCTTCGCATACTCGATCGCGAGCGACTTTGTCGCCGCATTCAATCCGCCCTTCGTCAGCGAGGCGAGCACCGACGGCACGTTGCTGTTCGCATGATCGACCAGGCTCGTCGTGATGCTGACCACGTGTCCGCCGCCGTGCTTCTGCATCGCGGCGATCGCATGCTGTGTGACGTGGAAGAAACCGCTCAGGTTGACGCTCGTGATCTGCGCATAGTCGTCCGCGGTGTACTGCGTGAACGGCTTCGCGATGAACACGCCGGCGTTGTTGACGAGCGTGTCGACGCGGCCGAAGTGCTCGATGGCCGCGTCGACCACGCGCCGGGCGACGGCCGGATCGCCGATGTCGCCCGCGACGGTGACGAGATCCGGATCGTTCGACGAGCCGATCGAACGTGACGTCGCGACGACGCGATGACCGCGTGCGCGGAATGCGTTGACCGTTTCCGCGCCGATGCCTTGCGATGCGCCGGTGACGATGATGACCTTGGATGCGCTCATGATTTGCCTCGATAGGTGATGGGTTCCCGGCTTCAGTGCCGAACGGATCGATGAATCCGATGGGCTCACTGTAGGCGTGCCGGTCACGATCTCGAACACCCACCATGGCGCAACAGTCTTGCGTCGCAGGAACAAATGCGGCGGCGGGCGATTGGCGCCCGTTGGCGCGACGCGCGGTCGTCGACGAACTCCGCGCGTGCTGAGGGACCCGCGAACCTCACCGGAGACGATGCGCCGGTTCGTGAAGGCAGGCCGCCGCGATTCATCCCCGAGCCGCTCCTGGAAGCGGACGACGCAGCGCGTTTCGACGGCATGGTGACGGTCACCCGGCCGTGCCGCGCCAATTCGAAGCTCAGGCGAGCAAAACCGGCATGAAACAGCGCACGTTCCAGCAGCGCCTTTTCAGCGTCTTTGCTCTCCTGCTCGCATCATCAAGATAACTTTTCTTATCACAACAACACGATTGCAAATCCAAACTCGCCGTTTCGAAAACGCGTCGGGTACTCGAAGTTCGCGCCATGCCCATGCGTCCCGCCATCGCTTCGGGGGCAGGGGAGCGAACGTCCGTCGCACGCGCCGTCAATCCGGCGCATCGATCCGCGCCAGCAGCACCGTCAACACGTCGGCCGTCGCGCGCGCGACGTCCTGCGCCGTCGTGTCGACGAACGCATGTGCGCATTCGCGATACAGCGGGTCGCGCATCCGGTACAGCGCGGCGAGGGTTTGCCGCGGGTCGGCCACCTGCAGCAGCGGCCGCCGCGTGTCATCGCGCGTGCGGCGCCACAGCGCATCGGAGTCCGCATGCAGGTAGATCACGCAGCCGCGCTCGCTCAGGCGCGCG
>JABLTH010034900.1_pt1 | contig 26952 bp, 25 predicted proteins | sample 7875711 | NCBI WGS metagenome assembly JABLTH01 (sample SAMN14941262, study PRJNA633318) | bioreactor metagenome | isolation source: bioreactor | place: China | collected 2019-03-05 | reverse complement strand
TCACGCCGGTGAACATCGGGCTGCGGTCGAAGCCGGAGCGGATGATCTCGTGCGTGCGCTCGTTGGTGTGGGTGATCCAGCAGGGCAACTGGCGCGGGTGCATCGCCGCCGCGCCCATGAAGCTGAAGACCGGGATCGGGTCCAGGTCGCCCGGCTGCTCGGCCAGCTTCGAGAAGTCGATCGAGCGGCCGTCCAGGCGCGGCGGCGTTCCGGTCTTCAGCCGCCCCTGCGGCAGCTTCAGCTCCTTCAGCCGGGCCGACAGGCGCACCGCCGGCGGGTCGCCCGCGCGGCCGCCGCTGTGGTTCTGCAGGCCGACGTGGATGCGGCCGTCGAGGAAGGTGCCGGCCGTCAGCACCACGGTGCGCGAGCGGAATCGGATGCCCACCTGGGTGACCGCCCCGACGACGCGGTCGCCCTCGACCATCAGGTCGTCGACCGCCTGCTGGAACAGCCACAGGTTCGGCTGGTTCTCGAGCCGGCGCCGGATGGCCGCCTTGTAGAGCACGCGGTCGGCCTGGGCGCGCGTGGCCCGCACCGCCGGCCCCTTGCTGGAATTGAGGATGCGGAACTGGATGCCGGCCTCGTCGGTGGCCAGCGCCATCGCGCCGCCGAGCGCATCGACCTCCTTGACCAGGTGACCCTTGCCAATGCCACCGATCGAGGGGTTGCAGCTCATCTGCCCCAGGGTCTCGATGTTGTGGGTCAGCAGCAGCGTCGCGCAACCCATGCGGGCCGCGGCCAGCGCCGCTTCCGTGCCGGCGTGGCCGCCACCGACCACGATGACGTCGAATTCCTGGGGGTAGAGCACGGCAATCGCCCGCGTAAAGGCTTGATTTTAAAGGCCGCCGAGCATTTCGTCCGGCGCGGCGGCGGACAATCCGGCCGTGAGCCCGCCCACCCCGACCTGCCGCCCCGGCTGCGGCGCCTGCTGCATCGCCCCGTCGATCAGCAGCCCGATCCCCGGCATGCCCCACGGCAAGCCGGCCGGCGTCGCGTGCGTCCAGCTCGACGAGGACCTGCGCTGCCGGCTGTTCGGCGACCCGCGGCGGCCCGCGGTGTGCGGCTCGCTGGCCCCGAGCGAAGCCATGTGCGGACCCGACCGCAGGCACGCCCTGCGCTGGCTGGCCACGCTGGAGGCGGCGACGGCACCTCCGCGCCGGAACTGACCTGGATCAAGCCGGGCGTCGCGCCACACGGCATGATGCCAGGGTCGCCAATACCCCACACCCTATCTTGCCGCGGCGACCGGACGGAGATTGCCCATGCCCACCAACGTCGGTTCCATCGACCGCATCGCCCGCATCCTCGTCGGCCTGCTGCTGATCGGCCTGTCGCTGGCCGGCCAGATCGGTGTCTGGGGCTGGCTCGGCATCGTGCTGGTCGCCACCGGCCTGCTGAAGACCTGCCCGCTGTACTCGGTGCTCGGCATCTCGACCTGCCCGCTCAAGCGCTGAGCGCGGGCGGCTCGCCGCCGCCGGGGTCGGCCCCGGCCGGCGGCACGCTGCGCAGGTCCTGCACCACCCGCCCCTCGCCCAGCACGATGACCCGGCTCGCGCTGGCGATCGTGTCCGGCCGGTGCGCGACGATGATCCGGGTCAGCGGCAACTGCTGCACCGCGCGGTTGACGAGTCGTTCGCGGTCGACGTCGAGGGCGCTGGTGGCCTCGTCCAGCAGCAGGATGCGCGGCCGCTTGTAGAGCGCGCGCGCCAGCAGGATGCGCTGGCGCTGCCCGCCCGACAGCACCGTGCCCATGTCGCCGACCAGGGTTGCATAGCCCATCGGCATCGCCGCGATCTCCTCGTGGACCGAGGCGAGCCGGGCGCACTCGACGACCCAGGCGGGGTCCGGCTCGGGCGCGAAGAAGCTGATGTTGTCGGCGATCGAGCCGGCGAACAGCGACTCGTCCTGCATCACGGTGCCGATCAGTGCGCGCCAGCGCCGCCGGCCGAGCTGGGCCGGCGTCAGGCCGTCGATGCGCAGCTCGCCCGCCTGCGGCTCGTGCATGCCCAGCAGCAGCTTCAGCAAGGTCGTCTTGCCGCAGGCCGACGGGCCGACGATGGCCACCGACTCGCCCGCCGCGACCTCGAAGCTCACGCCGCGCAGCACTTCGGGCTCCAGGTCGGAGTAGCGGAAATGCAGCCCCTGCACCGACAAGGCCCCCGCCGGCTCGACCGGCGCCGCCGGCCGCGCCGCGGGCAGCGCATCGGCCTCCGGCGGCGTCAGCACGATGTCGGCCAGGCGTTCGCCCTGCAGGCCCATCAGGCGCAGCTCGCCCAGCTTGTCGATCAACGCACCGGTGCGGGTGGCGAACTGCTCCTGGTAGGCGAGGAACGCGAACAGCATGCCGGTCGACAGCTCGCGGTCCATCACCGCCAGCGCACCGAGCCAGACCACCGCGACCCGCTCCAGGCCGAACAGCACCCGCTGGGCGATCGACAGGCGCAGCTCCAGGCGCCGCACCGCCAGGCTGGCGTTGGTCGCATCGACCACCAGGTTCATGAACTGCGACTGGCGCAGCGCCTCGGCATTGAACAGCTTGATCGCGCCGACCCCGCGCAGCGATTCGAGGAAATGGCTGGACTTCTTCGCGTCGTGCACCAGCGCCTCCTCGGCCGCCTCGCGCAGGCGGCCGAACCAGGCCGCGCGCAGCCCGGCGTACAGCGCCACCGCGACCACCGCCACGCCGGCCAGCAGCGGGCTGTAGACCAGCATCAGCGCCAGCGTCAGCAGCACCATCAGGCCGTCGATCAGGCCTTCGGCGAACTGGTGGGTCAGCTTCTCCTGGATCTCGTGCACGGCGGCGAAGCGCGACCAGATGTCGCCGGTGTGGCGCCGCTCGAACCAGTCCATCGGCAGCCGCAGCAGGTGGGCGAACACGTTGCCCAGCCACTGCAGCTTCAGCGAGGCCGACAGGTGCAGCACCGCCCACGAGCGGCCCGCGGCCGCCAGCGCCTGCAACAGCACCAGGCCGGCGAAGCCCACGCCCAGCGTGACCAGCAGCTCGCGCTCGCCGGTGACGAGCACGCCGTCGACCACCCACTGCAGGAAGAACGGTGACAGCAGGGAGAACGCCTCCAGCGCCAGCGCCAGCAGCAGCACCTGGCCGAGCGAGCGCCTCAGGCCGCTGACGCGACCCAGCAGCGGGCGCAGGCCGACGCGCCGGCGCTCCTCGCGCGGGCGGAAGTCGGCCGTCGGCGTCAGTTCGAGCGCAATCCCGGTGAAATGCGGCGACAGCGCCTCCAGGCTCATGCGGCGCACGCCGTGGGCCGGGTCGTGGATCGTGGCGATGCCGCGCCGCACGCCGACCAGCACCACGAAATGGTTCATGTCCCAGTGCAGCACGCAGGGGGTCGCCAGCTGCGCCAGCTGCGCCGGCTCGGCGCGCAGCGCCCGCGGCGCCAGGCCCAGCACGCCCGCCATGTCGGCCAGGTCGGCCGCCGTCGCCCCCTTGAGCGACAGCCGGAAGCGCTCGCGCAGCGCGGGCAGGTCGGTCAGCAGGCCGTGCGCACCCGCGACCATCGCCAGGCAGGCGAGCGCACACTCGGCCGCCTCGGTCTGCAGGATCAGCGGCACCCGCCCGGTGCCGGAACGCCCATGCGAGCGCGGGGACGCCTCGGCCGCCGGCTTCACAGGCGCCTCGCCCAACCGAGCAGCGGCTCGAACAGCCATTCGATCAAGCGGCGCCGCTCCAACGCGACATCGGCGTCCAGCTGCATGCCAGCCAGCAGCGGCCGGGCCTGGCCCGCCACCTCGACGGACTGCCGATCCAGCACCACGGTCACCCGGTACAGCGGCTCGCCACCCGGCCGCGCCGCCACCGGCGCCGCCGCCAGCTCGTCCGGCGTCAGCGGCGCCTGCGCGACACGCAGCACCCGCCCACCCTGCAGGCCGAACTTCTGGTACGGGTAGGCCTGCAGGCGCAGCCACACCGCCTGGCCCGGCCGCACGAAACCGAGCGCACTCGACGGCGCATACAGATGGGCCTGCAGCTGTGCGCCGGCAGGGTTCAGGCTGGCCAGCGCGGCGTCGGCCGCCACCGCCTGGCCGGGCGACGCGCTGACGGCCGCCAGCACCCCGTCGGCCGGCGCGCGCACGACCAGCTGGCGCGCCGCCGCCGAGGTCTCGGCCCGCACCGCCGCCTCGGCGACCTCGGCGCGGTCGCGCTCCAGCTCGCCCAGCCGCTGGGCGGACTGCAGCGGCACGTCGCGCCGCTCGGCCTGCAGGGTGGCCGCCTCGCGCGCCAGTGCCTGGCGCTGGCGGGCCAGGGCCGCCCCTTCCGCCTTCAGCGCCAGCACGTCCTCGCTCTTGGCCTGCACCTGGGCCGCCGACACGAAGTTCTCGCCACCCAGCGCCTGCAGGCGGGCCAGCGCCTGCTCGGCCAGCGCCAGCCGCTGCTGCTGCAACTGGGCCTGGGCCTCCAGCTGGGCCTGCTCGCGCTGCAGCGCCGCGAGCCGATCGTCCAAGGCGGCCAGGCGCTGCGCGCGCAGGGCCTCCTCGCGGCGCGCGGCCTCGGCGAAGCTGCGCTCGCGCGCCGCGAAGGTCTGCTGCAGCTCGGCCTGCTCGGCGCCCGCCAGGGCCGGGTTCAGCACGCCCAGCGTGAGCAGCGGGTCTCCGGCATGAACCGCCTGACCCTCACCCGCCTGCAGCGCCAGCACCGTGCCGCCCACCGGCGCGACGATGCGGATCAGGCCCCGGTCGGGCACGAGCACCCCGGCGAGCCGCGCCTTGCGCGTGTACTCGCCCCAAAAAAGAAAGGTGCTGACGGCGACGAGCGACGCCAGCACCCAGAAAGTCAACCAAGCCAGACCAGGGGGCTGCACCAGTTGGATGCTGCCGATCCAGGCCCGACGCTGGTTGTGGAGGGATTCGGTTCGAAACAGGGTCACGGGCCGGCTCCTGGCCGGTGCCGCGCGACCCTCCTGGCATCAGCCGGCCCCGGCCGGCACGCGCGCCGGAAGCCGGCGCCTGTCACCAGCCGGTGCGCGGGGAATCGCCCGTGCCGCCGCCACCCACGACCTGGCGCAGGGCGGCGCGGTCGAGCTCGCGCAGCACGGGTGCCGGCGCTGCCGCCGGCGAACGACGCGATTGGCGAAGGAGGAACGACAGGACTTGCTTCATGGTGACTCCGCGACGGTGAAGCGCTGGCACAGCGCACGTCGCCATTGAAGCAATCCCCCCCCAATTCGGACACTGTCAACTCTTACAGGTCAAGGTAACCGGCTGTCACGGCCGGAGCCCCCCCCGGCGCTCAGTGGATGAGGCCCAGGCGCAGCGCCTTCAGCACGGCCTGGTGCTTGTTCACCGTGCCGAGCTTGCGCATCGCGTTCTGGATGTGCAGCACCGCGGTGCGCTCGCTGATGCCGAGGATGCTGCCGACCTCCCAGGCCGTCTTGCCCTCCATCGTCCAGCGCAGTGCCTCGAGCTCGCGCGGCGTCAGCGAAGGCGCCTCGACCAGCCGCTCGGCCGGCACGAACAGGCGCAGCGCGGTGTCCTGCGCATGCACCGCGAACAGCTGCAGGTCGGCCACCATCCGCGTCAGGTCCTGCGGCTGCGAGGGCAGCGGCTGGTCGCGGTCGACGCCCAGCATGAAGTGCCGGCCTTCGGGCATGTGCAGTGCCAGCGCGATGCCGGTGCGGTAGCCGAAGCCGGCCTGCTCCTCCCACAGGTCGACCGCGCCCTGGCGCAGGTAGGTGGCCTGGTCCCACACGATCGGCACCGCCCCGCGCTTGCAGTGCTGCATCACCGGGTCGCGCCGCTGGTTGTCGACCAGCGACGCGCTGGCCTCGCGGTATGGCTCCGGCATGTTGTCGACGTTGATGAAATCCGACTGCGTCAGCGAGTGGTCCACCACCGTCATCGCCGACACGTACTGGAAGCCCAGCTCGTTGGCGAAGCGGATGATCTGCGCCCGGAAGTCCTCCGCCGAGCGGGCTTCCATGATCGACAGGTAGCTGGGATTGAGCATCGCGCCGCTCATGCCGAGACCCTGACAGGATTGACAGCTAGTCGGTGCAAAACGACCTCTCCAGACTATGCGCTGTACGGACGAAGAAGAAGGCCATCATGCATACGACCTCCACCAGCGTCACCATGCCACCCCCCTGGGCGCTCTACGCCTGGCCCGCCATATTCTGTCAGGCGAATGTCAAGCGTAAGGCAAGATTCGTGCACTTGGGAACCCGGGTCACCACCGCCGGCGAGCGCGGCGTGCCAAAAGCCGGCCAAACGGTGTGGAGCGAGCACCTCGCGGAAGGCGAGGCCGGCCTGGCCTGGGACTGGGTCGAGATCGCCGACGGCGTCGTCGCGATGGCCAACCCGCTGTGCGTGCTGACCAACCTGCGGCTGGTGGGCGAGCATGGCGAGCTGCTGGCCGCGCGCGAATCGGCCCTGCACCTGAGCCGGCTGGTCTGCCAGCTGCCCTGGCAGGACGAGGTCTGGCGGGTGGCGCGGGCCGCGTGAGGCCGCCCCGGCGCCGCCCGCGGCGGCCTCACCGCACCGCCGCCTTGGCGAACTGCCGCGCGAGGTAGCCCAGGCACAGCGCGGCCAGCAGGGTGCAACCGGCGGCGGCCACCAGCAGCTCGCCGGCGGCGATCGGCTCGCCCTTGAGCACGCGGCCCATCAGCGTCGATTGCGCCAGCGCCGGCACCCACAGGTGCCAGGGCTTCTCGCCCTCCTGGCTGAACAGGTTGATCATCGGCAGCAGCGACACCGCCAGCACGATGACGGTGGCATTGGCCTGCGCCTCCTTGAAGCTGCGGCAACGGATGGCCACCACCATCAGCAGCGCCGACAGCCCGCCGGCCAGCGGCAGCAGCAGGGCCAGGAAGGCCAGCGCCTCCGCCGGGCCGTACTGGAACATCGCGGCCAGCGTCTCGCTGCGCAGCAGCCACTGGCCGGGCAGGAAGCTGAACGACGACAGCACCGCGATCAGCATGCCCACCGCCGACACCGCCCCCCACTTGCCCAGCACCAGCGCCAGGCGCGGCGCCGGGTTCATCAGCAGCGGCTCGAGCGAACCGCGCTCGCGCTCGCCGGCCGTCGTGTCCAGCGCCGCGTTGAGGGCGCCATACAGCACCGCCATCAGCACGAAGAAGGGCAGCATCGCGGTGAACTGCGCCGCGCGCGAGGCCGGGCTCGCCAGGTCGCGCTCGCCGATCTCGACCGCCTGCAGCGTCTGCGGCCCGACGCCGCGCACCGCCAGCCGAAGCGTGGCCTGCTCGTGGTTGAAGCCCTCGAGCAGGCGCGCGAGCCGGCCCGCGCCGCTGTGCGCGCGCTGGTTGGCGCTGGACGAGACCACCTCCACCAGCGGCGAATCCCCGCGCGCCAGCTGCGCCTCGAAGTCGGCCGGCACGACCAGCACCGGGTCGCCCAGGTGGCTGTTCTGCAGCTGCTGCTCGTAGTCCGGCGGCGCCGCCTTGAGGGTGTAGGTCTGGCGCAGCAGGTAGTTGCGCAGCGTCGGCGCCTGGTCCAGCCCGACGGCCACCAGCTCGCGCGCCTCGGCCCGCTCCTCCATCTCGGAGACCAGGGTGGAGATCAGCACCAGCACCAGCGGACCCATCGCGACCGAGCTGAGGAACACGGTCAGCAGCGTGCGGCGGTCGCGCAGCGCGTCGACCAGCTCCTTGCGAAAGACCGCCCAGGCGGTCCGCAGCATCGCGTGGATCATGCCGACACCTCCGGTGTGTGCGGGCGGGCGCCGTGCTCGCCGGCGGCCTCGCGCTCGCGCGGGCTGAACGCGAGGTCGACGAAGGCCTCCTCGAAGTCGCTGCGCCCGGTGCGGGCCGTGAGCTCGGCCACCGTGCCCTCGGCCACCGTGCGGCCGTGCGAGATCAGCACGACGCGGTCGCACAGCCGCTCGACCTCCTGCATGATGTGGGTCGAGAAGACGATGCACTTGCCCTCGTCGTCGCGCAGCCGGCGCAAGGCCTCGCGCAGGGCGCGCGTGGCCAGCACGTCCAGCCCGTTGGTCGGCTCGTCGAGCACGATGTTCGGCGGGTCGTGCACCAGCGCCCGGGCCAGCGCGGTCTTCATCCGTTCGCCCTGGCTGAAGCCGTCGGTGCGGCGGTCCAGCAGCGGCGTCAGCTCCAGCAGGCGGGCCAGGGTCTCGGCCCGCGCGGCCGAGGCCTCGTCGGACAGCCCGTGCAGCCGGCCGTAGTAGACGATGTTCTCGCGCGCCGTCAGCCGCGGGTACAGCCCGCGTGCGTCCGACAGCACGCCCAGCCGCGCCAGCGCGCCGGCCGGGTCGGCCGCCACGTCGATGCCATCGACGCGCACCCGCCCCGCATCGGGCGCGACCAGCGCCGCGACCATGCGCAGCGTCGTCGTCTTGCCGGCGCCGTTGGGCCCGAGCAGGCCGGTGATGCGGCCGTCCTCGGCGCGCCAGCTCACGCCGTCGACGGCACGCACCGTCTGCGCCTGGCGGCCCCGCCCCTGCACGAAGTGCTTCGCGAGTTGTTCGACTTCGATCATCGGTCGGCCTTGGAATAGCGCGAGGGATCCGGCAGCGGCGTCGGCTTGGGCGCCGATGCCGCGGCCGGCGGCCAGACGGGCGCCGGCGTGCCCGGCGCGACGGGCAGCACGAAGGCCGGCGGACGGGGCAGCTGGGCGGCGCACTGCGCGTCGGACGACACGGCCGCCAGCGCGGCCGCCTCGTCGCCCTGGTCGATGAAGCGGAAGACCACGTCGCGCAGGCAGCCGATCGGGATCGTGCCGTGCCCGGCGTGCGGCACCACCACGTGCCGCGCCTTGGCACCCAGCGCGCGCGCGACGCGCTCGGCGTGCCGCGGCGGCGTCACCGGGTCGTCGCCACCCGACAGCAGCAGCGTCGCCGCCGGTGCCGGCGGCAGCGTGTAGAACGCCGGCGGCACCGCGCCGCGCGGCCAGGCCGCGCAGGCCTCGCGGTACAGCCCCAGCGTGGCCTCGCCGAAGTCGGGGCCGGGCTTGTCGCCGGTCCGGCCCAGCATCGGCATGTCCTCGCTGCAGACGACCGAGAAGTGCATCCCCATCGCCAGCTCCAGGCCCTTGCCGCCGCCGCCGAGCGAACTCGCCAGGCCGACGATCGCGCCGTGGCGGCCGGCCGCCGCCTCGCTGATCGCATACGGCAGCGCCGCCGCCAGCGCCGGCGCGTACAGCGGCAGCCGCACCAGACCGAGCAGGGTGTCGCGCGTCAGCAGCAGCCGCTCCTCTCGGCCGGTCACCGGATGGGTCACCAGCACCTCGCGCGGCAGGCCGGCGAGCACCGCCTTCCACTGGGCGCGCAGGCTGGGGTAGCGGCCGCGGCAGGCCGGGTCGGCCTCGCAGGCGCCCAGCAGGCCGTCGAAGGCCCGCTGCGCGTCGGGCGAGAACGAGCCGGGCAGCGCCATGTCGGGCGGGGCGACGCCGTCGAGGACGACACGCCGCACCTGGCGCGGGAACTGCCGCAGGTACTCGAGCGCCGCCCGCGTGCCGTAGGAGCCGCCCACCAGGTTCACCTGGGTGGCGCCGAGCGCGGCCCGCACCGCGTCGGCGTCGGCCACCGCGATCGAGGTGGTGAACTGCCGCAGGTCGCCATAGGGCAGCTTCTGCAACGCCTCGCGGCACTCGGCCAGGCGCTTGGCCTGGCGCACCGGGTCGATGCCCTCGGCCAGCGGCCGGGTCGGCGCCTCGGCCTCGCAGGCCAGCGGCGCACTGCGGCCGGTGCCGCGCTGGTCGACCAGGATCAGGTCGCGCCGGTTCAGCAACCGCGCATACAGGCGCGACACGGTGCCGGCCAGGTTGATCGCGCTCTGCCCCGGCCCGCCGGCGAAGAACAGCACCGGGTCCGGCTTCTTGTGGCGCGCCACCGCCGGCAGCACCGCCACGTGGATGTCGATCTGCGGCCCGTCGGCGCGCGCGGGGTCCAGCGGGCGCCGCAGGGTGCCGCACCGCGCCTCGTGCTCGACCCCGGCCAGGCGGCAGGGCGACAGCGCCAGCGCCGGCGCGGCGGTCGTGGTGGCCGCGCCGGCGGCGGTCGACGCCAGCGCGAGCACCAGCCCCATCGTGGCCCCAACCCCGGCCCCGCGTCGCGGCCCGGGCCGCGTCCCGTGCAGGCGCCGGCTCACCGCGGCAACGCCGGCGCGAGCAGGCCCTGCAACGCGCCGCTGGCGATCAGTTGCTCCAGCTCGGACGCGCCGCCGATCAGCACGCCCCGCACGAAGACCATCGGAAAGGTCGGCCAGCCGGTCCACATCTTCAGCGCGTTGCGCCGCCGCCATTGGCCGAGATAGCTGCCGTAGCCGAGGTAGCGATACGGCACGCCGGCGGCGTCCAGCAGGCGTCGGGCCTTGCGCGGGAACGGGTTGATGGCCATGCCGACCACCACCACCGGGTTCGACGCGATCGCCTGTTCCACCTCCGACACGATGTCGGCATGGTGGCGGGCGATGCGCTCGCGCACGGCAGGGTGGATCCGGTCCTCGGCAAGGATGGCACGTGGCATGGGCAGGGGCGGGATGGCTGCGATGCGCGGCAATTTAACAGGCCGGCGGGTCCGCGCGCGCCGCGTTCAGCCGGCTTGCACGCGGCATTCAAAAACCTTGGGCCGCACCGCGGGCGGCGCTTGCGAGCATCGCGGGCATCCTGTCATCGACCTCCCGCAAACCCATGAAGCTCTACTACAGCCCCGGCGCCTGCTCGCTTTCGCCCCACATCGTGCTGCGCGAGGCCGGCCTGCCGTTCACGCTCGTGCTGGCCTCGACCAAGACCAAGAAGCTGGCCGACGGCAGCGACTACCTGCAGGTCAACCCCAAGGGCCAGGTGCCGCTGCTCGAGCTGGACAACGGCGAGCGCCTGACCGAAGGCCCGGCGATCGTGCAGTACCTGGCCGACCTCGCGCCGCAGACCGGCCTCGCGCCGGCGGCCGGCCGCTTCGAACGCTACCGCCTCGTCGAGTGGCTCAACTTCGTCAGCACCGAGCTGCACAAGAGCTTCTCGCCGCTGTTCATGCCGGCCATGCCGGAGGAAGGCCGCGCGGTCTACCGCAGCCGGCTGGTCGACCGCCTGAAGTGGGTCGACGCGCAGCTCGAAGGCAAGGCCTACCTGATGGGTGACACCTTCACCGTCGCCGACGCCTACCTGTTCACCGTGACCAACTGGTGCGCGGTGACCGGCGTCGACATCAGCGGGCTGGCCAACCTCAATGCCTACCGCGACCGTGTCCGCGCGCGGCCCGCGGTGCAGGCCGCGATGCAGGCCGAGGGCCTGCTCAAGTAAGGCCGGCCGGCGCGCCCGCGTCAGGCCTTGCGGAAGACGCCCTCGCACGCGCTGCGCTGGGCGTCGCCCGCGGGCAGCTTCGCGCACACCGGCGCCAGCTGGGCGCGCAGCCGCTCGACGACGGCGCGGTGCTGGCCCTTGGCATTCCAGGCGGCCAGCTGGTCGCCCACCTTCTGCATCGAGCGCGCGCTGCGCTCGTAGAACGCGCCCTGCTGGCCGGCGGCCTCGTCGATCAGGCGCGACACCGTGCGCTCGATGCGGGCCTCGTCCTGCGGCGCCAGCTCGACCAGGCCGGCCACGTACGCCGAGCCCCACTGCAGCCGCGTCGCCGGCCCCTCGCTGCGCTCGAAGGCCTTCTCGTACCAGCCCAGCGCCTCGGCCTTGCGGCCCTGCCGCTTCGCGTTGCCGGCCAGCTGGCTCATCAGGTAATAGGGCGAGTGGCTCTTGTCGAGGCTGGCGCGCAGCAGCGCGTCGCTGTCCTTCCACAGCCCCGCCTGGCCCAGCAGGTAGGCCGCCGCGGTGATCACCGCCTGGCGCTCGTAGCCGTCGGTCACCTCGCGGTCGGCGCGCGCCGCGGCCTCGCGCACCTGCTGCAGCAGCGCCGGCGGCAGCCTGGGCACCAGCACCGCCTTGGGCTGGTCCAGCCGCGCCAGGTCGACCCGGCCGATCAGGGCCGACATGCGGTCGGCGCGCGACAGCGTCGCGTCGTTGCCCAGGCGCACCAGCGCCGCATCCAGCGCCTGCACCACCGCCTGGCGCTCGGCCCCCGGCGCCGGCGCCAGCGCGCGGGCGATCTCGGGCGCCGCATTGACCAGCACGTCCATCTGCGTGCGGCTGGCGGCCGGGTCGCCGAGCAGGCGCAGCACCTGCGCGCGCAGCGCGGCGTCCGCCTTGACGCCCTGGCCCTCGTCGCTCGCCGCGAGCGCCTTCAGGCGCAGTCGCATCGCGGCCTCCGCCTCGGCGGCCGGGCAGGCCGCGGCCAGCGTCGCCAGCAGGCCGGCGCGCTCGCCTTCGGGCACCAGTTGGGCCTCGTCGGTGTCCCAGGAATAGAAGGCCAGCAGGCGCCACTCGGGGCCCGACACCGGCCGCCCGGCACGGGCGTCGGCGAGCACGGTCCGCACCGGGCGGCCGCCGGCCAGGCCCATCTGCAGCACGTTCATCACCGCCGGCGCGTCGGCCTCGCCCGGCAGGCGGGTGATCTCGGCCCCGTCGGGGCTGAACAGGATCAGCGTCGGGTAGCCGCGCACCTTGAAGCGCGCGCCCAGCTTCTGCGCGCCAGGCAGGTCGCCGTCGATCTGCACCGCGACGAAGTTCTTCGAGCGCTCGATGAAGTCCTGCCGGTTGAACAAGGTGGCCTTGAGCTGGTTGCACGGCGGGCACCAGGCGGCGCCCCAGTACAGCAGCACGGGTTTCCTCTCCGCCCGGGCCTGGCCGAAGGCGCGCTCGATGTCGGCGTCGCCGGCCGCGGGCAGCCAGGCCACCTGCGGGCCGCCGGCCACGGTGGCCGACGCGGGGGCGGCGAGCACGGCCAGGCCGAGCGCGAGCGCGGCGGCCAGGGAGGAACAGGTCAGGCGAAGGCGGGGGGTCATCATCGGCACGGGATCTCCGCAGACGGGTCGGGGCGGGCGCCGGCGCGCGGGTCGCGCGGCGGGCGGGTCCGCCATGAAGCGGCGATTGTGGGCCAGCCCACCGGCCGCGTCATGCGGGCCGGCCCGACGGCCTGGCTTGTCGCGCGACAAGGTCCGGCCCGCGAACCGCGGCCTAGGATGGCAGCAGGCCGACCCTGCGGGGCGGCCCTCGTGTCGTACCGTCCTTGCCGAACCCGCGACGGCCGTTGCGTGCGCAGGTCCGCTCCGGGGCCGCGCGTCGGCTGGCATGCGCCCCCGGCCCCGCCGCGGGCGGGAGGGCGGCCCCTCCCCGCCAGCGACCCGCGAGGTTTCGCATGGACTCCCTTCTTCGCCCGCCCGCCGGCCCGAGGCGCCGGTTCCTGTTCGGCGGCGCCGCCGCGCTGGCCCTGGGCCTGAGCGGCCCGGCCTGGCCCGCCGACCGCAGCCGTGCCCGCTTCCGCCTGTCCGAGGACTTCGCCGTGCCGGCCTACACCTTCGGCCTCGTGCCCTGGAACGTCACCGCGTTCCAGAGCGGGGCCGACGTCGCGCTGCAGCCCGGCGGCAAGGTGCTGATCCAGGCTAGCGGCTTGTACGAACTGGCCTTCTCGTGCGACTGGGACGCCAAGTCCGGCAACGACATCGACCTGCGCAAGATCGGCATCCGCCGCCAGGCCGCGGGCCAGCCCGACGAGCCGATGGACAGGCACGAGCGGCTGGGCTTTCTCGACCTGCCCGGCTCGGACCCGCCGGCGATCGCGCGCGCGCAGGCCGACTGGGCGCCGCCGCCGCTCGGGCCGGGCGAATTCGCCAGCCTGGACGTCGTCGTCGCGCCGGCCGGCACCGTGCAGCCCGGCGACCCGGCGCAGGCCTCGCACAGCGCGATCAGCCGTGCCCGGCTGGACGACGTCTCGCTGAGCGCGCTGGTCGTGCAGGCCAAGGTGATCGCGCCGGACACGGTGCGGGTCACGCTGTACAACCCCCGCCCGGCCGGCAGCATCGCACTCGGTGCGGGCACGCTGCGCGTCGTCGCGATGAGCGGCGTGCGCACCCGCGGCTCGAACGGCGACGCCTGGATGCTGCTGCACACCGCCTCGACGCAGCTCGAGCCGGGCGACCGGGTCTACGGCCTGATCGAGCACAAGGTGGAGGGCACGCTGCTGCAGGCGACGCGCAGCACCTACCTGCAGATCGACCGCCTCGGCTAGCCCGGCGGCAGGGCCGCGAGGCCGACCTGCGGCGGGTCCTCGTCCGGCGGCTCGGGGGTGGCGCGCGCCAGCGCCATCCAGACCGCGAACGGCAGCCGGAAGGCCCGCCGCGGCGCCGGCCGCAGCACCTCGAGCGCGCCGAAGGCCACCGGGTCGGCGGGCGCCGGGTGGGCCTGCATCACGCCGTAGGCCGGCGGGATCTCGTCGGCCGAGCCGATGCCGGCCTTCAGCACGTACCAGCACTCGCTGCCGAGCGCCCGGTAGGCCTCGCCCTTGGCGGGGCGCTTCAGGTCGGCCAGCAGGTCCGCCCGCCGCACCTTGACCTCGTGCACGATCGGCTCGACATGGTCCTCGATCGTCGTGTGGCGGATCGAGTAGACGTCGGGCATCGCCATCGCCCAGCGCGTCACCGGCAGCACGGCGCCGCCCGGTCCGTTCAGCGTGCCGGCCAGCGGCGCGCGCAGGCTCAGGCCGCGCCAGACCACGCGGCCGGCGCGCTGCATCTCGAGCGCCACCCGCGCCACCAGCGCCTCGTGGGCCCCGCGCGCCGCCCGGTGGCGGTCCGCCGTCGCCGCCAGGACCCGGACCCCGGCGTCGGTCACGCGCAGCGTCTCGCGGCCCTGGGCATCGCGCAGCCGCTCCAGCCAGCCGGCAGCCAGCAGCTCCACCTCGACCAGGTCCTGGCAGGGCCAGCCCGCCGAGCGCCAGACCTCGCGCAGCCGGCGCCGGTGCACGGGCCCCAGGCCCGACGCATCCGCCGGCGGCGCGCCCATCGGCCAGCCCTACTCGACGATCTCGACGCCGCGTGCGAACGCGACCCGGCCCTGGATCTGGCGCGCCGACTCGCTGGGCTCGGGCACGTACCAGACCGCGTCGGGCTTGAGTTCGCCGTTGACCAGCAGGCTGTAGTAGCGCGCCTGGCCCATCCAGTTGCTCGTGCGGTGGTTCGAGAAGCTGACGTACTCGCGCTTCAGCGAGGTCTCGGGAAAGTAGTGTTCGCCCTCGACCAGCACCGTGTCGTCGCTCTCGGCCACCACCACGCCGTTGAAGATCGCCTTCATCTCGGTTCCTTTGTGCGGTGCCGGCGATGCTACTGCGCGCCCGGCGCCGGCGGCGACGGCGGCCGGACCCCCACCCTATACTGGGTCGCTCGACCGCGCGCCGCACGACGACAAGCACATGAGGGAGCCGACGCCCATGCCAGACGACAACCCGCCCGCGCCGGGCGCGGTGCCGATCGCCTTCGGCGCCGAGGCGACCCGCTGCTTCGGCTGGTACCACGCGCCGCGGCGCCCCGCCCGCGCCACCGGGGTCGTGCTGTGCCGCCCGGTCGGCTACGAGGGCACCTGCGCCTACGAGACCTTCACCCAGCTGGCCGAGCGCCTGGCCGACGCCGGCTTCGCGGTCATCCGCTTCGACTACCACGGCACCGGCGACTCCATCGGCAGCGATGCCGACCCCGACCGCGTGGGCGCCTGGCAGGCCTGCATCGGCGCGGCGCTGGACGAGGTCGCGCGGCTGGCCGGCGCGTCGCGCCTGGCGCTGTTCGGCGTGCGCATCGGCGCCACGCTGGCGGCCCAGGTGGCGGTCGAGCGCGGCGGCGTCGACAGCGTCGTCTGGTGGGCGCCCTGCCCGACCGGACGCGCCTTCGTGCGCGAGCTGCGCGCCGCCGGCACGCTGCGCAGCCATGCGCCACGCCCCGGCGCGTCGGCCGACGACGACCTCGAGACGCTCGGCACGCTCTACACCGCCCAGACCCTGGCCGACCTGCAGGCGCTGGACGGCAAGGTCGGCACCGGCCCGGACCAGGCCCGGCCGGCGCGGCGTGCACTGTTCATCGGCCGCGACGACCTGCCCGGCGCCGGCCCGCTGCCCGAGGCCTACCGCGCCGCCGGCATCGACACCACCGTCGTCGACTGGCCGGGCTACGCGGTGATGATGGCCGACCCGCACGAGACCGACGTGCCGGCCTCGACGCTGGACGGCATCGTCGCGTTCCTGCGCGCCGGCGAGCCGGCGGGCGAGCAGCCGGCCGACAGCCGGGGCGCCGAACCGCCGGTGCAGCGCGAGTCCGTCTTCGCCGGCGTGCGCGAGATCCCGCTGCTGTTCGGCCAGGAGCACGGCCTGTTCGGCATCCTGGCCGAGCCGGCCGAGCGCGACCCGGCCGACCGCCGCGCCGAGACCGCGATCCTGATGATCAACGTCGGCACCAACCACCGCGTCGGGCCGAACCGGCTGTACGTCAAGATGGCCCGCGCCTGGGCCGAGCGCGGCTACCGCTCGCTGCGCTTCGACCTGGCCGGCATCGGCGACAGCCGCACCGCCGCCGGCTACGCGACGACGCGGCTGTACTCCAAGGGCTCGACGGTCGACGTCGGCGCGGCCATCGAGTGCCTGTCCGGGCTGGGCGTGCGGCAGTTCATCCTCGTCGGCCTGTGCTCGGGCGCCTACGTCGCCTTCCAGTCGGCGCTGGCCGACCCGCGCGTGACCGGGCTGGTGCTGATCAACCCGCGCCGGCTCGACTGGCAGGAGGGCGAGACGCTGCAAAGCGCGATGCAGCGCAGCTACAAGTCCAGCCACTACTACCGCCGCGCGCTGCTGGAGCCGCAGACCTACCGCCGGCTGCTCAAGGGCGAGATCGACGTGCGCGGCATCGCCGGCCGGCTGGCCACGCTGACGCGCGTGCGCGCCGAGCGCGCCGCCCGCCGCCTGCTCGGCCGCGCGCCGGCGGAGGAGAACGTGCTGGCCAACATGCGACTGCTGAGCAGCCGCGGCACCGACATCCTGCTGATCGTGGCCGAGGCCGACGACGGACTGGACTACCTTGAATACCACCTCGGGCCGCGCGGCCGGCGGATGAGCGACCGCGCCAACTTCCGGATGCTGATGATCGCCGGCGCCGACCACACGCTGTCGCAGTCCGACAGCCAGCAGCACGTGATCGAGGCGGTGCGCCAGCACCTCGACCACGCCCGCGGCGCGGACTGATCACCGCGGCGCCACCGCCGCCAGGTCCGGCGCGCGGCAGCCGGCGCAGGGGTCGGCGTCGGGCTCGCGGCACGGCGCCAGCGCCTCGGCCATCGCCTCGATGAAGGCGCGGGTCTTGGCCGGCATCAGGCGCCGCTCCGGGAACACCGCCCAGGCCTCGACCGGCGCCGAGCGCCAGTCGGGCAGCACCCGCACCAGTTCGCCACGCTGCACCGCCGGCGCGGCGTAGAAATCGGCGGCCAGCGCGACCCCGAGGCCGGCCCGTGCCATCGCCAGCAGCAGCGGCGGCGAGTTGGCCAGCAGGCGCTGCGACGGCAGGCCCTGCCACGACGCCGAGGCGTCGTCGCCCGGCGCGCCGCGCCGCTGCAGCCGCCACGGCCGGGCCTCGCCGAGCTGGCCCGGGATCAGCAGGCCGCGCACCTCGCGCGCCGGCGCCAGCAGTTCGTCCGGGTGGTCCGGCATGCCGTGTCGGGCCACCCACGCCGGCGCGGCGAACAGGCCGCCGGAGAACCAGGCCAGGCGGCGCGCCGCGAGCTGGCTGTCCTCGGGCAAGGCGCCCATGCGCAGGGCGAGGTCGAAGTTCTCGGCGATCAGGTCGACCCGGCGCGGCGACAGGTCCAGCTCCAGCGTCACCGCCGGGTGGCGGCGCACGAAGGCCTCGATCGCGTCGGACAGCGCGAGGATCGCCAGGTCGCCCGGCAACGACACGCGCAGCAGCCCGCTCGGCTCGGCCTGGCGGTGCTGGGCCAGCGCCAGCGCGCCGTCGACCTCGGCCACCACCTGGCGGGCGTGCGCCAGCACCGCCGCGCCGAACTCGGTCACCGTCAGCCGGCGCGTGGTGCGCAGGATCAGCCGCTCGCCCAGCCGGGCCTCCAGCGCCGACAACCGGCGCGACAGGGTCGACTTCGGCAGGCCCAGGCGCTCGGCGGCGCGGGTGAAGCTGCCGGCATCGGCCACGTGGGCGAACAAGGCCAGGTCGTTCGGCTCGATGGAAGCGGGAATCATGGGATCAATTGTTCCATTCAAGGAACGATCTTGTCCAACTCAATGGATTTATCTACTCATTCGCCATCAATACAGTGAGGCCATCGCGTCACCCCGGACGCCGTCACCGAAAGGCCCACGATGAACATCCTGCAAGTCAACACCAGCGCCCGCATCTTCGAGAACGGCCAGGGCTCGCATTCGACCCGTCTGGCCAACGAGCTGTCGGCCGGCCTGCTCGCCGCCCACCCGGGCGCGACCCTGACCGTGCGCGACCTCGCCCGCCAGCCGCATCCGGTGCTCGACGAGACCGCGCTGACGGCCCTGTTCACCCCGGCCGAGCAGCGCAGCCCCGAGCAGGCCGCCCGCGTCGCGCTCGACGACGCGCTGATCGCCGAGATCCAGGCCGCCGACGTCGTCGTGCTCGGCGTGCCGATGTACAACTTCGGCGTCACCGGCCAGATGAAGAACTGGATCGACGCGATCGCCCGCGCCCGCGTGACCTTCCGCTACACCGAGTCCGGCCCGGTGGGCCTGCTGACCGGCAAGACCGTGTACGCCGTGCTGACGCGCGGCGGCATCCACCGCGACCAGCCGAGCGACAGCCAGGTGCCCTACCTGCGCGCCGTGCTGGGCTTCCTCGGCATGACCGACCTGCGCTTCGTCTACGCCGAAGGCCTGGGCATGGGCCCCGAGGCCGAGGCGCGCGGCCTGGCCGCGGCGCGCGCCGAGATCGCCGCGCTGCTGCAGGCGCAGGCCGAGGAAGCCCTGGCCTGACCCGATGCCCCTGCCCCGGCCCGCCCGGCCCGGGCGAGGCACACTCCCGCCATCCACCGAGGACCCCGCCATGACCACCCCCTCGCTCGCCCCGAACACCGCCACGCTGGCCCGGCCGCGCCGGGTCGAGCGGCTGATCGCCGGCCGGCCGACCAGCGATGGCGCCGGCGTCAAGCTGACCCGGGTGCTGACCCAGGACCTGCAGCGCCGGCTGGACCCGTTCCTGATGCTCGACGCCTTCGGCTCGGACGATGCCGCCGACTACATCGCCGGCTTCCCGGACCATCCGCACCGCGGCTTCGAGACGGTGACCTACATGATCGCGGGCCGCATGCGCCACCGCGACTCGGCGGGCCACGAGGGCCTGCTCGAGAACGGCGGCGTGCAGTGGATGACCGCCGGCCGCGGCGTCATCCACAGCGAGCTGCCCGAGCAGGAGGAAGGCCGCATGGAGGGCTTCCAGCTCTGGCTGAACCTGCCTGCCGACCGCAAGATGGTGCCGGCCTGGTACCGCGACATCCCGGCCGGCGAGATCCCGCACTGGACAGCGCCCGGGGTCGACGTCGGCGTCATCGCCGGCCACGCCGGCAGCGGCGCGAACCGGGTCGATGGCGCGATGCAGCGCGAGCGCACCGAGCCGTTCTACCTCGACATCCACCTCGCACCCGGCGCCCGCTTCGAGCAGCCGCTGCCCGCCGGGCACCACGCCTTCGTCTACGTCTACCGCGGCGAGGCCCGCGTCGGCGAGACCGAGGTGCCGGCGCAGCGCATGGCGATCCTGGCGCAGGACGAGACAGCCGACGGCGTGGCCATCGCCGCCGGCACGGCCCCGACACGCGCCCTGCTGATCGCCGGCCGGCCGCTGAAGGAGCCGATCGCGCAATACGGCCCGTTCGTGATGAACACGCAGGAGCAGATCTTCGAAGCGGTGCAGGACTTCCGCGCGGGCCGGCTGGGCTGAGCCCGCCCGGCTGCACCGGCCCAAGAAAAACGGCGCCGGGCCTTTGCGGCCCCGCGCCGTTTCATTTCATCGCCGGTCGGCCGCCTGGGCGGCCGCCGGCAGCCGCCGGATCAGCGGTCCTTGCGCAGCACGCCGACCAGGCCGCCGGTCGTGTCGAACATGTACAGCGTGTACAGGCCCTTGGACAGCAGCGACAGGTCGGTCAGCGTGTAGACGCTGCCATCGGCCGGCGAGGTCACGTCGATGGTCGACGAGGTGCTGGCCGTCAGGCTGCTGAACGCCGAGGCCTGGCCGAACGACAGGTCGTTGACGACAGCGCCGAAATCCACCGTCATCGACAGGTTCTGGTCGGCCAGCGACGGGGCGGCATGCACCATGCGGATCTTGTACTTGGTGCTGACCGCGGGCAGGCGGTTGTCGTCGGCGATCTTGGTCACGATCGCATCGGCGGCGCCGGTGCCGGTGACCAGCAGCGTCACGTCCTGCCCCCCGGTGACCGTCAGCGAGTCGGCGGCCAGCGCGGTGCCGTTGACGGCCGTGTTCAGCGCCAGCGTGCCGGCGTCGAGCGTGGCGTAGCCGAGGATGGTCGAGGACTTGGCGTTGTTGGCCAGCAGGGTGCCGCCGGCGTTGACCGTCACGGTGCCGCTGTTGGCGATCGCGGCCACGACGCGCACGCGGGCCTGGGTGTTCAGGTAGGGCGTCACGCTGCCGTCCTGCACCACGCCGATGGCGTGCACCAGCACGCCGCCGCTGCCCGGGGCCATCACCAGGGTCAGCACCTTGGTGCTGTCCAGCGTGATGCTGGGGACGTCCAGCCGCACGTCGGTGGTGTCGCCAGCGGCCGTCACGCGCAGCCGGTAGGTGCCCGAGCTGACGCTGGAGTAGCCGCTTTGCGCGCCGGCATCGACGCCCGAGGCGATCGGGGTCGACGAATCCAGCGAGTCGTCGGCGCCGGTCAGGTAGACATCGAGCTCGCCCGCGTCGATCGCGGTGTTGAGCACGCTGACCTTGGTCTTGTTGGCGTCGGCGGCCGATTCGTCGTCGGTCATGATGACCGACTTCAGCGCGCCCTCCCAGCCGTAGGCGACGATGGTGTACTTCTTGCCCGAGCCGAGCGAACGGCTCTGGTTCAGCAGCTCGGTGCTGGAGCCGGCGGCCGTCAGCACGTTGCTGACGTCGCCCGACTTCACGCTGGCGTAGTCGCTGCCACCGCCGAAGGCCACCGCGGAGGCTTCCTTGGTGTCCTCGACGTACAGGTCCAGCGAGGCGTAGCCGGCGCTGGCGTTGACGAGCCGCACGGTGGCGTCGTTGCTGTTCCCGCCGCCGCCGCAGGCGGTCAGCCACGCCAGGGGCAGGGCGGCCACGAGGCCGAGCAGGTGGCGTTTGTTCATGCGCATGGGTTGTCCAGGTCCTAGCTAGGGAGTCGGCCGATGGTGAGCAGGCCGTGTTGCGAGATTGTTGCGGCCTTCCGGCCGGCCTCGGGCCACCGGGTGTCGCCCGGCTCCAAAAGCGTGAGGATAACCGCAGCGGGCGCTGTCGTTGCCGCGCCGGCTGGAGGCCGGCTTTCGTGGCATCCGTCACGCCCGGGCCGACGGCATCCGCCGCCCGCCTCAGCGCCGCGCGCCGCCGGCCGATCCACGCGGCCCCGTTGCCTCCGCGCCGCCCGATGCTCAGCCTCCGCCCCCTGCCCGCCCGCACGACAGGACTCGACGCCGCCCACCTGCGCCTGAACGCCGCCCAGCAGCGCCTGTCCGGCCTGCGCCGCCTCCACGGCGCGGCCGACGACGCGGCCGGCCTGGCGATCTCCGAGCGGCTGTGGGCCCAACTCCGCGGCGAGCAGGTGGCCGCGCAGGGCGCGCAGGACGGGCTCTCGCTGGCGGAGACCGCCGACGCCGCGCTCGGCCAGATCGACGAGCGGCTGCAGCGCATGCGCGAGCTGGCGCTGCAGTCGCGCAACGGCACCCTTGCCGACAGCGACCGCCGCCAGCTCGACGCCGAATACCGCCAGCTCGGCGAGGAGGTGAACCGGGTGATCGGCGCGACGCGCTTCAACGGCCGCCGCGTGCTGGCCGACGACGCCGGGGCACACGAGATCGGGACCGGCGCCGGCGCACGCGACCGGCTGACGCTCGCCACGCCCGACCTGCGGGCCGATGCCGGCCTGGGTGCCGCCACCGGCGGCAGCGTCGCCACCGCCGGCGCGGGCGCGAGCGCGATCGATGCCATCGACCGCGCGCTGGCGTCGCTGGCCGGCCACCGCGCCACGCTGGGCGCGGGCCAGCGGCGGCTCGAGGCGGCCGCCGACACGGCGGCGCTGCAGGCCGGGACCGCGACCCGCGCCTACGAGCGCCTGACCAGTGCCGACCCCGCCGCCGCGGTCGGCTCGTGGCGCCAGGCCCGGGCGCAGTACGAGGCGGCGGCCCTGGCCTACCGCGCCGCCGACGCGGCGCCGATGCGCCGGCTGCTGTCGCTGTTCGGCTAGGGCCGTCGGCCGGGTTCTGACGAGAAATGACGGGCCACTGACCGCTTGTTTCCGCCCTTGCCCCCGGGGAAACCCGCGCAGACTTCCCTCCACGACGTCACGGGCCCGTCGGCCCGGCCGGAGGGAACCGATGAAACCCGCCTACACGCCCCGTTCGCCCCGCACCAACCCGCGCCCCGAGCTGCCACCGCTGACCTGGCCGGCGCCGCTGGACGCGCTGCCGCCGCTGGGCATCGCCAAGGCGCCGGAAAGCCCCGCCTGGCTCGACACCCAGCCGATGACAGCCGAGCTGTTCGAGGTCGAGCGCGGCACCGCGTTCGAGGAATCGCTGAACGGCCTGCAGGTGCGCGAGCTGATCGGCAGCAAGCTGTTCGACCGCCTGTTCGGCCCCAAGTAAGGGTCGCCGATCAGCCGATCAGCCGAAAGGCCGCACGCCGATCCAGGCCTGGTGGGCCCAGAAGGCGAACGCGGCCCAGGCTGCGACCCCCACCGCCACCGCGATCGCCGTCCGCCCCGGCGCCACCGCCACCTCGACGCGGCCGCGCCGGCGCGCGCTGCGGAAGGCCAGCACCGCCCACAGCAGGAAGCTGCCGAACAGCACCAGGTCGGCCAGGGTGTGGTTGGCCAGCAGGTGCGCCAAGGCCCAGACCTTGGTGCCGATCAGCATCGGATGCTGCAGCTTCGCCTGGATCGCGTTGCGCCCCACCTGCGACGCGGCCAGCAGCACGAAGGCCACCAGCGTCAGCGGCCCCGCCAGATGGCGCAGCCCGACCGGCGTCTGCCACAGCACCACCGGCTGCTGGCGCGCCTGGCCATAGCCCCAGACCAGCAGCACGAAGCCGGCCAGCGAGGCCAGCGCGTACAGCCCCTTCCACGCCATCGGCCCCAGGCGGGCCAGCTGTGCCTCGCGCCAGGCCGGCGCGACGATGCGGATCGAGTGGACGCCCAGAAACAGCAGCAGCCCGAGAACCAGCGGTGTCATGTCAGACTCTTTCCTGTGGTGGCCAACGGGCGCCATTGTGGCGCCGACTGACAGTGCCGCGCCTTCCTGCCATACTGCCCGCGCGGCCCGCCCGACGGGGGCGAGGAGGGATGCAAACCGCACGCGGACGACACGGCATGCCTGCAGTCGTGACCCTGGCCTGGCGCACTGCCTCACGGCTGGCCCTGGCAGCACTGCTGCTGGGCCCCGGCCCGGCCACGCCCGGGCCGGCCGACGCGGCCAGCGCGCCGCCGGCGCCGATCGCCCTGCGCATCGTCGGCGGCCTGGCCGGCGTCAACCAGTTCACCCGCCACGAGGAGCCCTTCTGGACCCAGGCCCTGCCGCGGCTGTCCGGCGGGCGGCTGCGGGCCGACATCGTCGCCTTCGACCGCGCGGGCATCCGCGGCCAGGACATGCTGCGCCTGATCGGGCTCGGCGTCGTGCCCTTCGGCACGGCGCTGCTGTCGCTGTCGACCGCGACCGACCCGCTGATCGGCGCGCCCGACCTGGCCGGCCTGAACCCCGACATGGCGACGCTGCGCCGCCACACCGCGGCCTACCGCCCGCTGCTCGAGCGGGTGCTGCGCGAGCGCCACGGCATCGAGCTGCTGGCGATCTACGTCTACCCGGCGCAGATGCTGTTCTGCCAGCGGCCGCTGGCCGACCTGGGTGAGCTGGCCGGCCGCCGCGTGCGCATCTCCAGCCCGACCCAGGCCGACTGGGTCGAGGCCCTGGGCGGGCAGCCGGTGGCGATGCCGTTCGCCGAACTGGCCCAGGGCCTGCGCGGCGGCAACGCCGAGTGCGCGCTGACCGGCAGCATGTCCGGCTACACGATCGGGCTGCAGCAGCTGACCGGCCACCTGCACACGATGCCGGTCACCTGGGGCATGTCGGTCTTCGCCGCCCACGCCGGCACCTGGGCCGCGCTGCCCGCCGACCTGCGTGCGATGCTGCGGCAGGAGCTGCTGCGGCTGGAGCAGGCGATCTGGACCGAGTCCGAGCGCGAGACCGGCGAGGGCGTGCGCTGCCTCACCGGCGCCGCGGCCTGCGGCGGCCGGCCGGGCCGGCTCCAGGCCGTCACGCCCGGACCGGCCGACGAGCAGCGCCGCCGCGCGGTGCTCGCCGGCCAGGTGGTGGCCCGCTGGGTGCAGCGCTGCGGCAGCCCTTGCGTCGACGCCTGGAACCAGACGATCGGCCCGATCAGCGGCGTCACGGCCGCCGCCCACTGAGCCCGCCGCGCGATGAGCCCACCCCGACGCGTGCAGTGGATCATCGCCGGCTTCGTCGCGGTGTTCGTCGGCAGCGTGCTGGCGGCCGCCGTGGCGCTGGTCGGCAGCCAGGAGCGCGAGGCGCTCGACGAGGCCCGCCAGCGGGCCGAGCGCTTCATCGCCGGCGCCGAGGCGGCGCTGAACCGCACGCTGCTGGGGGTCGACGTCATGCTGGCCGGCACCGAGGACCTTCTGCGCCCGCCGCACCCGGCCGACCGCCGCGACGCGCTGTCCGAGGTCCAGGCCCGGCTGCGCGCCACGATCAGCCAGAACCTGCTGGTGCGCGACCTGGTGCTGCTGCGCGCCGACGGCAGCGTGCTTGCCGCGGCCCAGCCCGACAGCATCCGCCTGGGCCTGCCGCTGCCGCCCGGCTTCGTCGCCGCGGCGATGGCGCTGCCGTCGCCGCAGCTGGTGATCAGCCCGCCGCTGGTGAACTTCGTCACCGGCGAGCGGATGATCTACCTCGCCCGCCCTGTCGAGCCGGGGGCGCCGACGGCCGGGCTGGCGCCCGGCCCGCCCCCCGTGGGGGTCAAGGAACTCGGGAGCGGCCCTTCATTCCTCGAGGGCGGCACGCGCGTGCTCGCGGTGGCCGAGGTGCCGGCGGCGCTGGTCGCCAGCCTGCTGTCGCAGGCGGCCGACATCGACGGCCTGGTCGCGACGCTCGAGCGCGACGACGGCCAGCTGCTGGTCAGCGTGCCGCCGCACGAGGCACTGGTCGGCCAGCGCCTGCCGCGGCCACTGGGCGACGCCGCGCCAAGCGGCCGCGCCGAGCCGGGGCCGGCCCGCATCGGCGGCGAGCCGGCGCTGGTGGCGGTGCGGCCGGTGCTGTACCGGCCGCTGCTGGTGGCGGCGTCGATCCCGATCGAGGCCGCGCTGGCCGACGAGCGCGAGCAGCGGCGCCTGGTGCTGGCGGTGACGGCGCTGTTCGTGCTGATGGCGCTCGGCGCCGGCGCCTTCGCCCACTGGCACCTGGGGCGGCTCGCGCAGGCCCGCGCGGCGCTGGACCGCAGCAAGACCACGCTCGACCAGGCGCTGGCCTCGATGGCCGACGGCCTGCTGCTGTGCGACGCGAGCGACCGCGTCGTGGCGTGGAACCCGCGCTTCGTCGAGATCTTCCCCTGGCTGAAGGACGTGCTCGCCCCGGGGGTGCCGTTCGAGCGGCTGGCGCTGGTCGGGGTCAACGCGATGATGCCGGACGCCGCCCCCGAGGATCAGCAGGGCTGGGTGCAGCAGCGGCTGGCCGTGCACCGCACCGAGGACGGCCAGCACGAGCAGGTGCTGCCCAGCGGGCGCGTCATCCACGCCATCGAGCGCCACACCCCCGACGGCGGCGTGATCACGGTCTACCACGACGTTACCGCCACCGAGCGCGCGCTGGAACGCGCACGCGCCGAGGCCGAGGCGGCGAACCGGGCCAAGTCGCGCTTCCTGGCCTCGATGAGCCACGAGATCCGCACGCCGCTGAACGCGGTGCTGGGCATGAACGGGCTGATGCTGACCACGCCGTTGACGGCCGAGCAGCGGCGCTACGCCGAGCTGATCCGCAGCTCGGGCCAGAGCCTGCTCGCGCTGATCAACGACATCCTCGACCTGTCGAAGGTCGAGGCCGGGCGGATGGAGCTCGAGATCGTCGAGTTCGACCCGCTGGCCACCGTCAACGAGGTCGTCTCGCTGCTCACCGTGCGCGCCGAGGCCAAGGGGCTCGCGCTGCAGCTGGACGCGGCGCCGGGCCTGCCGCCGCGCCTGCGCGGCGACCCGAGCCGGCTGCGCCAGGTGCTGTTCAACCTGATCGGCAACGCGCTCAAGTTCACCAGCGCCGGCCAGGTCGACGTGACGCTGACGCACCGCCCGCTGCCGGGCCGGCGCGTCGAGCTGATCATCGCCGTGCGCGACACCGGCATCGGCATCGACGCCGAGACGCTGCCGCGGCTGTTCCGCCATTTCAGCCAGGCCGACTCCAGCACCGCGCGCCGCCACGGCGGCAGCGGCCTGGGCCTGGCCATCAGCCAGGAGATCGTCGAGCTGATGCACGGCCGCATCGAGGTGCAGAGCACGCCCGGCGTCGGCAGCACCTTCACCGTGCGGGTGCCGCTGGAGGTCGCGCTGCCCGAGGTGGCCGGGCCGCCGGCCACCGCCACCGCCACCGCCACCGCCACCGCCGGGGCCGAGCCGGTCGCCGCCAGGCAGGCTGCGCGCCGCATCCTGGTGGCGGAGGACAACGGGGTCAACCAGATCCTGATCAAGGCCATGCTGGACCACCTCGGCCACTACAGCGACATCGTCGCCGACGGCTTCGAGGCGGTGCGCCAGGTCCAGACGGCGCACTACGACCTGGTGCTGATGGACATCCAGATGCCGGGCATGGACGGCGTGGCGGCGACGCGAGCCATCCGCGCACTGCCCGGCGCGGTGGCCAGCATCCCGATCATCGCGATGACCGCCAACGCGATGATCGAGGAGCGCGAGGCC
>JABLTH010022642.1_pt1 | contig 26965 bp, 25 predicted proteins | sample 7875711 | NCBI WGS metagenome assembly JABLTH01 (sample SAMN14941262, study PRJNA633318) | bioreactor metagenome | isolation source: bioreactor | place: China | collected 2019-03-05 | reverse complement strand
CGGCGTGCCGTTTCCGGCGACACTCGCGGTCGGCGTCGCCCTTGCGGGCGCGCTCGCGCCGTCCGTGTTCACGCCCGGGCCGAGCGCTCCGGTGGAGAGCAAGGCCGCGGCGCCTTCGCTCACCGACGCCGAGCTCGCGCTGCGCTCGAACGCTCCCGGACCCGCGATCGTCGATGGCGCCGCGCTCGCGTCGGCCGGCCCTGCGGCGAGCGCGCCGCCCCAGGCGGCTCCGGCCGAGGCGCTCGTCACGACCGGCGTGATTCCGGCCCGAGGAACGCTCGCGCAGTCACTCCACACGCGCGGGATCCGTCCCGCCACCGTGCAGCGGATCGCACGCGAGATGGAGTCCGTGCTCGATTTCCGCGCCGCTCGTGCGGGCGATCGCTACTCGCTCACGCGCACGCCGGACGGGCGGCTCAAGGAATTCAGCTACACGACGGCCTCTGGCAAGAGCTACCGCATCGCCTCCGACGGACAGCGCGTCGTCGCCGAGACGCGTGGAAACGATGTCGTGCGCCGCACGGCGCGCCTCGCCGGCCTCATCAGGACGACGCTGTACGACGCGGTCCAGAACCTCGGAGAGTCGCGCCAGCTCGCGACCGACTTCGCCGAGATCTTCCAGTGGGACGTCGACTTCGCCCACGGAATCCAGCGCGGCGACGAGTTCCAGATCCTCTACGAGCGGTTGTATCGCGTGCGCAGCGACGGCCACGAGACGTTCATCGGCCCGGGACGAATTCTCGCCGCCCGGTACAAGGGTGCGGAAGGCGACCTCTCGGCGGTGTACTTCGAAACGGAGAAGGGCCGCGGCGCCTACTTCCGGCCGGACGGGTCGCCGATGGAGCGCGCATTCCTCGCCGCGCCCCTCAAGTACGAGCGCGTGAGCTCGACCTTCACCTACAACCGGTTGCACCCGATCCTCGACATCAACCGCCCGCATCTCGGCATCGACTTCGCGGCGTCCGAGGGAACGCCGCTCTGGTCGGTCGCCGACGGCGTCGTCGTCTACCGCGGGTGGGGCGGCGGCTTCGGAAACCTCGTGAAGATCGAGCACGCGAACGGCTACGTGTCGTTCTACTCGCATCTCTCGCGCTTCGCGAAGGGTCTCGCGGTCGGTGATCGCGTCCGGCAGAAGCAGGTGATCGGGTACGTGGGCTCGACGGGGCTCGCCACCGGTCCGCACGTGTGCTTCCGCGTACAGAAGGACGGGCAGTTCGTGAACCCGGCGCGTGTTCGAAGCGGCTCGATCGGCCTCTCGTCGGTCGCAAAGCGGGAAGATTTCCGCACGGCCCGGGAGACGCTGCTCGCCGATCTCGGCAACCGGCCGCTCGTCTCGGTGGACGAGGCGCTCTGATCGCCGGCCCGGCCGGGATTCGCGGCCCCGGCGGCCTTCTCGCGAGTGTGCGACGATTCGCCGCGATGGCTCCTCCGGCCCCCCCGGCGCCGCACCCCGCCTCCGACGGCGTCCTGCACGAGCGGCTGCTCGCCCTCGCCGAGGCGCTCGCCGAGCGCGAAACCGAACACGCCGCCGCGCTCGAGCAGGCGTTCGCGCACGCGCACCGCCTGCACGGGCGCGTGGCCGGCGCGATCGACGCCTTCCACGGCGTTCTCGCGGCGCGCGGGCTCGCGCACCTGCGGATCGCGATCGGAGAGCCCCGGCTCGACGAGAAGCACATCCGTGCGGTGCAGTTCGAGCTCTCGCGCGGCCGCACCGTCGCGCTCGTCAGCGTGAAGAGCCGCGGCGAGGTGACGCTCGTCGGACCGTTCAAGGCCGGCAAGACGGAAGGGCCGTGCGAGACCGTTCCCTGGGCGCACGCGACCGCGATCGATGCGGCGCTCGCCGAGTTCCTCGAGCGCTTCGTCGAGCAGGCGACCACGCCATGACGCTCGACCGCAGCGCCGGTGCCGAGCTCGAACGGCCGGTCGAGTCCGTGCGCGACCTCGTCGACTTCTTCCGCGCCGGAGAAAAGCCGCGAGCGCAGTGGCGGCTCGGGATGGAGCACGAGAACCTCGGCCTCTACGAGGCGAGCTTCGAGCCCGTGCCCTTCGACGGCGAGCGCGGGATCGAGGCCGTCCTCGAGCGCTACGCGAGGCAGGACGGCTGGAAGCGTGTCGTCGAGTCCGGCCGCCTCATCGCGCTCGACCGCGACGGCAAGAGCATCACACTCGAGCCCGGCGGTCAGCTCGAGCTCTCGGGCCGGCCGTGGGCGACCGCGGTCGACGCGGCGCGCGAGTTCCGTGAACACCTCGCGACGCTGCGGCGCGTTTCGGAGCCGGCAGGGATCGCCTGGCTCGCGCTCGGCATGCAGCCGCTCCACGACACCGCGCGCGCGCCGCGGATCCCGAAGGAGCGCTACCACATCATGCGCGAGTACCTGCCCGCGCACGGCGCGATGGCGCTCGACATGATGCACGTCACGGCGAGCGTGCAGGTGAGCTTCGACTTCTCGGACGAAGACGACATGCGATCGAAGCTGCGCACCGCGCTCGCGTGCGGCCCGATCGTCTCGGCGATCTACGCGAACTCGAGCCTCGTCGCGGGCCGGCCCTCGGGATACGTCTCGAAGCGGATGGCCGTCTGGCGTCACACGGACCCTGCTCGTTGCGGGCCGATCCCCTTCGTCTTCGAGCCCGACTTCGGCTACGCGCGATACGCCGAGTGGGCGCTCGACGTTCCGATGTTCTTCATCCTGCGCGGGGAGCGGTACCTGCCGATGCGCGGCGTCACCTTCCGCAGCTTCCTGCGCGACGGCCACGCGGGCGAGCGCGCGACGCTCGCCGACTGGAACCGCCACCTCACGACGGTCTTCCCGGACGTCCGGATGAAGCGCGTGATCGAAGTGCGCGGGGCGGATTCGTGCGCGGCCGACCTCGCCTGCTCCGTGCCCGCACTGTGGAAGGGGCTGCTGTACGAAACGGCCGTGCGCGAGGCCGCATTCGCGCTGCTCGGAGGCTGGAGCGCGGCGGAGCGCGAACAGGCCTACGACGCCGTATCGCGACGGGGCCTCGCGGCGGAGGCCGGAGGCCGCAAGGTGGTCGATCTCGCTCGCGAGCTCCTCGATCTCGCCCGCGACGGGCTCGCGGCGGCCGGATCCGCCGCCGGGGCCGAAGCGGGCGCCGCGGACGATGAGCGGGCCCTGCTCGAACCCGTGGCCGCCCAGCTCGCGTTGGGGAGAAGCCCCGGGCAGGTCCTTCTCGACGAGTGGGAGGGGGCGCTCGGCCACGCGCCCGATCGCTTGATCCGGTACGCGCGTTACTGATAGAGTCGCCTCGGGCCGGGCCTCCGGCGTGGAGCAACGTCATGTCGACCCGCATGAAGATCACGTTCACCCTCGACGAGACCGATCTCGCCTACTTCAAGGACCTCTTCCGCAAGGTCAAGAAGCACGCAGCGGCGCTCGATCGCGACCGGGTGGTCGCCGACGTGAAGAATCTGATCTCGCGGGTACGCACCACGAAGAAGGTGCCGTCCTTCGTGCTCGACGCGGTCGACAACCTCGAGGCGCTCATCCAGGCGCTCGAGGACAAGGACTGGGCGCTCCCGCCGAAGATCGGCGCCGAGATCCTCGCGGGCGTCGCGTACTTCTCGAACCCGCAGGACCTCGTCCACGACTCGCTGCCCGGCCTCGGGTACCTCGACGACGCAATCATGATCAAGTTCCTCGAAGAGCAGTTCGAGCACGAGCTCGCGGGCTATCGCAAGTTCCGCCGCTTCCGCGACGGCGCCGAGCAGCGGCCGTGGACCGAAGTTGCGGCGGACCGACTGCCTCGCCGCCTCGCGGAGAAGCGCAAGGAGCTGCGGGCCGAAATCGAGAACCGTCAGGTCGCGGCCCGGGAGAAGCGCCGCGGCCTGTTCGGCTGGTAGGGCGCTCGCCTTCCCGGACCGGGCCGGCGCGCGCACCGCACGATGACTCCTCCGACACGGAGCCGGCTCCTCATCGTCGACGACGAGGACGCGATCCTCGAGACGATGACGTACACGTTCGAGGACGACTACGAGGTCCTCACGGCGACGGACCCTCGCCGCGCCGTCGAGCTGCTCGACGAACACGCGCCGATCGCGGCCGTCATCACCGACCAGCGCATGCCGGGCATGACCGGCGTCGAGTTCTTGACGCGCGTCTACGAGAAGCACCCGACGACGACCCGGATCATCCTCACGGGCTTCGCCGACATGGAGGCGATCCTCCGGGCGATCAACGACGGCCACGTCTACGCCTACATCTCGAAGCCGTGGGAGCCGGACGAGCTCAAGCAGGTGGTGCGGCGCGCGGTCGATCATCACGCGCTGCAAGTCGAGAACGCTCGGCTGCTCTCGGGCCTTCGCCACTCGAACGCGCTGCTCGAGGCCGTGATGGACCGCCTCGGGATGGGTGCGCTCGCGGTCGACGACGGCGGCATCGTCCAGGCCGCCAACGGCCCGGCCCGCGCGCAGCTCGGCCTCGCCGCGGATCCGCGCGGGAGGCGCCTCGCCGAGCTGCTCGCGCGACCCGGAATGGAGCCGCTCGAGAACGCCATCGCCAGCCTCGCGAGCGGGGAGAGCCCGTTCCAGGAGGTCGTGCTGCAGCCGTCGGGCCGCAGGCTCCGGCTGCGCGTCTCGAGCGAGCGGCTGATGGACTGCGACGGAAAGGGCTTCGGCCGCGTGCTGCTGCTGCGCGAGATCTCTCACGAGCCGCTCCGCCGCCGGTTCGAAGAGGTCGTCGCGGACCTCGTCGCCGAACCCGGAGCGCTCCGACCGTCACTCGAGAGCGCGGTGGTCGAGCTGCGCGCGCTCGGCGAACGCGTGAAGGCTTCGGGAGTCGCGTCGCCGGGGATGGGCGAGCTCGCGGAGCGGGTGTCGCGGACGTTGACCGCGCTCGAGAACTGGCTCGCGATCGACGATGCGCTGGCGGACGAGGACTTCCCCGACGCGCAGCTCCTCGTCGACCGGATGCGCGTTGCGATGTCGCGCTGGCCGCTCCCCGACGAGATCCCTGCCCGCGTGCGCGAGCTCGCGAAACGCGTGGAGGCCTACTACGAGTCCGGCGAGAACCCGAAGCAGCGCATCCTCTGACGCCGCCGCGCCGGCTGCGCAGCAGGCCGGCCTCGACCGGCTCGTCCTCCGCATCGACCGCCTGCGCGTGACGGCGCGCGCCACGTATGCCTTCCACGCGCGCGAGCTCCGGTTCGAGATCGACCGCGGCGACGGCTTCACCGCGATCTTTCCCGAGACCTTCTCTCTCCACGTCGCGCGGCACGATCCAGCCGAGCTGTACCTGCAGCTCGAAGACCTCTGGACCCGGCCGCGTCTGCTGTCGGCCAACGCGACGCGGCGCGACGCCGAGGCGTTCGTCCACCGGCTCGTCGCCGGGCTGCCCGGCCACCTCGAGCGTGCGCTCGAGCGCGTCGAGCGCACGGCGCCCGCGGGAGCCGGAGCGCTCGCACGCGTTCACGAGGACGTCGCCGTCGTAGCGCTCGTGGTGCTGCGCTTCTTCGACGACAAGCGGATGGCCGAGAGCGAAGGGCTGCGGCTCGCGAGCTTCCATCTGCGAAAGCTCCTGTGGCGCGCACTCTGCGGCCTCGTGTCGGAGCGCGTGAGCGCCGAGACGCTCGATCGCTACCGCGCGGGCCGGCTCGGCCGCGCGCTTCCCGGAGAGGAGGCGTCCGAGGCCACGCTCCTGCGTGCGCTCGCGGGCGAGGACGCTGCCGCCGCCGAACGGCAGGTGCTGCTGCTCGCCGAACGCGCGTATCACGACTGGCTCGAGGACGTGTGCCTCGACGAGTCGAACGAGGCGTTCGAGAGCGAGGACTCTCCGTTCGCCGACCGGGAGACCGAGGTCGTTCGCGCGTGCACGGCGCCCGGAGCCGGGAGCATCGCCCGGGGCCGCGACCTGTCGCCGTTTCTGCGGCGGCCGCGCAACAAGGACTGCCTGCGCCTGCTCTCCAAGGTGAAGCTCTACTTCCTGCACCAGTACGACCTCGGCCACTCGTCGCAGATCATCAAACACATGACCTGGCTCGCGGAGGGCCGCGACGAGGCGGAGCGGGTCCTCACGCGGCACTCGACGCGGAACTACCTGATCGCCATCCTGGTGCTCGCCCTGCCGTTTCTCGGCGCTGCGGTCGCGTACGACCGCGCGCCGTTCTGGTTCGACCTCGCGGCTTCCGTGGAGATGACGTTCGTGACGGCGGTGGCGTTCTGGTATCTCACGATCCAGTTCGCCTGGCGCCGAGACCTGAGCGATTTCTTCGCGGGCGTTCCGCGCGTGGGCGCCGGAATCATCGTCGGCTACCTGCCGGTGTTCCTCATCGACGAGGTCTGGTCGCTCTCGCTCAAGGCCTTCCTACCGCTCGGAGCCGTTGCGATCCTGCTCGCGCTGACGACGCTGCTCTACCTCTACGTCGAGGTGCAGCGCCGGCTCGGCGCGTCGCCGACGGCCTTCGCGCGCGCCCGGGCGATCTTCTTGCTCGGCATCCTGCAGTCGTTCGTCTTCGGCCTCGTGACGACGAGCCTCATCGGACAGTTCATGGCGTCTCGCGTCTGGGACGAGGCCACCGGCGCCGAGGTTCCGTTCGACGTGCTCCGAAGCCAGGTACCGCGCTTCGCCGGCGAGCTGCCGCGAGTGATCGGACTCGACCCGTTCCTCGCCTTCCCGACGACGGTCTTCCTCATGACGTTCCTCGCGATCTTCATCGGGACGTTCCTGCAGCTCCTGTGGGAGGACCTTCCGATCACCGAGCCGCTCTGACGCGACCGCCTCCACGTGCGGCACGACGGCCGGCGCTGGCTCGTGTAGGCTCGGCGCGCCGGCTCGCGAACGCGAGGGGGCCTCGTGAGCGACGAAACCGAGCGCGGGGCGCCCGGCCTCGGCCGGTCGCTCTCGACGTACCTCGATGGCCTGCGCTTCACCGCGGCGATGGCGGTCTTCACGTCGCACCTCGCGCTGCCGCGGCTCACGGGTGGGCTCCTTCCGGAGACGATGCTCGTCGAGCTGGCGGATGCGGCCGTGATGGCGTTCTTCGTCCTGTCCGGCTTCGTGATTCCGTTCGCGGCCGAGGCGCGAGACCCGGATCTCGCGAGCTACGCGGGTGCGCGCCTCGCGCGCCTTTGGTCCGTCGCGCTCCCGGCGCTGGCCGTGACGGTCGTCGCGGACGAGATCGGCCGCCGCTTCGCGCCCGACCTCTACGCGCACCTGTCACCCCAGACGTGGGGGCCGGTCGTGCAGATCGTTGCGTCCGCGCTGTTCCTGAACGAGGTGTGGTTCGCGTCGATCCGGCCGTTCTCGGACGGGCCCTACTGGTCGATCGGCTACGAGTTCTGGTACTACGTCCTGTTCGGCGCCGCCTTCTACCTGCGCGGTCGCACCCGGCTCGTCGCGGTCGCGATCGGCTGTGCGATCGCCGGGCCGAAGATCCTCGTGCTGTTTCCGATCTGGGTCATGGGCCTGTTCGCGTATCGCCATCGCTCGCGGATCGGGGCCAACGCCGGAGCGCTGCTCTTCGCAGGATCGCTCGCAGTCGTCGTCGCGATCGCGCTCCTCGGCCTGAGCTGGCGGCTCTACTGGTGGGAGGACGCCGGCGTGGTTCGTCTGTTCGGCGAAGGATACTCGCGGCACGTTCCCTCGAAGTACGCGGCCGGGATCGCGGTCGCGTGCAACCTGCTCGGCGCCGCAGGCCTCGCATCGCGGATCTCGCTTCGCCGGATCGAGCGGCCCGTTCGCTGGCTCGCGGGGCTCACCTTCTCGCTCTATCTCTTTCACTATCCGCTGCTTCACCTGTTCGCGAGCGTGCTGCCCGGCGACCCGGCCTCCGTCTGGCGAGCGGCCGCACTGGCCGCGCTGACGCTGGGCGCGGTCGTCGCGCTCGCCGCGGTCACCGAGCGCCGCAAGGACCGCGCCCGCCGCATCGTCGACGCGGCCGGCGCCTGGCTCGCTCGCCGCGCGTTTCGCCGGATCGAAACCGCCGCGTAGCGAAGCGGCGCGACGTCCGCCGCCGGCTGGCATCGAATACGGGGGCGTCCGATCATTGCAGCCCAGCCCCGAAGGAGCCCCGGATGCCGGCCATCACGATGTACACGAAGGCAGTCTGTCCGTACTGCGAACGGGCGAAGCACCTGCTCGCGCGCAAGGGCCAGACCTGGACGGAGATCGACGTCGAGGCCGATCCCGAACGCCGCGCCGAGATGATCGAGCGGACGGGTCGGCGAACGGTCCCGCAGATCTTCGTCGGCGATCACCACGTGGGCGGAAGTGACGAGCTCTACGCACTCGAGGAGAAGGGCGAGCTCGACACGCTGCTCGGCGTCGCCAAAGCGGGGGCCGGGCCCGGCACCGAGAGGACGAAGCTCCTGATCGTCGGTAGCGGACCCGCCGGATACACGGCGGCGATCTACGCCGGCCGCGCGGACCTATCGCCCGTGATGCTCGCCGGGCTCCAGTTCGGCGGACAGCTCATGCTGACGACCGACGTCGAGAACTACCCCGGCTTTCCCGAGGGCGTGAGCGGCCCCGAGCTGATGGAGCTGCTCCAGAAGCAGGCCGAGCGCTTCGGCACGCGCGTGATCGCCGAGGATGCGACGCGGATCGATCTCTCGCAGCGACCTTTCCGCGTCGTGAGCGACGAGCACAGCTTCGAGGCCGATGCGCTGATCATCGCCACCGGCGCGTCGGCGAAGTGGCTCGGTATCGAGTCGGAGAAGCGACTCATGAACCGGGGCGTCTCGGCGTGCGCCACGTGCGACGGCGCGCTCTTCCGCGGCAAGCCGATGGCGGTGGTCGGCGGCGGAGACACGGCGCTCGAGGAGGCGCTCTTCCTCACGCGATATGCGACGAAGGTGAGCCTCATCCACCGGCGGGACCGGCTGCGCGCGTCGAAGATCATGCAGGACCGCGCGCTCGCGAACCCGAAGATCGAGTTCGTGTGGAACGCCGAGGTGGACGAAGTGATCGGCCAGGACTTCGTGACGGGCGTGCGTGTGCGCGACGTGCGAAGCGGCGAGAAGCGCGAGATCCCGATCGAGGCGCTCTTCGTCGCGATCGGCCACAAGCCGAACACGGACCTCCTGCGCGGACAGCTCGCGCTCGACGCCGTCGGGTACGTCGAGGTCGAGCGCGGAACCTCGCGCACCTCGGTCGCGGGCGTCTTCGCGTGCGGCGATGCCACCGATCCCGTCTACCGGCAGGCGATCACCGCCGCCGGGACCGGCTGCATGGCCGCGATCGACGCCGAGCGCTGGCTCGCGGAGCACGGGATCGAGTAGCCGGGGGGAGGGCCCCGCGCTTCGGTGCGCTAGCCTCTGCGGCGATGGGAATCACGCGTGAGACGCTCGAGCGGCTGATCGCTCGCTCGACGGACATCGTGGTCGCGACCGACCGCAAGGGCGTCGTCATCTACTACAACGACGGCGCGAAGCGAACCCTCGGCTACGAGCCCGACGAGGTCCTCGGGTCGTTCGTCGGCCGCCTGTACCCGAGCGTCGACGAGGCGAAGCGCGTCGCGAACGCGATGCGGAACGCGGGCTTCGGAGGAGAGGGCGTCGTCGAGACGCTCCAGACCACGTTCGTCTCGAAGTCGGGCGACTAGATTCCCGTCGCGATCTCCGGAACGCTCCTCTACGACGAGAGCGGCGCGGAGTCGGGAACGATCGGCTTCGCGAAGGACCTGCGCGAGATCCTCCGCAAGGACAAGCTCGCCACCCTCGGCGAGGTGGCGATCGGCCTCTCGCACGAGATCAACAACCCGCTCGCCGTGGTCGTGAACCAGATCGAGCTGCTCGAGCGCGACATCGAGAAGCGCGCGGGAGACCAGGACTGCTCGGTCGAGCACGAGCGTCTCGACGCGATTCGTCGCGAGATCGGGCGCGTGACCGAGATCCTCGACCGGCTCGGCGAGATGGTCCGCGAGGAGAACTACCAGACGGTCGGCTACGCGGGAGCGGCGCGCATGGTCGACCTTCGAAACCGCAGCCACACGGTCGTCGCGCGCGACCCGCGCCTCGAAGGCCTGCGCGTTCTCGTCGTCGACGACGACCTCGGCCTCTCGCGCAGCCTCGCCGAGATCCTCACGGCATGGGGCTGCGTCGTCGAGACCGCGAGCGACGGCGAAGAGGCGCTGCACCGGATTCGCGACGGACACTTCCAGCTCGTTCTCACCGACGTCGTGATGCCGCGAATGGACGGCTACGAGCTGTATCGGGAAATCCAGGTGCGGCACCCCGAGCTGCCCGTGCTCATGATGACCGCCTTCCATTACGACCGGGACCACATCATCAAGCGGAGCCGCCTGCTCGGCCTCGGCGGAGTCATCTTCAAGAAGCCCGTCGACCCCGCGCGCCTCCAGCAGGCGATCCTCGACCTCGCCGCGTCCGAGAAGACGGGCTAGCCGCGAAACGGAGTCCGCGCGGCGCACACGCCGACGACCTCGCGGGCGCCGGCGAGGCGCAGCGCGCGCGCGGCGTCGTCGAGCGTCGCGCCGGTCGTCGTGACATCGTCGACGAGCCAGACCCGCGGCGAAACGCGCTGCCGCGCGCGAAAGACGTGCGCGACGTTGCGGCGGCGTGCGGCGCGGTCGAGGCCCGTCTGGCTCGGCCCGTCGCGAAGGCGCTCGAGCGCGCGCGGAGCGAGCGCCGCCGCGTGCTCGCGTGCGAGAGCGCGCGCGAGCACGGCCGCCGGATTGAAGCCGCGGCGGCGAAGGCCCGCCGGATGCTGCGGGACGGGGACGACGAGATCGGGCGGTGGCCCGCCGATGCGCGCTGCGGCCGCGAGCAGCAGCCACGTGAGCAGCGCCTCGGGCGAGGGGTCGAGCCCGGCGAGCCCGCGCCGCGGATACTTGAAGCGCTGGACGAAGCGCTCGATCTCTCCCTCGTAGGGAGCCTGCGCGACGAGCGCTGCAAGGCGGGAGCGCCTCGCTCCGCACGCCGTGCACGGAGCGCCGCTCGCCGCGGCGGCGGCAACCCTGCAGCGCGGGCAGCTCCCGCGCGCGAGCTGCGGCAGCGCGCGGGCGCAGGGCGCGCACAGCACGTCGCCACCCGCGCCTGCGCCGCAGCGCGCGCACGCGGGCGGGAAGAGAAGCTCGAGAACGGAGCCGAGGAGGTTGCGCACGGAGCGTCCGCGGGACCGGGGCGCGGAGCGAGGATCCGCCCGTGTGCCGAGCAGGTCAAGGGGCGCGGATCGCGAGCGAGCTGGCGCCCGGCTGCGCCGCCCGCTCGCGCCGCTGCGGGATCGTCGCTGAGCCACTCCGCGCCGGATTCGGCGCGGCTACCCCTTCTTTGCCTCCTCTCTGCGTTCTTGCTGCTTCGGCCGGGCAGGATCGCCCGCAACGAGCCGTGCCGGCTCTTGCCCATCGCGACGGGCAGCGTCACGGACTCGTGTCTCGCGACCACTCCTGAGGTGCGGGGATGAGCGGGGCCGCCTCGTGCGGCGGGAGGCGGCCATGGCGGACCTGCGGATCGGGCTCATCACGGCGCAGCCGCTTCGCCCGGCGTCGCTCGCGGATCTGAGCGTCGTGGCGGCCGGCCCCGTCGATCACGTCGGCACCATCGACCACGTGAGCTTTCACGGCGGAGAGGGCATCGACGGCCTCGTCACCGCCACCGCGATGGCGACGCTCCTGCCCGAGCTTCCCGTGTACGTCGGCGTCTACCTGCTGCCGCTGCGCCATCCCGTCGCCGTCGCACGGCAGCTCGCGACGCTGGCGCAGCTCGCGCCGGGGCGCATCGTCTTCGGTGTCGGTCTCGGCGGCGAAGATCGGCACGAGGTCGAGATCTGCGGCGTCGATCCGCGAACGCGCGGGCGACGCATGGATGCGTCGCTTCGAATCGTCCGATCGCTGCTGCGCGGCGAGACGGTCTCGTGGTCGGACGACTTCTTCCGCATCGACGCCGCGCGCATCCTCCCCGCGCCGGCGCCGCCGATCCCGATCGTCGTGGGGGGACGCTCCGACGCCGCGCTGCGCCGCGCGGGCCGCTTCGGCGACGGCTGGATCGGCGTCTTCAACTCGGCGCGGCGCTTCGCCGAAGCGACCGCGCGCGTCGCCGAGGAGGCGAACGCCGCCCGGCGCGACGCCGTCGACTGGCAGCACACGATGGAGATCTGGTGCTGCTTCGGAGAATCGCGCGAATCAGCGCGCGCACGCATCGCCGCGACGCTCGAGAGCTTCTACCGCCTTCCCTTCGGTCCGTTCGAGCGTTACTGCGCGTTCGGAACGCCCGAGCACGTCGCCGAGTTCGTCGCGCCCTACGTCGAAGCCGGCTGCCGCATCCTCAACCTCATCCCCGCCGCACCGCGCCTCTCGCACGCCGTCGGCGGCGTCGCCGAGCTGAAGCGGCTGCTCGGCCGCTGAGGCACGGACTGGCCGCGCTGCGCCGGCCGGCTAAGAACCCTTCGGGACCTGGCGGAGCGCAGCATGCCCCTTGAACATTTCGACGTTCTCATCCTCGGAGCCGGGCTTTCTGGAATCGACGCCGCCTGGCACCTCCAGCGCTACGCAGCGGGTAAGCGCTTCGCGATCCTCGAGGCCCGTGATCGGATTGGCGGCACCTGGGATCTCTTCCGCTACCCCGGGATCCGCTCGGACTCCGACATGCTCACGATGGGTTACGCGTTCCGGCCCTGGACCGACGCGAACGCCATCGCCGATGGGCATCTGATTCGCACCTACATCGAGGACACCGCGCGCGAAGCCGGGATCGAATCGAAGATCCGCTTCCGCCACCGCGCCGTGAGCCTGAGGTGGTCCTCGGCCCAGTCGCGCTGGGAGGTCGAGGCGATCCGGCGCGACGCCGCGGGCCACGAGGAAACCGTCCGCTTCCATGCCGGATTCGTCGCGTCGTGCGCGGGCTACTACCGCTACTCGGCCGGCTACGACCCCGGCTTTGCGGGCCGCGATCGCTTCCGCGGAACGATCGTCCACCCGCAGCACTGGCCCGAGGGCCTCGAGATCTCCGGAAAGCGCGTGATCGTGATCGGAAGCGGCGCCACGGCCGTGACCCTCGTCCCCGCGCTCGCGAAGTCGGCGGCCCACGTGACGATGCTCCAGCGTACTCCGACCTGGATCGTGTCGCGACCTCCGCAGGACCCGATCGCGAACGCGCTTCGCCGAATCCTTCCCGAGTCGCTCGCCTTCCGGATCTCGCGCTGGAAGAACACGATCCTCCAGCAGATCCTCTACCGCCTCTCGCGACGCCACCCCGAGAGAATGAAGCGGCTGCTCATCGATCAGGCGCGCGCGCATCTGGGCCCGAACGTCGACGTCGAGAAGCACTTCACCCCCGACTACGCGCCGTGGGAGCAGCGCCTGTGCCTCGTCCCGAACGGCGATCTCTTCCGAGCGATCCGCGAGGAGCGCGCGAGTGTCGAGACCGACACGATCGAGACCTTCACCGAGAAGGGCATCCTCCTCGGCTCGGGCCGCGAGCTCGAAGCCGATCTGATCGTGACGGCGACGGGACTCGTCCTCGAGCAGTTCGGCGGCGCCGAGGTCGTGGTCGACGGCGAGCGAGTCGACTTCTCGAAGCGGCTCACCTACCGGGGCGTCATGTTCGAAGACGTCCCGAACCTCGTCTCCGTCTTCGGCTACATCAACGCATCGTGGACGCTCAAGGCCGACCTCGTCTGCCAGTTCCTCTGCCGGCTGCTGCGCCGCATGGACGAGCGCGGGATGTCGCAGGCCACACCCCGGAACCTCCGCGGTGTCGAGCCCGTGGCGCCGTGGATCGAAGGCTTCAGCCCCGGCTACGTGCTCCGCTCGATCGACGAGTGGCCGAAGCAGGGCGCGTCGGATCCGTGGCGTTCGCGCCAGAGCTTCTTCGACGACTGGAAGGCGCTCCGCTTCGGAGCGCTCGACGATCCCGAGCTCGAGCTCTCGTCACCGCTTCGCCCCGCACGCGCCCTCGCAAAGCCCGTCGCCGCGTAGCGCGGCCGGGCGAGCGGGGGCCGTCTCGAGCACCGCGCCCCGTTCGCCGCACTATCCTCTCCTCGGGAGCCCGGGAGGAGGGACGATGACCTCGATCGAGGGCCTCTCCGCGCGCAAGAAGGTCGGCGTAGTCGGCGGGGGCTTCGGCGGCGTCGCGGTCGCGCGAGGACTCGCGAAGGTTCGAGACTGCGAAGTCGAGCTCATCGACCGGCGGAACTTCCACCTCTTCCAGCCGCTGCTCTATCAGGTCGCGATGGCCGGGCTCAATCCCTCCGACGTCGCGATCCCGCTCCGAAAGCTCTTCTCGAAGCAGCGAAATCTTCGGATCACCCTCGCCGAGGTCGACGACGTCGATCTCGCGGGCAAGCGGATCCACTACGACGATCGCTGGCGCAGCTTCGATCACCTCGTGATCGCCACCGGCGCGAAGCACTCCTATTTCGGAAACGACGGCTGGGAAGTCGTCGCTCCGGGGCTCAAGACGATCGAGCAGGCGACGGAGATCCGCCGCCGCGTACTCATGGCGTTCGAGCTCGCCGAGAAGGAAGAAGATCCCGTCCGGCGTGCGGCTCTCCTCACCTTCGTCGTGGTCGGAGGCGGACCGACGGGGGTCGAGCTCGCCGGCGCGATCGCAGAGATGTCGTCGCACACCCTCCAGGGAGACTACCGGGTGGCCGACCTCTCGCAGACGAAGGTCCTCCTCGTCGAGCTCGGCAACCGCATCCTCCCGTCGTTCCCTCCTTCGCTCTCGGAGGCCACCCGTGAAGCGCTCGGGAACCTCGGCGTGAGCGTCGTGACGGGCGCCCGCGCGAGCGAGCTCGGCCCCGGAGGTCTGCGGATCGGCGATCGCTTCGTGCCCTGCCACACGATCCTCTGGGCAGCGGGGGTGACGCCTTCGCAGCTCGCCTACCGGATCCTCGCCGAGAAGGATTCGCAGGGAAGGATCCTCGTCGCTCCCGATCTCTCTCTCCCCGGACATCCCGACGTCTTCGTGATCGGCGACCTCGCAGCCTTCCGCGAGGCCTCGGGCGCTTCACTTCCGGGGATCGCTCCAGTCGCGATCCAGCAAGGGAAGTTCGTCGCCCGCCTGCTCGCCGATCGGGTGCGCGGCCGCACGAGCGCCGCAGCGCCGGCCTTCCGTTACCGTGACCGCGGCATCATGGCGACGATCGGGCGCTCGAAGGCCGTCGCGAGTGTCGGCGGCCTCGAGATTTCCGGCCTGCCGGCCTGGCTCCTCTGGGTCTTCGTCCACATCGTCTTCCTGATGCGCTTCCGCAACCGCTTCTTCGTCTTCCTCCAATGGGTCTGGTCGTACTTCCGCTTCGGCCACGGTGCGCGCCTGATCGTCCACAAGACCTGGCGCTCGTACGGCGGCGAGAAGATCCGGCTCGATCCGTTCTGAGTCTCGCGCCGCGAGGAGCCGCTCCCGGCGGCGTGCGCACCGGCGCGATCCAGCTCGCGCTCGTCGTACTGCGTCGCGGCGCCGCGATGCGCGAGCACGCGGCTGCGTCGCCCCGTACATGAGTTGCATCTCGGGACGTGCACGGCTCGAAGCCGATGCTGGCGAACGCGGAAAGAACCTCGCCCAGAGCACGCTCGCCGTCCTCGCGCCCGACGTCGCGAATTCCCTGACGGTGCTCGAGCTGTGGTTCGCCGGGAAGCGCCGCTCCGTGTGACCGTCCCAGACACGCGGGCGTGCGAGCCTTGTTGTAGCCGCACCCGTCGATCCTCGGTCCCGAGGGCTCGAAGATGAACTCCGGTAGGTCGATATCGCACGGCCGCTCCGCGCGCGCCGGTGCCCGCGCGTGCCCGTTCGCGCTCCCGGGGGCGCGAAGCGCGCTCGCCGGCCCGGGTTGAGTCGCAGCTCCGCATGCTCGTCCGCGCGGAGCGGTGGGAGCCATCGCTGCGGATCGGCAGCGACGGCCGAGCGGCAAACGGGTGCGCGGCTGCGTGGGTGGAGGCGAACGCGCTCGCCCCGGTCGTGCAGCGGAGCCCGGACGAGGCGACGGCCACGGCGTGGATCGACTTCGCGCAGCACGTGACGGCCCGCCGGCTGATCAGCGCGGTCGATGCGGCGCTCTCGCTGGGCGGGGAAGCGGGGCCGCCTCCGCTCGCCCGCCCGCTCTACCCCGTCGCCTTGAGCTCGACGCTCAGGCGAAACCCGAGAGCATCGAGGAGCGCCTCGAGGCTGCGAAGTTCCGGATTGCCGTTCTCGGAGAGCATCCGATAGAGGTGCTCCCGGTTGAGCCGGGCCTTCTCGGCCAGGCCAGCGAGTCCACCCTCGCGGGTGCGTGCCACGTCGCGCAGCGCGAGGAGGAAGACCTCGGGATCGTCTTCGCCGAGTGCGGCATTCAGGTAAGCAACCGCCTCCGCGTCGTCCTGGAGGACTTCGTCCAGGTGCTCCCGATAGTCCCTAGTCCTTGCCATGATCCCGGCCCCTGTAGTCGCGCCAGTACGCTTCGGCGCGTTCGATGTCGCGCTCCTGAGATCCCTTGTCTCCTCCGCAGAGGAGGATCACGAGAGCGTCTCCTTCTCGACCGTAGTAGACCCGATAGGTTGGTCCGACATGGATCCGCAGCTCGAACACTTCGCCCACGCGCTTCGCGTCACCGAAGTGGCCAAGGCGCAGTCGCCCGACCCGCGCCCGGACCCTCGCCCGCGCCAACCGATCCCTGAGCCCTCGTTCCCACTCGGTGTAGGGCTCGATGCCGGCTGCCGTGGCGTAGATCCGGACTTCGAGCTCCTTCGGCACCCCGCTACGGTAGCTCAAAAGCTACTTACTTACCACGACGGATCGGGGCGCACACTGCGTGTCCGCTCACAGCCTCACCGTCCGCAGCCGGAGCGCGTTCGTGATCACCGAGACCGAGCTCATGCTCATCGCCGCGGCGGCGAGCATGGGGCTCAGCAGCAGGCCGAAGACGGGGTAGAGAACGCCCGCGGCGATGGGGACGCCGAGCGCGTTGTAGAGGAACGCGAAGACGAGGTTCTGGCGGATGTTGCGGAGCGTGGCGCGCGAGAGGCGCCGCGCGCGAACGATGCCGGAGAGGTCGCCGCGTACGAGCGTCACGCCCGCGCTCTCGATCGCGACGTCGGTGCCGGTGCCCATGGCGATGCCGACGTGCGCCTGCGCGAGGGCGGGCGCGTCGTTGATGCCGTCGCCGGCCATCGCGACGATGGCGCCCTCGGCCTGGAGGCGGCGAACGGCGTCGGCCTTCTGGTCGGGGAGCACCTCGGCCATCACGTCGTCGAGGCCGAGGCGCCGGGCGACGGCCTCGGCGGTCGTCTTTCCGTCTCCGGTGAGCATGACGATGCGAAGCCCGTCGGCGTGCAGTGCGCGAATGGCGTCCGGCGTCGTCGCCTTCACGGGGTCGGCGACCGCGACGAGCCCCGCGGCGCGGCCGCCCAGTGCGACGAGCATCACGGTCTTGCCGTCGGCGCGAAGGCGCTCGGCGTCGGCAGTGAGCGCACGCGCATCGATACCGCGCTCGTCGAGGAGCGCGCGCGTTCCGAGCAGCACGGGCCGTCCGGCGACCCGGCCCGCGATTCCCTTGCCGGGGATCGCCTCGAAGCCCTCGGCGTGCGCGAGCGAGAGACCGCGCGCGGACGCGCCCGCGACGATCGCGGCGGCGAGAGGATGCTCGCTCGCGCGCTCGAGGCTCGCGGCGAGCGCGAGGATCTCGCTTTCCGAAAATCCCGCGAGCGCCTTCACGTCGCACAGGGCCGGCTTTCCTTCGGTGAGTGTCCCGGTCTTGTCGATGAGCAGCGTGTCGACACGGCGCAGCGTCTCGATCGCCTCGGCGCTGCGGACCAGGACGCCCGCGCTCGCTCCCTTGCCGGCCGCGACCATCACCGACATCGGCGTCGCGAGGCCGAGCGCGCAGGGGCACGCGACGATCAGCACGGCGACGGCGTTCACGAGCGCGTGCGTGAGGCGCGGCTCGGGTCCGACCCAGATCCAGGCGAAGAAGGTGGCGATCGCCACCGCCACCACCCCCGGCACGAAGACGGCCGAGACGGAGTCGGCGAGCCGCTGGATGGGCGCGCGGCTTCGCTGCGCCTCGGCGACGAGTCGGACGATGCGCGCGAGCAGCGTCGCCGATCCGACGCGCTCGGCGCGCATCACGAGCGCGCCGGTGCCGTTGAGCGTTCCGCCGGTGACGAAGTCGCCGGCATGCTTCTCGACGGGAATCGGTTCGCCGGTGACGAGCGATTCGTCGATCGCGCTCGCGCCCTCGAGGACGACGCCGTCCACCGGGACGTGCTCGCCGGGCCGAACGCGCAGGCGGTCTCCGACCACGACCGACTCGAGCGGAACGTCCTTCTCGTCGCCGCCGTCGGCGATTCGCCGCGCGGTCTTCGGCGCGAGGCCGAGCAGGGCGCGCAGCGCGGCGCCGGTGCGGCTGCGAGCGCGCAGCTCGAGCACCTGCCCGAGCAGGACGAGCGTCACGATGACGGCCGCCGCCTCGAAGTAGACCGGCACCTGCCCGCCGTGGCCGCGCAGCGAATCGGGGAAGGCCCCGGGAGCGACGGTCGCGACGACGCTGTAGCCGAACGCGGCGGCCGTTCCGAGCGAGATGAGCGTGAACATGTTGAGGTGCCCGCTGCGAAGCGAAGCCACGCCGCGCGCGAAGAAGGGCCGCGCTCCCCACAGCACCACCGGCGTCGCGAGCGCGAGCTGGATCCACGCGAGCGCAGCACCCGCCGCGTGCTGCAGCGGCTGGCCGGGGACGAGGTCGGACATCGCGATCGCGAAGACGGGGATCGTGAGCGCCGCGCACACGCGAAGGCGCCGCTCCATGTCGTCCAGCTCGGGGTTCGCCTCCTCCTCGAGCGAGATCTCCATCGGCTCGAGCGCCATCCCGCAGATCGGGCAGTCTCCCGGGCCGTCCTTCACGATCTCGGGGTGCATCGGGCACGTGAAGCGCTTCGCGCTCGCGGCCTCGGCCGCGCGGTCGCGCCGCCGTGCCTCTCCCGGCGGGAGAGCGAGGTAGTGCTCCGCGTCGGCTTCGAAGCTCGCCTTGCACTTCGGGTTGCAGAAGCCGTAGACGCGGCCGGCGTGCTCGGCGCGCAGCGGCGTGTCCGGCTTCACGCTCATGCCGCAAACGGGATCGATCAGCTCGGCGTCCACGCTTTCTCCCGCCCGCTCAGGCCGCTTCGCCGCCGTCACCGCTCGAGCACGAGCTGGAAGCCCCGCTTCCCGACGCGGTGGCGCGGCGCGAAGGCGAGCAGCTCGTCGCAGCCCGTTCCCGCGAGCGCGGCGTCCACCGCCCGCCGGTCTGCCGCTCCGAGCCGCGCGAGCGGATCGAGGACGCGCTGCAGCATCCAGAGCGTGTAGGCGCTCGTGTAGCGCTGGAAGCTCGCTCCACGAAGCCGCGTCGTGTGGAGCCCGACGCCGCGCGGCGGCGACTCGCCCGCCTTGCCGCTCGCGTCCGCCCAGCGCTCGAAGTCGCGCACGGTGTCGAGGACGAGCGGCGCCCCGTCCTGCCCCGCGAGCGCGAGCAGCGAGCGAAGCGTCGGCGAGAGCGCGTCGCCCGCGTACCACTCGCCGCCGGCATCCGGCTCGGGATGGTTCATGCGCTCGATCCAGCAGCAGGTTCGAGGCGCCGCTTCGCGCAGCAGCCGCCCGGGCACGGCGTCGAGGTAGAGGTGCGCGTAGAGCGGGCCCATGAACGCGCAGTCGGCGAGCGACGGGCGGTCGCCGAAGAGGTACGGAGACACCGCGAAGTGATGTTCGAGCAGCGCCAGCAGCTCGCGCGTGTGCGCCTCGATCGCCGCGGCCGACTCCGGCACCACGCCGAGCGCGCGGATGCTCCCGGACATGCGGTCGGCGAAGACGCGCGCGGTGTCGGCGTCGCCGGAGGCCGCGTGAAAATCGGCGCGCGCCTTCGCGACGCTCTCGGCGAAGCTCCAGCGGTAGTGCATCGCGGGCAGCAGCAGCACTTCGTCTGCGTAGAGCTCGAGGAGCAGGTTGGCGATGCACTGCACCGGGCCCTTCGGATGAAGCGGAGGATCGGGAAAGCGCGCTTCGAGCCGATCGAGGATGTCGCTCGTGTCCTGCCACGTCTCGTCCTCGGGCGTCACGATCACGGGAATGAACCCGAGCCCGGTTCGCGGCAGGATCACCTCGCGGTAGGCGCGCGGCGTCGGGAGGATCTCGAAGAAAGGAATCCCTTTGTAGCGGAGCGCGGGTCTCACCTTCGCCGAGAAGTACGAGATCTCCGCGGCGTAGAAGCGCCACCAGCCGGCGGGGTCGGTCATCGCTCGTCCTCCGTCTCGAGGAGCTCGGGGAGCGCCGCGATGATGCGGTCGGGCCGCACCTCGCTCGCCGCGGGGAGCCCCTGCCCGCGAACGTCGTGCCAGATGGCGTGGATTCCGACCTGCTGCGCGCCCGCGACGTCGAAGGCGAGATTGTCGCCCACCATCCACGCTTCGGCCGGCGCCGCGCCGAGGGCGGCGAGCGCGTGCCGGAACGGGCGCGGGTTCGGTTTGCCCGCGCCGAGCTCCTCCTCGACGACGATGCAGTCGAAGTACGGAGCGAGCGAGAAGCGCTCGATCTTCTCGCGCTGCGTTCGCGAGAGGCCGTTCGTGACGAGCGCCATGCGCCGCCCGCGCGCGCGCAGAGCGCCGAGCGTCTCGATCGCTCCCGGCAGCGGGACGATCGTCGAAATGCGCTCTCGCGAGAAGGTGTCGGCCATCTCGCGGGCGGTCGCGGCGTCGCCGACGCCCGCGCTGCGAAAGGCGTCGGAGACGATCAGCCGGCGCGCGTGCTCGACGTCGCCCGCCCAGCGCCTTCGCTCCGCGTCCTTCCAGAAGCGCTCGTTCGCGCTGCGGATGGCGCCGGAGAGCGCGCAGGCGTCCGCGACACCCACGCGCGGCGCGAAGCGCCGGCACAGCGCCTCCCACGCCGGCATCGCGGTCGCGGACATCGCCAGGATCGTGTCGTCGAGGTCGAAGAGCAGCGCCGGGGGAAGCGCGCGCATCACGCCGGGACGAGGAGCGATCGGCCCGTCATCTCCTCCGGGATCGGAAGGCCGAGCAGCTCGAGGATCGTCGGCGCGAGGTCGGCGAGCGTTCCGTCGCGAAGCCGCCGGCCGCCCGGATCGCGCGTCACCCACCAGATCGGAACCGGGTTCGTCGTGTGCGCGGTGTGCGGACCGCCGGTCGCCGGGTCGATCATCTGCTCGCAGTTGCCGTGGTCGGCGGTGAGCAGGACGCAGCCGCCCTTCGCGAGCACGGCCGACGTGACGCGTGCGAGGCAGTCGTCGATCACCTCGACCGCCTCCACCGCGGCCGAGAGCACGCCGGTGTGCCCGACCATGTCGGGGTTCGCATAGTTCACGAGGACGAAGTCGTACGTCTGCTCGCCGAGCTTCGCGAGCAGCTTCTTGGTGACCTCGCGCGCGCTCATCTCGGGCTTCTTGTCGTAGGTCGGGACGTCGCGCGGCGAGGGAACGAGGATGCGGTCCTCGCCCGGGAACGGCTGCTCGAGGCCGCCGTTGAAGAAGAACGTGACGTGCGCGTACTTCTCGGTCTCGGCCACGCGGAGCTGGCGAAGCTTCGTTCGCGCGAGCACCTCGCCGAGGATCTCGGTCGGCGGCTCGCCGTGGAAGGCGACGGGAAGATCGAAGCGTTCGTCGTAGTCGGTGAAGCAGACGAAGCTCGAGAGCGAGACGACGCGCTCGCGCTCGAGGCGCCCTTCGAACCGCTCGGGGATCTGCCCGGTGATCGCGTTCGTGAGCTCGCGCGCGCGATCGGCGCGGAAGTTGAAGAAGATCACCGCGTCTCCGTCGGCGAGCGGCGCTCCCCCGTCGACGACCGAGGGCTTCACGAACTCGTCGGTCTCGCCGCGCGCGTAGGCGTCGCGGACCGCCGAGACGGCGTCCTTCGCGGCCAGTCCGCGGCGAAGGACGATCGCGTCGTACGCCTCGCGGACGCGGTCCCAGCGGTTGTCGCGGTCCATCGCCCAGTAGCGTCCCGACACCGTCGCGACGCGCGTGCCCGTTCGCTCCAGCGCGGGAACGAGCTGCTCGAGGGTGCCGAGGCCGGAGGTCGGCGGTGTGTCGCGCCCGTCGAGAAAGGCGTGGAGCTGCGCCTCGATACCCTTCTCGTGGCAGAGCTCGAGCAGCGCCACGAGGTGGTCGACGTGGCTGTGAACGCCTCCGTCCGATACGAGGCCCATGAGGTGGAGCTTCGTCCCGCGCCGCTTCACCGCGTCGATCGCGCCCTGGATCGCGGCGTTGGTGTCGAGCGCGCCTGCCGCGATCTCCTTCGAGATGCGCGTGATGTCCTGGTCGATCACGCGGCCGGCGCCCATCGTCATGTGGCCGACTTCGGAGTTCCCCATCTGTCCGGGCGGGAGACCGACGGCTTCGCCCGAGGTTTCGAGCTGCGCGCGCGGGTGCTTCGCCGCTCCACGAAAGAACGGCGCGCGCGCCTGCGCGGTCGCGTCGCCCGGGCCGCCGTCGCCGATGCCGAAGCCGTCGAGAACGATCAGCACGACGGGCCGCACTAGCGCGCGCTCCGGCCGGCGGGAGCCCCGACGAACGTGAGCTTCGGCGCGTCGCTCCACAGGCGCTCGAGGTCGTAGTGCTGCCGGACGTCCCGCTGGAATACGTGGACCACGGCGTCGTCGCAATCGATCAGCACCCAGCGTCCCTCCTCGGCTCCTTCGATCCCGAGCGGCCGCTCGCCGCGCGTGCGCAGCGCCTCGTCGATGCCGTCGACGATCGAGCGCACGTGGCGGTCGGAGCCGCCCGTTGCGATCACGAAGCTGTCGGCGAACGAGACGAGCTCGCGCACGTCGAGAGCGACCACGTCCTCGGCCTTCTTGTCGAGCGCCGCGTCGACGATGACGCGCACCTTCTCGAGGCGATCGAGCCGCGGACCGGTCTTCTTCGTCGAGGTCACTGGGTCACTCCGCGCCGCACGGCCGCTCCGGCGTACGCCGCGCTCTCGAGCACGGCTTCGCGGACGGCGTCGGGGATGAGGTAGCGCACCGAGCGGCCGCTCCGAAGCCGCGCGCGAAGGTCCGACGCCGAGACGTCGAGCGCCGTGATCGCGACGCGGCGGACGAGCGTTCCGGCGGTTCGGTGGCGGGCGAGCTGCCCCCCGGCATCGAAGTCGAAGGCGCGTGCGAGCTCGTGCGGGATCACGTCGGCGAGCGGAAGCGGCGCGAGGGGCGGCCGCGTCATCACGGCGAAGTGCGTGAGGCCGAGCAGCGCCTCGGGCTCCTTCCACGTGTCGATCTCGCGCATCGCGTCCTGTCCGATCAGGAAGACGGGAACCTCGGGCGCGATCCGCTCGCGGTAAACGCGCAGCGTCTCGACGGTGTACGAGGGGCCGCCGCGCGCGACCTCGAGGTCGTCGACGGCGAAGCGCGGGTTGCCCGCGACGGCGAGCCGTACCCATGCGAGACGCAGCGCGGCCGGCGCCATCGTCTCTCCGGGAGCGGGCTTCTTGTGCGGCGGCGTCGCGCTCGGGACGAAGACGACGCGCTCGAGGCCGAGCGTCTCGGCGACGTCCTCGGCCGCGCGCAGGTGCGCGACGTGCACCGGATTGAACGTCCCGCCGAACAGGCCCGTTCGCGCGGGCGTGTGCGCGCCCGTCATTCGCGGAGCTGACCTTCGCCCTCGAGCACGAACTTGAGCGTCGTCAGGCCCTCGAGGCCCATCGGGCCGTAGGCGTGGAGCTTCGACGTCGAGATGCCGATCTCGGCGCCGAGGCCGAGGCGCTGGCCGTCGGCGAACGCGGTCGAACAGTTCACGCCGACGGTCGACGATCCGACCCGCCGCAGCCACGCCTGCGCGTTCGACCAGTCGCGCGTCACGATCACCTCGGTGTGATCGGACCCGAAGCGCCGGATGTGCGCGATCGCCTCGTCGAGCCCGTCGACGACGCGAACCGCGAGGATCGGCGCGAGGTACTCGGCCGCCCAGTCTTCGTCGGTCGCCTCGCGAGCCTCGGAGAAGACCTCGCGCGTCCGCGGGCAGCCGCGGATCTCGACGCCCTGCTCGTGCAGCGCCTTCAGCACCTGCGGCATCACCGTTCGCGCCGCGTCGCGGTGCACGAGCAGCGTCTCGAGGCCGTTGCACACGGCCATCTGCCGGATCTTCGAGTCGAGCACGATCGCGGTCGCCATCTTCGGGTCGGCGCTCGCATCGAGAAAGACGTGACACACGCCCGCGTCGTGCTTGATGACGGGGATGCGCGAGGTCTCGGCGACCTTGCGGATGAGCCCAGGCCCGCCGCGCGGGATCACGAGGTCGATGAGGCGATCGGCGCGGAGCAGCGGCTCGAGCGCAGCGCGGTCGGTGGTGGGAACGACGACGACGGCGTCCTCGGGAACTCCGGTCTCGGCGGCTGCAGCGCGAAGCTCGTCGCCGAGCGTGCGGTTCGCGCGGATCGACTCCGATCCGCCGCGCAGGATCACGGCGTTGCCGGCCTTCACGCACAGCGCGGCCGCATCGACCGTCACGTTGGGGCGCGCCTCGTAGATGATGAGGATGACGCCGAGCGGGATTCGCATGCGGCCGACGCGAAGCCCGTTCGGGCGGACGCGCGACTGCACGATCTCGCCGACGGGGTCGGGCAGGGCCGCCACGTCGCGAAGCCCGGCGATCATGTCGCGCCACTTTCCGTCCGAGAGCGCGAGCCGACCGAGCAGCGGCTTCTCGACGCCGGCGGCCTCGGCCGCGCGGACGTCCTCGGCGTTCGCCGCGAGGATGCGGTCGCGCGCCGCGTCGAGGCGCTCGGCCGCCCGCAGCAGCCAGGCGTTCTTCTCGCGCGTCGAGAGCTCGGCCGCGCGGCGCGAGGCCTCGCGTGCGCGCTGCGCGAGCGCGAGCATCTGCGCGTCGAGGCCGGCGGGGGAGGTCATGGCTGCGCCTTTCGGTCGCCGGCGCCGGGGGCCGGGACCACCGCCAGGTCGTCCCGGTGGATCACCTCGTCGCCGTTCGAGAAACCTAGCAGAGCCCCGATCTCGCGCGTCGGGCGGCCCTTGATCCGGTCGACGTCCTGTGCCGAGTAGCTCTCGAGGCCGCGCGCGAGCTCGCGGCCTCGCAGGTCGACGCACGAGACCGGGTCGCCGCGTCCGAAGCGCCCCTTCACCGCGACGATCCCGGCCGGAAGCAGGCTTCGCCCGCGCTCGAGCAGCGCGCGCGCGGCGCCGTCGTCGACCGTGATCTCGCCACGCGGCTTCGTCGTGAACGCGAGCCAGTGCTTGCGGCTCGCGAGGCGAACGCCGGCGAGGAAGAGCGTGCCGACGCGCTCGCCCGCGCAGGCGCGCAGCAGCGCGTCCTTCGAGCGCCCGCTGCACACGATCGTTGCCGCGCCGGAATGCGCCGCCGCGCGCGCGGCCTCGAGCTTCGTCGTCATCCCGCCGCGCCCGAAGGCGTGCTCCGATCCCTGCGCCGCGCGCTCGATCGCGGGGTCGAAGGCTTCGACGACGTCGTAGAGCGGCGGCTTCGGCGCTCCGTCGCGCGGCGGCTCGTGGTACAGGCCGCCGACGTCGGTGAGAAGCACGAGCAGGTCGGCCGCGACGAGGTTCACGATGTTCGCCGAGAGATTGTCGTTGTCGCCGAAGCGGATCTCCTCGGTCGCGACCGTGTCGTTCTCGTTCACGATCGGCACCACGCCGAGGCGCAGCAGCGTGAGCAGCGTCTGGCGCGCGTTCAAGAATCGCTCACGGTCCTCGAGGCCCGTGCGCGTCAGCAGGATCTGCGCGACCGGCCGGCCGTGCTTCGCGAACAGCTTCCGGTAGAGCTCGACGAGGCCGATCTGTCCGACGGCTGCGGCGGCCTGCTTCTCGGGGATCGAGCGGCCGGGGTGCGTCCAGCCGAGGCTCCGGCTCCCGATCGCGATCGCGCCCGAGCTCACGAGTACGACCTCCCGACCTTCGCCCGCGAGCGCAGCGACCTGGCGCGCGAGATCGGCGAAGACGCGGCGGCGCAGAACGCCCGCGTCGGTGAGGATGCTGCTTCCGACCTTCACGACGATGCGCCGCGCGCGGCGGGCGACCTGACGCGTTCCGGGTCCCTTCATGCCGCCTCCGCCGCCGCGAGCGCGTGCGCCATCGCCGCGACCAGCTCGCGAACGCCTTCTCCCGTCGCGCTCGAGACGCGCAGCACGTCGTGCCCGCTCCGCCGAAGCCGCGCTTCGAGGTCGCCGAGGCCGTCGCGGTCCGCGACGAGATCGATCTTCGTGAGCGCGATGATCTCGGTGCGCGCGAGCAGACTCGGATCGTACGCCTCGAGCTCGCGGCGGATCGTCTCGTAGTCGGCCTCGGCGTCGCGGCCCTCGAGGACGACGGCGCCGACGTCGACGCAGTGGACGAGCACGCGCGTTCGCTCGGCGTGACGCAGAAAGCGGTCGCCGAGCCCCGCTCCCTCGCTCGCGCCCTCGATGAGGCCGGGCAGATCGGCGACCACGAAGCGCCGCTCGCCGGCCTCGACGACGCCGAGGCTCGGCACGAGCGTCGTGAAGGGGTACGCCGCGACGCGTGGGCGCGCCGCCGAGATGCGGCGCAGCAGCGTCGACTTGCCCGCGTTCGGCAGCCCGACGAGGCCGACGTCGGCGAGGAGCTTGAGCGAGAGGCGAAGGCGCCGCTTCTCGCCGGGCCGGGGCGGCGTCGCGAAGTCGGGGGCCTGCCGCGTCGGCGTCGCGAAGTTCGCGTTGCCGAGACCTCCCCGGCCGCCGCGGGCGGCGACGAAGCGCTGGCCGTCGGCGGACAGGTCCGCGAGCGGCGGGGCTCCCGCCGGCGCGTCCGCGTCGTAGACGACCGTTCCGACGGGAACGCGGACGATCGCGTCCGCGCCCTCGCTGCCGTCCTTTCGGCTTCCCTGCCCGTGTGCGCCGCGCGCTGCGCGGAGCTCGGGCCGAAGCCGCAGGTCGAGCAGCGTCGCGAGGTTGCGGTCGGCCAGCAGTACGACGTCGCCGCCGTGCCCGCCGTCGCCGCCGTCCGGACCTCCGCGCGGAACGAACTTCTCGCGGCGGAAGCTGACGCAGCCGCTGCCGCCGTCTCCCGCAGCGACCGACACCGTCGCCTCGTCGATGAAGGTCTCACTCGCCTTCACGGGCG